>LFIK01003316.1_pt1 | contig 13084 bp, 10 predicted proteins | sample 643401 | NCBI WGS metagenome assembly LFIK01 (sample SAMN03777447, study PRJNA286221) | soda lake metagenome | biome: soda lake; feature: Kulunda steppe; material: water; isolation source: sample T5-Br brine of Lake Tanatar-5 | place: Russia: Kulunda steppe | collected 2010-07 | reverse complement strand
GAATGTTGCTGACGGGAGACATGTTCAACCTGTACGTCTTTCTCGAAATCAGCTCGTTGGCGACCTACGCCCTGCTATCGATCGGGGATCGGCGGGCGCCGGTGGCGGGATTTCGTTACCTGATTCTGGGTACGGTTGGGGCCTCCTTTTATTTGCTGGGAGTCGGTTTCCTCTTCATGGTGACGGGGTCGTTGAACATGGCCGACATCGCGGCGATTTTGCCGGAAGTGGGTCATTCTCCCGTGACGTTGTCCGGGTTGGTTCTGATCGTTTTGGGGATCGGGTTGAAGATGGCGTTGTTCCCGATGCACAGTTGGCTGCCGGACGCCTATACCTACGCGAGCAGCACCAGCACGGCATTGGTGGGAGCGGTGGGAACCAAGGTGGCGGCCTATATTCTGATTCGGACGCTTTATTATATCGAAGAGCCCGTTTTCGTCAGTGAGGTGATTCCGCTCGGGACGATCATCGCGTATCTCGGAGGCGCAGGCGTGGTCTGGGGGGCGGCGATGGCGATGGCGCAGAAAGATTTTAAACGAATGCTCGCCTTCAGCAGTATTGGTCACGTTGGGTACTTGGCGGTCGGGATCGGGCTGGCGTCGCCGCTCGGTTTTGTGGCGGCGATTCTCCATTCCCTCAATCACGCGATCATGAAGCTTTGTCTCTTCCTGATTTGCGGAACCCTGTCCGACAAACTCGGGCACAACACGATCGCGAAATTCGACAACACCCTGGCGGTCCGGATGCCCTGGACCATGCTGGCGGTGGCGATCACCGCCCTGTCGATGATCGGTCTGCCGCCCACCGCCGGATTCTTCAGCAAGTGGTATCTGGTGCTCGGGGCGGTGGAGCAAGGTCACTGGATCCTGGTGGTGGCGATTGTGATGAGCAGCCTATTTGCGGTGGTCTATTTCTTCCGGGTGTTGGAGAAAGTTTATATGCGGCCGGCCGGAGTGGACGAAGCCACGGAAGCGGCCAAACCGCCGGTGGCGAGGGACGAGGCGCGCTTTTCCATGTTGGCGCCGGTGCTGATTTTGAGTGTCAGTCTTTTGGTGATCGGCCTCACCAATTTCCTGATCGTGAGACATGTCATCGTTCCGATGTTGCCGGGGGGCTGGGAGTTGAACGGATTTTAACCTGCGGTCATGCAATCAGGAGAAGGATTCAAAAAGGTTAATCGTAAGCGGTTTTTATTTTAAACGTGTTCGAGCTTGAAACATACAGTTCTACAATACCGCTTTGGGCGGTGTTGGTTTCGCTGATCGCGACGCCGTTGATCCTTTTGTCGGCGAAGCGGCCGAATGTTCGGGAAGGGTGGACGCTGGTCGCGGCGGTGATCAAGTTCGTGTTGGTGTTGTCCCTCCTGCCCGGGGCGTTGGCGGGGGAAGTCGCGGAACAAACGCTGGTGGCGATCGCCCCCGGAATCGAGCTGGCCTTCCGGGCGGATTCGTTCGGAGTCTTTTTCGCACTGATCGCATCGGGGCTGTGGATACTGACTTCGTTCTATTCGATCGGCTACATGCGGGGCAACAACGAGAAGAAGCAGACCCGCTACTATGCCAGTTTCGCGGTGAGCCTCTCGGCCACCATCGGGATCGCTTTTTCGGCGAACCTGCTGACCTTTATCATTTTTTACGAGTTGCTGACCCTGGCAACGTATCCGCTCGTCATTCACAAGGAGAACAAAGAGGCGATCCGGGCGGGGCGGCAATATCTGGCGTTCGCCCTGTCGGCAGGCTTGTTGCTGGTGGCCGGTTCGGCCTGGATCTATCTGGCGACCGGTACGCTCGACTTTCATCCGGGGGGGATTTTGAGCGATGTGGAGAGCGGGCCGGGAATGATGCGTTTGGTGTTCATCGCTTTCATTGCCGGAGTAGGGGTGAAGGCCGGATTGATGCCATTGCACAGTTGGTTGCCGTCGGCGATGGTGGCGCCGACCCCGGTCAGCGCCTTGCTGCACGCGGTGGCGGTGGTGAAGTCGGGGGTTTTCGGAATGGTGCGGGTGACCGGTTTCATTTTTGGACCGGACGTGATGCGGGCCTTCGATCTGCATATCATCCTCGCGATATTCGCGGGCGCGACGATCATCCTGGCCTCGTTGATCGCATTGCGGCAGACCGATTTGAAGAAACGGCTGGCCTATTCGACCGTGGCTCACCTTTCCTACATTACCTTGGGCGCGGCCTTGTTGTCGAAGGAAGGGTTCGCGGGCGGCATCATGCACATCTCGGCCCACGCGACGATGAAGATCACGCTCTTTTTCTGTGCCGGGGCGATCTATGTCCATACGCATCGGCAGAAAATTTCTGACCTGGACGGGATCGCGAAGGCGATGCCATGGACGATGGGAGCGTTCGTGATCGGTTCCATGGGATTGGCGGGGCTGCCCCCGGTGAATGGATTTTTGAGTAAATGGTTGCTGATGGAGGGGACCTTCGCGGCCGGAATGTGGATTCCGATCGCGGTATTCTTTACGAGCGGTTTGTTGAACGCGGCCTATTTTTTCCCGATCATTCAGCGGGCTTATTTTCGAGAGTCCAAACAGTTTGACGGGATGGGCGAGGCATCGCCCTTCATGGTTGTGCCTCTTTGTTTGACGGCCTTTTTGTCCCTGGTGTTTTTCGCATTCCCCAATCTCTTTTTCGGGTTTTTCGATATGGCTGCGATGATTGCGCAAAGCATAGTGGAAGGAGGGGGAAGCTGATGAAAAGATGGCAATGGATACCGCTGTTGATTGTATTTCTGGGCACGGTCGTGGCTGCGTTTCTTGACCGGACGGGAGGGACACCGGCTTTCTTTTACGCCTTCTTTGGGTTTTTCGGGTGTCTCTTGCTCCTGTTCCTGACGAAAGTGGTGGGGAAGAAAGTATTGATGAAAAAAGAGGATTATTACGATGCTTCCTGAAATTCCTCCGGCCTTTATTCTTCTTTTTGGAGCGGCCTTGTTGCCGTTGTTTCCCAAAAACCTGCGGCCGACCGTGTTTCTGGCCTTCCCGTTGGCCGCGTTGGTCTGGATCTTCTCGATGGAGGCCGGGAAGCACCTGACCTACTCGCTGGCCGGGCTGGAGTTGATTTTGCTGCAAGTCGACCCGCTGAATCGCGGGTTCGGTCTGGCCTTCTCCTTCGCCGCTCTGGCGGGCGGGATTTATGCGATGCATATGCGCGACACGCGGCAGCAGGTGGCGGCGCTCGGATATATCGGCGGATCGTTGGGGGTCTGTTTTGCCGGGGACTTTTTCACGCTATTGATCTTCTGGGAAATCATGGCGGTCACCTCGACTTTTTTGGTTTGGGCGGGCGGCACGAAGGAGGCGCAAGGAGCCGGGTTTCGTTACCTGTTGGTTCACCTGTTCGGGGGGAGTCTTTTGTTGGTCGGGGTGGTCCTGCTTTACCAGGAGACCGGCAATCTGGAGTTGGCGGCCTTCACGGCCGGGGAAGCCTCAACGGCGATCTGGTTTATTTTGCTCGGGGTGCTGGTGAACGCGGCGGCGCCGCCGTTGCACGCCTGGCTGCCGGATAGTTATACTAAAGCGACGGCGACCGGGGCGATATTTCTGAACGCCTTCACGACCAAAGTGGCGGTCTATGTCATCGCGCAATGCTTTCCCGGCTGGCCGCTGATCCTGTGGGTCGGGGTGGCGATGGCCTTGTACGGCGTCTATTACGCGGTTTTGGCCAACGATATGCGTCTGATTTTATCCTATCACATTATCAGTCAGGTTGGCTACATGTTGGTGGGCATTGGAATCGGAGGAGAATTCGGCGTGAGCGCGGGCGCCGCCCATGCGTATAACAATATCATTTATAAGACGCTGCTGTTCATGGGAACCGGCGCGGTGCTGTACGCGGTGGGGAGGACGCGCCTGACCGACCTCGGAGGCCTGGGGAAGCAAATGAAAGGGGTGGTGGCGCTTTACCTGATCGGGGCCTTTTCCATCTCGGGATTTCCGTTGTTCAGCGGATTTGTCAGTAAAGCGATGATCCTCCAGGAAGTTGGCACGGTGGAGACCTATCTCTTGTTGGTCGCGGCGGTGGGGACCTTTTTAAGTGTTGGCTTAAAGTTGACCTATTACACCTGGTTTTATCGGGAGAACCATTTGGAGGTGAAGAAGATTCCAGGGAACATGTACGTGGCGATGGGGATATTGGCGGTTCCATGTCTGGCGTTTGGGGTATGGCCCAACGGGCTGTTCCTGACGTTGCCCTTCGCGATTGAATTCCAGCCTTATTCGATTTACATGGTGGTGGAGGCGATTCAGTTGCCGTTGTTTACCTTCCTGGCGTTCTGGATTTTCCGGAAGAAGATATTGGGTGAAGCCAAGATCGCGCTCGATACCGATTGGTTTTACCGGAAATCCGCTCCCATCGTCAGTTGGGCGGTTATCGACGGGGTGAATACGGCGTTTGCCGCAATCGACGTGCAGTTGTTGAAACTTGTGGATAAGGCGGTGTTGTTCCCCCGCAACCCGGCGGAATTTTGGCGTCACCCGGTGCGGGAATACGATGCGGTGCGCGATCAGGTCCCATTGGGGGGGGCGTTGACTTTGACGCTGGTGGCTATTGTGGTGACGTCGGTTCTGGTTATCTTTTAGGACCGGGGAGCCATTCTGGATCGTGCGTTTATTCTTTATTACCCTCCTTTGCGGGACCTTGGGAATCCTGTCGCCGGGCGGAGTCGCCGACGCGGCTCCGGTGGAGTCGGCTGACTCGGAAAGGGAACCGTTTGCCAAGGGGACGCGCGCGACCGGCGTGGGAGTTGGAGCGGCTTGGGGCACCCTCGGTCTGGGCGGGACCGTTCGTCATGACTGGGGCGTCGCGCAAGTGCAGTATGGCGTGGTGGTGAGCGATCCGCTGGGGGAGGGGCGTTGGATTAATGGCCGCCTTTATTTGGGGGGAGAGTTTCTGTTTGGGCGGCAGTATGAGCCCGATTCCGGGGTGTTGTTCGGCTTTACTCCGATGATCCGTTATCTGTTCGAGACTTCCGGGCGGTGGAAGCCGTTTGTCGAAGGCGGAGCCGGGGCTGCCTTGACCGATATAGGCGGACCGAGTTTGGGCGGGACCTTGCAGTTCAGTCCGCAGATTGGCGCCGGGTTTTTCTGGATGATGACGTCAGATCTGGCCGTGGGGTTTCAGCAGCGGTTCATCCATTATTCGAACGGCAGCCTCCAGTCACCGAACGTGGGGCTCAATCAGAATGTCTCGGTTCTGAGTCTGGTGCGTTTTTTTTAGAGTTGGGAAAGCGGCTTCCCAACCTCCTCTAAAAGTTCGCCGACCTCGGCTTGGGTCAACGTTTCGCGCTCGATGAGGGCTTGGGCGACTCGTTCGACTTTTTCGCGGTGGGTTTTGATCAGATTGATTGAACGCTGGTATTGGGTGCTGATTATTTTGCGAATTTCCTCTTCGATTTCGCGCCCTCCGGATCCTTGGGCGGAGAGATACTCGTCGTTGCGGCTTTCGTAGCGAACCATTCCGACTTCGTCGCTCATCCCCCATTCGCAAACCATTTTTTTGGCGTAGCGGGTCGCGGCCCCGATGTCGCCGCTGGCGCCGCTACTGATATCCCCCAGGAAAATTTCTTCGGCCGCGCGACCGCCCATGAGGACGCAAATGGTGTCGGTTAACTTGAGCCGGGTCTCGCCGTATTTCATCTCCTCGGGAACCATCAAAGTAACGCCGAGAGCGCCCCCGCGGGGGATGATGGTGACGCGTTCCAATCGTTGACCCTGTTCGACGAGATGATTGACGACGGTGTGTCCAGCCTCGTGATACGCTGTGAGCCGTTTCTCCCGTTCGTTCAGTTTGCTCCCGCTCCGGTCGGAACCGAGGAGAATGCGATCCCGCGCTAGGGCCAAGTCGTTGGCGACAATGATTTTCGCTCCGCGACGGCCGGCGGTCAAGGCGGCTTCGTTTATCAGACTGGCCAATTCCGCTCCACTGAAACCAGGCGTCATGCGGGCGACTTCCTCCAAATCAACGGATGAAGAAAGCTTCACGGCGCGGCTGTGCACCTTGAGAATCCCTTCGCGGCCTTTGATATCGGGGAGGCCAATGTAGAGGGTGCGATCGAAGCGGCCGGGGCGCAACAGAGCTTTGTCGAGCCCCTCCTTGCGATTCGTCGCCGCGACCACGATGACGCCTTCGCGCCCGCTGGCGCCGTCCATTTCCACCAAGAGGGCGTTGAGAGTTTGGTTGTGTTCCCGCGCGGCCCCTTCGCCGCTATCGGAGCGACTGCCGCCGACGGCGTCGATCTCGTCGATAAAAACGATACATGGGGCGTGTTTTCGTGCTTTCTTGAAGAGTCCCCGCACCCGGGCGGCACCGGTCCCGACGTATTTTTCCACGAAGGCGGAGCCACTGATTTCGAAGAAAGGAATCCCGGCTTCGGTGGCGATCGCTTTGGCCAGAAGCGTTTTTCCGTTTCCGGGAGGGCCCACCATCAGGACGCCCTTCGGAATGGTCCCGCCCAATTCGGTGATACTCGAGCGCTTTTTGATCAAGCTGATCACCTCCATGATTTCATCCTTGGCGTCATCAACGCCGGCGACGTCGTTGAATTGAATGGTTGGAGAGGCAAGTCGTTGCGCGACACTCGGAGCGAGGTTCACCACCCCCAGCATCTGGGCGAGGAAGAGTCCGAAGAGTAAAAGGAGGAGGACGTAGACAATGGCCACGGGTGGAATGCTGGCCCCTCCGGTGTCCTGTTCGACCGCCGCGAAACCGTGTTCGGCGAGCAGGGCGTTTAGGTCCGACTGGTAACTGAGAAGCACCGGAGCACTGAATCCGGTCTCGTCTCCGCTCTCGCTTGTAAAGGTTCCGGTCAGGATGCTCTTGAGGGAATTTGCCGCGGTGATCTTGACCTCGGAAATCTGTCCCGCCTCAAGTTTCTCCACGAATTCGGGGAAATTGAGCTGTTCGGTTTTGGTGGAAAAATGGAAGTAGAGGAGGGCGGCGAGTCCACTGATGAGCACGATGGCCACCACGGCAAAGATCCCCTTTTTCTTTTTGTGCGGGCTAAGGTTCATAAACGTTTTCGACGGGAAGAATATCTCGACACAAGGAGGCCGAAAAAGGAGGGAAGGCAAGTGATCATCGGTTTTTTTCCGACGTCGGGCATCAGGGAAATCCCGAGAGGGAGGGCTGATTCACCCGATGAGGAAAGTATGGCGGTGAACCGTTGTGTGAAGGAGGGGGCGGAATAGAGTATTGAAGGCCGAAGCATGAAGGGATTTCGCTCACGGAACGCGGCGATGTCTTTTTCTGTTGCGGGATTAGGGAACGGTGACGGACTGGGGGCGGGAATCGAAAGGTGATCGGCAATGGGTGTGTGCCAAAAGCTGATGCGACGGTGGCGAGGATTTTTTGGAAATCGCGTTTGGTTTTTCGGGGTGGCCGCAGCCGTGGCATCTCTTTCGTTTTTCGTGGCGGAAATTCAAGGGGCTGCGAGGAGTCCGAAGCCCGACACGGCCGGGATTCAAGAAGATAGAAAGACCTTCGATCAGATGCTCGCCTTCAGCGTGGGACCGGGGTTCGGGACATCTCTCTTTGGCGGGAAACTCAAACGTGACTTCATTTTTTTCAACGCGCAATACGGACACATGATCTCGGATTCGATTGCGGAAAAGAGTCGCTGGGAAGGACGTTGGATGTTGATCGGGGAACTTACCGTGGGGCGGGAGAGGGATCCAAAACCTTCCTGGGCGGTCAGTTTCGCCCCGCTGGCCCGATATCATTTCGAGGCGTTCGGCTCCCTGGTTCCATTTGTGGAAGCCGGGGCGGGCCTGACCTGGACCAACATCGGGGAACCCGACCTCGGGGGCGAACAGCAATTTAACGTGCATGCCGGAGGGGGGCTTTTATGGTTCGTCCGTCCGAATTTCGCATATTCCCTTCAATACCGTTTCGTGCATTATTCGAACGCCGGACTCCGGAGTCCGAATCGGGGCGTTAACGTGAATGCCGGCCTGGTGGGGGTCGGTTATTTCTTTTGACCGGCCTAATGAACGAACTCACCGGCCGGAACGGCGAGTTCTGAAGGCTCGGGGACGTCTTCGTCGCCATTCCCCTTTTCCATGATGCAGAGGGAGTAGGAATAAATCTTTTTTTGAAGCGTTTCCGGTGGAAGGTATTTCAATTTGACCGCCATACTGACGCAAATGGGGCGAATCAGGGCGATACGCCAGCCATGAGCGAGGCTCTCTTCGATCTCATTCTTCAGCTCTTTATCGACGATGTAACAGCCGGAGCCGTTGGTGAGAAGGAAGCCTTTCCGGAGTTTAGGCATGTTCAAACCGTAGAGGGCTTTATAGCCGAAAGCAAGGGTGGAGCAAAGGTCCGCGTTTTCGAACATTTCAGGCCAAGGAAGAGAATGGAATTAACAGAAGGGAACGAAGGGAGCCAAGGTCGGGGGCTTCTGTGGAAGCGGAGCTCTCTGGGTTAGAGTGCGCGCTTTAGTGCGTTTTCGTTGAATCGGGGAAAGAATGGACAGGCTGAAGCCTGCACTCTAACCGATCCGCCGGGACATCCGTGGACGTGGGCGATTTCGCCAAGTTTATCTGATTTTCACCGCGGGAAGGCGCGAAGAGTCAAGATATTCGGTTATGTGTTATTCTTTGAACAACACGATTGGCAAAGTCCCTTTCCGGGCGTAAGTTCAAAGGCGGATGAAAAATCTTGCCGAGGAGACGTTCAACGAAGGAAGAAAGAGCCTGATGGAGTGGGTGACGATCACTCGAAAGGCGGCCAAGGAATGGGCGAAGGATGAGGCGTTTCTGCATGCGGCGGCACTCGGTTTTTACACCCTCTTTTCACTGGCACCGATTCTGATTATCGCCATTGCCGTGGCGGGTTTCGTCTATGGGCCGGAGGCGGCGCGGGGGGAAATCAGTGATCAGATCGAGGAGATGATCGGCCGCGAAAGTGCGGAATTGGTGGAGGAAGCCATTGTCGAATCGCGCCCGGAGGTGGCCGGCTTTTTTCGGTCGGTGGCGGGATTCGCTCTCCTGATCCTGGGCGCGACCACGGTATTTCACCAGCTGCAGCGCTCGTTGAATTCGATTTGGGGGGTGGCGGCGAAGCCGTCGCGCAGCGGAATTATGATCTTCATCAAAGGAAGGATTCTCTCGTTGGCCTTGGTGGTGACGATGGGATTTTTGCTTCTGGTGTCGTTGGTTTTCAGTACCGTTTTGACCGGGCTGTTGCGCTATGCCCGGGAGCTGATTCCGGTTCCGGGCTGGGTGCTGACCGGCACGGATCTTGTTATTGCGCTTACCGTTTTCACGCTCCTTTTCGGCATGATTTTCAAGGTCTTACCGGACGTCAAGTTGCTTTGGCGGGATGTTTGGAAGGGGGCTTTGTTGACAGCGATTTTGTTCACCTTGGGGCGATACCTGATTTCGCTCTACTTAACCCACGCCGGTCCCGCGTCAACCTACGGCGCCGCCGGGGCGCTGGTGGTGATAATTTTCTGGGTGTATTATTCTGCCTTGATCCTGCTTTTCGGGGCGGAGTTCATCAAGGTGTACGTCCGCAGCCGCGGGTATCCGGTGGTTCCGAAAGCTTCGGCGGCGAGGGTGCGGCGAGAAATCATCGAAGGGTAGGTCTCGCGGAAGGGGAAGGGGCTGTCGATTGCGCCAACGAGGTGAGTCGACCAAAAAAACGGCGAAAGGAGCGGACTCCCTTTCGCCGTTTCGGTTAAACCAGTCGCGAGACCTGATCAGGCCGCGTTGGGATCGACGCACTTCGGCCCTTTGAGCGCCTCTTTTTCTTCGACGATGACCGGGTATTTCGGCGCTTCCTCGGCGTTCATCTCCGTGAATTCGGCCGATTTTTCCGGAACGTCGTAGTCCGGGAAAATGGCTTCAACCGGGCACTCGGGTACGCAAGCGTTGCAGTCGATGCAAGTTTCCGCGTTGATATAGAGCCGGTCCGGCGCCTCGTGGAACGCTTCCACCGGGCAAACAGAGGCGCAGCTCGTGTACTTACAGTCAATACAGGTTTCGGTTACTACGTATGCCATGATTCTTAAAAAAAAGTTTGGTCGGCCGCGATTGGCCGGGATTTCCTTGTCCCGCTAACATTTCACTTGCCGACTAAGGAATCAAACTATTTATTAGGGACCCCGGCAAATTAATGGCAGTCATTTGAGCTGTTGATTTTGGGCCGTTGAAATCTCTCCTGTGACAACCATTTATTGCTTTTTGTTGTGATTATTGACGAAGACGAGTTGAACGACATCGTAACGGCGCGTTCCGCGGGCGCGGCTTTTCTTCTTGGCATGCACCGGTGTAATGGCGGTTTTGTGGTCCGCGCGTTTGTCCAGGGGGCCGAGGACTGTTCTGCGGTGGAGCTGAATGGATCGGGGGAGACGCGTCACCAGATGAAACGTCTCGATGAGGCCGGTTTTTTCGAGGGGTTCATCCCGAATCGGGAGGAAGCGTTGTCGTATCGCTTACGGGTGGAGGACAAAAAGCGGGAGGTGCACCAGTTTTTTGACCCCTATTCGTTTGGGTCTTTGTTGAACGAGCAGGATTTGTGGTTCTTTGGACAAGGAAACGATCACCGCATTCATGACAAACTGGGAGCTCACCTGAAAACCGTGCGGGAGGTGCCGGGGGTGCATTTCGCGGTTTGGGCGCCGAACGCCCGCCGGGTGTCCGTGGTGGGGGATTTCAATCATTGGGATGGACGGTATCACCAGATGCGGCCGGTCGGTTCGTCCGGGGTCTGGGAACTGTTTGTGCCGGGGTTGGAAGAGGGGGCGATGTATAAGTTCGAGCTGCTCGGTCCGGACGGTCACCTGCGGCTGAAAACCGATCCGTACGGGGCTTACTTCGAGGGGCCGCCGAACAACGCCTCCATCGTTTTCAACGCCGGGGCCTATGAGTGGAACGATCAGGAGTGGATGGACCTGCGGCGGGCGAACCGCCAGCTCGACCGTCCGATTTCGATTTACGAGGTGCATCTCGGGTCATGGAAACGGGTGCCGCAGGACGGCAACCGGCCGTTGACCTACCGGGAAATCGCGCCGGAGTTGGCGGCTTACGTGCTGGAGATGGGGTTTACGCACGTCGAGATCCTGCCGGTGGCGGAGCATCCTTTCGCCCCTTCCTGGGGGTATCAAGTGACCGGATTTTTTGCGCCGACCCACCGCTTTGGCAGTCCGGATGATTTTAAGTTTTTCGTCGATTACCTTCACCAGAAGGGCATTGGCGTTATTGTGGACTGGGTGCCGGGGCATTTCCCCAAGGATGGGTTTGCCCTGGCGGAGTTTGACGGCACCCATCTCTATGAGCACCAGGATCCCCGTTTGGGAGCCCACGAAGACTGGGGCACGTTGATTTTTAATTACGGGCGGCACGAGGTCCGGTCGTTCCTGTTGGCCAATGCCCTCCTATGGTTTGATCGCTACCATGTGGATGGGTTGCGGGTGGACGCGGTGGCCTCGATGCTCTACCTGGATTATTCGCGAAAGGAGGGAGAGTGGATTCCGAACCGTTATGGAGGGCGCGAGAATCTGGAGGCGATCGATATTTTGCGGATGGCCAACGAACTGATCCATGAGAAACATCCGGGCGCCTTGATGTTCGCCGAAGAGTCGACTTCCTGGGGCGGAGTGAGCAAACCGGTCTCGGAAGGCGGGCTCGGGTTCGATTTCAAGTGGAATATGGGGTGGATGAACGACACGCTCCGTTATTTCGCGAAAGATCCTTTGTATCGGCGCTGGCATCACAACGATCTGACGTTCGGAATGCTTTATCAGTATTCGGAAAATTTTGTCAGTGTCTTTTCCCATGACGAGGTGGTCCATGGAAAACAGTCTCTCCTGCTGAGTATGGGTGGGGGCTCGATCACGGATAAAGCGCATCACCTCCGTTCCCTCTACGGTTATATGTGGACTTACCCGGGGAAGAAACTGCTCTTCATGGGATGCGAGTTCGGGCAATCTTCGGAGTGGCAGTATGACTCAAGTCTCGATTGGCATCTGTTGCAGTTTACCGATCATGAAGGCATTCGTTTGCTCGTGCGCGACTTGAATCAGTTGTACCGGAACGAACCCGCGTTGTCGCGGACCGATCTCAACCACGAAGGGTTTCGGTGGATCAACGCCTCGGATGCGGAGAGCGGAATCCTGAGCTTCTTGCGGATGGATCCGGCCGGTGGCGATGTTCTGGCGGTGGTTTGCCACTTTACGCCGGTGACGCGTTGCAACTATCGGGTCGGCGTGCCGTGTCCGGGGCATTGGAAGGAAATCTTGAATACGGACTCGATTCACTATGGCGGAATCGGTGAGGGGAATTTGGGCGGTGCCGAGACTTCGGCTGTGGATTGGGACGGTTATCCGCAGTCGCTGAATCTGACCTTGCCGCCGTTGTCGGTGTCGGTTTTCAAGTGGGCGCGGGGGTGACCCGCCGGAGTGACTTCAGCGGCGGCGGCGGCCCCAGGCTCGAAGGGCTTCAAAAAGGAATGCTTCGAGCGCGGCGGTTTCGTTCAAGTTGACGCGTAGGAGGCCCGCCACCCGCTCCAGTTCGGCGATTGAGTCGGTGAGTGCTTTGATCGCTTGTTCGTCCTCCAAACGGTCCTGGGCGAAGGTGCGGAGCCGGTGCTCGATGGCGGTGAACAATTGATCCCGCATGGCGAGACGCATGCCTTCGGCCAATGCCTGTTCCTCTTCCTCGGTGAGATTTTCCGGCAAGGTTTCCTTTTGCGCCTTCCAGTTATCGGCGATGGCCGCTTTCAACAGCGGAGAGAAACGTGACAACAAACCGTAAAGCCGGAGAACCTGGGTCGAGATTTCCTGTTTGGAATTCAGGTTGCCGGCCATTCTCTCCAGCCAGGCGGAATAATCGTCGAGCCATGAGGCGAGAGATTCGGGAAATTTCTCGCGGGCCGAGGCGGAGGGAAGCCGGAAGTGAAGGCAGCGGCTCCGGATGGTGGGGAGCAGGAAGTGGGGGCGCGAGGTGAGCAGGAGGATCGTGGTGTCGGAGGGCGGTTCCTCCAGGGTCTTGAGGAAGACGTTGGCGGAAGTGGTGTGCATCCGGTCGGCGTCGTAGAGAATCGCCACTTTTCCGCCGCCTTGTCGGGATGAG
>LFIK01003312.1_pt1 | contig 13091 bp, 20 predicted proteins | sample 643401 | NCBI WGS metagenome assembly LFIK01 (sample SAMN03777447, study PRJNA286221) | soda lake metagenome | biome: soda lake; feature: Kulunda steppe; material: water; isolation source: sample T5-Br brine of Lake Tanatar-5 | place: Russia: Kulunda steppe | collected 2010-07 | reverse complement strand
CTAGACCGGTGTAGAGTAAGAAAACTTACTCTCGATCTAAACACTCATTCTATTCAATACGCAACAAAGATCATAAATACAAGTAGGAGGTTGAAAAACATCAAGGAAAGAACATATGGCTCTTTTCGGAACCCTCCCGACCCCTACTAATGACCTCCTTCCTCGTTTGATGGTGGAGGTTTGCCTGGTGCTTGCACCAGATGTAAACTTCTTCCTTAATTCACGCAAACAGGGGTTACCTTGTTAGCGTAGTCTTTTCTTTTCTTTTCTCTTTCCTTTAGTCTACTAGAGTCAGTAGTACTGACTTCAAGCAAGGCTCATTAGCTAGCTAACAGTCTATCTATACCTCTCATACATTAGATAATCTTAAAGAGCTCGGCTTTGGTACCATCTTGCAGTACACAAAAGCCCATAATTGATGTAGGGAGTGGACCATCTTGCAGTACCCAAGCTCTTCTTCATCCAAAAATGTTTGCTCTTCGTCTGTGAGAGCATACTTGCGCCTGTCTGGGACAGTCCTGTCTACCTTATAGGGGCTGACATAGAAGACTGCGTTGGATCTCCATAAGTCAGGCACTACGTACTCACACCAAACAATGCATGCCAGCGGAATTAATTGTTAGTACTCAGGGGCCCCTGCATGCTTCTCCCTCTGCAAACGCTTGCAGCCATAATTGCTGAGCACACTTGCTTGGTTGAAGTGCTTGCACCACCGCACTACTAGTGCGGTGCCCTAGTAGGGCAAGCTGCAGAGTAACTGGCTCACCACTTGGCTGGCATGCTGGGCAATAGAATAGCAGCCGCAGCTGCGCAAAGGTCCCTTGCGCAGATGTGTTGCCATCATTGACTGATACAATGTCAGACCACACGTTGTAGTAGAAGGAACTTGAGGCATGGACCACCTGAACCAGGCCCACGCAAGCAGAATGGGTACAATGAGGTCCAATGGGGACAATGAGCAAGAGGGCTCTGACAGATCATTGTAAGATGAATGTCCTTCAACTTGAAACAAACTCATGAGTCATAACAACAGGCAAATGAAGTTACTCATGTTCCTTGTCATGGGAGGTACATTTACTTGGAGCACACTCAGCTCACTCTGTGTTGAGAGGAAGGGAAGACTCGCCTGTGTTTTTAATACAGATCAATTTGAAGTGAGCTTATATTGAGCCCATCATGCAGCATCATGCCACAATATGCAACATCTTACCTTGGCAAGGTAGAGCGGAGCCCGAAAACTGCATCGTGCCCAGGATACTTACTCTTATGAGTATGCTGGTCAAATGAAAAATTGTACACACTACATTGATATTTCTTGTGCATTCTGCTCTAGTAAAATGTGCCAGTGAGCTGGACAAAAAGGCCGGAATCAGTTGGGAGTTCCTAGTCAGCACGCGGCCTGTGATGACGCACAGCCCCAGGTTGAGCCACCCATGCTTGAAGCTGAGCAGGAAGTAGTTGGGCAGCTGATAGACCTGGGGTGGTAACTGCAGCGGGCAGTGACACGAGGCGGACTGCCGTGAGCCCCTACTTTGACGACAATTCAATTGAGGCTACTGAGGTGTGCAGGAGAGTAGCAATCATTGTGTGGGCCTTGATTGCGTCATTCATTTACGCGTGTTTGTAACAGAGCTGCGCTGGGTGTGCATGGTGCGGATTTACGCAGGTTGCTGTAGGAAAGGGTGTGACGTCCATACAGCAAGATTTGCGACGCTCCTTCCAAGCTTGGTACCAAGTGGTAGACCTGCTTGCAAGCTTTCCACAGCAACTGAGCTTACAAGGTGCCCGTTGCAGAGACCATACCTAATCTTCCGCAACGTTCCATTTGGATATGAAAAGTAGGGTTCTCGGTGAATCTTACTTTCCATAGCCAACACCAGATCACCCACTGCACCAAATTGCATGATTTTTGGTGTCTTGGTGATCTTATAATAAACAAAGATCATTGCAGAATAATTGGATTGAAAAGACTGGGTGGTTGGTGAGGTCATCGAGAATGATTCCCTCAGAAGAATCCAGCAAATGGATGCCAAAATGGGTCAAGACTAAGCCTCTCCAAACCTGGGTTTCAACATCTGCTATCAATAAGCAAGCCAATAGAAGTATACTGGTGGGGTTATAGGGGTAAAGGGAGCTTCCATGATGGGATTGTGGAGAGGGCGTGCGTGCGCAATCTAGCCAAGACAGGCCAGAAACAGAGGTGGAGCACCCACCCAGTACCAGGGTCGTCTTCTTTACCCCAATTCTGCCAGCAGCCTAGTTATATGATGTCAATACAGTTTGCATAAAAAAGGAGCATGTCCGAACCTTGCTCACTGAGCACTCACTGGCAGTCACCCCCCTCTGGTACACTGATGCTCTTTCTTAGCCTGACTTATTGGGCTCCAACAAGGCCTGCAACGAGACTACAAGTCCTGAGTGACAATGAATGTCTAAGAGAAATTTTGAAGATGTTTTGGGAGGATAGCCAAGAAAAGAAAAGACTACGCCAACAAGGTAAACCCTGTTTGCGTGAATGAAGGTTTACATCCGGTGCAAGCACCAGGCAAACTTCCACCATTAAACTAGGAAGTAGGTCATTACACCAGACAGAGTGGTTGTCGCTAGAGACTATCTCAAACAGGGGATAAGCTGATGATGTTCTTAGACAGGTATGATGTCCTTAGAAAGAGATGTGCTTGTGGTGCAAGCACCAGAGACAATTCCTTGAATTTCAGCTGAGAGAAAGTAAGGAAGGCTTTAAGCCAAAAGTCTGCACCCTGCCATGAGAAAGAAAGAAAGAAAGACTATGCCAACAAGGTAACCCCTGTTTGCGTGAATTAAGGAGGAAATTTACATCTGGTGCAAGCACCAGGCAAACCTCCACCATCAAACTAGGAAGAAGGTCATTAGTGGGGGTCGGGAGGGTTTTGAAAAGAGCCATATGTTCTTTCCTTGATGTTCTTCAACCTCCTACTTGTATTTATGATACACTCCGCCATGAGTCCGACAGAGTCTGTGCACCTTTTCTAAGTTCCTATCCTGTAATAGTACACCATGTCGTCCAAAAAAAATCTACATACACGTATTGAATTAATGGAACGATGTAACAAAGACTCATACCTGTGATGAAAGGTTTGTCCACCAGCATTCATGCGTTTACAGTAGTCATGTTTCTGTTGCTTGGATAAGAATGGGGTGTTGCATGCGCAAATGAGCATACAAGAAGCAGTGCTTCTGAACCGCAAAGCTACAGGGCATTCACATAATGAACAGCCAAAATATCTTCACAACGACCGGATACATTGTGTCTAGTACACAGTACACTGGGCGTTCAATCAAATGCCTAGCAAGCTGAAACACAGCCGCACATACGCTGCACAGGAGTTGCCCTACATGCCTCCTACTGTGCATGTCACATGCAGGCTTACGGTAAGCCTCGATATCCATGCTGTTATGACTCTTCAGCTCCCCCGGCCCCCCTTTCTGCCTTTCCTAATTTGAGACGACGAGGCTGGCAGGGGCAGGACGGTACCTTGCTGCAGCTCAGACGCCCCTCCGGACTCAGCAATTGTGCGCTGCCCCTCGATAAAGAACATTAGGTCGCGGACCTGCCCACGCAGTGCGCAGCATGGCAGTAGGTTCAGGGAGAGGAGGAGTGAGCTATAGCACATTATGCATCTGAAGTTGGACATGCGGTGACAAGGCAGAGGAAAGGGGCTGCTGACTGGCAGAAGTGTGGGCTGCAGGGATCCACATCGGTGCGCTGTAGCCTTTATTGGGGATACACTGGCTGTGCAGTACAGAACACATGCGATGGTGACGTGCAGTACAGAACACTTGCGATGGTGACGTGCAGTACAGAACACTTGCGATGGTGACGTGCAGTGCACAATCGCGCGTGTGTGCGTGCTCTCCCAATGACCCATCCTTTGCTTGTCTTGGTGATAGTCACTTGTGCCGCACTGTGGCCTTGTGCAGCACCTGCATCACATCTTTTGTCTTTTGGGTCCCTGGCAACATGCAGCCAAGTCCCCTCCCACAGCCTTACCAAGGATCCCTAACAGAACGCCAAGGTTCGCACATACACAAATGCGCATGCATTTGCTGATTTGGGCGTGTGCACACGGCGTGCATGTGTAATGTGCGCACGCGATTGCCTGCATGATGCAAGGTAGCCTGGGTTCCACTTGAGCATCTACCTGCAGTGTCGCGCAATTGACTTAGTGTGCCTTCCTGCGGCTTTTACAAGTATCACCTTCAGGCTGTGCATGCCCAGCTCTGGGAACCAACTGCCACCCAGGCCTGAGCACAAGACACACGTGCGTGCGCGCATGTACATACACACGCACACATACATGCGCACACACAGCTCTGGGGACCAACAGCTACCCTGGTCTGAGCACAAGACACACACATGCGCGCAAGCATATTCCCCTCCCCGGCCTGTGCACAAGACACATACACGCACGCATTCTCCCCTGCACGTGCACTTGTTCATGCACCCTGGCCTGAGCACAGGATACATTCACGCACGCACACGCACACGCTCACGCACACCCCCTTGCACAAGCACTTGCTCAGGCACAATGCCACTGTGGCTGGCTTGCCAGCGCTTGCCCGGCGTAGTGCCCTGCTCCAGGCCCATGCGCACCTACTTGCTCCTGGAGCAGGTGAATGGGTGGGATCCCAGATTGGTTGGGAGCGCCTGCACGGAAGCGGCGCCTGCATGCGCACCCACCTGCTGCTGGAGCACTTTTGCTGGAGCACTTTTGTATGTGGAGTGCACCTGTATAATTGGGAGTGCAGGCAGCATGGGTGCAGCGCCTGCATGGGTGAAGTGCCCGTGTTTGCACCCACCTGCTCCTGCAGCTCGTGTATGGCCGCGTCACGCCCTGCGAGCTGCCCCCGCGCTTCATCCGCCGCCGCACGCAGCTGCACCTGGTTGGCCAGCAGCTGCTCATTCAGGGACCGCAAGAAGTCGCGCTCCTCACGCAGCTTGGCAGAGGATGCAATGCTGTCTGCCTGCAGGCCAGGAGCCGCAAGCGCACACACACACACACAGGCCCCTGCAGTAATGGTGATGGTGCTACAGCCCAGACCCAGGGTCAGGCGCGCAGCAGGAGCAACAACGAGCTTGCTGCCACGCGCGCGTCCCTGCCTCGAGGCACACAACATGGCAGCGGGTGCCGCACATGCAGGCCGCGCCCTGTGAAAGCAATGGCCCACGCCGGCCCATGTGCCCACATGCGCGCGGTGGTTGGCCCAGACCTCGCAAGCCCCTGGGCTTCCGGTGGAGCCTGGTTGCTGCTCCAGCTCTGGCAGAAGGCATATGCTTCCGCCCACGTGCCCGGCACTGATGTCACCCAAGGGAGCAGAGTTCCGGCATTTGGCTGTGCATAAAAGGCGCCCACGCACACTTTTGAGCATCCGCCGTGGCAGGCATGTGCCCACGCTTCCTGGAACCCACCAGTTTCTTCTCCAGGCCCTGCCGTCTGCGCTCCGAATCCATGGACACCGCACGCGCCACTGCTGCTGCCTCCTCAGCTGCGGTCGCCGACTTGGTGGCAGCCGCCAGGCGCTTTTCCATGTCTGCCGCCTGTACGAGTGCAGGCCAGATGACAGGAGTGGATGAGGTGCGCGTGTGCCAATGCCGCACTACAACGTGCTCCTGGCGCATGCGTTCTTGCGCATGCCGGCCCGCAGCTGCGCAAGGTTGCATGGCAGTAGGCTCAGAAGTCTGCCGGCTGTCAACTGTGCTTGTATTGCAGCTGCGCCCACAGACCTGAAGGTGGGTATGCATGCATGGACCAGGTGCAGCCGCAGCCGCAGCGCTGCACAGGCCTCGCCCTTGCGCCCAGGCACGGGCACACAAGGGAAGCACAGCTGCAGTGGCCCTGCCACAGCAGGGCAAGCGAGACATTGCACGGCGAGTTGCGCCGGGGCCCACCTGGCGCGAAGCAGCAGTTTGGCACCTGCTTTTTACCGGCAGTGCTGACATTGCTGCCTGGGCTATGCAGGGGCATGCACAGGCCCCCACCACTCTTTCTCTCTCTGGGGCCTGCAGACTGGGCCCCGGGCTGGCCTGCGCCTTGGCGCGCGCTCTAGCTTGCATGCCCAGCGCACGCCTGCGCTCCTCCGCTCCCACGCAAACCAGGAGCACATGGGAGGCACATGGAGGCCTAGGGGCCCCTCGGCCCAGCGCCTTCGTACCCACACCCAACCCAGCGCCGCGGCTCCAGTCCCCTCACGCACCTGGTCCAAGATCAGCCCCTCAAAGTAAGTCCGCTGGTTGTCCAGCTGGGATGCCAACAGGTGGTTGTACTCTGCAGGCAGGAGGGCCGCGCTAGAGACTAAATGCAGGTCAAGAGAGAGGGTGGGACGCCCTGCTGCGCTCACCTTCACAAGACAGTATGCGCCTGCACATGCACCCAGGCAGCCACCCGTGCAGCACCCACGCGCATGCACCTAAAAGCTGCGGCATGGACGCTGACCCATCACAGACTTAGCTGTCTGTCACGTCACCAACTGTCTGACACCCCCACCTCGTGCTGCGGGGGAGCCAAAAATTAGCCCTCACCGCGCCTCATTCCCCCCTTTCCCCCCCCCCAGCCGCACCTGCCGCAATGTGGTCCAGCTTGGAGGCCGCAAGGGCGTGCTGCATCTCCCGGGCCTCCGCCTCCTCCTGCTCGTCCACCTCATACGACTCATACCCGTCCCACTCGCTCCCCCCGTCGCTGCTGCCGCCGCCGCTGCTTGCGGCCGCACCTTCCGCCGTGTGCTCCGCGGATGCCCCGCTGCTTCCAGCCTGCTCCCTCATCGAGGTGGAGGGCCTGCAAGCGCCAGGCCAGGCGAGGCAGGCCAGGGTGGGGTCTGGAAGTGCCCTCTTCCTGTAACAGCGCGCATGGCTCTGGTATCTCCAAGGAGCAGTGTGTTTGGCGCCGGCTAGGAAGCACGCGGCTCTGGCGCCCTTTACATCTGATCAGTTGGCGCTTCTAAGGAACCACGCATGGGGTCTGCTTCTTTGCTCCTGTCACACAACACCACTGGTCTAGACAGCGCTACCGGACTGGGCAGCGCCACTGGACCGGGCAGCGCCACCAGACCACACAGCACCACCAGACCACACAGCGCCACCGGACCGGGCAGCGCCACCAGACCACACAGCGCCACCAGACAACACAGCGCCTCCGGACCAGGCAGCACCACCAGACCACACAGCGCCACTGGACCGGGCAGCGCCACCGGACCACACAGCGCCACTGGACCACACAGCGCCACCGGACCACACAATGCCACTGGACCAGGCAGCGCCACCAGACTACACAGCGCCACCGGACCACACAGCACCACTAGACCACACAGCACCACCACACCACACAGCGCCACCAGACCACACAGCGCCACCAGACCACACAGCACCACCGGAACAAACAGCGCCACCGGCCCAGCCATTCTGCGCTTGGAGCTCTGCATCCAGCCACAGCCATGGAGCCACTGGCCCCTGTGTGCGGCAGGACTGCCTGCAGCACGCCAGGCCGGCGGAGCTGCTGCAGGGTGCTGCTGATCGTACACACACATACACACACATGACACACACAAAAATGTGTGCGCACCTGCCGCGAGAAGCGCAGCCCTCTCTGCTGGGTGCCTTGTGCCTCCCCCGGCGCCCAATGGAGTGCTGCCATCTGCCTTGCTTGCTGCAGCCGCGGTGCTTGGCATGGCGCTGCGCACACAATGGGGCACACAATGGTGTACACAACAGCGCTGCAGCCACGGTGCTTGGCATGGCGCTGCGCACACAATGGCGTACACAATGGTGTACACAACAGCGCTGCAGCCACGGTGCTTGGTATGGCGCTGCACACACAATGGCGCACACAATGGTGTACACAACAGCGGTGCAGTCGCGGTGCCTGGCATGGCGCTGCGCACACAAAACCGGCATGCACTCCCCTACACCCGCACCTGCCTGTGCATGTACGCCACAACTTAATGGTGCCGCGCGCGCACAAGCCTGGCAACCTTATCGCTACAAACAGGCTGATCAGTGCAGGCACACATGGATTCAAAGATGGAGTCACCGTCAGCGCTCAAGCATGCACACACAGTCCTTACCAACCAGGGTTGCTCCTACGAAAAAAAAACCCTGGGGGGGCAAGCAGCACTAGCAGTGGAGCCCTACCCTGCTGATGCGCTGCTGGTCACAATCCTTGCTGCAACGCACGCCAGCCGTGCCCTAGCACGTGCACACATGCACACATATACATGCACATGCTCATTCACGTGCGCACACACACAGCTCACACGCATCCGTGGGCTCCTAACACAAAGCCTATGAGTGGCATGTCTCTTGAGCTCTCTGCGTGTCTCTTGAGCATGTCTCTTGAGCGTGTCTCTTGAACATGTCTCTTGAGCATGTCTCTTGAGCGCGCACTCCAGGCTACTGCCACGCTGCAGCAGGCGAGCGCTGCGCACGCGCCCCACTGCCCACACCTGTGGCCTGGGCGGGCCAGGTGAGGGCACCTCCACAAGTTTGCCGTCTGTCTTGGACTGTATGAGACGGTGCACATAGTTGTCGCCCACGTAGTCCCACACCTGTGCTGGCACAATTGCGCGCAGAATGGGAAGCCAAGCAAAGCCGTGCTGCACAGCGCGCTGGGGGCGGCATTAAGGACTGGGACGACCATGTGGCTGCAGCAGGAAGCCCCAACTCCTGCGAATGCCTTGAGGAACTTGGGAAACAGTGACAGCAGGATGCTGGAGCTCAACACCTAACAAAACATTGGGTCACGCTGCGTGACTCATGCTGCGTCACGCTGGGTCACGTTGCGTCACGCTGGGTCACGCTTTGTGACTCACGCACAGCGATGGGGTGTGCCAGCACAGAGCACGCACCCCCACACCCACACAGCAAGCGCACACAGAAGCATTTGCAGAAGGCTCCAAGCACTCATATTAAACAAGTGCGCGTGCGCACACACACGCACGCACGCACACAAGCACACACACACGCACACACACAGACACACACACAGACAGAAGGCAGGCTTCTGAGCAGGGCCTCACCCGCTGAGTTTCCAGGTCTAGCGCATAGCAGTGGCTGGAGCTCTTCCAGTGGTCAGATGCATGACCTGCCCGGTAGCGCCCGCAGCCCTACACAGGCAGGCCAAGCAGCAGGCGCGGCATACACAGGCAGCTTGCACAAATCAAGAACAGCGTGGTGAGAGCTGGATGATGAGCTGGCAGCCTGGTTGCCATCTTCTGATGGGCGGATCCGTGGCATGGAAGTTGAGTGATGAGCAGATCCAGCATGTAACTGCCGTTGAGGTGGCCAGTGCATGATGGGCTGGCAATACATCGTGCGGCACTTAATGCATGTGGAGACCTCTCCATGAGTGCCCACACCCTGCAAACACCTGCCCCTAGCCGCAAAATAGCCTATTTTGCAGTGAAAGGGACAAGATTGGGAATGAGCTGTATTGGAGGCTTTGCTCCAGGGAAGGCTGGGGGCAGTGGTCATCATATGTGTGTGAGCCTGGCACCAAACCATGCAGTAGGGATGGGAGGTTGGGAGATGCAGGCTGTGTGAGGCCCTCCTAAAGCAATTGGCTGCGCCCAATCCTGCTGCCTGGGTGCTTGCAAGTGAAAGTTGGTCTAAGGTGTGACAAAAGGTGGCACCCGGCAGCGCCGATGGTTGCACTTTATTTGAGAGGGTAGGACCCGGCAGTGCCGATGATTGCATATCACGTCATCACTTGTAGTACCACCAAGGTCGTGCCTTTCAGCCGACCCTCATGAAGCAATGCCTGCCACCCACCACGTGCCCACAGATCAGACAGATCCACAGATCGGCGGATGTCCCACAAACCCGGCATTGAGATGCGTGCGCATCAGGCTGCGAGCAGTACCTGAGCACACCATGTGGTCATAAACATGCGGGCGAATAACGCTTCAACTGGTTGCTTGAAGCGATTTTGAAGCGAATAATGCTCCAACTAGAAGCTTGAAGCGATGCAGGCACCTCTTTTATGGGAAAAATCTGCCCGGCCCCTGCTGATTGCAAGCTTTAACGCCCATCCAACAACTAATGTGTACATCCATCCATCTGTCTGGTGGGCAGTCAGGCAATCATGCAGCCAGAGCGTCAGGCAATCATGCAACGAGAACGTCAGGCAGGGATCCAAAGCGCAGTATGTGATGAAGCAGCACAGTGGAGGAGACGCCCCATACAAATTTGTCTATCTGGACGATGAGGGGAAAGAAATCAACAAGACACACCAAAATCAGGCGAACAGGCCTGGCAGCACACAGATCTCAACCCTGTGAGCTGCAAGCTATCGATAGAGCCCCTGCGGTGGCGGCTGCCGTGGCAGCGGCTACGCGCAGCGCACCTGCATACAGGGCATGAGGTGTCCCCCCACTTTTGGAGGCACTCGGAATGGAACTGGTGGTTGCACACCTGCAGGAGCACGCACAATGCCATTGGCTGTTGTTTCCTCTGAGGCCAAGCGGCAAGAGCAGCCAAGTTGTGCAGCTCCTCGTGTTGCCCAAGCAGTGCGCAGTGCTTGTGCAAGCGAGGTGCACTAGGGAGTACAGCTCTTACAGGAGGGCCGGTGCTAGTGGTGCCACACCAGCAGGTCCCTGGCAGCGGGGTGTGCCGGCGAGGGCCGTGGTGGTCATATGATCCGTGGCAATCCAACATCAAACTGCTGTGCTGGCGGGACACGATCGTGGCCAGGTCTGTGGTGTTGGATGCAGGCTGCACACACTGTGTGCTGTACGCTGTGCTTGCATGACGCGCTGACACAGATCTCGTGTTCATGAGAGTGCTGTGTGGTGCGTGCTCTCCTTTTGCAGCAAGATGGCTTGCAGGGAGTGGTGCCGTCCCTCAGCTTTCCCACAAATTGTGCGAGCCCAATGCCGGCACCCCTGGCCCACCTCTCAACACAGATGTGGCTATACTCCTTGGCATGCAGGCAGGGGTAGGCCTGGCACGCTCGACCACGCGAGCTCGCCCCTGTCCACACGGCGCCAACGTGTGGGGGGGTCGATGTCCAAAGGGCCCGCGCCCTCTAACACATGTGTAAGGTCCCACGCGATGCGGAGCACCGCACACGTGCTGCTGCTTGCGCCCCCAGCCTCCGGCCCGCTTACCGTGGTGACAATGCCGCTGACGTACTCATCCAGCCGCTCCAAGCACACTGGGCAGGAGGGCAGCTCCGTGCTCGCTGCCCCCACCCCCCCCAGGACCCCGCTGCTGCTCCCGGCACCAGCACCAGGGGAGCTGCAACTAGCGGCTGCGTCCGCCGCCCCGCACCCCGCAGCCTCCGCATCAGCCGCCGCCGCGCTGGTGCCAGTGCTGCTGGGCGCTTGTGGCATAGCCCCGCCAGAGCGCATGTGGCGCCCAGGCCTGGTGTCGGGCGTTGCCAGGGGCGCGCCGCCCTTGCTGCCACCGCCCCTCCCGCCTGCTGCAGGCGGCGCGCACGCCGCCACCCTCCCACCTGCCTGCTTGCCGCCCTTGCCGCCGCCGCCCTTGCCGCCCCTGCTGGCACGCACACTGGCACTGTTGCCCACTTGCGCCTGCGGCGGAGCTGCTGCGCTAGGCGGCGTGCCCCGAGGGGGGTGCGCCGGTGCATGGCTGGATGAGGAGGGGGCAGGGGTGCGCCGTCCATCTGGACCCACCATCTCCACTGCACGCACCCACACAAGCCGGCAGACGATCTCGGGCTCCAGGCTGGAGAACTGCGGGCGCATGCATGGTGGAGCAGAGGATGGGAAGGCTGGCAGCGCGCAGCGCAGCCGCGTGGGGTGGGAGTACAGGCGGTGGGGGCCACACACGCACGCACCATGCAATGCGCACGATCGGACAGCACGGCCGGGCATAACCTGCACCAACAGCGCGCGCACCCTGCGTGTTGCGGACATGCAACAGCATGCATGCCTGTTGCTGCCGGGCTGCACTCCATTGGCTGCGCGCTTCAGGCCTGCTGCCGTGCCGGGCCTGCTGAGGAAGGCTGGGTTGGTCTGGTGTTCAGTCCCCCTGCCCGCCAGCGGCAGTCCTTTGCGCGCACACCTCAAGCAGGTGTGCAAGCCCGCCTGCCTGCTCATGTGCCAGACTGCAGCACAAGCGCAGCGCTACCACGCCTGCTGCTGGTGTGCGTGTGTGTGTACGTGTGTATGTGTGCTCGCGTGCTTGCGTGTGTGCGCATGAGATTGTGCATGCACGTGCGCTTGCGTGGGTGCATGTGCGTGTGTGGCGCCCCCTGCTGCGTCGTAGCACCATGCCATTCCCATTCCGCCCCTGTCCTGCTGCAGCCGATCACAGCCACAGGAAACCCGCAGCCACGTCAGCCACGGCGTTGGCGCTGACAGGAGCCAGACGCTAAGAGGAGCCAGGTGCAGCAGGGTCACAGCACCTTCTCTGCACCTGCTTATGGGCCCAAGGGGGAAGGAACACACAGGCACGCACCCTCCATCCCCTCAGCCTCTCACCACTCGGTGCTCCACCCTGCCCCCCACAAAGGAGGGGATAAGGGGGATCCAGCCGCGCACCCGGCCCCTGCGCCAGCCCTGCACCACCTGCCTGCCCGAGCAAGCAGCAGCACCCTTGCAGTCCCTTTGCACCCACCGGCTTTTGGTTGAAGTGCTTGAAGAAGTCGTCCGCCTGCTGCTGGCTGGCAAAGCGGATAAGCACCATGCACACCACCTGGGACCGCGCCTCGCGCCGCAGCACGCGCATGCTGCGGATGGCCTCCAGGTACGCGCCGCAGAAGTTGCAGAAGTCCGCCATGCTCATGTCTGCGGGGATTGCCAGGCAGCAGAGGGTGGGGCCGCGCCCCTCCTGCGGGGCGGCGCATGCGTCGGAGGCAGGGAGTGCACGTGTGGAGGTGATGTGCGGCCGGGGCCTGTACGCAGCAGACCGCCCAGGCGGGCACGCAAGGAGTGCAACTCCATGCATGTGTGTGTATGTACATGTACTCGTGTACACATACGTGTGCATGCATGCATGCATGCATGTATGTATGTATGTATGTATGTATGTATGTATGTATGTATGTATGTATGTATGTATGTATGTATGTATGTATGTATGTATGTATGTATGTATG
>LFIK01003311.1_pt1 | contig 13091 bp, 23 predicted proteins | sample 643401 | NCBI WGS metagenome assembly LFIK01 (sample SAMN03777447, study PRJNA286221) | soda lake metagenome | biome: soda lake; feature: Kulunda steppe; material: water; isolation source: sample T5-Br brine of Lake Tanatar-5 | place: Russia: Kulunda steppe | collected 2010-07 | reverse complement strand
GTGATGCTAAGGGGAGGGACGTTCAAGGGATGTTAAAAGAATGCCTGAGGCAAGGCTGCAGGGGTGTGTTAAAAGCAAGCCAGAAAGGGAAGGCTCAGGTGCGGCGACGCGATGACTACAACCAAGCGCTGCCCCTGGCAGCATGGCGCTCAAGCGCGGCGGTACAATGGCTATACTGAAGCGCACTGCCAGGCGTCACCGCTCCAAGGCGCCTCGCTGCGGGCGACGCAAGATCAAGGCGTTTTGCTCATCCAGGCGCTTGCTTGTTGGCACAAGCACCAAGACTGAGAGTGCAGGTCATCCGATCGCAGTCCGCTGGCGCTGCCGGGTGGCCTTGGCTTTGAGAACTTCAAGCAGGTCCGCACCTGCATGTTGGGGGGAGACTGGCCAGGTATCACAGGGCCTTGGACAATGGTCCCTGAGGCATGTACCAGCGCCACCTGCGGCCCCGCGTACGCCGGCTTGCGCCTCTGCGTGCAGGCACAGCGGCATAGGATGGCCCAAAAGACTGACCGTGACCGGTGCAGCATATCAGCAAAGCCCTGAGCAACAGACAACAGACACAGCATGAGAGGGATGGCAGTGCTTGTGCATGTGCGTGTGCGTGTGCATGCTTCCTTGCGTGGGCCCCTACATGTGCAAGGCACAGCAACAGGCGGGCCTTAGCAGGCCGTCCTGCCGCGTGCTTGCACGCACATGCACCCCTGCTTGTGCCTGCATGGGCACAACGCTGCGGCGTGCCCTGGCAGAGGAGGCAAGCATAAGCAGACGCTTTTGTGTTCCCGTGCATGCCTGTGTAGGTAGCCCACCAGGCTCGCGGAGTTACTTCACAGGCATGCGCTTGAACGCAAAAGTATCTGCAGCCCTGTGCCTCAGGCAGCCTCTGGTGCAGCACACAGCACAAACGTGTGCACAGCACAAACGTGCGCATAGGACCAGCACAGCATATGCGTTTGCAAGGATCCAGGCCTGGAATGCATCATGGCAAGACTGCATGAGGGCAAGGAAGAAAGCGCCTGCAATGGATTGTTTGGAGGAGTGCTTGTTCGCTAGCACCATCTGTACCAAGCAAATTGGTCAGAGGTCAATTTGCAGCACATGCGCGCATGTTGAATGTGCGGCCAACACGCACACACATGCAAGCAAACATATTGCACAATGACTAGGCAGCTTGAGCACCTATGGACTTCTGACACAATGCACAATGCACAATGACACAATGACACAATGACACAATGACACAATGCAGAATGACTAGGCAGCTTGAGCACCTACGGACTTCTTGTGCGCAGTGTAGGGTACCAAGAGATTGCATGCAGCCGATGGTGAAGCGCATAAAACTCCAACCGCGCACCCAGTAGAAAGGCCCTCCTTCTGCCTCAGCCTTCATGGCAGTAGCTTTCACCTCCTGTGTTAGACATGAGCATGAGCAGACAATGGGCAGTTCATCACAGGTTGGACAACACATTAGACAATGCGGTTCTTAACTTTAGAACAAGAAAGTGGCGGCACAGGTTGTTGCGCGCTCGATGCAAACAAGCTGCAACATGGCTTTTGCACCTGACCTGCTCTGGTTATCAGGCTGTCTGCAGGATGCTGCAGATACTGCGGGTACCTCTGCAAAGATGTGAGCAAGTCTACACCGACAAAGCCTTGCGACAGAAGGGTGGGAAGCACGCATTGGTATGCTGTGGCACGGTGCCGTTCCAGATGCAGGCTGTGAGGCTGTGCATGTGCGTCATGCCCAAAACAGACACGTGCACGCGCACGCGGGTCATATGCCGAAGGCAGACACGCTCAGAGGTATTCAGCGCGCACCTGCAGAGTGCTGTACTTTGTCAGCGGCACGCGCTCCATGTACGCATCAGAGGGGCGATCTGGATCTGCAGGTTTGCCCCTGCAAGTGAATCGGGTGATGGCTCAGATGTCTCCTCTCTGTCCTGATCTGGATGCATCGACAAGAGATCACACAGCAACACATGCCAAAAGGCGTATGAGCGCAGGCCATGCAGTTAAGGCACACACAGGGGCCCTGCAGCTATAGGTGCCGGCTGTGCACGCGAGCGCAGGCTGTGCAGCCAAGACAGCTCCACCACTGACGATGCCACACAACCTAGGGACCCACCCGCCCTGGGACACCAAAAAATCGTGTTGACCATGTTGATGAGCCAACTTGGCTTCAGCTCACTCATCCCTTGGTCTCTGGGCACCAGAAATGCAATGCTTATGCTCTTCCATCAAAGTCGGGCTGCAAGACCGCACGAGAAAGGAAAGCGCTTGCGAAAAAACCACAAAGCTTCACAGATTTTCATCAGAAGTCATGGGGGATGGTGTTAAGTGTCATCCACATTTACCAGCACATGTGCTTGACTTTCTCAACACCCGGAGCAGCAAGCTGCCCCTGTGCTTGCCACAAAATTGCAGATAAGAAAATCATAGAACCAAAAGCAGCAAGCAGCCCCCCATGCATGCCAAACAATTGTGAGTGGCACAAAAGCCTCGCATGCTAAAAACTCACACAAAAACAATCCACTCCACAAAATGTGGAATGCAGGTCACTCTCACTCACCACTGCGACCTTTGCTCCTGCACCCGCACTCACCACCACACCCTTTGCTCCTGCTTCCGAGCTTTGTCACGCGCAGCTTGCTCAGAGCTCTTCAGGAACATGGCCTCCACCTGCTCCAAGGGGCGCGCGCGCACGCACGCAGTGCACCACTGCCAGTGAGCGCCTCTGTCATGCAAGCAGTGCACCACTGCTAGTGAGTGCCTCTGTCATGCAGGCAATGCACCTGTCAGGGAGCGCTTGTTGTGAACAAGCCTCCACCTGCCCCAGGGGGCGTGCGCGCACGCAGGCAGTGCAGCTAGGAGGGACTTGCCGTAACCTGAAGCACAACAATCCCAGAACAAGCATGCCTCTGACAGCAAGCATCGATGGAGTGCAGGGGCTGTAAAGCCATCAATCGTTCTGCACGTGGCCCTGGAGGCGGCCTGCAGTCCAGCCATGCGCGCACATCATCTACGCACCTCATCGCGGTAAAGCAGGCCATCCAGCAGCGGCACTGCAGGCAGCTGCTCGGAGGGCGGCACAGCAGGAGCATCCTGCAAAGAGGCCAAGCCTGTGCTGCCGCGGCCAACCTCCACTGGTCCCCCAGCCCCGGCACCGGCACCAGCCTCGCTGCTCTCGCTGGTTGATACCTGCTGCAGCTGCTCCCTCGGGCCCTCACCACGCGCAGCGTCCATGCCATCCTGCCAGAAGCAGGTTCAGCGAATTGAAGCTTCATGCTTGATGGCAGCTCCGTGGCGCTTTGCAAGCGGCAAGGATGCCACAGCCAATCCAAGCCGTGGTTTTTCCTTTCCTTTTCCAAGCCCGGTTCGCGTATGGCGCAGCAAATTGGGCATGTTGCCCGCAGCACACGCCAACACCTGGTTGAGCTCGTGCTGAAATCAGCCGCCTGAGCCCAAAACTGGAATGGGTGTGGTTGGCGTGGAGATGCGGCTGGAGGCGCCCCTGCACATGGCACACCAGCCTTGACAGCTGCGCCACACCACAAACTGGCATGCAAGTGAGGGTTTGGTTTGCCTGCCCACAGACCACTCACACACAAGCAGGCAGAGCAGAGTGGCAGAGCAGGCAACAGGCGGGCAGACCAATGCCAAATGGGCGCCTGCACACAAATGCGCCACACACGCAAGCGCACATGCGAACACACCAGCACCTTCAGAGCTGCAGCGGCCAGCAGAGGTGCGCGCGCAACGGCGCCCATCAAGTCGTCCACTGAGATGCCGCGAGAGGCGGCGATGGCCTGCCACATGTGGCTGGTCATGCTCTGCAGGTGAGGGTGTGCAGGTGTGGGTGTGCAGGAGTGGGTGTGGGTGAGCAGGTGTGGGTGTGCAGCTGGCCATGCTCTGCAGGTGGCGCAGGTGCACGCGCAGGTGGCTGGTCATGCTCTGCAGGTGGCTGGTCATGCTCTGCAGGTGGCGCGGGCGCACGCGTATACACACACATATGATGGCGTGCCACAGGTGGCCCGTTAGGCTCTGCAGGCAGCCCGCTCATGCACATAAACTTCCGCACCGAAGGAGGCTGTGATGACGCACCAGATGTGTCTGGTTATGCTCTGCAGGTGGCGCATGCATGCACGCCAAATATACATCCCCCCCCACACACACCTGCTGCAGACTGGTTGCCTGAAACACTGTCCACAGACATGCTAACGGCACGCTCAAAGCCACTCACACGTGCAGCAGGCTGGTGGTCTCAACTTTCAACGCGCGCAGCATCCACTGGCATGCATTCGCAGCAGGTCAGTGGCCTTGATCATACACACTCTGACATGTACACACATACACGGGCACCTGCAGCAGGCTGGTGGTCTGCTCGCGGTGCTGGCGCGTGAAGCCCCGCTCCGTGAACAGGTGACCGGCGGTCTTGTAGTCCTCGCGCATGTAGAAGATGGGCTCAATCTGGATCCTATCGAGAGCATCTCTGCGGACATGTGCGCATGCAAGTGTGTGCATGTGTGCAGTTATGCAGTTGCGTCCATGGACTTGCGAGCACACACGCACGTGAGAGGCCATACGCCCTCAATTCTTTGCAGGGGAGCACAGCTTCCTTTTAAGTGTCCATGCATCTACCCTGCAACGCTGACCAGCTGTGCGCTTGCAAACAGACAGCAAAAGGGTTGGGCATAGGCAGTGAAACAGGTGGCACAAGTAGGGGACATATGTGAAAGCGGGCAGGAGTGTTAGAGGCCGAGGTGCTGCAGCAGCCTTGCTGTCAGCGAGAACTTGCCTCAGGAAGAACTGCTGTGACTGCAGACCCAGCAGGCCCAAGGTGCCAGAGGGCTGCATGTACACCTGCGCGTTCAAGAGTGTGCACACGTTCGCACGCAGCTGAACAGCCATGCTCGTGCACTCACACCTTTTGGCGCAAACAAGGCATCAGTTCAAAACGAAGGTGTCGTTTCAAGCCACGTGCAAGCACCCAAACACGCAAAGCGAGCTCCAGGTGTTGGAGGGCTGCATGTGCACACCTGTGTGCACACATGTATGCTTGCCTGCCCGTGTGTACGCATGTGCACTTGTTCACATGCACGCATACACCATACCAAGCAAGCCCTGTGCCCTGGCTGTGTGCAGCACGCTCCATTTCATAAGCCGCACTCAGCAGGCTCCTGTACCTCGGCCATGTGCAGCAGGCTCCTGTACCTCAGCCGCATACAGCAGGCTCCTGTACCTCAGCCGTATACAGCAGGCTCCTGTACCTCAGCCGTGTGCAGCACATCAGCACACCCCTTGCCTCAGCTGTGTGCAGCACGCCCCAGTGCCCGAGCTCTGTGCAGCACGCCCAGACCAGTCACTGTGGTAAAGGCCGGGTGGTGTGATGACCTTGCAGCTCACTGACCTTGTCGCAGGCGGAGGCCAGGTAGTACTGGATGGTGCCGTTGCTGCCTGCCTCGCCAAACGCAGGGCTCACTGCCACGCTGGGGGCGCGCTCCTTGGCGGTGGCCCTGAACCGCGTCAGGGCGTCGCGCAGCTCCTGCGCACACGCACGCGTGGGCGCGTGGAGGCAGCGCGCTCCTAGGTTTGGTGTGACGCATTGTGGGGACATCTGCAACGGTTGGTCTGGTCCTGTGGCCTGAGAGGGCCAGGGCGCGACCATCACTGTGCCAGCGGGGTCACAAGCGCGCTCTCCCCTCCTGCACGCGAGAGGGGCTGGGTACGGCACCCCTCCAGGTCGTTGTGCTGTCCCTTTGCAGGGCGGTCACTGCACATCGCTGCGCATGCATGCTGAGGCGGCGCACGGTCGCTTGCCCCTTGCAAACCCACCCATCCTCAGCGCCGCCCATCCTCCGCCCACACCACCCACCCTCAGCGCTGCCCATCCTCCACCCAAGACACCCACACCCTAAACTCCTAGCGCCAGGCGTGCGGCTGCAGTTCCAGGTGTTGGGTCCCAGATGAGCACAGCCCCGCAAAGTGGAGCATATGCTGCAAAAGAGCAGAGGGACATCTCACAGGAGCTACAGCAGCAGTGGCTTGTGGGGAGGGAATGTGGGCCCACAGGCAGCGAGCATGCCCAGCATATGCACTCCCACTGATGACAGGGCTCATGCACAAAGCAAACATGACGTACCCTGCAGAGAAAAGGGCGTAAACCCCCTCTTTGATGCGGGCACAGCGCAAATGGCTGTGACAAGAGTACAAAACATCTGCATCAAATCTTGCTTAGTCCCGCGCACTGCCTCCTTCTGCCCATCACCACCCAGCCTGCCCCCTCCTCCCTCCTTGCACTGCTCACACCACCCCGCAGCACGCCGCACCTGCACCATTGCCATTCCCCCCAGGGCCTCCCTGCTTCCCAGGTTAAGCAGCAGACCCCGCACGCGCTCATCCTCCGCGGCCTTGTCCAGGGCCCGCACGACCCGCTGCAACTCCACCTGGGAATGTGTGCCGGGAGGGTAATGAGAGGTCAGTGAGCAGCAGCACCCCACGCAATCTGCGGGCTGTCCTCCGCGGCCGTGTGCTCAGCCCGCACGAGCCGCTGCAGCTCCGCACGAGCACGCGCATTGCATGGTTGGGTGCACATGTATGCATGTTCCATGGTCAGGCGGGTAGACATGGGACGGTTGGGTGCACAGAGGCATGGAGGCGCAGGCGAATGACTGAACAATTGGACGTGTGATACCCACATGTGCTGCAGCACCCACAGGTGCAGGTGCATGGCTGCTCATGTTATGACAGACTGGACATGTGCCTCCCACAAGTGCGGATGAACGACTGCATGTGTTATGGTAGACTGGACATGTTTTCCCCACAGGCACGTGCACATGTGCTTCCCACACTTGCTACAGCACCCATTACAATTGCAGCCCACACCGCGCGAGGCCCACCTCTACATGGTGGCGCCCTTTCTGCACACCTGCAGCTACCGCACCTGCAGCCCACACTTGACGCGCGACAATGCGCCAAACCCTTAGCCCACACCCATCTCGCAGCCCACACCCCACCATGCCACACCTGCAGCCCACCTGCCAGGCCGCGCTCACCACAAAGCACATGCACGTATGCATGCACACGCACAAACATACACAATCACCTCACTGCGCTTCAGTGCAGCCCACACCACACATGCAGCTCACCTGCCTTGCGGCGCCCTTCAACACTGCAAGCGGGTCACTGGGCAGCTGTTCCACCAGCTCCAGGCGCTGCAGGTCAACCTCAAGCACAAACTCGTCGGGAAGCTGCTTGTCTGCCTGCCAAGGACGGGGCAACCAAGATCCGATACTGGTGCTGCATGCTTGCTGGCGTACTGGGAGGGAGCAAAGATGGGCAATGCACACCTGGCCTGTGCGTGCTAAGCCATGTGCAAGTGCCAGCCCCGTTGAGTAGACGCAGGCGCCAGAAGCCTGTAAGTGCGAAGCTTTGTGCATGCTAGCCCCGTGAATCAGACGCGGGCGCCAGAGGCCTGTGAGTGGATGGGCTGGTGCCAGGCTGGCATACACCCACTTGACGCCTTGTGGGACAGTACGGAGGTCTGTCTTGTGTTGAGTAACTGAGGTTGTGGTTGGTGGTTGGTGGTTGGTGCGTGAGCTTCCGGTGCTCCGATATATCGGCTACCAGTGCGCTAACTGGGCGGGGGTAAGCAAGGGGCATGATAAAACCATATTTGTGGCGACGCGAGCAATGCGGCATTGCGCTCGAGCCGTGGATCAACCAGCCTGGTGAAGCAGCGATCTTCAGATGCGTGCGCATGCAGGCGACAGTGTGCAGCGCCGAGGTCAAGGCGCGCGCAGGCTGGGCTTGCACAACTTGCCAGGCCTGACGGATGGCAGCAGCAGTGGGCGCTGTGCGCTCACACTCAATGTCGAGAGCAATGCACATCACTTGGTTGAATTGAGCGTATTGCCACTTCATCTTTTACTGGTGGTCAGGGCTGCTGGGTCGCTCTAGCTGGCAGTCAGTAGCTGGCTCCAGCTGGTGCAATCAGCCCCCGGTGAGCACGCATGCAGCTAGCCTTGCCGTCCCTGCCCAGTGCTGCCCACACACAAATGGTGTTTAGAGCACCCACTGTGCAATGATGCCAGGCTGCTTGTGCGGTGTGGTCCGTCCGCACGCACGTCCGTGCAAGCGCGCACAGCCCGTGAAGCGCGCGCTCTGTGACTCACAGCACGCGCTTGCGCGCCTGCCCACCCACGCGCCCGCCCTCACCTCGTGCAAGCAGGTACTCCTCCCTGTTTCTCCCCTCTTGCCTTTTGACTTGTTCTCACTGACTGCTGCCTTGACTGCCCCCTGCCCCCATCTGCATCACCATCACTGCCAATTCCAGCCCTCCTCCACAGCCGCCTGCCCTGCTTTCCAGCTCTCCCACCCTTAGCTCTCCCCCTCCCCCTAACCTCTATGGCTTAAACTGTCCGTCCTGCCCTCAGCCCTGCTCCTCCTGCCTTTGGCCCCCAGCCCCTCCTCTGTCCACCCTGCCCCGCTCCTCCTGCTCTCAGTCCCCAGCCATGCTCCTCCTCCCCCAGCCCCGCACCTCCTGCCCACAACCCACAGCCCTGCTCCTCCTGCCCTCCCTCCCTTTCATTTGAATTGGGCCCCTGCCCAGCGCAAGATCACCACCCCTGCCCAGCCCCTCACCCCAGGCCGCGCGTGACAACAAGCAATGCAAAATAAGGGCAGTGGTGGTAAGAAAGGAAGATCATGCCTTGCATCATGCCTTGCAACCCTAGCACAACATAATGCTAGGCAGACCAATGCCGTCCTTGCAACCACCCACTTCATCGCCATGGACATTCAGCGAGTGCGGAGGCTTGTCATGTACGAGCTAGCAAATCAAGTCCAAGCTCAAAAGACATAGATGTCTCTCAGTGTAGCAGCCAGTGCTCTTTAGGCACGGCCATAGATGAATTATGTTGCAAGCTTCACAGATGTACGTATCATCGTAAGTTTGCCTAATTTTTCCAGTTGTCATTTTTCCCAGCTTCCTAGACAAGAAAGCAAATCTCACAGCACGCACACTCAATAACAAAATATTGGCAAAATATTGGACGGATGCTCAAAGCCTGCCTCTAGAGGTTAGGGTTAGAAGACGAGAAGCCCCCAATTTTCCACAATCATTGGTGCAAATTGGGTATGGTATTACTTTTGCTGTTGGGGCATGATATCACGCCTGTCTTTTCTTTGCTGCAAAAATTCTTTTTGGGTCACTGCGTGTGTGATATTTAGGTCGTGCCAGTAGATTATGTTGATGACGTGGTTTGACATTGTCTTTCAGCGGCTTTGATTGCCTCGGCCGTGATTAACGATCCCGCCTGCCAGCCGGCTTTTTGAAATTGAGGGTTGACGAAGTTGCAAGCAGGAGGAGGAGGGAGGACATAGTTAATGCAACACTCAGGCATTCAGCCACAGGGCTACAGAATAATTCCCAGAGGTGGTGAGGGCGGCAGCTCTTCCCACATGGCTTCCTGTCGCACAAGAGGCGCACCTCAGGCTTGTTGAGGCTCCACTCTCATCTCCTATAGTTTGGAGCTCAAACGATAAGGGATGAAAGAGGAGCCCACAAAACAGTTTAGCACAGTTGCAACACTGACCTTGCACTCCACACGTTCCGAACATAGCAGCAGCATTGGCAGGCGGCGGCGTGATGGCAGCAGGAAATAAGGTATGGAAACCCTCTTTGCAAATTTCCGATTTGATGCAAATTTATCCACTAGGCTTGCTTGGGAGCACTTGCAGTGCATGATAAGGATGGGGAGGGGTGCAATGGAGGAGACGGTGCAGATCAGGCCCACGGAAAAAGGAACACTTTGGATCGCAGGAGCTCCTAACGCTGTGCAAGGCCAGTAGGCCAACACCGGGACGTCTCTAAGGCTCTTCTATTGCCCAACATCTGGACTTTCAGTTGAAGGCGTCTTTCTAGAGGCCCCTTGTGGTTCTCGCTCTTTCTTGGAGCGCCCACTCCGCATAACACCCACTTGTAGTGCCCTACGCTGCACGTAGAGCGTTGCAGCCTGGTTTAAGACTGCACCAGCTCCAAGGAAGGCCAGGCCTCTGCCCAATGTCCTCCTGAGTTTGGGTAGCCAGGCTGTGGGTGGGTTCGCCACCTGCGCGATTGGCCTAAGGAAGTAGAAAAGGAAATATGCTTGAGGACTCAGGTTAAGAAACATATACCAAGCCTACGTAGGTAAGCTATGCTGCTCACTTGCTCATCAGGCGATCCAGTAGGCAGCTGCCTGTTGTGCCTGGGCTTGATGTGCTGATGAGTAGCCTTGATTCTAGCAGTTCCTCATAGTTTCATTAAAATTAAGCTTGATTGGTTTTTGTGTCACATTCAGATCATTATCATTCAGACGTCGACATCAGATAAATAATAAAGTCATATCAGCATGAGCATATTTGAGTACAATGGTGCTGCGATCGTGGCAATGGCAGGCAAGGAGTGCGTGGCCATCGGCAGCGACCTACGCTTCGGAGTGCAGCTGCAGACCATGACCACTGATTGCCCAAAGGCCTACAAGATCCATGACAAGCTTTACATTGGGCTATCAGGGCTGGGCACTGACGCTCAGACCTTCCACCAGCAGTTGATATTCAGGCAAGTTTGTGCGCATCCTGCGCCTGTGAGGAGCCATGCTTGATTAATTCACACCTGACGCACACATTTTATGCAAGCCTGCTGCAGCTCTTTCAGCGCCCTGTCCTGGGCTAGCCCATGCTCCGCACCATGACAGGTCTTCCTGATCGCTCTGCAGAGAGAGCTACATTGCCCTCGTGTGGCTGTGTTTTGTGTCTCCTGCAAATGAATATTCTCTTTATGAACACCTTATTCGCACCTTTCCTGCTCTTTCAACAGCTCGAGGCACATTACGCTTGTCTGTGCACACACAAGCGCACACGCACAGTCGCTCTGCGACCCAAACTTCTCATTGGTCGCGCTGTGGCAAGCACACATCATGCTTCATTTGCCTGGTTCTGTTATGCATACATCCCACGTGCAGGCACAACATGTACAAGCTGCGGGAGGAGCGTAACATCAAGCCCACCACGTTTGGCCACATGGTGTCATCCATGCTGTATGAGAAGCGCTTTGGGCCATATTTCACAGCACCAGTCATTGCAGGCTTGGAGGAGGATGGTACCCCTTACTTGTGTGGCATGGACTCGATAGGGGCCATGGAGACCGCCAAGGACTTCATGGTGCAAGGCACAGCGCCAGGTGTGTGGTAGCCTTGGCCGGGGTGCATGTCCAATGCAAGCGCAAACGTGCATGAGAACATGCACGCATGCCTTTGTGTGCATTTGGTACTCATATTGTTACCAGGTGATCTCTCGCTGATGATTCCTGAGGCTTTTGAGAGCGCTGCATCCACGGGCGGAGCACGAACACATGCACATTTGCACACATGTGCGCATGCATGCCCCCGAACTCGACCAATCCAGGCGGCATGCCAACCTTCCTCTTCCCCCGCGCCCATCGTGTGAGCATTCGCGCGCACGCTGAGCTGCTGCACGGCGTGGCGGCCTGATCTTGCCCTTTCCCTGCGCGCGCAGAGTCGCTGTACGGCATGTGCGAATCCATGTGGCGCCCAGGCATGGAGCCTGAGGAGCTGTTTGAGACACTGGCGCAGTGCCTGCTGTCGGGTGTGGACCGCGACGCGCTGGCTGGCTGGGGCGCCATAGTGCACGTCATCACCAAGGACAATGTCATCACCCGCACCCTGAAGGGCCGCATGGACTGAGCAGCCCCCGCCCGCAGCAATGCGCACCACACGTTAGGGGTGACTGCAAAGAGGGCCGTCGTCCTTCGTGCGGTGTCAGGAGGTCGCGCAGCTTTTGGCACTGCGTGTAGCGCCCTGTTATTGGGCAGTGCCTGCGCGCATGTTTGTTTTTGCTGCGGAGCCACCACGCAGGCGTGCCACGGCTGCAGCGGCACGATAATGCCGCGCAGACACTGCAGGTGGCTGTGCTTAGGAGATCTGGAGGCATGTGGGAGCTCCCCTCAAGCTAAGCCTAGACAGGCACGACTGGCAGCATGCCATTTTATGGGGCAAGGAGGGGCATGTGAGTAAGGCAAACTGCTGTTTAAGCGCAAATGCCTGCCAGGGACCTAGAGGCAGATAAGAGTGGGTCAAGTGCGGTATTCCTTGCAGGTGCTTGCACAGACTAGAAAGCACGCGGCTCTCAGGGCTTTGCTCTGGTCTGCATAGAAAATGCAGGAGCACCTGACAGATTTGCGGGCTGATGGGGGTGCACTCACCTAGGGCAAGGCGGGAGCTGTATGTGCACATGTGGCTGTGTGCACGCGCTCGAGAAAGACCGAGACCAGATTCATATGTGGCATTGCTGTTACGTGACCGCAAGTGAGAGTGAAATCTATGAGGCGCCTTGTGTACAGCTGATGACTGGCTGAAGGAGCTAGTGGCGCGAATCGGAGAGTCTGACGCAGAGAGGGCTTTACTCATTTTGTAAAGTCCTTTTTGGCCCATGGGAACGTTAGACAAACAAGAAACCCAATGCAACGGAGAATGTACTTGCTCCTGCTCGCACACACCTCCCCCTTCGCTGGTGTAACTTACTAGCTGTAGCCAAGTGTTATGGTGTAACTGATCCAAGCACAGCAGCTTGAGGCTATCATTGAGCAGTGCAGTGGGTAGGTTAGGTTAGGTTACATTGCTGTATCCGCCGAATGAGGGCAGCTTAGCTGGAGCCTAAAAGGCCTGCAACCCAAACCAAAACTAAAAGCGCTCATAGCAGAAGATAGGTAGTGCCTTAAAGCCAGATGTTTTTGGTACAAACCGGAAGACCCTTGAAGGCAGTTTACAAGCACGCAAGGGCAAGATCAAGGCAAAGGATGACCTCTGAAGAGATCAAAAAGAGCAAGGCTCGCTGACTAGCTTCTTCAACCAGCCAGCCGCCAGAGCGCTCGCACTTTTGCGAGCCAGTCCACAAGCTCGATCTTGAAGGTTGTCTGGTCTTGATGGGTCTCCATGTTCCTGTGCCAGGGGAGTCCCGTTGCCTTCCTCTTTCTTGGTGTTTGTGCTGTCAGCCTGCAACGTTGTTGCTCTTGCTGCTTCTGCTCTTGTTGCGGT
>LFIK01003310.1_pt1 | contig 13092 bp, 14 predicted proteins | sample 643401 | NCBI WGS metagenome assembly LFIK01 (sample SAMN03777447, study PRJNA286221) | soda lake metagenome | biome: soda lake; feature: Kulunda steppe; material: water; isolation source: sample T5-Br brine of Lake Tanatar-5 | place: Russia: Kulunda steppe | collected 2010-07 | reverse complement strand
CCAGACACCACAGAAGGCCCCTGCGGCTCATACCCATCGACCATTTTAGCCCTTGAGGGCCCTAGCACACGCGCCAGACACCACAGAGGGCCCCTACGGCTCACACCCATCGACCATTTAAGCCCTTGAGAGCCCTAGCACACGCGCCAAACACCACAGAGGGCCCCTACGGCTCACACCCATCGACCATTTAAGCCCTTGAGAGCCCTAGCACGCGCCAAACACCACAGAGGGCCCCCACGGCTCACACCCATCGACCATTTAAGCCCTTGAGAGCCCTAGCACATGCGCCAAACACCACAGAGGGCCCCTACGGCTCACACCCATCGACCATTTAAGCCCTTAAGAGCCCTAGCACATGCGCCAAACACCACAGAGCGCCCCTTTGCACAAGCACGCCACCCAAAAAAGACCACCCACACCCTGCAGCAAGCAGCAGGAAAGCGTACCTGGAGGACGTAGCCCCAGCATGGCACGCGGTGTTGTAGCTGCGTGGCGGCCACACGCATCGCCCCACTGGGCAGGTCCCAGAACAGCCCCTCGGCGGCCACGTAGTTCCTGCCGTCATAGGAGGGCTCCTTGGAGGCATCCGCAGGACCTGGGTCGGGCGCCCCGGCCCTGAGCATGGCGCACGTGCACAAGCACTGCGTGTTGTGTCTGGTGCATGTGTGCATGTGCACCAGTGCATCCGAGTGTGTGTGTGTGTTTTCGAATGTGTGCGTGTCTGTGTGTATGTGCAAGTGCGCAAGTATGCGTGTGCTCCTTGTGCTGGTGTGTGTCTATTTGAGTGCTCAGGCTTGCATCCTTGGTATGGATGCAGTGCCTCTGCTGTGCCGGGGATCCTGTAGTTGGGCGATGCCATGTCAGAGGCAGGGAGGGCATAGGGCCCTCCTGCGAGCAAGTGCTGCCCGGGCTGCAGAGCACATCAGAGCTGTCAGGGGGAGGTCAACAGCGGTCAATTTGCTCCTGCGCGGCTGTCAGGGGAAGCTTTGCATTGGTTGATTTGAATTTGCTCCTGTACTGCTGCTGGGGGAAGGTCAACAGTGGTAGATAAGAACTTGCTCCTGCATTGCTACTCCTGCAGCCTCAGCTGGTTTGCTGCACCAAGCTGTCTCAATGGTTTCAGTGGTATCGGTGCATCAGTCGGACCAAGATGAAGGGCCCATTCCCAGCAATTGCCAGAGACGGGAAGAGAAGGATCAGAGGGGAGGCTTGCGCTCCATCAGACACGAAGAGCTCACGCAGACCAGCAACGCAAGTATTCTTGACAAGTTACATGCAAGAGGACCTGCAATCACGAAGCAAAGCTGGCTTGAAGCCGTCAAAACAGCCGCTGTCGTCAGGGCATATGCAAGCACACGTGCCTTGGCGCACACATGCGTTTGTGTGCATGCAAGTATGCACGCGCATCACCCGCACGACATGCATTGCATGACACACGCGCACGCATGCACGCACACAAAATATGTGTGTGCAGGTGGAAAGTGCAGACAAGCTTAAGTTTGGCTGATACACACACATGCGCGCGCGTACACAAGTGCGCAGGCTGGCACACACATGCTGGTCTATTGCCCAGACGCATGCAGGCCTCAAACCTGGCCGCCAGACGCACGTGTGCGTGCGCGCACACACACACATGCGGTTGCAGTTACCAGGCTCACATGAGCTTTGGGCTTGGCTGCCACACTTGGCCCAGCCTGCTCAGCCGGTTGGCTAGCATCTTGGAGGTGAGCTGCGAGCACACGCAAGGGCACTGGGGGCTGAGGAACTCCATCAATCTAAGCGCCTTTAGATCTTTTGTAAAAGGGGGCTGGAGAACAGCATGCGCAAATCAATGGTGATCGTGGGTGAGTGGGGCACGCTTCCTTGCGGCAAGCAGGCACATGCATTGGTGCTTGTCTGGACATGCGTGCATGCCTTGCGCAGGGGGGACAGCAGACCCAAGCTCATGAGAGGGATTTGGCCCTAGGGTGTTCATACCAAGCAAGCCCTAGAGTTGCACATACTAGGCACATAAGTGCACGTCGGCCTTAGAGGCCTCTCCCCTCCTCTTCTGCAAATGAATCCGCTGGCAGCCAACCTTTGTCAGCCATGATCACAATCAAGGGCAGCCTGGTGCGACCTCGCCCTACACCCGACAAAGACTGCAGGCGTCCAACCGCTGCACATGTGCCAGCACCTGCCCAGCAAACAACCCGCTTCACGCGGCCGACCCATCTGCAGCCAAGAATGCTGTCCTCACTTTTAGGCTTGGGTAGTCTGCAATGTGTTTGGGCGCCAGGCGGCACAGCAGCAGCTTGTTGCTATCTGGGGACAGGGGCGAGGGCGCAGGGATGGCGTCCCCCTGGCACACCACAAGCTCAGTCACAATGACGCGGGAGTGCAGGCCGCGGTGGGAGCCTGCGGCCGCAAACGCACAAACAGGCGGGCGCGTGTGCTCATGTGCGTGAGAATGCGTGCGGGTGTACGTGTGTGTGTGTGTGCGCGCGCGTGTGTGTGTGTGCGTGCGCATACAGCGAGCGTGAACAGCAGTACGCATGCGCTTCAACGGCAGAAGCAGTGCATCTATCAGAGGAGGGATGGCAGGACATAGCGCTTGCCAGCCTCTGGATGCCACCCAAGCACCGTCCACGATGCCGCTGCCGCTCCCCCGAGCATTGTTCATCCCCCATCCAACTTCCCCACAGGCCTCCTCCTGAGACTGCCTCACACTCATCCCACGCACCAGTTATGACGAGCTGTGCACGCAGAAGCTCTCCTAACCCCGGGGGGCCATACACATAGATGACAGGCTCATGCTCGCCACCCATGGCAGGCGTACTGCTGCTGCTGCTTGCCCTGCTGTGGCTGCTTGCTCGGCTGTCTGCCTCATCTCTGCTGCCGCTGCCGCTGCTGCTGGCTGCTGCGGCATTGGCCTTGGCCTCATCGACGGCCAACAGAGTGGAACCCAGCCCGTAGCAGTGGTCACCATGCATGTGGGTGATGAAGATGCTGCGCGAGTGGGGCAAAAAGGGCGCACGGTCCGCGGCTCATACATTCGAAGGCAGCAGGTGCAGAGCTGCTCTAGGTCACTTCAGCATGGAACGAGCAAAGCAAAAGACGTGCGTGTGCTTTGCACTATAGCATGTTCAATGGCGCGTGAGCATGTGCACCTGGCTGTGCAGAAGGTGCAAGCACTTTTGAGAAGTTGTGCAAGCCTGTAACATTGGTTGAATTCGCATGGCTGTGCCTGTATGTGCACCTGAGTGTGTGTTTGCGTGTGTGCTGCAGGTATGTGTGTGTACATGTGTGTGTGTGTGTTGCAGGTATGTGTGTGTACATATGTGTGTGTGTGCGCGTGTGTGCGCGCGCGTGCGCTTGCGCGCGTGTTGTGTCAGTATGTGCACCCAAGAATGCCTTAGAGCCGCTGGTGGAGAGGTTACATGGTGCCTAGGCCCTAGGTTGCATGGTGCCTAGGCCCTAGGTGGCCCCTTTCCCTTGATTGATGTAGGGAATGTCACTGCCTACGTCGTTTTCCATCTCTTTTTGAGGCCAGTGATCATACTCACCTGTGCACGGTGTGCATGTCAAAGTTGACCGTGGGCAGCTGCCGGTGTGTGCCCTCCCCACAGTCTACCAGGTATGTGTGGCTGGGGGTGCGCACCACGGTACAGCTCACATTGCGCTCAATGGTGGGTGTGCCAGAGGAGGTTCCCAGCCAAGTCACAGCGAGACCTGCGCAAGGTAGAGGACCATGCGTATCAGTCTTATGGCGCAAGCATGCACAAGCACACACACACACACACACACGCACTCGCGTGTGCAACAATAAGCAGCTCATGGGCAGGTACTCACCTGTCTTGAGCCGCAGCTCTTCTAGCTGAATCTGTGGAGGTAGAATGCCCACGCATCGCAGCGCTAGTTTGTGGGGCTCGAACTCCTTCTCTGGGGGCGCTGTTGGCGGTTTGATGCGCTTGCCTTGCGCATGTTTCTTATTGGAGTTTTGCCTGCCCCTGAAATTTCCCCTCTTTTCTTCTGTTTGGTCTGAGTTACTGTAGGGAGAGTCAAAAAAAGGCCTGACAATGGGAGCAGACGGCGTCGACCATGTCAGGCGTGTAGCACCTGCGCGTTTTTGTGTGGGTAGCTAGCTTGGGGTGCAGCTTCTGGGGCTGTCGTGCAAACCAAACACATGGAACCCTTTTTTAACCCACCACTGCTCTTGACTGATGAAGCTGACAAGGACAGGCCCCGAGTGCCTTGAAGGCTGCGTCCAGCTTCTAAAAACCTCATTTTCTATCTCATTTTTATCTAGATATAAATAGATAGTTTTTAAAAATTGTATGTTAAACAGAAAGGGTACACATCATCTGAATGCATGCCTTTATCATGGCCGGACCCCTCCCGTGCAGGGGAAACTAAGAAAAAAGAAACAGAGTTATGTTCGTATATCATGAATGATAAGTTGGAATCAAATTTCATTCATCCATGTATCAGCCTAAACACCATGGCCGCATCAAATCAGGCGCTGCTGCGTGCGTTTGCCAATGCATGTGAGACCCAGTTTTGGATCTGTCCAAAGCCTGATGTGCCCAAAGGAGGCTGGTCTGTGAGAACTGCCGGCGCGATTGTCAAGTGGTTTGGATCAAGGCCGCGCCGGTGCGCCTCTTCCGTCAGCAGCACCGTCCACCTTCTGGACATCTCCCTCAAATATTCCACTTCTTCATTTTCTTCTGATTCAGGAATCTGGGCAAGCAAATGGGTTTGCGGGAGTGAAAAGGTATTGAGGTGAATGAGATCAAACGAGGCTTGTTCGACAAGCGCTTTAAGCCTTCACACTACTGGTACAGGCGGCAACAGGAATATGCAGGCTATAAATAAAGGTTCCCCAAATGCATGTCATGCTCAAACTATTTTATGTCAGGACTAGATGACCATTAGCAACGTTGTACGCAATGTTTTGTCAGATCCGATCATACTCTCATGGCCCTTGAAGCAACCATGTTCATGACATCAAAGCTTGAGCTCGCCTACTGTTACTTTCAGTTATTTATTGAAAGTTCTTTCACTCACGATAGTCTGGCCTTTTCCAGGCCCTTTCTTGACCAGTAGCAGCACGGGTCGGTGCAGCTCCAGCACTTGCCACACTTTGGACAGCTCAACACCCAGTGCCTCCCTGCTGTGCGGCTGGTGCTGGTGCTGGTGGTGGTGGTGCTGCTGCACGTCCGCCCCCCCTTTTCCCCTGCTTGTGTTTGAGACCAAAACGCTTTTTGGCAGTGCGCTTCCGTTGCCAATACTGCCTGGATGAGGGCCAGGCTGCTGCTGCTGCTGCTGCTGCTGCTGCTGCTGCTGGGCCGAGGTGCTGCTTTCAGGCCGGGGCACCACCTCTGGAGCGCTTGGCGGGCCAGACAGGCGCGCCAGGGCATCAGTGGTGATCCCAAAGATGAGGCACGAGACGATGCCTGCACGGCATGAGCAGGGCCACCCAGATTAGCCATGCACTTGTGGCGCCTTTCGCACCTGGTGCTGTGTTGATGTACACAGGCTTGTGCCACAACCTTAGCGCATTGTGCTGCATCATGGACGCCGGTAATGGTGTGAGAGTGGGCCAGCGACGTGCAGTCCCAGTAGCCAGCGACGTGCAGTCCGAGCCCTGACTGGTACGACAGCCTATCGGCAAGACACACTTCCTGCTGTCCTCTTGCGTGCAATGCAGATCCTGCGTGAGCTGTGCATGCAGATCCTGCTGTCCATTGCGGATCCTGCTGTCCTCTTGCAGGTGCCGTCCAAAGCTGATCCTGGCGCAAGTGTGCGCCAGACCTTCAGTGACGCTCTTGCAGCCAGAGCTCTGCCCTGGGCGGGCCATCTGACCAACGTGAGCTCCTTGGGATGGCAGCCCGTCACCCCTGGGCCTGGGAATCCATCTGCCCCCCCCCCCCTCTTCCTGGGCGGGCCTTGTGGTGCAGGTCCGTCACAAAAGCCTCTGCATGCCCTCGTCATACGCGCTTTTCATGGGGAAGCCCTCGTCCCTCGGCAGTGTGCAGCTGGGCCTATGACAAACATAGGCTCTCCACCCTCTGTGCAGCACTTGGGTGTCACATGCCCTCCTCCGCATGCCATCAGCCCTTGCACGGCATCAAGGAGCTCCGTTCATGCCTCAACTGACGCCACGGAGAGGGTGCTCAGCATAACACGTTCATACTTTGAATGCTGTCCATGTGCCATCAACCCACGTTTGGGATCATGGGGCTCCATACCTGCCTAGTAACACATCCACCAACCACCCTTGCCCGCTATAGTTGACGGAGGCCCCACCCACACGCACGGTGCTCAGCATAACACGTTCATACTTTGCATGCCCTCCATGTGCATCTGTGCAATCAACAGTGGGGTAAAGGTGCTTTTGCCCACTACAGATCACAGAGGCCCCACCCGTGTATCTGTGCAATCGACAGTGCGGTAAAGGCGCTTTTGCCTACTATGGATCGCAGAGGCCTCACCCGCCTTAAATCGATCTCTAATACCTAGGGTAGTGGGAGTTTGGATACGTGGGGCCCAAGATACTGAGTGAATGCAACTTCTCTGGTGCATACGTATGTTCAATTCCAGCCCCTCACTTGGCGCGGCACAGATCGAGCAACTTTCGCGCGTTCATGCCTACCTGTGCCATTTACATGTTGTACATGTGCAACACCAGCTCTAACAAGCACATGGCATGAGCAAGCCCCTCCTCACCATGGCTCAGGTCGGTCACCCATTGGCTCGGGTCACTAGTTGGCTGTGCACCAGCACGCTCCTTGCCCCCATGTCCCTGACCACCATCAACTTGTGGGCATGCCAGCACTGCAAAGGCAGCGTTGTGGTGCATTATGGGCCGAATCTCTGTCCTCGCTGCGTCGCACCTCCCCTGCGCGAGATGGGTGAGGCAAGGGGGACAACAATGCAGTGGAGCGCGCATTTGGGCGGCGAAGGTGAGCGCAAGCCAAATCACAGGCATGACCCTGCTTTGTGATGAAAAATCTGTGTTGCAGATCTGGCGCACTAAAGCAGGTCTGGCGCACCAAAGCCGCCAAAGGTTTGCCACAACAGCCCAGATGATTGGGATGGAGCAAGCCTGTTGCACATCTACCTGCACATCTACCTGAACATCTACCTGCACATCTACCAGCACAGGTACTTGTCTTCAGCAGATAAACTGCTTTACTCCTGCCTCCACAGGCATCCGCCAACAAATTTGCGCTGCCGCACCTTTGCTTCCACAGGCATCCCACTGAGAAACTGGAACACCGCTTCAGCGCCGCCGTCAAAGAGGCCAGACACAAACACGTAGCGCAAAGCCTCTTCCGTCTCTGTGCTAGGGGTGGGGGCAGGGCTGACGATGCCCACCACGCGCCGCCATGCAAGCAGGCGCAGCAGCATGATGGCCGCAACCTGTGCGCTCATTGGTCAAGGGCAAGCGTGAACAAGGCTGGGAAGGGCGAGCAGTGCTGGCAAGAGCGGCTTCTCAAACAGCTGGCCCGCTCCAACTGTATAGATCTTGCCTACTCTTGGATGATGGGATAAGCGGGCACCAGCTTGCAAGAAAAGTGGAAGTGGAAGGAGGAGGTGGAGCCTGGCAAGGGGCAAACTGCATGCTCCTTGTCGCTCACCTTCCTGGTGGCAGCGGAAGAGTAGGCAAAAAAGCCGGCCCTGTCGAATGCATCCATCACCTCCTCGGGCCCAACATCTCCAAATATGTTGCCTGTGGCATCGATGAGCTGTGGCCAGTCCAGCAACGCAATGCAGCATGCATTGGTGTGCATGCATGCATGCTTGTGTGCGTGTGTGTGTTTGTGCGAGCGCGTGCATGCGTGCGTGCATGCATGCGTGTGCATTCGTGTAAACCTACTTGTGTTTGTGTGCATACTTACAGGCATACTTATGGACAAGAAATCAATGGAAATATCCAGTGCAATCCATGGATGGTAATTCCTTCAAATGTTCCATGGAAAATTGCCTTGGGAGGGTTAATCATAGCGTATGTGTAGTGAAAAAAACTATGTAGGCGGTAAGAAGCACTCCCTGCATCAATTGAGGAAAAGGCATAGGCACCGTATGACCCCTCCACCGGCAAAACAGAAGCAAGAAAAGTCAATGGGGATCATATGCTTAGTGAGACGCAGTAAAAGTTGTGCATAATGCGACACAATGATGCAAAGAACCTAGGCATGACTTTGCAAAATGCTTGTGTCTATATCCTCTGAGGAAGTACCTGCAGGTCATAGCAGCGCACAAGCAGGGGGTCGTGCGCAAGGCGTGGGATGTCTGGCCTGCTCCGCAGAGCTGCACACATTTCACAAATTAGGGCACTTGTGCAGGTGCTGAGATGGTCGTGTGTGTGACGTGTGCGCAGTCAAATGTGTGACTTAAGTATTGTCATGTGTGCGACATGCTTTGTCATGTGTGTGAATTACGCGTTATCATGTGCGTGATTTGTGCGTTGTCATATGTGTGACTAAGTGTTGTCGTGTGTGCGACATGCGTTGTCATGTGTGTGACTTATGCGTTGTCATGTGTGTGACTAAAGTGTTATCATGTGTGCGACATGCGTTGTCGTGTGTGTGACTTACGCGTTGTCATGTGTGTGACTTATGCGACCTTATTCAACAGAAAGACAAATGTGACCAAATTACTGCAAAACATATCTTTGGATACTCATCAGCTTCATTCCTTGCACTATATAATCTTCAACAGGGAGGCAAATGCACCCAGAACTTATGGTTTCTTTGTCAAGCTGCCCTACACCAGACACCACAGCTGCACATAGCCTGACTACAGAAGACAGCACACTTTCACACCATGGATAGGCGTGGCGAAACCAGATGTCTGGCGCTTTGCAAGCCGCACGGGCCTCTTGGCCAGCTGCTGACACAAAAACTCCTCCAGCTGCTCAAAAGACTTGGGGGGCAGGGCACGAGGGCCCAGCTGCACATCACACGGGCAACTTTTGCATGGCAGCATGCATGATCCATGCAAACCCAGAGCAGGAGAGGGTTTGACAGGCATGTTCTTTGAATACGCACTGCAAAACACATGCTGCTGCTCACCGAGCCTGAGGCAATGGCCTCATGCATGCATCAAATGCAACTCATTGCTGTGCTGGGGCTATATTCAATGTAATGTGCAGTTCATGCTGCATCCCTGTGGAGGATGCAGGCCAAGCTTAACATGGCATTTTTTCCCCATAGGAACGTCACACCAAAAAACACGTGTCAGGTACCTTGCTGATTGCCTCGTCTGAATCTAGCCCTGCCAGGCCAAACTGCCGAGCTGAGACGCTCCTTTCCTTTGCAGTCTCAGTAAACCTGCGCATATCTAGACGGCGGCTCCCTGGTGTAAGTCATTGCCTAGCTTAGTATAGACCTTGGAGCCAGAGCATGCATGTGGATCCGATTGATAAAGCAAGACAAAAACTAACCATGGCAGATTAAGGATCTAAGTGATCAAGTGGACAAAAGCTCACCCACCACAGCAGCTCTTTGCCACGACAGAAAGCAAGCAACAAGCACAAGCTACAGCAGGTTCAACCAACTTGCTGTTGTTCGTGCTGGTATGGCCTTGCTGTTGTTGGTGCTGGTATGACTCAAAATGTGCGCCAATACCCACTTGGCCAGGTAAATGATGACGGAGCCAATTGCATCTGCTCCCGAGGCAGACAGGAACACGAGCGCCGACAAGACGCTCAGGGCCACGCTGACAACAACAGTGAAGGCAAAGAGGCCTCCTAGCGCGCTCAAGCCGTTGCCCCCAAGGCGCAGGAGCGTTGCACCCCTGCACCCCACAGAATCAGCACGCCCACAATGCTGTTGATGTTTCTAGAGCGCAGAAGCAAGGCAGCAAGCCTGGCCTGCTAGTTGGTCAGCACCAACATTTTAGGGCAAGTTGGTCAACCTGGGATTGAGCAATTCCTCCACGCACAGGAGGCAGCTTAGATCAGGGGCTGTTGGTGGACTTCATCCTAGAAAGGGGGGCATATCACATCAATCTGAATGTCAGGAGAAGGTTTCCATGGAGTCTTGTAAGGCCTAGAATGTGCACACAATGTGGAAAGTGGTTGAACAAATAGAAATAAATCTAGTACTCCAACAGTGAACAAAAAGAAATAAATCTAGTACTCCAACAGTGCAAGGACTTGCAGTGTATGGCACGGTGGCCAGTTGCTTACCAGAAGAACAGGTAGGCCACCCAGAATAGCAGAACCCTTAACAAACCTAGCAACACCTGCGTATTCAAAGCAAATTGTCATTGTGGAACCTTGCACCACAGTCTTTAATCCGCCCACGAGGCACGCAGACAATGTGTTGAATGATAACGCAGTCAGCTCTTGCTTATCCCCCCTGCAAACATTTACAGGAATGGGTGCCTCCGGGGGGCTGCAGAGCTATGTTTATTTGCTGCCCCCACTTGATGCTTGCATACATGTTTTATATTGGCAGGAGCTATTTGGCAACCTGAGGCATCAGACCAAAGCTGGTCAACGCACCTGCAGGAACTCAAACCACGTGCGCCCACGGGCAAGCTTTACAGGCGCTTGGATTGATGCTTGGATGAAGTTGATGTTGGGTGCAATTGCACGCGCCACCTGCATTTGCAAAGAATGAGCTTGCTGTTGCTGCTGCTGCTCGGTTGCATTATAGGCTGTTCGCCAGGGAAATCGATGGAATCAATCCATCACAGACCTTGGGCAGGCCCCCAAGCGGACAAACTAGTGTGGGTGGCCAGCAAGCATGTGTCATGAGAGGACAAAATGCTGATGCTGTGGGCCAGTGCACAGCTGTGGGCATGGGCAGTACGGTAGTCAGGTGAATGAGAGATGACGCACCCCGATTTCAGGTGAATGACAGCCGCATGCGTCATCTCTTTCTATGAAATGCAGACAAAATGGATGTGCTCTCAATGCAGACATGCAGACAACAGACATGCAGACATGCAGAAATGCAGACATAATGTGTGTGCTCACAATGCAGACATGCAGACGAGCAGACATGCAGACAACAGTCATGCAGACATGCAGACATGCAGACGCAATGGGCGTGCGGACACAATGGATGTGCTGTCCAGCTCTGCATGCATTCCCCAAAGAGTTGTGCATGGCTGTGGGCAAGGAGTACAGTAATTGGGTGGCAAATTAGAGCCACACAGGCCACTGAAGCCGTGCAGCTGCCATGTCTGCAACCCTGTATGGCCTGCAGCTGCTGTGCACCGATGGCAGCCTCTTCTGATGGCCTGCAGATGCTGTGCGCCCACCTCCGCTATAGGGTTGGTGGCTGCTCTGGGGGCAACCTGCTGTGCGGCCTGCCACTCAGCCGGAGCCTTCTGCATGGCAGACGCTGCCTCTGCATTTGGCACACCCCCCTTGCTGGCCACAGGTGTATCACCCTTCAAGGCTGGCGGCTGCACCCCCCAGGTCAGCTGCTGCTGCTTTAGGTACACAAGATCCGGCAGGGACAGCTCAGGGGGGGGACGCGGCAGCGCCACGCCCAGGGCCCAGAGCGCCAGGTCACATAGCTGCTGCACCCTGCTAGTGGAATGACAATAGGCAAGGGCAGGGAATGGATCGTGAGCATGATCAGTGGAGGAATCACGGGTATGGGCGCATGTGTGGGTTGCAGGGCATTCAATACTGGCTTGGTTCAGTGCCCTGGGGGCTCAAATGGCCATACATGGCCTACAGGCTAGTCTTGTGTCTTGCCAGGGGGCATTCATGCCATGAGAGCAAGAGTTCTGCACATTGTAAAGCCAAGCATGGCCTGGGGTGAAAAAAGACAATCTGACTGGCTATCTGGTGCATACTGTTGGAGCATGGCGTAATATCACACAGCGTGTTTAGCCTCTCTCTCGGCATTGCGCGGCTTGTGCAGTGCTTCACAAGAGCCGTGCAGCATTTAAACAGTGCCGCACGCATTCAAACATGGCCAGGTAGCTTCTAGCTAGTCTGCAGCGCCACTCACCCTGCCTGCACGTAAGTCTGCTTGGTACTGCCTGCCTTGTGCCACGCCTGCAGGCCTTCAACATAGTCCCGCAGCCGTGCAGCCAACAAGGTTGCTGAGCTCAAGTACGCTGGCTCTTGACACCACCTGCACAAATTGTGCTTTGCTGGACGTGAGTCACACACATAGGCATGCGCACAGGCACACGTACAGGCAAGTACACAGGCGCACGCAGACACACACAAGCACACGCATAGGCACAGACACACACAGGCAATAGAGGCGCCATTTCACAAGCAAATAGAATGCTTCCCTTGGCAGAAAAGTGCGCACAATGTGCGAGATAAGAAGAAAGCAACGCCTTAAGCAGCAGCAGCAGCAGCAGCAGCAGCAGCAGCAGCAGCAGCAATGGCATGACAAACCAAGTGCTGCAGGAACTCTGCAGACTGTTGTGTCCTCGCCCCTTGAAGTAATGGGCGGAAGCAAGAGAAGGCTTTTGTCTCTGGGCTGCACTGTTGGCAGCTTTGACACAGCGTGGAAGCAGGCCTGCCCCAAACACTCAACCATTCATGTACAGGAATGCATAGTGCTGCTCCTCGTCAATATTGAAACAGCTAGAAGTAAAGTGGAAAATAGTGTGTGCATTGGGCATGAATCATTGCTAATATCTGATTGAAGGCTGTTTGAAGTCTCTACTAATAAGTGCAAACATGTGAGACTGGCTATTGCTCACCTTTCAAACAATTCCTGAAGGCACACACAGGAATGTTGCAAGGCTTGCCTTGAATCCAGGAAATGACCTAATTTGGTGCAACGATTTTGATGAAGTTGATCATTACGCACACCCTCGCACACACTCTCACCTCTCCAGAGTGGCAAGCGCACGTGCCTCCGCAAAACCTGCTCCAGACAGCAAACAATTAGGGCTAGACCTTGTTGGCCCAAGCACTCAGGCACTTGCCTGCTTGTTCTTTGTCATGCAGCTAGCAGATCAACTCGCATGCAAATTTGCAATCATGTGCAAAGACAGGAACGGTTGTGTGTATATGTATGTGTGTGTATGTGCGCATGAATGTGAGGGCATGTGTGTGTGTGTGTGTGTGTGTGTGTGTGTGTGTGTGTGTGTGTGTGTGTGTGTGTGTGTGTG
>LFIK01003309.1_pt1 | contig 13093 bp, 22 predicted proteins | sample 643401 | NCBI WGS metagenome assembly LFIK01 (sample SAMN03777447, study PRJNA286221) | soda lake metagenome | biome: soda lake; feature: Kulunda steppe; material: water; isolation source: sample T5-Br brine of Lake Tanatar-5 | place: Russia: Kulunda steppe | collected 2010-07 | reverse complement strand
CTCTCACACACACACACACACACACACGCATGCACGCACATGCACACACACACGCATATACGCATGTGCACACATGCACGCACCACGTGCGCGCAGGCCGCGGACAGCTCCGCCTTCAGCATGCAGGACCTGGCGCAGCTGGCGCAGCTGCACGCCAAGCTGCAGACCGCCAGCGGCATGGGCGGGCTGGGCCCGCTGCAGCTGCAGCTGCAGGCCGCGCAGCGCGCCGGCGCAGGTGGGGGGTTGCTGGGTGGCAGCATGCTGGACCCTGCGGCGGTGGAGCAGCTGATCCAGGTGCGTGTGGGGGTGTGGGTGCTTATGTATGTGGAAGGGTGCTGGTGTATGTGGGTGCATTTTATGTGGGTGCATTTGTGTGTGTGTGTGTGGGTGGGTGGGTGTGTGAATGTGGGTGTGGGTGTGGGTGTGACTGTGCGAGCATGCGTGCATGGGTGCGCGCGCGTGTGTGTGTGTGTGTGTGTGTGTGTGTGGTTGCCTGCCGCCACCCTCGCCCTCCTGCCCCGTCCCCCCCGCAGGTGCTGGGCGCCCAGACGCCGCAGGCGCCAGATGCGGTGCAGCAGCATGTGGACCTCATGCGCATGCTGGGCCTGGTGCTGGAGACCAGCCAGCAGCAGCAGCTGGCCCAGCTGGCCCAGGATGGGCGCGCGAGCCCAGGCGGCGGCATGGGCGCGGGGGGTGCGGACGAGGTGCAGGGCGCGGCGGGGCAGCGGGGCCAGATGGCTGCCCTGCAGGCGCAACAGAGCGCGCAGGCGTACCAGCAGCAGCCGCATGGCGGCAAGGGGGCCGGTGGCCACCACCAGCTGCAGCAGGCAGCCATGTTCCACCTGCAGCACCAGCACCAGCAGCAGCAGCAGCAGCAGCAGCAGCAGCAGCAGCAGCAGCTCATGCAGCAGCAGCAGCAGCACGCGGCCATGCTTGCCATGGGCCACATGCAGACGCAGCAGCACCACCACCCGCACCACCCGCACCAGCAGCAGCACCTGCCACAGCACCAGCACCACCAGCATCACCCGCACCACCACCACCACCACCACCAGCCGCAGCACCACCAGCACCACCAGCAGCACCACCACCAGCACCTGCACCCAGCGCGCGCGCCCATACCAGGGGGCCTGCACAGCGCTGCTGCCCACCACCGCCGCGCAAGCTCAGGCATGGCGCAGCATGCTGCGCAGCACAGCAGCACGGACAACCACAGCCAAGGCAGCGCAGCGGAGCCCAGCCGTTCAGCAACAGCGCAGGCTGTGCAGCAGCAGGAGCAGGAGCCGGGGCAGGAGCAGGAGCGGCAGCCGGGGCAGGAGCAGGAGCAGTTGCGGAAAGACAAGCAAGAGGAGGGGCAGGGGGGGCAGCTCCTAGCCCAGCAGCTTGCTGTTCTGTGTGTGGAGGGAGCGGCTGCCGCTGCAGTGGCAGCGGGGGGTAGCGCGGAGGTCCCCATGCCGGTCCCCCTAGCCTCACTGCCAGCGCCAAGAGCTGAGGCGCCGCATGCGCCTGTTGACGCTGGGCTGCTGCAGGGCAGGTGAGGGTCGGCAGGGGTCACTCGCTCGCTGCCGAAGCTCGGTCGTGCGAGGGCCGGCAGTGCCCTGCCCAAGCGCGCGCTCGCGCAGGGGCGCTGCGGTGCATGCCGCCTGCGGTGCCCTGCTTGCTTGCACGCCCGCCCGGTCCCTGTGGCTGCACGAGGAAGCGCCAGGCACTGCTGGCCGCATGCGCCCATGCTCGCTGGCGGTGCGGGGAAGAGGTGGCTTGATGGCGGTGCACTGCAATGCGCAATGTGGGGGAGGGATGGTGGCCACCCTTGCAGCCCCCTGGCTCTTTGACCAGGCTGCCCTGCTCCAGCCAGGGCACCCAAAAGAGCAGGAGCAGCATGAACCAGCAACCTGCCAGCCCTCAGTAGCCTGCCTCTCACACCCGCCCAACCTTGCACGCACACCTCCCTCTGCAGGAGCGCGAGCCCACCCCGAGGCGCAGCAGCAGCCGCAGCGCCAGCAGGCCCCCCATCCAGCGCACCCACTGCGCCCCTGCAGCAGGAGCAGGAGGCGGCAGGCAGCGTGCAGGGGGGCAAGCTGCCGCAGCAAGGGCCCGGCCAATTGGCGCCAGGTGGGGTGGCATGCACTGCTGCCGCAGCTGCTGGTGCTCAAGTGCCCGCCCCTTCCCCCCCACCCCTCTCCCTCTCCCTCCCCCCCTCCTGTTGCTGACGCTGCTCCGCCGCCTCTCGCCTCTGCCACGCTGGCGTGCGCTGTGCGCATGATTTTTTTGCATGTGTGTCGCGGCGTGTGGGTGTGTACAGCCGCTTTTTTCGCTGGTGGGTGCTTGACTGGGACCCTACGCTCCTGGCACTCAGTCCTGCTCTATGCTTCGGCACCCCCAAAACAGTTTGAGGGCGCGCTTCCAGCACACGCGCGAGCGCAAGCCGAGGCCTCATCTCACTCCCCACCCCAGATCAGCCTAAGCGTCGGAGGGGTTGGAGCCCTGGCTCTCACCCTCTCCTCCCCCTTGCCTTGCAGCTGCAGGCAATGACGCCCTTGGCGCCCAGGAAGCTGGGGGGAGCGCCACCAAGAGCCTGCCCACCCTGGAGCCTAGCATGGCAGCAGCAGGCACGGACGCAACTGTCTGAGGCCCTTGGGGTGCTGCAGAGGCTGCCGGCCTCCCCAATGGGGAAATAGCACCCACTGGCGAAGGAGACGACTACTCGTGTGGTTGCGTTGGGAACCGGGAAGTGTTGAAGGGGGATACAGCTTCCTGCTATTGCATTATGGCGTGGGGGGGGATGTTGATGCGGGCGGGGGGGATGTGTTCGTTGCACCCTTCCATGCGTGTTGCTGGCTGCTGCTCATATAGACCTCAGGCCATGGGACATGCTTGTCGGGCACCCCATGGCTAGAGCGCAGGAGCAGCTGGCACGACGCAGTGTGGGGAGGGCCGGGCTGGGGGGGAGCTGGGTCTCCCTCTGAAGAGTGGGCCACTTATGATCCTTGTGGGGGAAGTGGCCCTGATTTTTGCCAGGAACATGGATGGATTGGATTGCAATCATCAATGGATTGCAATCATCCTTGTGGGGGAAGTGGCCCTGATTTTTGCCAGGAACATGGATGGATTGGATTGCAATGGAGCCCACGCAATGGACGCGTCGCGAACGGCGGGTGCGCCGGCTCGTGCAGGCTTTCGGCATCTGGTTGGGCCTTCTTCTTTTCGTTGTGAGTCACAAGGCGCGCGCGGTGTAGGGCAGCTGTGCACGGCGCGCATGGTGCCTGCACAGCCCGCCCTGCCCTTGAAACAATTTTGTGTGGTGTGCGGTTGTGGTTGCAGGCGCCTGTGTGTCGTGTGGTGGGTCCGGTTCCAGTGTTGCCTTTTCATCTCCCATCCCTTTCTCCCCGTCTCCCTTTCGTCTTATTTTGCTGCAGAGTAGGCGCTGCCCAATGCGCCATCCGGCTTTCCCCTCATTAGTGCTGGCTGCTGCCTTCCCTTGTCTCTGCTGCTCACTGCTTGGGCTGCGTGGCCTCTGTGCAGTGCCCACCCATAGGACGCTTCACACTGCAGGCAGTCCCCGCACACACACATGGTGTAATCCCATCCACACCAATGCCCTTTCATGGCTGCTCCCAGGCCATCGACCTGCAGTGCCGGAGGGGCCATTGTGTTTGGCTGCAGCTCTCCCCAGCTGGTAGCAGCGCAGCCCATTGTTGCATAGGTCCAACCCCCAGCAAGCCCCGCAGTGTAATACCTCCGCTCCGAGCAAGCAAGCGTGCCCCCTGCTCAGCCAGGTATGCTCCAGGGAAAAGCTCATGCACAGCTGGGAATTCCGAATTCCCAGCTGGGGTGAGTCAACATTTGGTTGAGGTTGTCTGGTTGAGTGCTGGAACAAGCAGTGGACACCTAAAATACTAGCCCATCTGCGAGCACCAATAGCACATCCGCAATTAGGCACCAAATGCACCAGCCATCTTCTTTGCACACGCAGGGAGGACGAACAGGATTAAGATATTAGACAGTGCGGAAATGATGATGGTCCTTGGTCTGTGCAGGCCTCACAATCAGCAACACAGCACAATCAGCAACACAGCAGGCCATCATCATCCCCACAAGCTTAGATAATGGAATGCAGTAACCGCGGTTCGCGGCAGAAAGCATTGCAGGCGTAAGCAAACATAACTTTTGCAGTATCATGGTTCCAGGTTTCGGGAAGCTACTGTGCATGCTCCCCCCCACACCCATCGTCCATCAACAAGGAGCACAGCGTTCTGTCAGAGCTCTGCCTCCAACAATATTTCAATCAACAGTCCACCATCTACTTAAAAAGGAGAAATGGAGAAGAATCAATGACTGAGTATGTCCCAGGTCTCTGTCTGTCTGCTGCCTCCGCTACCTTATATGCGGATTTGCTGAATCCTTTATGGCTGAACCCTCGCCATCAATTTTGGCACCAGGTTGTACGGCCTGCTGCAAAATAGGACGGGGCGCGCACCATCAAGGTCGTTGCTCACAAGTGACAGTGGCTGATGGCATCCAGGGGCATTGACCGGCACCAGCTTTGCCCAAATACATGGCATGCATGTGGACAGGAGAAGCAGAAGCGCACAGGCATAAAGACAGGAGACAGACAGCACAGGTGCGTAGCAGGGCTATCCTGCTGACTGCTTTACTCACTCACCATGAGCCCTGTCACAAGTTGTCAGCCGCAGCTCTGCTCTTGCTGCTGCTGCTGCTGCTCCTGCTGTATGCCCATGCCACTGTTATGGTCCACAAGGCTGCCCGCTGGGAGGCAACCAGGGCTGCAAAGCAGGTCAGCCAGCAGCAAAGCATAAGGAGGTGTGAAGCATGCCTTCTCCACACAATCTATGTGTGGGAAAGTGCGTGCACGTCCTCCTGTCCGCCTCCATTGAGGGATGGAAGGGAGCACACCTATCCCCTGACAGCATCACTTTCGATTGTGAACTCGCCCTCACATAGCATGCATGCAGCACAACCGTTGGGCCCATTCGGAATTTGAAACCCTCGCTCCCCACTCACTGAGAGGGCCCGCTGTGTTCCTCGGCCGAGAAGCGGCTCTCCTCATGCTTCTTAGCTGTGGGCGTGTGCTCTAATGAGGAGGCTGGTGCCCCACTGCGGGCAGGTGAGTAACCAGGTGGGGAACATGAGAGCCCTTGCTGTGCAAGTGCAGTGCCCCCTGAGGTTTTAAGCCTCCAGCAGCCCCCCACCCATCCCCTGCTTGCAACCTGCAAGGGTGCAACCTGCCCACACCCTGCACACCCACCCACGGCTTCCACGCTTGAAGTGCTTGCGGAGGGTGTCAAGAATGCTGGTTGAAGTTGTTGGCTTGGGCATCGCGCCCGCGTTGTTGGTTGCATGGGCGCCGTCCCTTCCACCAGCCTGCTGTGCTTTACCCGCTTCATCCCTAGGCAGGGGCTGCACACACATGGGCGGGGGGCAGCATGGATGAGTGCTTTTCCTGCGTTTTGGCTCTGGGGTTCGGGATTAGAGACTTAGGTCGCGTGTCGCACGCGCCCCATGACATACTTAGACGCACTTACACACACATACCCATGCACACATGCATACCCGACCGCACACACACACACACACACTCACGCACGCATGCACACACGCACGCACGCACACACACAGGCATGCGCGCAGAAGCGCGCCGAGCGCCCACCCCGCCGACACGCACCTGGGTGAGCCCCGGCAGCGCAAAGAAGGACCGCCCCACAGCGGGCCCCTTTGTGCGTGCCGTGGTGCGCAGGGCCCCGTCGCCCAAGCACGCGTACTCTGCCACCTGGGGGGCCGTGCGGGAGCGCCCCTTGTGGCGCGTGCGCGGAGTGAGCAGCTCGTTTACGCGGTCGGAGAGGGATGGGCTGGGCTGCATACCCACAACCCTTACAGGGGTGGGAGCGGCAGGCGCTGCTGCAGGTGCTGCTGCTGCTGGTGCTACTGCTGGCGGCAGTGGCGTTGATGGTGGTGGTGGTGGTGATGCTGGTGCTGGTGCTGGTGCTGGTGATGGTGGTGGTGGTGGTGGTGGTGATGGCCTCGCTGCTGCTTGTGGTGCAGCTGCATCCGTAGGGCATTCAGAGCTAGCACGCTGCACCCTGTTCCGGTGTGGCTGCCCTTGCTGCTCCGAGGGCTGCCCTTGCTGCTGCCCTGGCTGCTGCCCTGGCTGCTGCCCTGGCTGCTGCCCCTGCTCCTGCTGCTGCACCACCACCAGCCCACTCCCGCCGCCAGTCAGTGAGTAGAGGGGGGAGGAGACCCTGGAGAGGTCATCCGGGCCGCCCGCCGCCTCCCTGTGCGTGCCCTGCGAGGAGTTCGGATGGCCGCGCCTGCTGTGAGCACGCGCTATGTTTGTCCTGCTTGGCGCTGGGGCGCACCTGGCTCAGGCAGTGCACACACTGACAGTGAATTGTGTGTGGCGCTCGCATGCTGGGTGTGCTGCACCCGCACCCCACCTGCGGCCCTGCGGGCAGGAGGGGCGCGTTGCTGCTGATCCTGGGCAGCTCAATCGTGGGCAGGGGCGAGGAGGTGGAAAAGCTGGAATCCCTCCGCTGTGCTGCCTGCTGCTGGAGTGCCAGCAGCTGGGGCGGCAGCGCTGAGGCAGCGGCGAGCATGGCCTGCAGGCGCTGCGCGCTGCTGCTGCTGGGGTCCTGCGGCAGCACCCACTGCTGCCGCCACTGCTGCCGCCACTGCTGCTGCAGCTCGAGCTGCCGCTGCCACTGCTGGTGCTGCTGCTGCTCCTGCTGCCGGAGCTGGTGGTGGTGGAGGTGCTGCTGCTGCTGCTGCTGCTGCTGCTGCAGGCCATCCTGCGGGTCTTGCTGCTGCTGCTGCTGCTGCTGCTGCTGCTTTTCGAGCCGCTGGCCAGCCATCATGAGCGAGGGGCCGGACAGGGAGGTCCTCCGAACGCCGATGCCCTGCTGCACATGAATCAGCGAGCGTGGGGGCGAGGTGCTGCTCTGATGAGCACTGCCCTGCAGTCGCAGGTGAAGGAGGTGTAGGCAGCAGACTCAGAGGTCGCGGGAAACACGCAGCGGATGAGGGGCGCTGCTTGCAAGGGCGTACTGCGTGCAAGCCTGCTGTGTGCCGCATAAAGCAGATATGTGCCGCATAAAGCAGGCAGGCTGCAAGAGGAGCCCCAAGGAGTGTCGGCAATCAGCGCCGCACAGCTCTGCAAGCTCCCAGGCAGGGAAAGGGTGGCCGCTCATGGCGGGCGCTCACCCGAGAGAGGGGGCGCTGCTGCCCTCTGCCATCTACTTGAGGGGGCGGGTGCTCACCCCCTGTGTCGTTGTGAAGGAGGGTACCGCTGTGCTGCGGGTGCATGGACGCACGTCCTGTGCACGCGGCGAGCGGTCAGGTAACAGCGCGTTTGGCCGGGCGCAGCGCGCTGGCGCAGCAGTCGAGGCAGGGGTGGGGGCAGATGTGTATGTAGTACCACATGCGGCATGGGGGCAAACTGTGAAGACACGAGCATGCGAACGCATGCGACGGCGGCACCTGTGCATCTGTGTCGCAAGTGTGGCAAGCAGAAGTTCAAGTGCATCACCATCGCACCCACTGGCACCTGGCACCTCTGGTTTGTGAAACAGGCGAAGCGCCTGCGTGCCAGCGGGCTGTCTGCCGTTCCCGCTCAGGCGTCCGCCACCGTCCGCCAGTGCCCTGCTTGCTCACCCGCCCCTCGTTGTGCATGCCTGCTTACGCTGCTTTTGGAGGCACCATCACTCTTGCAGCGCCAGACCGCCTTTCCAGCTGGGCGTCGTTTCCTTATCCACATCAGCTGGTGGGGCGTCTGCGGCCCCGTCCCACACCCCACATCAGATTTTGGCGCAAGGCAGGATGCACGCCCCCTGCTACGCGCGGGGCGGGCTGGACGCAGGCGTCCACCCGGTCCAGATGAGCCCCGCACTGCACCACCCGCCCAGGCTGTGCAGCCGCGGCCGCGCAGCCAGCAGCAGCACCACCACCACCAGCAGCAGCAGCAGCAGGGGCAGCGCGCTCTCGTGAGTAACGCTGCAGCACGAAGCACGCACGCACGCACGCACGCATGCCAAGCTTGCACGCGCGCGTGCATTGCCCCATCCCACACACCCATCCCCACGCAACCGCACCACCCTCGACATCGGTCGCTGCTGCCTGCCACTGCTGGGCAGCGAGGATCGAGAGGGGCACCCTAGCTAACGCCACACCTACCTGCACCTGCACCTGCCCCCCCCCCTGCAGCCCCTGGCACTCCAGGCCCAGCAACAGCAGCAGCAGCAGCAGGGGCAGCAGCAGCGCCATCAGCAGCGCTGCGTTGCAGGAGCTGCCAGCGGGCGCGTCCGTGCGCCTGCCCACGCCCACGCTGCGCCCCAGCGCGAGCGCGTCCAGCTCGGTGTGGGCCGCGCCAAGCGGGCAGCCAGCCGCGCCAGGGGCCTTTGGCGCTCCCCTGGCGGGCAGGCCGCTGCCGATGGGCGCGACAGTGGACGCTGCCACCGTGAGTGCGCGCGCGCCTTGTTGCCCTCCACCCTGTCGCCCCCATGGGGTCACGCATGTGCCATCGGATGGCGCAGGGAGTGCCTGCACTTGCACTTGCACAGCAGCCAATTGAACCTGCATCCCAGCAGGCACGCCGGCGAGTCTCGCGCGTGCTTGCACGCACGAATGCACCAATGCGCCAGCGCGGCGGACCGTCACCCTCAATGCCCCCCACCCACCCCGCGCACGCGCAGGGCACCACCAACTTTGCCGTCCTGGCCGGCAGCGCCGTGGGCATGAGCCTGGTGCTGTTCACCGAGGCGGATCTGGCGGCCGGGCGCTCCACGCATGAGATCACCCTGTGCCCCTCGGCCAACCGGACCGGGGACGTGTGGCACATTACGCTGCCTGTGCTCAAGCAAAGCCTGCTGTACGGTGGGTGCTGCATGAGCTTCAGCAGTGCCTCCTGTGCGTGCAGGGGTGGGTGCAGCACTGGGTGGGGCTGCCCCTTGCTCCAGCCGCACGCCCCGTCATGCGGGTGTGGAGGGGTGAGGGGGTGGGCCTGCCTGGGTCACGGCACGGGCAAAGCTTGAGACTGAGAGGGTTGCACACAAGCACTCGTGCGGCTCTGGGCTCTGGGGCTGATGCACAGCCAGGCGCTGGTTGACCGGCTAGGCTCTGGGCTCTGGGGCTGATGCACAGCCAGGCGCTGGTTGACCGGCTAGGCGCGTGTGTGAGCTCTTTGCAGCTGGTTCCCTCGAGCACCCGACCCCCTCCGCTTGTTCCCCTGGGCTGCCGTGCAGGGTACCGTGCAAAGGGCCCCCACCAGAACCTTGACCCCAGCAGCCCTGGCCACCGCTTTGATGAGGTGCGCACAGGAGCCAATGTATATTAAGGCGAGGGTGCACATACCCACAGTGCTGTTTGTTTGGAAGGGGATCATGGTCCGCGGCTCTGGCCAGACGCCGCACGTGTGGCGGAGCCGCAAGGCCGCCTCTTATGCCTGAGCATGCAGCGCAGAGAAGCCATCCTTCAAGATGCCATCCTTCTACGTATGTAAAGGAGAGCCTCACACCCCATGAAGATTGCGCCATGCAACCGCTCACCCACCCCCGCGAAACCAGCCCCAGCGCGCCTGCCCACCGCACCGCCCCGCAGAGCGCCGTGATGCTGGACCCCTACGCGCATGCCGTGCTGAGCCGGCGGCACTGGGGCCAGCTCGCCCCGGACCTGCCCTGGGACCAGCCGGGGGTGCTGGGGTTTGCGCCCACATGGCCGCAGGCCGCGGGCGCGCTGCCTGTGACGGGCAGCTTTGACTGGGAAGGTGCGTGGGCGCCGGGGATGCTGGGGGTTTGCACTCACCCGGCCGCAGGCCGCGGGCGCGCTGCCTGCAACGGACGGCTTTGACTGGGAAGGTGCGCGGGTGTGTGCGTCAATCATATGCACCTACAGCACGCGTGACCACACGGGCACGCGCGCGCGAGAGGGGGAGCTTTTGCACAGCACGCAAGCGCTTGTGCACACGCATGCGCAGGCGACCAGCCGCTCAACACGCCCATGGAGCAGCTCGTCATCTATGAGATGCACGTGAGAGGCTTCACGCAGGACAGCAGCAGCGGCGTCAATGCGCCAGGTGTGTGTCATCGCAGGGGACAGGGGTCCCACAAGTCCACCATTATAAAAGGCTCTATTGCATATGCGCATGCCCTGCAATGCGTGTGCGAGGGGGGAACGCGAGGCCCTCCCACATGCGCCTGCCTCAAAAAAAAAAAAATCAAAAAAAAAATCAAAAAAAAAATCAAAAAAATCAACAGGGACATATGCGGGGATGGTGGAGCGGCTGGACTACCTGGCCTCCCTGGGGGTGAACGCTGTGGAGCTCCTGCCAGTTCAGGTGCGTGCGTGCGTACGTGCGTGCTTGCATGCGCACATGCGTGCTTTGTGCAGCAGCGTTACTCACCAGAGCGCGCTGCCCCTGCTGCTGCTGCTGGTGGTGATGGTGGTGGTGCTGCTGCTGGCTGCGCGGCTGCGGCTGCACAGCCTGGGCGGGTGGTGCAGTGCGGGGCCCATCTGGACCGGGTGGAGGCCTGCGTCCAGCCCGCCCCGCGCGCAGGGGGCGTGCATCCTGCCTTGTGCCAACCTCTGATGTGGGGTGTGGGACGGGGCTGCAGATGCCCCACCAGCTGTGGATAAGGAAACGACGCCCAGCTAGAAAGGCGGTCTGGCCTGGAAGAGTGATGGTGCCTCCAGAGTCCAAACCAAAAGCAGCGTGCGCATGCATGGCCTTGTCCGTTGAATTGCCACATCGTGCTGCTGCTGCTGCAGGAGCTGAATGAGCTGGAGTACTACTCGGAGATCCCTGGCTCCAGCCCCACTGCCTACCGCTACAACTACTGGGGCTATTCCACTGTGGGCTTCTTCGCGCCCATGTCCAGGTGAGGGAGAGGGATTTGGGGATTTGCCAAGGCGGAGGCAGGCTTGTGCTGCGCTGTCTCTGCCAAAAGTGCCCCCCTGTCAAAAGAGTAAAGGGTTGTGCAGGACCTGAGCTCGTGCCTCATTGTGCACTGCAGAAATCTGTCTCATATCCACTGCAAAGGTCCAATCCCCGTTGCGCCAAGGCACAGGTCCGCTCACTGGGTTCCATCACTCCAACACCCAGGAACCGCCCAACACCCTCCCAGCACAGCAAGCCAGCCCTGCCGGCGTGGCCCAAGGCCCTGCTACAGACAACAACTCCCCTCAATGCTCGATTGTGATTGCTGCGCAGGTACAGCGCGGCCATTGCAGCAGGCCAGCCCGCTGGCGCGGTCACGCACGAGTTCAAGGCGCTGGTGAAGGAGTGCCACAAGCGCGGCATCGAGGTCATCCTGGATGTCGTGTTCAACCACACGGCGGAGGGCAACGAGCAGGGCCTCACGCTCTCCTTTAGGTCCGTGGGGTGTGTGTGTGTGTGCGTGTTTTGAGTTGTGTGGATATGTATGTACGTGTGTGCATGAATGTGTGTGTGTTTGTGTGCAAAACTGGGTCTCACACTCTCTTCAGGCCTTGAGCAGCGGCAGAGCCACAGAGCTGGCAGGATCCGTGCTCTTGCTGGGCTGGTATGCTCGAGGCAAGGGTGAGGAGCAGGGCCTCACGCCCCTCCTCGGGCCCGTGCCCACTCGCCAAAAGAGGCCTGAGCAATTGCATGTGCCATGTGGGTAGAGCCAAGGGTGCAACATCCTCTCAGGCCATGGCAGTTGCCAAGCGCGCAGAATATGCATCCCCGCCCACTTGCCCTCAGGGGCCTGGGGAATTGCGTGTGCTACTTACTTGCATTCAGAGTGAATTGACCAATCAGGCCACGGCAGCATGTCAAGCGCACAAAGCATGCCACCCCTGCTCACCTGCCCACAGGGGCCTAGACAACCGGGTGTACTACGTGCTCGCACCCGGTGGCGAGTACTACAACTACTCTGGCTGCGGCAACACGCTCAACTGCAACCACCCCAGCGTGCGCCAGTTCATCCTGGACTGCCTCAAGTTCTGGGTGCAGGGTGCGTGGCGGTCGGGCCACGGAGGGCGCTGGGTGTGCCTGTGGTGCAGAGAGCTCGCAGGGCACAGCGGGTGCAAACGCCGCCCAGCCTGGTAGGGCCAGGCCACTCAAGCTGGACCCAGTGGCTGGTTGGGTTTGAAGTGGGAGCAGGGCGCGCGTGCAATCAATAGTATGCAGGAACGCGTGGGTCTTACCCCACCCGCACACCCCTTTTTGGTTCTTTGCGTGCCGCAGAGTACCACATCGATGGCTTCCGCTTTGACCTGGCCTCCATCCTCACGCGCGCCCCAAGCACCTGGCACCCCACGCACCACAGCGTGGAGGGGCAGGAGGTGGGGCTCCACTCTGGGGGGGCGGCAGTGGACGAGTCAGGTGCGTGTGGGGGGGGCGCGGGGGGGACAAGGGGGAGGGGAGCAGTGCGCTGGAGGGAGCGCAGGATTTGATGGTGCCACATCGGGGTGGGAGATGAGGCATCAGGACTGACCCTTACCAACGCCAGCCTTACCTCACACCTCACCCTCCCACACCCTGGTCTTGCATCCCAACCTCACCAACAACCTCCACCTGACACTCTAACCGGCATCATGACGGATGGCGGGTGGGGCATCGCCGACTGTCTTCTACTACCCATCCCCTGCTCTCTCACCGCACCCCACTCACCCACACCCACCCTCACCCAACCGCGCAGGAATCATGACAGATGGCGGGGGCGTGCCCACCGGCACCCCACTCTCCGACCCCCCCCTGATTGAGCTCATTGCTGAGGACCCTGTGTTGAGGGACACCAAGCTGATTGCAGAGGCGTGGGACTGCGACGGGCTCAACCAGGTGGGGGTCTGGCGGGCGCCAGGTATTAAGAGGGAGGTTGTGCGTGTGTGTGTGTGTGTGTGTGTGTGTGCGTGTGTGTGTGTACGTGTGTGTACGTGTGTGTGAGTGTGTGAGCGTATAAGTGGATGTGTGCATGCAAGAGTATGCAGTATAATAACCCTGATAAACTACCGTCCTGACACGATATATTTAGTGATACGAAGTGTTTGGGGATGGCCCCAGAAAGGGTACATTTTGAGCGCCTGCACACATAAATTGGGGATGGCCGCCCCGCCACATGCACTG
>LFIK01003307.1_pt1 | contig 13093 bp, 10 predicted proteins | sample 643401 | NCBI WGS metagenome assembly LFIK01 (sample SAMN03777447, study PRJNA286221) | soda lake metagenome | biome: soda lake; feature: Kulunda steppe; material: water; isolation source: sample T5-Br brine of Lake Tanatar-5 | place: Russia: Kulunda steppe | collected 2010-07 | reverse complement strand
TCGAGGCACGGGCGTTCCAGCACGAACTCGACCACCTCGACGGGCTCCTGGTGCTCGACCGCGTCGCCGCACGGTCGGATGTCTTCCCCCGCAAGCGACGGGCGAGCAAGGGCGAGCACCTCAAGTAACCCGCGCGGTATCCGGCGGCTCGGTGCGTGGTAGCCGGGCGGCACAGTCACCGGTCAACCCGTGCGGTTGCTCACCCGACGAGGTCGATCAGCTGACCCACGTCTCCGCGTTCCGCGTCCTCGACCATGACGCTCGCGGCCGCCGCGTCCTGGATGGCACTGCCGGTCGAGTCGAAGAGGATCACCTCGTCCGCATGCATTCGCCCGGGATGGTGTCCGGCGAGCACCTCACCGAGCTCCGCAACGACGGACTCCGCACCGAGGACACCGTCCGCGATCGCGTGCTGCAGTTCGCCGTAGCGCGCGCACAGGTCAGTAACGTCGGTGAAGACCGACGCACGCTCGAGCAGGGCGGTCGCGTGTTCACGCTTGCCTGGCGCGTCAGCCCCGAGCGCGACTACGAGCGTGCCGGGCCCGATCGCGCCAGGGTCGACGATGGGCGACGTGGAGGGAACGACGGAGACCAGCACGTCCGCTGCCTGCGCACAGTCCTCCGCCGACGCCGCCGGGTGCGCATCGAAGCCCTGGTCCGCCAGGTCATCGACCAGCCGCTGCATCGCCGCCGTATCCGGGTCGAACACCCGGACGCGCTCCAACCCGGTCGTGGTCCGCACGGCCGGTGCTTGCAGGGCGGCCTGACGTCCCGCGCCGAGCAGGCCGATCGTCGTCGCCGCGGGGGCGACCAGGGCGCCGGCGACGACCCCGCTCATCGCTGCGGTCCGGACCCGGGTGAGCACCGCGGCGTCCATCACCGCCAGGATGGCGCCGTCCGCGGCGTCGGCGAGCACCACCGATCCGGTGATCCCACCGGGGAACCAGCCGTTGGCCTTGATGACGAACCGCGGTCCCTGCGGCGTCACCACAGGTCCGGCCACCAGGTGGAAGGACCCGTCCGGCACCTCGAAGGGCACGCGGATGCGCTCCAGACGATCGTCCGCGGCTCCTTCGAACGCCACACGGACCGCGTCGATGACGCGGGGCAACGACGCGACGTTGGCGGTGTCGGACCTCGTGAGGAGTCGGGTTGGTCGGGGCACGGCGGTTCCTGTCGATGGGGTGTGAAGGGCAAGGACGACGCCGGCGGGACGGCTCGCCGGTCAGACGGCCGGCGCCGCCCGCCCGACGGCATCGAGGTGGCGCCCGACCTGCGCACTGGACTTCAAGCCAGTGCCGGTCAACGCGACCAGGACATCGGCGTTGCGCGCGAGTTGTCCCGCGGTGACCAACGCATCCAGGCCGGCCAGCGCCACGGCACAGGTCGGCTCCACGAAGAGTCCGGCCCGCCCGAGACGGCCCAGAGCCTCCCAGATCGCGGTGTCGTCCACGGCGACCGCGGTTCCGCCGGTGGTCTGGAGCGCGTCGATGATCGCCGGGCCGCGGACCGGATCGGCGATGCTGATCCCCTCGGCTGCGCTGGGCCCCGTCGGTCGCGATGCCGGTCGTGCACCCACAACGAGCGAGACCAGCGGCGCGCAGGCGGTCGACTGGACGGCGTACATCCGTGGCACGTGCGGTGTGATGCCGGCCTCGTAGAGGTCCACGAACCCCCGATAGGCACCGAGGAAGAGGGTGCCCGCACCGACCGGCATGACGACCGCATCCGGCCAGTGCTCCCGACACTGTTCGCCGAGCTCGTAGGCGAAGGTGCGGGTGCCCTCCAGGAAGTACGGGTGGTAGCCGTGGGGGACGTAGGTGACGCCGGTGGCACCGCCGCGGGCGACCGCGGAGTCCTCGGCCGCCTGTCGGGGCCCCGGGACCCGGACCACCTCGGCGCCGTGAATCGCGGCCTGGACGAGCTTGCCCGCGGACGCGGAGGCGGGTGCGTGGATCTCACAGCCGATGCCGGCGCGGGCGGCGTAGGCGGCGACCGCCGCCCCGGCGTTGCCGGAGGAGTCCTCGACGACCCGGGCGATGCCCTGGGCCAGGGTGAAGCCGATCACCGCTGCCGCGCCGCGATCCTTGAACGAGCCCGTCGGAAGGAGACCTTCAAGCTTGACCCGGATCGGCATCCCGGACCAGCTCACGTCGATGACGGGAGTGACCACCTCTCCGAGGCTGACACGTTCGATGCCGGGGGCCAGCCACGGCTGGAAGCGCCACAGGCCCGCGGCCGACGCGTCGACCGGCCGGGTCAGATCACGGTCGACGTCGAGCTCGATGACCCCGCCGCATGCGGGGCACCGGGAGGACCGCCCGTCGAACACCCGGCGGTCACCGCAGTCCACACACACCGCAGCGATGCTCATGAGGCGCATTCCTTCCGACGGAACCTCGGGCCCGCTCAGGGAGCCCACCCGTCCAGACCGATCTCCTGGAGCGCCTCGTCGATGGCACGCACCGCCGAGCGTCGGACGGGCACGCCGTCCGCCCGGTGCTTGGCCAGGAGGCCGGCACTTCGCTGGCCGGGCAGCCGTCCGTCCGGCCCTCCCTTCGCACGCAGACGCGACGCGAGATCGTCCATCGAGGCCCGGTAGTCGGCCTCCGGGCGGAACGCCGCGATGTTGATGGCGGAGAAGACATGGACCGAGCCCTGGGGGTTCCCCAGATCGTCCGGGGGGCCAACCTCATCACCGGTCCGGCCACCGGCGAGCACCCCGGTCATGGCGTCAACGAGCAGCGACAACGCCCACCCCTTGTGTCCACCGACCCCGAGCAGTGCACCCCCAAGGGCAGCCGCGGGATCCGTGGTCGCGTTGCCATCGGCATCGGTGGCCCAGTCCGCCGGGATCTGCTCACCCTCGGCCTTCGCTGCACGGATCTTGCCGGCCGCCACCACGGTGTTCGCCATGTCGACCACGACCGGCGTGCCTCCGGTCGGGACCGCCATCGCCCACGGGTTGTTCCCGAGCACCGGGGAAGCCCCGGCCTGGGGAACGATGCGCGGCGAGGCGTTGGTCGCGGCGTAGCCCAGCATGCCGGCCTCAGCGGCGATGGTTGCGAAGTGTCCGAGCCGACCGAGGTGGGAGCCGTTGCGCACGACCACCAGGGCTAGGTCGGTCTCACGGGCCTTGCCGATCGCCGCCTCCATCGCGTCGGTGGCGAGGACCTGCCCGATGCCGTTGTTTCCCTCAAGAACCGCGGTGGAGGCCGTCTCACGGACCACCTCGGCGGTCGCGGTCGCATCGATCCCACCGGCCCGGATCCGACGGATCAGGATCGGCAGGCGCGACATACCGTGGCTGACAGCACCTTCGGCCTCGCTGCGCACAATGGTCTCCGCAGCGATCCCGGCAGCCCGGGGGCTGGCACCCAGATGCTGGAGCGCGCGAGCGCCGAGCTGGCACAGGTCATCGTAGGGGACGGTCACGGTCTCGACGGCAGCCACGGGGAACCTTTCGGATGGATCGTTGGGGAGATGGTAAGCGCGAGGTTTGCGACGGCGGCGGTCAGAGACCGAGGTAGCCCGAGAACCCGAAGTACATGACGGCCCAGACCGCCGTGGTGGTTGGCACCCAGACGCGCCAGGGCACCCGGTTCACGACGAAGAACGCCACGAGGAAGACCGGGACGGTCACCAGGTAGCCGACGACGTAGATGCCCACACCCGCCAGGCACAGCCAGCCCAGGATGAGCAACTCCCTGCGACCGACGTTGGGGCCGGACACCGGGAGGGGATCGTCGTCGAGTTCGACGGGGCCTGCCGTGGGCGTGTCACCGACCGCCGGCGCGCTCACGGGAGCCCGCAGGGCGCGGAGTTGTCGGACCAGGTCAACCAGGAGGAGGGCCAGGCAGACACCGATCACCCAGAGCGGCAGTCGGCGTGCCTGCGCCGACAGGGACAGCGTGCCGGGCAGCAGGACCAGGAGGATCGCCACGAGGACCGCGTTGACGCCCACGCTCTCGCGCAGGTGCCGACGGTCGGGCTTCGTCGCGGCCGTCATCCGTCTTCACCCTCGCCCTCGCGCACCCGTTCCTCGCTTGGTGCCGTTGCGTCGGTGCCGCGACGGCGGCCCGTCCGCGCGCGATCGAGTGCCGCGTGGGCGGCCGGGTAGGTGAACAACACGACCCCACCGACCAAGATCCCTAGGGCGATCGGTCGGGTGACCAGCCCCTCCATGCCGAAGGTGAGCATCGTCTGGGCGAGGCTCGCCTCGGCGATGGAGCCGAGGATGAGGCCTATGACGATGGCGACGACGTTGAAACCGTGCTTGATGAGGAAGTAGCCGGCCACGCCGGCGACCAGCGCCACCAGGACGTCTCCCTGGCGCAGGGACGCCGCGTAGGAGCCGACGAGCCCGATCACGAAAATGACCGGCGCGGCGTAGACGGCCGGGAGTCTGGCGATGGGGGCGACCCACTTCGACGCGGCGAGGCCGATCACCGAGGTCAGGATGTTGCTGAACAGCAGCGACAGGATCAGCATGAAGACGATCTCGAGCCGCCCCTCGAGCATCGAGCGGCCGGGGGTGATGCCGTGGACTAGCAACGCACCGAGAACCACGGCCCAGGTCGCACTGCCGGGAAGCCCGAAGACGATGGTGGGAAGCAGCGCACCACCGTCCTTGGCGTCGTTGGCCGCCTCCGGGGCCAGCACCCCCAGGGGGTTCCCGGTTCCCATCTCCGGGCCTTCCTGGGCGATGCGCTGCTGCTTGAGCGTGCCGTAAGCCAGGAAGCCCGCGATGGAACCGCCCACCCCCGGTACCAGCCCACACGCCGTGCCCAGAACCGAGCTCTGGATCAGGACGCGCGGGTTCTTCAATGCCACGCCGATACCTGCGCGTACCTGTTGCCAGTGTTCGGCATCGTCGATGGTGACGGCCACTTGGCCGGGCTTCTTCTGGTCGACCAACAGGGCGACGGCCGATGCCAGGGCGAAGAGGCCGATGAGTACAGGCACGAAGCTGATGCCGTCCTCGAGGAATAGCTGACCGAAGGTGTAGCGGCGCTGGCCGGTGATCACGTCCCGGCCGACGAACGCCAGCAGCAGGCCGATAGCACCGGAGATGATGCCCTTGGCGATCGAGCCCCGGGACACGACCGCGATCAGCATCAAGCCGACCACCGCGATCATGAAGGTCTCCGGGTACGAGAACCGGAGCAGGATGTCACGGCTGAGCGGGAGGACCGCGATCAGCAGCGCGACTCCGATGATCGCCCCGAGTGCAGAGCCGGCGGCCGAGACCCCCATAGCCATCGAAGCCTGGCCCCTGCGCGCCATCGGGTAGCCATCGAGCAACGTTGCGGCGTTGGAGCTCTCGCCGGGTGTGTTGATCAGGATCGCGGTCATCGACCCGGCGAAGGTCGTGCCGCCCACGACGGCGCCCAGAAGCAGGAACGCGTCCAGCGGGTCCCAACTGAAGGTGATCGGCATAATCAGTGCCACGGCTGCGGCACCACCGAGCCCCGGCAGCGCCCCGAACAACATGCCGAGCACCGTCCCACCTAGCAGCAGTACCAGGCCCCGCCAGGTGACGATCACGGCGATCGCGTCGCCGGCAGCTTCGAGCATCTGGCCGCTCCTGGGTCTGTTCGGTGGTATGCGAACCCGGCGAGTGTGACGTCACCGAGCCGTCGTGCGCCTTGCAAGGTGAGACTCGCCACGGGTGGGGTACTGGGCGGGGGGACCGGTCCCCCACCCGTGGCGAGGTCGGGGTCACTCCACGATGTACTGCTCGAGCACGGACGTGAAGGACTCGTAGGTGGCGAACGACTCCTGGATCACCCGTTCGGTGTCCTCGGCCGTTCCGGGGTTGACCAGGCCGCCCGTCTCCTCGGCCCAGGCAGCGATCTCGTCACCGAACACCGCATCCTCCACCGCCTGTGCCAGGATGGCCCGGACGTCCTCGGGGAGGTTCGGCGGTGCGATGATGATCAGGTTCGCGGTGAGCACGCCGTCGAACTCCGGGAAGCCGACGTCCGCTCCTTGGGGCACGTCCGGGAGGGTGTCGATCGGCTCGTCACCGAACTGGACGAGGGCGCGAAGGTCACCGTCCTGGACGTACTGGGTGATGGTGTCCGCGCCGAACACCGTGAAGTCCACGTCGCCGCGGACCGCTGAGGTCACGGCTTCGGTGGCACCATCGTGGGGCACCGACTGGAAGCCGATGCCGGCGGCGTCAGCGGGGATCAGACCGTTGATGAAGTTCGGGCTTCCGACGCCCACGGTCGACCAGAGCAGGTCCCGCTCCTGTCCGGCCGCTACCAGGTCCTCCCACGTCTCGATCTCCGAATCCACCGGGACGGCGAAGACCGCCGGGCGTTCGTTGACGATGGCGATCGGCGTGAACTCGCGCACGTCGTAGTCGACGTCCTCGATGACCTGCAACGCTGCCAGACCCTGGACCTCGATGATCTGGATCTCGTAGCCGTCCGGGTCAGCGTTCATGAGTCTGGCGGCGGCGACCTGTCCCGAGGCGCCCGGGACATTCTCCACGATGACGCTGACGTCGCCTGGTAGGGCGTCTTCGATCAGCGGCGCGAGCTGCCGCGCCATGGTGTCGTGTGCACCACCCGGGGAACGACCGACCGAGAACGTCAGGTCACGCTCCGGATAGTCGGTGGTCGGCTCCTCCTCATCCGGTTCATCAGCCGCGGCGTCCTCGCCGGCGTCCTCGGGGGTCTCGTCGGTGGCATCGTCACCCCCGCATGCCGCGAGCAGCAGTGCCGCGGCCATGGTGGCGACGAACGTTCGTCGTGCTGTGATCGTCTTGATCCTCATACCGAGCTCCTCAACAGTTCGGATCGGTCGCCGCAGCGGCAGCGATGTCGGGCGGCGGCTGTCGTCACACAGCGGTTGCTGCGACCGCCCCTCGCCCGCGGCCATACTGTATACGGCCTACTGTTACCACGAGGTTTCCTCGCTGTCAGGCCTGTGTGCGCTCCAGCCAACGTCCCCGTCACAGGAGCAAACCGAGGGTCGGGATCACGAGCGCCGCGAGCAGCAGGAGCCAGACACCGTCGCGCCCCGCCGATCGCAGGATCTCCGACTCGCGTCCGACGGCGCCCACCGCGGCCGCCGCCACGGCGACGTTGATCGGTGTGAAGACGTTGCCGACGTTGCCTCCGACGGTCTGCGCGGTCAACAGCGTCGCCGCGTCCAACCCGAGCCCGACGCCCGCCTGGGCCTGCAGCGGTGCGAGCAGCGCGTTCGACGCGGTGGTACTCCCGGTCAATGCTGTCCCCAGCGCACCCACGACCGGCGCGATGGGCAGGTAGGCCAGGCCGAGGAGCGCCACGATCGCGTCGGCGATGGCAGCCATCAGTCCGGCCTCCACCATCAGTGCCGACAGCACGGTCAGGCCGAGCAACGATCGGCAGGTGGCCAGTGCGCGGGGCCCCCAGGCAGCGAGGACCGGTCGACCGTCCCCGGCGGCCAGCCACCCGACCCGGCGGTAGAGGATCCACGTCGCGATGCAGGCGACGAGGAGGTAGGCGAAGGGGTGCGCCAACGGCGCGAAGGGTTGGTGCGCCTCTACCGCGGCGGTGGCATGCAGGCCGCTCGTCGTCGCAGGGAACGACGGCGCCAGTGCCGGGACACGGTCGACGAGGGAGCGCACCGGCGGCAGCGCCAACCCGATCAGAACCAGGGCGGTCAGGCCCGCATAGGGTGCCGCCGCCATGGTGAGGACCCGTCGGTCCACTCGCCGCCCCGACCGGCGGTAGATCGCGACCAGGGTCAGCACGCCGACGAGGCCTGCGGCCGTCGACCCGAGCGCGGGCTCAACCGACACCACCGCGACCAGGGTCACCCCCATAGCGACGGAGACCGCGACCAGCGGTCCGACCATCCCCTGCCGCTCCGTCCCGGGCGTCCGCCGGACCAACAGCCCCGCCGCGACCGCGGCGCTGACCGCGAGCACACTGCTGGAGTACAGGGCGAAACGCGCTGCGGTTGCGGCGTCCACCCCGGAGGTCCCAACCGCCACCAGGAACGACGACCCCATCGAACCGAAGGTGACCGACCAGTGGTATCCCACCAGGACCGCGGACACCGCCGCGACAGGCGAGAGCCCGGCACGCACCAGCATCGGTGCAGCGATCACCACCGGCACACCGAACCCGGCGACCCCCTGGATGAACGACGGAAGGACCCACGCGAAGAGCAGCAGCTGACGGCCCGTGGAACCCGCCAGTCCGGACAACTGATCGCTCAGGTGCTCGACGGCACCACCCCGTTCGGCGATCTGGAACAGCAGCAGCGCCGGGACGACGATCAAAAGGATCCAGGTACCGGTCCACACGCCCTTACCGAGGGCGACCAGCACCCCATCCAGTCGCAGGCCGCCGATCAGGATGGCGATGACGATGGTGAGGCCGGCACACACCCACGCGGCACGCGTGAGGGGCCACCGACGAACCACGACCAGCCACCCGAGCAGCCCGAGGGGAACCGCAGCAGCGGCCGCCAGCATCAGGACCGTCCCATCCACATCGGCGCCCGCTCCTCGTTGCCGTTCTCGCCCTGTCCGTCAGAGCGCTCGGGATGTACCCTACTGTAGTCAGTATACAATACGCCTCCGAGGTAACCCCTCGCCGGCGCCGCCCGACGTCGACGAGATGGGAGACAGCGATGCCACTCGAAACGACCCGACCGCTGCTCCGGGGCCATCACGGCATGGTCAGTTCCACCCACTGGCTCGCCACGGCCGCGGGTATGCGGATGCTCGAGATCGGCGGCAACGCTTTCGACGCGGCGGTCGCCTCAGGCTTCGCCCTCCAGGTCTGCGAACCCCACTTCAACGGGCCCGCAGGTGAGGCACCGATCATCCTCTACGACGCCTCGGAGGCACGGACCGCCGTGCTCGACGGTCAGGGGCCGACCCCCGGCGCCCTGACCGCCGAGCTGGTCCGTGACCTCGGGTTCGATCGGGTGCCGGGGACCGGCCCGCTGGCTGCCACGGTCCCGGGCGCCTTCGATGCCTGGATCACGCTGGCGCAGCGCTGGGGTCGCTTGGCGCCGGAGGACCTGCTGGAGCCGGCCATCTCCCTTGCTGAGCGCGGTGTCCCGGTCTCCGCTGACGTCCGTGCCACGCTTCGCCTCATGGGCGAGTCCTTCGCGCGCGACTGGCCGACCTCGGCGTCGACCTACCTGGCCGAGGGGGTCCCGGAGGTCGGCGGCGCGCTGCGCAACCGTCGGCTGGCGTCCACCTACCGACGCCTGCTGGACGGTGCCGGAGGCCGCAACCGACCCCGCTCGGCCCGCTTCGACGGCATGCGCGACGCCTTCTACCGGGGGTTCGTCGCCGAGGAGATCGGCCGCATGCCGGACTCGGTCGACGTCCAGGGGCAGCCGAGCCCCCGGCTGCTCACGGCCGAGGACCTCGCCGGCTACCGGGTGGAGGTGGAGCCGGCCGTGACCTTCGAGTACCACGGGGTGCAGGTGTCCAAGCCGGGCCCCTGGAGCCAGGGTCCGGTCTTCCTGCAGCAATTGGCGCTGCTCGAGGCGCTCGGGCTCGACCGCTACGACACCGCGGACCCTGACGTGCTGCACCTCGTCATCGAGGTCAGCAAGCTCGCCTTCGCCGACCGGGAGGCCTGGTACGGCGATGCCGGCCCCGATGACGTGCCGATGGCTGCCCTCCTCGACCGGGCGTACGCGGCGACGCGGGCCGCGCTCATAGACGACCGTGCGAGCGGGCACCTCCGCCCCGGCGCCCCGGAGGGCCGGCCACCCCGGCTGCCCGTGCCGTTGCCGGAGATCGATGCTCCCGGCGGCAGTGCCAGCGCCGCGTTCGGGGAGCCCACGGTCCGCGACCGCCTCCATCGGCGCGACACCTGCCACGTGGACGCGGTGGACCACGAGGGCAACCTAGTCGCCGCGATGCCCAGCGGTGGGTGGCTGCAGAGCTCCCCCGCGATCGGGGAACTGGGCTTCGCGCTTGGCACCCGGTCACAGATGACGTGGCTCGAAGCCGGGCTCGCATCCTCGCTGGTCCCGGGGCGTCGCCCCCGGACCACGCTCAGCCCCACCTTGGCCGACGACGGTGACGGGAACCGGCTCGCCTTCGGAACGCCCGGAGGTGACCGGCAGGACCAGTGGGCCCTGCAGTTCTTCCTGGCCCACCTGCACGGCGGACAAGACATCCAGCGCGCAGCGGAGGAGCCAACGTTCCACTCCTCCCACGCGCCGGCCTCGTTCTTCCCCCGTTCGGCGGCTCCCGCCGTGGCTCATGCCGAGGCACGGATCCCGTCTTCGACGATCGAGGAGCTGCGATCACGCGGCCACGAGGTACTGGTCGAGGACGACTGGTCTCTCGGACGCCTGACGGCCGTCGGCACCACCGACGACGGCTGGCTGATCGCGGCGTCGAACCCGCGCGGACTCCACAGCTACGCCGCCGGACGCTGATCGCACCTGCACCTCCTGCCAGACCACGACCGGGTGCGCTCAGACCGGAGCGGCCGGGGGAGCGTCGAACGCCCGCTCGTAGGCCCTGGCCGTCGCCTCGACGTGATGCCGCATCGCGCGTGCCGCCAGCTCCTCGTCCCCCTGGGCGAACGCATCCACCAGCGCACGGTGCTCCCGCCACGAGTCCGGGGCCCGACGGCTGACGACGGGACGGAAGTACCACCGCAGACGGCGGTCGAGCTGCGCCAGGAACTCCGCCAGGACCGGGTTGCCCGCGAGCCGCGCCACCTCGTCGTGGAAGCGGGAGTTGATGTCCACCAGGCCGTGTTCCTCGCCCCGTTCCATCGCTTCGTCACCGGCGGCCAACAGCAGCCGGAGCTGCTCGATGTCGGCCGCGGTGGCGTTGCGGGCGACCGCCCGCGCCGACTCCTCCTCCAACACGGCACGGACGCGGAAGAACCCGTCGACCTCTTCGACCGACGGGCACCGGACGAACGCCCCCTGCCGCGGTCGGAGCTCTACCCACCCCGCCCGTTGAAGTCCCTGAAGGGCCTCACGCACCGGGTTCCGGCTGACTCCCAGGCGATCGGCGAGGTCCGTCTCCACGAGGTGTTCCCCGGGTTCGAGGCCGCCCCGGATGATCATCTCCTCGAGGCGGTCATAGACACGCTGTCGCAGCAGTTGCGGCTGCTCCAACGGCTCCAGTAGGTCCTCGCTCATGGGCTCCCCGTGGTCATGACGCGGTATGGGGCGACGGTAGGCGCACCGGGGCAGGCTGTCAGGGCCGCAGCAAGGGGCGAGGTCCGTCGGGCTCGCCCCAGGTGATGCGCCCCCCGACCATGGTCAGATCGGAGACGATGTCCGGCAGATCGTCCTCGGGGACCTGCAGCGGATCGGCGGACAGGACCGCGAGGTCAGCGAGCTTGCCTTCCTCGAGGGTTCCGCGCTCATCCTCCTCGAAGGTCAGGTACGCGCCGGCAGCCGTGGCGGCACGGAGCGCCTCGATCCGGGTCAGCGCCTGGTCGGGGGCCAGGATCCGTTCCTCGGTCCGCTCGCGACGGGCGACCGTGTGCCAGATCGGCTCGAAGAGCGTGACCGGCACGTTGTCGGTCGCCAGCGCGACGGGGACGCCGGCATCGACCAGTCGACGCAACGGCAGGATGTCGTTCTCTCCCTCCGGACCGAGGCGTTCGAGGTGCTGCGTCCCCTGTCGCCGCAGGTGCCGGTTGGAGTGGGTGGTGAGGACCACCCCCAACTCCTTGATACGCGCGATCTCATCCTCGCTGGCGACACCGAGGTGGCCGAGCAACCAGCGCTTGCCCCGGATCGGGACGACCTCGTTGACCTCCTCGTAGATGGGGAGCGCCGTGAGGTGGAGGGCACCGGGCCGGATGTCGTTGCGGGCCGCTTCGATGAGCACCTGCTTCAGGGTCGCGCGGTCGAGCCCGGTGTCGTAGTGGAACCCGGCCCAGCCGGTGTACGGCGCCGTCGTCGCGCGGAGCAGGTGGTTCTGATCGAGCCCGTCGTGGAAGAAGAACCCCTCGACACGCAGCCGGTCGTCCCCCAGCCCACCATGCCCGAGCCACGCCATCCAGGTGGAGACCAGGCCAGGAACGTCCTCGGGCGGCAAGGAGCTCCACGGGGGGCTGTACATCAGCCGCGCGCGGACGTCCAGACCTGGCCCTCTGGCGACGTCCTGGTAGGCGCGGAGGAGCTCGAAGGACGCCCCGTGCTCCTCGAACACCCCGGTGGTACCGACCTGGTTGTAGGCGCGCATGCCCGCGAGGATCCCGGCGACGCGGTCCTCGTGGGTGAAGCGCGGGATCATCGACAGCATCGTGTGCTCGACGATCGGCATGTAGGCCCACTCGATGAGCACCCCCGTGGGGTCGCCGGAACCGTCACGCACGATCTCCACTGCGTCACTGGGCGGCTCGGTGTCGCGATCGATGCCGGCGAGCGCGAGGGCACGCGTGTTCGCGACGGAGACCGATGGCTGCTCATGCCGCCAGTAGCCCCAGATCGGCCGGATGAAGACCGGGTTGTCCGGAGCGACGAGATCGAGGTCCTCGCGGGTCGGCCAGCGACGCTCGGTGAGGTTGTTCGGCACATCCCGGTAGGCCGGGGGCTCGCCGATGGGCATCGTGACGATCCACTCCCCGGGGTCCGCCTGACGGACCAGTTCGCGGAGGATCTCCTGGATGTCGCCGATCGAGGTGGCTCCGGCGAGCGACGGGAACTTCCCCTTCAAGCCCTCACGGTCTAGGTGTGCGTGACCGTCGATCAGGCCAGGGACGACGGTCCGACCCCGCAGATCGATGGCCCGCGCGCCCTCCGGTGCCGCTGCCGCGATCTCCGCGTCGCTACCGACCCGCGCGATCCGACCGTCCACGACCAGGATGCCCTGACCACGGCTATCCGCCCCGTCGAGGACGAGGACCTGCCCGTTGACCAGGCCGAAGGGTTCCATGGACCGACGCCTCCGAAGCCGACAAGTCTCCAGTATACGGTATCCGGGATGCCTAGCGTGGAGATGCCCCACCCCGCGTCCGCTCACCGGGGCAGAGCGCGGCAGGCGGTGCTCGCGTCGATGGCGACCTCGTCGGTGGCACGGTCCAGCGCCACGGTGATCCGGATCCCGTCGCGCCGGCCGAACAGCTCATCGGGACGATCCCCG
>LFIK01003306.1_pt1 | contig 13093 bp, 17 predicted proteins | sample 643401 | NCBI WGS metagenome assembly LFIK01 (sample SAMN03777447, study PRJNA286221) | soda lake metagenome | biome: soda lake; feature: Kulunda steppe; material: water; isolation source: sample T5-Br brine of Lake Tanatar-5 | place: Russia: Kulunda steppe | collected 2010-07 | reverse complement strand
TACATATGCAACACATGTATTATAAAAGTTTTGGACCTCGCTGGACTGGCGATGTCTACCACTCCGCCTTGCACTTCCCTGCAAGATCAACGACCACCTCCCAGAACCCAGAGCCCCGCGTCAAAACTTTTCAACAGCCGCGTTGGGACACAGAAGCGCAGTCGTTCTGTCAAAAAAGTAGCCCGAATGGTGCAATGGGTGCCGGGTCCGTCAGGTTGCCCCACCTGGAAAATGCGCGGTCGAATTTCTCCGCACCCACTGGCCCGACTGGAATAATTTTTGCATGAGCACGACGACACAAACAAGCTCAGGCCAACAAAATATAAATCATCCAAAGCGGTGAGGTGTGTGCCGAGATATGGTGTTGCGAGCTTAAGCAAAAGAAATATGGCCGAAAGAAATATATGCCGAAATATGGCCGAAAGAAATATATGCCGAAATATGGTGTTGCGAGCAAAAGTGGTCAGCAAGCTTGCTGACCACTTTTGCATAGGAATGGGGTGACCCAGTGGTGGGGACGACCCTCTGCAATTCCTCGTTTGCCCTTGTCTCACTTTTAGCTAGACCAGCCACGCCTATCATAGGCTCAAGAAAAACTAACTAACCTGATCTCTAAAGCATCTGACAACTGTAGCCGCACGTCCTCCAGCTCCCGCTGCAGCCCCTGTGCATGGAGCTGTAAGCTTTCATGCTCCTGTGAGGGAGCAAGGAACAGGATACAAAGCGCCTTTGGTTCAGGCGCAGTGCCTCATTTAGATTTCTCCAAGGCATTCTATCTCGAGGCCAGCAGCCTGCCATCCCTGCTCCTGCTTGCAGGCCTATGTTGATGGCTCTTCGCTTGTGATGAGCTCCATCATCTCGAATTATCACTCGGCAAAAGCATGCTCTCTTTCAAACACCTGTATAAACCAGACTTGCGACCAATGACTCCTCTTGTTCTGTCTTTGGCTGCCGCTCAAGCCCACCCTGCACACCTGTATTGCCCTGGCTGCTGCCACTGCTTTATCCTTTACTAGAGGTAGGTCCGTCTCTAGAAGTTCAGCTGAGAGGTTTGCAGCATTTCCTGATGACCCGACCACGCCAGTACATCCATTCCCAGCGGCTGCATCTTCCAGGGATGCCAACTCCTGCACACATTCCTGGTCACATGTGCTTTTAGAGCATGTCCTGAGCCGGTGCAAAAAGATCTTGGGTGCTGGAAACTTGGACGAGCAAAAACTGATAAGCTTTCCTTGCACCATGCTCAGGATAACAAGCTTAGGGCAGTACCATAAAGCCAGCCTGTAACAGCCCTTGACAACAGCTGGCGCACAAGCTTGCCTTCAGGCAGGCAAACAAGGTTTAAAAGGGGTTGAGCACCTGAGTCAGAGCTGCATGCTTCTCTTTGATGAAATTGAGCTCCTCGGTCAGCCCCGCGCACTTGATGTGCAAAGCACGGTTGTCCCTCTCCTGCTGTGCCTTCTCACTTTCCAGCCGTGCCTTCTCACTTTGAAATGCGCAGCACAAGTGCAAGCAAGCTGCAGTTATACACACTGTGTTGTGGTCCATCAACATGCACAGGCCTTCTTTTACAGTGAGTTCTTAGCTTGATCTTGCTCACCTGTGAACAGCCATCAACGTGGCATATTCACCTTTAGGCACCGGCACACACTCATCCTTCACTGCAGACAAGAGCACAAAAGAGGATGCTAAAAGGCCATGATCTTACAAGTCTGCCATCCAAAGCAAAGCGGTGGATCATGCGGCCCCTCATGTGCACACATAAAGGGATGACATAGGTAGCAAAAACACTCCCTGTTTCAAGCGTGCGTTTCCTTGAGCAGGCTTTGAAAAACGCCAGCACATTACCTTATCAAAGTGATGGATTGAGGGGAATTGCCGGGGCCTTGTTGGAAGATTGGAGACCGGTCTTTTCCACAGCCAATTCCTCAATTCCCCTTAGTTGATGTAGGGGGTGTTTCACCGCTAAATAGCTTTTTCTTTCTTTCTTTCTTTCTTGGATCCCCAGCAGATAACTTACCAATAAAGAGCTCAGCAGACAGCCTGGTGACCTCAGCAGCAAGCCTAGACTCAGCCCCAGACTCAACAACTGCCGCTTGGATGGCAACCGCAAGAGGCGTAGTAGAGGTCGAACCTGAAGTCAACGATAGCAAAGAGTCTTTTCTTTGACAAAGACAGAATATTGCTCCTTGATTAGTTTGTAAGTTAGCAAAGCATGTCAGCCGGCCACATGCAAACCGTGCTCTGTGTGTTTGCAGGTCACCCAGAGCAAGCATCAGCAAAAACGATTGACCCAGTTCAGGTCATGTTGCAGGCCTGAAAAGTGCTGGCACAGCATTAGATTATTTGACGCACCTTCTGCTCCTTCAAAAGCATCTGTGTTAATGCCAGCATTGACTGCTCGGGACTTTGCTGGAATGCCTGCTCAGTCATCATGTCAATTGACAAACATTGGGGAAATGCCAGAAAAGGCTCGGAGGCGTCTGAATACGTCCAAACAAAGAATTCCAGGGAAAGAGGCTAGGGTGGATGAACAACTCTGGTGGCTTTTTCGGCTGTTGTGCCTTTCATCCTATGATCCTACTATCCTATTATTTTACCTTAAGGGCATTGGATGGCATAGTACCAAAATGCATATGGAGCATTGTGACATGCACAGGGCAGCCGCACATGTGTTATAAAATGAGCACATTCTGACTACACGTGAGCAGCTGTCCAGTGCCGACAAGTTCACCCAGAGGCATTGATTGGACAGAGATATGACCTTGAATAAGATGAAAATCCACTTCGGTACTCCAGCAGGCCCCCTGACAAGATGCTCCAAATCAAGCAAGACAACCTGTGCGAGGTCTCTGCTTACTGCACGGTACACAGGTGCTGCACCAAGCTCACCTTTGTAAAGAGAGCGTGGAATCACAACACACTCTGCAATACATGTCTTGATCTGGTCAAGTTCACTCTGTAGGTGTGCCAAGATAGAGAACCGTCAGCTCTGAACAATCGGCCACCACTCAATCAGATCACTGAGTGAAACAGTCGTCAGTTGCTGTACCAGACCAGCATCACGCCACAACTGATTTGAATCCCTATCTCTTGCAGTGAGAAGTAGCTTCGAAATACCTGCAGTGCTGCATTTTTTTCTTCCAGCTCTGTCAAGGCATTTTGTGTGACCTGCTGCGGATGCAGAGGTGATCCCATGGAGACTTGGATCTGGACATGCTTCTTGTCTACTTTTGATAGTGATCCTGATGAACTGCATGCATCTCCATCTCCATCTCCATCCGCTGCATCATTTTTAAGTCAGGATTGAGAGTGAGGAGAGGCAAGAGGCATGCCGAGAGGCTTGTGCGAAACATGGTGTCCTGAGGTTTTGCCTCACCTGTGTGTAGCTGCTTCTCTCTAAACCACTGCTGCTTCTCTCTCAGGAACTTCTGGCGCTGTCCAAAAACTTCCCCTGCCAACGTGCGGACGGCATTTTGCAGCAACGCAACTTCTGCCTGCGTAGAGGCGTGCCCCTCATCCTCATCCTCAAGACTCCAGACCCCAAGGCCCTCCAATTCCTGAATTTGCACAATGAGTTGGTATCCCTAAGCGCACATGCATCGGAGGGTGCGCAATGTGCAGGGGTTGATTCCCCGAGGCATGGACATCTTTGATCTCAATCGCAAGGCGCACCTCTACATCTGTCAAGCCTACATGGCTTGTGAAATTCATCTTATTTAATTTCTTTGAACGTTCCAGACCGGAGCGGAGATGTATCCAAGAGGCAGTGGAGTGCTAGTTGGGAGCGGAGTTGCAGGCTGAATTGCAATCAAATGAGTGTCTGAAAACACTCAATAGTGAAATATTCATCTGGCCATTGTCGCTCTCGCCTTTTTACAAGAGGCTTCCACAGGTGCAACACAATTTTCTTTGACTAAGACAAGAAAGAATGAAGCGCCCTGCAGATGACGGGCCTCTTGAGGAGGCAGACAGGCGCTACGGGGGCCGTGGTCCGCCCTACGAGCGCGGTGGGGGCTACGAGGGGGGTGGCAGAGGCCGAGGTGGTCGCCGTGGAGGAAGAGGCTATGGAGGCGGCGGGAGGGGGTGAGTGCAGGCTGTCCTCCTGTGGCGATGGGCATGAGGGTGCACCCCTGCTGTAAGGTCATCGACAGGGCGCATCCTGCCTGATGTGGGGCGATGTTGTCCCGGAGGACGTCCGGCAGGACCGCGGCGCATTACATGCAAGCTTGCGCTCGCTCCTCCTGCAAGGGTGCCCCCTGGCTGATGCTCGCGTCGAGGAACCATGGGAGAAGCAGCACTGAGGTCCTGGACGCCTCCTAGTTTTCGCAGCCCCAGCCCCAGGCTTGCGAATTGTGGAGAATCCTGTGATCGCTGCCATCCTGGACTTGCCTAGCCTCTCACATGCCCATGGCACAGCAGTCCTTACTTCTGTGTTCTGCCCATGCAGCTTATGGTCAAGGTCCTGAACCTGCGCTGATTTTACGGAGTTGCATGCCTTTACCGTCTGTATCAGCGTATCTGTTTGCCTTGTCATACGTCCGCCATGGCCACTCCCAGGGCACATCCGGGGTGCAAGGTTGTGCTGTTCACAGAGCTGAGTGTTATGATGCCCTCTGGGCATCCCAGGCTCTGCCTTGCTGGACCCACATCCACAGCTTTCCGGCAGTGGCACGACATGGGCTACGCATGCCTTAAGTTGCCCAGATGCACAAGTGCACGCACTCCTGCACCCGCTCCGTTTGTGCGCACATACACGCGCTCTCTTGACCAGCACGTCCCATCATCACCTGCAGGCGTGGCCCACGTGGCCCTCCCATGCCGCTGGACGGCCCCTTGCCCCTCGACGCTGGACCCATGGGCCCCCCCCCTCCCATGTACGCCCCCGGGCCCAGAGGGGGCCCCTCCCTTGGCCCGCGCGGACCGCCCCCGGGCCTGCCCATTGACCTGCAGAAAGAGCCCAACATCACGCAGGTAGGCCGCCATGCTCCTGCCCCCCTCTGACCCCACCTCTTGCCGGCGATCATGCCCCTTACAATATGGGGAGTGTAATGCACGCGGGTAATGCACGAGGGCACGTTCAGGTACCCTAGCCCAAAACCCAAGGGTGCCCTTCCCACCCGCGTGCGTGTGCCCCTGCAGTGCTTGCATGCCTCACGAGCCCCGGCTGCCAGCCGCAAAGCCTTGCATGTCCCGCCATATGCTCCACTTGCAGGAAATCATCGTGCCCCGTAAGCGCACTGGCGTGGTCCTCGGGCCAGGCGGGCAGACCGCTTCGGAGATCCGCCGGCACTGCCGCTGCCAGCTGCATGTGCGCAAGGACACGCGGCCAGATGACACTCAGACTGTGGAGATCTCAGGCTCGCTCATGCAGGTCGGTGTGCTGGCACGTGCCCAGCTCTCATGCGTGTGTGTGTGTGCGTGCATGTGTCCTAGTGCTGCTGGGGCATGGAGATGTATGCTTTAGTGGGCGCGTGCACGTGTGTATGTTTGGGTGTCAGTATGTACAAGCACCCATGTGCATGCATCTGTGCACGTGCAACTGTTCTTCAGCAGTGCCCTTACGGTGGTCTGTGTGCTGCTTGTCTGCTCAAGGTGGCGTGCATGCCGTTAATTTCAGCTCGGCAGCCACGCTGGCCATGTGCATGCATGCCCCTGCGCAGGTGCGGGCAGGCGTGGAGCGGGTGCGGGACATTTTGCTGTCGGAGGACAAGGACATGCCCATCAGCATACCCCCTGACGCCTTCTCGTACATCGACGTGCTGCCGGAGATGGTTGGCTACGTACTGGGCTCCAGGTGTGCGTAATGCGCGGCTACTTGCGCGGCACTTGGCGCCGCTTGCTTCTGCGCATCCAGCAGCAGCAGCGAGCACAGCCTGCCTGTCCTGCCCGCCCATCCTGTCGCATCTGCCGGTGCACCACCCACACCACGCGCGCGCACAACACTGGCCACGCAGGGGCTCGACCGTGAAGACCTTGAAGGAGAAGACCGGCACCCAGATCCAGATCACAGGTGGGGCAGCGCCAGCATGAGTGGCCAGCTGTGTGCCTCCTGCGCGCCTCTCCCAGCTGCTTCCCCCAGCCGCACCTGTGTGTTGGTATAAGGCCTGTCCTATGCATGTGCTGCATGCTCCTGCAGGTCGCCGACCAGGACCATCTCGCACGTGTTAATGCTCGCCTGCGTTGCGCATTCCGCTGAGTAGTGCTCTTCCTGCCCACCAACGCGCCCGTGTGTGCTGTGTGTCTTGTGCGCGCAGACATCAATCCGGACACAGGGCTGCAGGCCATTCTGATCAAGGGCAAGCCTGAGAATATTACCGAGGTTTGTGCGGGGTTGGAGCACGCCTGGATGCCTTAACCCATGTCTAGCATGTGCTTCCACTGCTTCAGCAAGCGCTCGCACACCATTACCCCTTCCTGGTGCTAAGCCCATATTTTCTCAGCTGGTGCAGCGCTGCGCTGCGTGCAGCCTGTCCATGGGGCCTCTGCAGTAAATGCACCTCGTCTCTGGCCAGGCCAACAGGCCGTGCACACTGCGGTAGAGACAGCGCAAACCCTCCAGTCGCGCTATGCTGTCTAGCAGGGCACAGCGCCCATTACCTTCCCCTGTGGTTATGCCTGCTGGCTGTTGCTGATGCCATGTCCCCCTCCCTGCTCATCGCTCTGGCTCCCCAATTGAGGACAGTGCGCCTCCTTGCTTTGCCCCCAGTCTCGGGGCTGAAAGCGGCAAATGTCTCTCGCGCTGGCCGCCCCTTTTAAGAGCGGCAAACCGTTGTAAAGGATGTGGTGTTGAAGAGCAGGGCAAGAAGGGTCATGCGCAACGCTGCATGCACTCGCAGGCACACCACACGGTAGTGAAGATGCTTGAGCGCTACGACCCGCGCCGTACGCGGCCGCCCCCCATCGGCGGCCCCCCTGCGCCCCTGATGGGCCCTGGCGGCTATGGCCCCCCACCCGGCTACGGCCCCGACCCATATGGTGCGCACACATGCGCACCAGTGTGTGTAGGGCGTGTGGTGTGCCTTTCTGTGATCATGTTCTATTCAGCGTGTGCTTGTGTGTGTCTTGTTGAGTTGAGGCCTGTTAGCCTGTGCGGAAGTGCGCGGCGCGAATGGAGAATTTGGCTTGTGCGGCTGTGCCCCAAATCCTTGTGGTAGGCAAGCGCATGCTGTGCCCCTCGTGCAGGTAGGCAGGCAGGGTGGAGCAGAACAGAGCAGCTGCTGAGTCGGGCAGGGTGCGCATGTTGCGGCGTCGCAAGGTGGCACATAGGTGCCGACTCATGCCTCCTTCCTGTGACGCACACGCACACGCAAGCAGGGCTTTGCCCGCTTCACATCTGGGGCGCACCCCCTGGCTGCCTGTTTAGCTGCTGTGCCAGCCACCATACGCCTGGCATGCGCACATGCACGTTGGGCTGAGGCTGCGTCAGTATGCGTCTGGCATGCAGCGCAGCCCGTGACCTGCACGCTTGCCCGCGCTTTGCAATGGAGGCACCGATGCATGCATGCGCCTGCATTTGCGCGCAGGCCCCCCCGACCTGGATGGCCCCATGGGCCCCCCCGGCTATGGCCCCCCCCCCTACGGCTACCCGGATGACTTGGATCCTTACGGGCCCCCACCGCCCGCCCTGGACGCGCCCCCGCCATACGCGCGGGGAGGCCGTGACAGGTGAGGCGCATGCGTGTGTGCACGCGCATGCTTGTGGGGGGTCAATGTGGACAGGGGCGCATGGAGAGCGCGCAGGCCCCTCGCCCACGCGCGCAACGCCGGCTGTCCCCTGGAACGGGGGCCTGCGGATGTGGCGCGCGCCGTCAGCGTGCTGCATGGCCCCAGTGACCCCAGGCTCAGCTCTGTGCGCAGAGGCTACCAGGGGAAGCCAAACCAAAGCTGGGCTTTGTAAGGGTGTGTAGCGGATAATTGCTAGCAGGGGGACCTGGCGTTGCCTGCGAGGCCCTGGCGATGACGTAGGAGGGAAGCTTGTTCCAATGTGGAGCGTGAGGGTGGCACATAAGCGCCAGGCAGGGAGGTTGGGCTGAGGGCTTGCCTGCACTGCGATGACGTAGGAGGGGGGGAAGGGGAGGCAGCTGCAGGATATTGCTCACTGCTTGTGCTGCTTCACACGAGTGCTGCCTTCAGCCAAGCCCTGCAGTCTCCCCTCCCTTCCCTCCTGGGCGCGTGGCCCGATGAATTCTCACAGCTGTGACTCACCTGCGCGTGCTTGCATGCTACTGGTGCAGGTATGCCCCCCCAGAGGAACCCTGGATGCCTCCTCCCCGCGGAGGAGCCCCGCAATACCCCAGCCCCTCCCCCGCATACAGCGCGCCGCCGGCTGCAACCCCTGCTGCAGCCGCCCCCGCTGCAGCGCCCGTGGCGGCTGCAGCCCCTGCAGACCCCAACGCCCCGCCAGGCTCCACGCCGCAGATCCTCATCCTGCAGGCGGATGGCACGTACCGCGCAGCGCAGGTGCGTGCTGGCATGCCAGTGCACGAACGCATGCGTGTGTGTAAGTGTGTCATCGTGGGCGGCACAGCACACACGGGGCCATGAGAACCTGGGCAGCTGGCGGCACCAGGCCATCCAAGGGGGGAAGGGTGTTTCGTGGAAAACTCTCATGCCCTCCCCCGTTCTCAGACAAACACCTGGACACCCTGTTGTGAGCCATGTGCCTCCCTTTGTCCTTGCCCCCCGTCGCCTCGCTCGAAAGCTGCACCCGCCCGTGGCCGCGGGGACGCTGCCATGCCCAGCCCTGTGTGATACCGACCCTCCGTCTCCTCGTTGCACTGCGTGCCTGCAGCTCATGCTGCCTAACTACCAGCAGCCCGCAGGCGCCGCCCAGCCTGTGGCCACAGGCTCCCAGCCCCTGGCAGCGCTGCAGGCCGCTGCCGCGGCGGTGCAGCCGGCCGCGCAGCCCCTGGCGTACACCTCTGCCGCCATGCAGCAGCCGCAGTACCAGCAGCCTGCGCCCCAACAGTACCTGCAGCAGCCGGCAGCCCAGCAGCCCGCTGTGGCCCAGCCGCAGGCATCGCCCGCGCCGGTGCAGCCGCAGCCCGCGCCCGCAGTCGCCCTGCCCGCAGCCAATGGCGCGGCCGCCGCGCCCGCAGCCTCCGCGGCCCCGCCCGCCAGCGGTGCGATGACGCTGCAGCAGATGCAGCAGTACTACAGCATGTACGCACAGATGTACCAGCAAGCGCAGCAGCAGATGCAGCAGCAGCCAGCGCCGCAGCAGCAGTGAGCACCACGCACGCATGTGCGATCCAGCGTGCTGCAGGTGCGGTGCAGCCCCGTGTGACAGACATGCCAGAGGACACATATAGTGCCTGCATGCTGTCGCCCTCGCCCAAGACAAGAGCCTGTCCTCTCTCTGCCTAGGGAGCATGGCACTGAGAATTTCATGCGAAGGACAGAACTTATTGGTCTTGCATCCACTGCTAGGTCACCAGAGCCCTGCCCCACAAATGACATGTTGTCTGGGGCCCCCATGATCAAGGTCGCTATGCGCGGGTGGATGAAAGGGGGGCGCTCACATGTGGGAGCTTTTAGGCAGCCAAGGGACAAAACATCAGCAGGGTTGTCTTGTGCGTGCTTGCGCAGACCGCAGGCGCATCACACGCTCCCCCCTCCTCCGCTCCTGTAGCCTGGCTCGCGGGCAACTGTTGCTCGCACGGAAGCATGCTGGGTTGGGCTTGTGCGTGCGTGCGTGCGTGTGTGTGTGTCCGGCACACAGCCTGGTCGCAGGCCCTGGGGGTGCCAGCAGGCCTGCCTGACTCTGGGAGGCACAGGCAGCTCTTTGTGACACCCTGCCCCATGCTTGCCTTACAGGCAATCCCACCTGGCGCGCCGTCGTCCATGGACTGTGCAGCCCTGCGTGCGCCCAGGGCGTGCTGGTTTCAGGTATGGATGGCCCTCTGCCTGCTGCCCCCCAGCCTTGCCCGCTGTTTCAGGCGCCAGGGCGGCCCCCCCCCCCGAAAAGGCTGCGCAGAGGGAAGAGGCGGGGGGGGCGCTGAAAAAGCCCAGCAAGCCCGGGTGCACGCGCTGTGGCATGGCACCAGGGGCGCGCAGTGCAAGCAGTGAAGCAGCGCAAAGCCAGTTTTGTCAGGCAGGCGAGCATCGGACCCTCCCTTCGGACAGCAGGCACTGCCCTCGTCCAGAAATACGTTCTTTGCAATCGGCTGGGGCAGCGTCAGGCAGACATGCATAGGCTTGAAGCCTGCAACTAACGCACTAATGTGTCGCGACTCTCCCAGCGGCACCCAGTTTTTCACACCAGCGCACAGGCTTGGCAAGGCGCCCTCTGCTACTGTGAACAGCGATCCAAGGCTTAAGCTCTCGGCGCCCTCATTCACAAGGCCAACAAAGCAGCTCCAACCAACAATTATTGTGACCGCCGCGCGAGAAGCACCGTGCTGATGCTCAGTCAGCATCATGCAGGACAGCCTTCCTGCATGGGATGCTGCCTATGAATCTGGAACCGCGCGACTATGCAGCTTTTCAGGGGATGGGCGGTGGGCACGAGCAAGAAGTTGAACAAATGTTTTTTTTACAGTCAAGAGATCCTTGTTTGTAGGCTACATGGCAAGATAGTGGCATGATCTTGAAAGGAATGTGAAAGGCCACAAACGCAAGAGCTTTCTGGTCAAGGCTGCTCCCGACTAGGGCCTCAAAACAGTATTTTCTGAGCCGTGGGCTCGGCTTGCGTGCGGACTCTCGGGAGTGGTGTGTGCTGTCAGGAAGGCCGTAAGTGTAGGTTACACAACGCTTCTTCTCTATCTTATGTTTCCTCAAAGCTTCAAAATGGCTTGGGCTATGCCTTAAGTTTTTGGGCGCGAGCCTTGTGTTTCCAATCATCAATGGCTCATGCCCTTGACCAATCTAATGGACATAGGCGAGCAAGATGGCATACAATTACAAATGCTGACTGAGTCAAACATCAAAGTCAATCACAGCATGACACATGTGTAAAGTTGGCCTACTACTCTGCCTGCAATGTGCGGGCATGTCTGTTAAAGCCTTCTGTAAGTTACAGCAGGTCAACCATGCAGTGGCTTGATTTTTTAGAATAGGTGAAGAGCTAGTTCATCACAATAGATAAGAGCACACGCCGAAGTGGAAAGTCATACTGTGATCAGAAGGTAAGCTGGCGCCTAAGTTTGACCCTGGGTCCAAGAAGTGCAAGTTGTTGGATTAAATTGAAGGCACCGAAGGCTTTGTAAGATGGACAAATCGTCCATTTATTCAAGAAAAAGGTGCGGCCATCAATAATATTTGTGCTGAATGCCTGAAAATTAATCACCAGCATGCACTACCGTCTGCCTTGCATATGTACGGCGCAGTATTACAATATTAACGCGTCATTTACAGGTGTATTCTGCTCAAATTTTCACTCTCACTGCTGAATCTTGTCGCAAGCCAGGCACAAGCTAGGGGGCCAAGGTTTACCTTTTTTCAAGCAAATGCTCTCACATTTTTTTCCGGCAACTGCAAGAACTTAAATAAAAATGATTGCGCTCTGTAGATGTTGCCAGGACCGCAGTGAGTTCAGGTGCCTCTGGCGCCTCATGTGCTTCTCTGCCTCTGTATGGTTTTGCCTTGGATCTGTCATGATCCAGTTTTGACTTGTAACCAGGAAAAAGGTGCGGCATGAAGAGGGAAATTTGTCCATGATGCTTGCTTCAAGGGGGAATCACCACCTTGCTTTGCTGCCTTCTGCACCTTGAAATGAGTGAGCTGTTGCTCAGGATATCATACAATATCCACACAAGTGTCCAAAACTCGAAATTTGACTTTTGTTGCAGCATTTGTTGCAAGCCGTCTAGGCGTCCAGGGGGCCAAGCTTTTCCCACGCTTTTGTTTATTCAAATGAAAGCATGCAAAACGGGCTGTGAGAAAAGGAAAATTTTAAATGATGCCAGAAATGCAGTGAGTGCAGTAAGTGCATTGGTTCAAAACGATTCTTCTTAATTGCTTCTTGTCTGCCTTGCATGGAAGATGTTCCATGATCCATTATAACCATACGTGCATACTTGCATGCAAGATGACGCCTTGCTGCCATCCTGTGTTGTTATAGTTGAGGCTCTGCCGTGCACTGACAGAAGCTTCAGGGCAGCCAGACTAGGCTGCGCTTGCCATGTACATGTTGTTAGAAATATAGCTGTTTCAATTACCTTGAGCACTGCCTCATGCCCTTACTTGTGCCTGATCACAGTTCTTCACTTGGATTATGCGGAGATATGAGCCTTGTATGGCCATCTGTGCCTGGGTGCCAGAGTCAGCCTGGGCATGCCCTCTATGAGTGAAAAGTATCTCACCAGGTGTGCGATCAAGCTGGCAGCTCTTGTGAAATTATGCTACTCTTGGGGCTAGCTTGTCTCCGTGTCTGCATGTGATTACATATGTTTTGCCTACTTACGGCAATGTTTGCTGTGCTGATCTTTCCTTTTTGCAGGTACCAGAAACATGAGAAAAGCTTGGTGAATGAGTGAATGTTTCCTCATTAAAAAAGAAAAGTGGTTTCTGTAGAAAATTAAATGATTCTTCCACTCCAAGCACCAGTGCTGTCGTCTCCGTTTACTCCTACATTCCTCCTCCCTGTACCTACATTTAATCAAGTGCTGTTGAATGGGTAGATGCCTTCGTGCTGAATGAGGCCAAATTAGTCGGCATGGTTCCACTTATGTACCCGCTGAACAAGGGCAGCTAAGCTGGTGGTTACAAGGCTGTACCTGCCAAATGAGAAGGCAGTCAAGCTGACGCCTAACAGGCCTGCAACCTGAGCCTAAGTTTTGTAAGAATCTGAACCTGTATCATGAAAGATTTTGGTATTTACAAGGATAGTTTGCTGGTAGAAATTAAACCGCCAGCCTGGTCATAAAGCTGATTGGCTTGTGCCACACCTGGTCATCGCCAGCCGAAAAGTAGTCCATAGTGTCTGAGATGAAATAGCCAGCAAGTTAAGATTAGGTGACAAGGTAAGTTTAAGTTTAAAAGGGTTAACCGCCAGCCAGATCGTTAGGCTGATTGGTTTGTTGCTGGTCTTCGCCAGCCAAAAAATAGTCCATAATGTCCGAAATGAAATGGCAGAGTCTATTGTGCCGTT
>LFIK01003304.1_pt1 | contig 13095 bp, 12 predicted proteins | sample 643401 | NCBI WGS metagenome assembly LFIK01 (sample SAMN03777447, study PRJNA286221) | soda lake metagenome | biome: soda lake; feature: Kulunda steppe; material: water; isolation source: sample T5-Br brine of Lake Tanatar-5 | place: Russia: Kulunda steppe | collected 2010-07 | reverse complement strand
TAGCAGTCAATGAAGACGCGCTTGAAAGTGCTAAACAACGCTTTGCGATTGGCTTTGCTGATCATGAAGCAGACGAAGGCACTTCATTCACGCATGTGGCTACATCGTTCACCGCCTTTGAAGAAGCTAGCGATGCAAATAGAGCAAGAACAAACGAAACAGGAAACACACTAGACTTACCACTAACTTTAGCGCTTTCAGACTCATTCCAAAACGCGCGTTATGAGGGTGTCTTAACCATTAAGGTAACGAATCAAACATCAGGGCAATAGCTAGTTAAATGTATTTGATGAATCCGTCAAGTTCGCTTGACGGATTCACCATACTCAAAGGATGGATATCATGCGCAAACGAATCAAACAAAGTCTGGTTATAATCTCGTTCATACTGATGATTTTAATCAGTCCTATGTCAACAAAAGCTAGTGGAGGCATCGCAGTTACAGGTACTTTTGCGGATTACCACTATAAGTTGTTACCGGGTGAAGTGATTGAAACACCCGATGTTTTTATTATATTTTTTAACAACTTTGCCGTAGACATTGAAGTAGAACTCACCACGAGCATCAATAATTTAGATGGGTCACCCTCAACAGTGGGGGATCGGGTCTCATTTTTATTAGAAGACACGCTGATTGAGATCCCAGCAAACTCTTCCATTCGTATCCCTATTGGGATTGAGGTCTCAGAGGACGCACCCGCGGGTGATTATCGTTTGGGTTTAGCCGCGCAAGTTATTCCGGATAACATTGATGGTATTACAGTGACAGGCTCCGCGGAGTTGCGAACACGGATGTCTATTTTTGGTGAAGCCGGGGATTTAGAAATCCGTACCTTTGACATATTTGGGGAAGCACTTCCTGCACAATTAAGATTATTTCGCCGTGATGGAAGTTCAACCGTGCCTGTGCGCACTGTCAACAACGGCATCATTATCGATCGTTTTGTCCCCGGAGATTATTTAGTCGTAGGCACGTTTAAGGACTATGAAGTATTAAGGGAAGAGTTTACAATCGTTGATCGGGAACAGACCGTCATGCACATCGTTGCGCAAACGGTTTTTATTGAGGATATGACCGTCACCCCATTGATTTCCACCAACACAGGACTTTTATCGCGTGTTCGCATTAATTACACCCTTCGAAATATTCACACCATGGTTGAGGATGTCCGTCTGATCTTAAACACAAGTTTTGAAGATGATCTCATCGATCGTGGAGAAGAAGCCATCATTCCATTTTTGCCAGAAAGTGTCTTTGAAGGTAGTTTTAACTACTTACCACCTGAAGGTTGGGAAAGCGGGAACTATACGTTTAAAATCGATGTGTTCCAAGGGCTGTTTACAGACGAAAATAGTCTCTATTTAGGTGAAAGTCGTGAGCGATCACTCTTTGTTCCCGAAGAATTTGTAAGCGGTGAACCAAGCCCCCGAGGAACTCCCGTAGACGAAGAACCTATCGATGACGACCCTTTTGATGAAGAAACCGAACCTGAGATCGCTCAGGTAACATGGTTTTGGTGGTTGATCGGCTTAATTGTTGTTGGCTTGTTTGGGTTCTTAATCTTCATCTTGTGGTCGAAAAAAGATCATCTTGATGCGGTTGAATATGCGTCCAAGAAGATGCTTAAAGCAAAGTATAAACCTGAAAGTGAACATTTCAAAACCATCATTAATCTTGTGGAGAAAACGATGGGTCCAGGCACTAAATTCTTAAATGAAGTTAAAGGCGAAAAAGCATATTATCAAGCCGTCGATGAGTTCTTAAAAAAGCATCAAGCATTCACACCAGACGATGAAAAAAACGCTTTATTGTAACTTAAATAACTTTATTGTAAAAGGCTTCAACATCAGTGTTGAAGCCCTTTATTTAGAGTAGCCCATTGTATGCAAAGTGAGCTTGAAGTAGAGATTTCTTTCTTTCGTGTAAAGTGATTTCATTAATCTTTTATTAATTACTTTTAAGAAACTTCTTAATCGGCTATAATGATGAATACTGTTAAATTAAGCCTTATAGAATCTTTATTTAATATATGGCTATAAAAGGATGAGGTTGCCTTGGGTATGCGTGATGATCGATTTTTATCACTGATTCAACACTTAAATCAAGCGGTTGTTCATGACTACGACTTAGAGCATAAGTTGTCTTTTACGATGGGTTTAATCCAAACGACGTTTGACTTAGAAGAGATACATCTCGTCGTGCATGAGGCCAAGGCCATCATTGAATCCTATCATTCTACACAAAAGTCAACCTTTTACAAAAAATTATCAAATTTTTTAAATGATAAGTTAGAAAAATATCAATTAGAACTAAAGGTGTTAGATGATAAACACGCTTATGCGCTTTCTTTGGGCTCCTTTGCCACACTCTATGGAATAAGATTACAACCATTCAATCAGGAAGAACTGAATGAGTATGTTCAAGTGATTACGTTTCTTGATCAATTTTTCTATGCCCTTAAACAAACAGAAATAGCTAATCGACAAATTAACAAATATTTTGAAGAACGCCAGTTTTTTCGTCAAGTTTTAGATACCATTCCGGATATGGTGGCGTTTAAAGACACGCAAGGTCAATACAAACTCATAAACGAAGCCGCTAGAAAATTTTACAAACCGAAATTTGGTGATTTAGAAGGCAAAACAATCGACGACATTTATCCGCCCGATGACGCAGCCCTCGTCAAAGCGCTCGACCAAGAAGCCATCGATGCGCGAAAAACCATCTACAAACGATTTAAAATGTTTCAAGCCGACAATCCGGAAGGGCAGTGGGTTGAATCGATTCGAACGCCAGTGTATGAAAATAGTGGTGTGTTCAAAGGCGTTATTACGATGAGTCGTGACGTCGATGAAGTGGAAAAAGAGCGACGTGTCAATGAACGTAACATTCAATTTCAAAGCATCTTACTCGATTTAGCCAGTGAATACATCAACGTGCACGTCGAAGACAACGAAGCCGCTATCAACGATGTTCTTAAGAAAACAGGTGAATTTATTGGCGCGGACCGGACCTATGTGTTTTTGTATCATTTTGATCGTAATCTGATTGAGTATCGTTATGAGTGGTGCAACGACGGAGTTGAACCCTATATTGAGGTCGAGGAGGTTAAGTTTAACAACATTGATGATTTCATGGGAGATTGGGTTGAACTACACATTGAAGGCAAAAACGTCTACATTCCAAGTGTGGCATCGCTAGATCATGATTCGATTGCCTATAAAACTTTGTCACTCCAAGACATTCAATCGCTGATTGCGATTCCTCTAATGCATCTTGATCGCTGTTTAGGCTTTGTCGGGTTTGACGATGTTAAGGATGAACGCGCCTGGGATAAAAACGAGTCAAACCTTCTCAATGTGATGGCTCACATCATCAGCAACATGCTCGTTAATTTTGAACAAGAACAACAACTCATCGATTCGAAAATGGCTGCCGATCGGGCAAATGAAGCTAAGAGCTTGTTTTTAGCGAACGTCTCCCATGAAATTAGAACGCCTTTAGCCGCCATGTCGAATGCCCTTTACATCTTAAATCAAAGCCACATGAGCTCTGATGCAAAAGAAATGGTCAATGTTCTAAATATCTCGCTGAACAATATGAGTGGCCTCATCAACAATATTTTAGACATCACTAAAATCGAATCACAAGTGCTTGTGTTACAAGACGATTGGTTTGATTTAGAAACGATGATGTGTGATATTTTAAAGACACAAAAACCGTTTGCAGATCAAAAAGGCTTAGAACTCTATTTTGATTACGATTATGACCTTCCTCTAAAATTCTATGGCGATGCCTTTAAAGTTCAACAGATCATTGTGAACCTCATCAACAATGCTTTAAAGTTCACAACCGAAGGCTACGTCATTGTCTCAGCCAAGCTTAAGCGAACTAAACACAAAAGAGCCTACATTACGCTTTCAGTGACCGATACCGGTGTCGGCATCAAAAACTTAGAACCTGAGCGTTTAGTCGAGAAATTTTACCGGATTGATGACGCGTCTTCACCAAAACAAAGTGGCACAGGGTTAGGGCTTACCATTGTCCATCAACTCATCGAACGCTTAGGTGGAAAACTAGAGATTGCTTCAGAGTACGGCCGAGGGAGTGTCTTTAGTACGACTCTGAGCTTTGCTTATCAAGACACGTTATCTTTTCTTGCGCATCCTGCGTTTCAAGACAGAAGATGCATATGTTTAATTACAAGTCATAAAACGCAAGAGCAAAGGATGATTCAAATTTTAGACTCGATTCAATACGATTACACTCCTATGAGCCTTGAGGACTTTCTTGCAAGAGAAGATTTAACCCCTTTTGATGCGGTCGTGATTTTATACGGCGAAGCGTTTGAAGATTACCTAGAAAACATTCAAGAGAAGTTAAGAAATACAAACATTTATAAAGTACTATACACCGATCAGTTGAAGTTTCATCAATCGTTTGAGCGATTCAAATCGGATGTTGATTTAATCATCGATTATTGCGCTTCAAGAGCCACCATCATGGAAAATATCGTTCATTATTACGAAGAACAGTTTCAGCCAAAGTCTAAGGCAATGGCGGAGACTAAAAAGCCTCTAGCGAATGCCACCATTTTAATGGTTGAAGATAATCCTTTAAATCGATTATCACTTGCCCTAATTCTACGTCAGCGAGGCTATCACGTCATCGAAGCCGAATCAGGTGAAGACGCTTTGGAAACGGACTCAGCGCAGTCGTTTGATGTTGTGATGTTAGACATACAACTGCCTGGGATCGATGGCGTTGAAACGATGCGGCAATTAAAAAAACAATTACCAAACGCGTCATCCATTCCCTTTATAGCCATGACCGCCCACGCGTTTAAGGATAAAACAGAAGTTTATCTGAAAGCGGGTTTTGATGAGGTTTTTACCAAGCCGGTACAGATGACGACCTTGTTATCGTTTTTGAATGATTCAACGAAGAACCTAGAGCACACACCAACAATAAAACGTTCAACCAATACGTTTGATTATGAGACTGTGTTAGAGAATTTCGATCACCAAGCGGACATTGTGATGAACATGTTGACGCTTTTTATGAACCGATTTGACCGCGATATTGAAGAGATAGAAGACGCGTTAAATCAAAAGGATATAGGCCTTTATAAACGACTCATTCATACGTTTAAAGGGTCACTGGCTTACCTTGCTGCGGACGATTTAACCCCCATCATCGACCATCTCTTAGAACAGTTGGTGAAAGATGATGATCAAGCGCGGATACAGCGCTTTAAAACCTTTAAACGTAAACTATTGAGTTGGTATCAGACGCTGGAAACATTTGTTGAAAACACAAAGGAGACAGACCATGTATAAAATATTAATAATCGAAGACAATGCTTTAGTGAGAGACTCGCTCAGTGAAGCTTTGAGCCGTCAAGGTTATGAAGTCGATGCGGCTGGTCTTGGCCAACAAGGCTTAGATAAAGCCAAACACAAACTTTACGACGTGATTTTGCTTGATTTAGTATTGCCAGACATTAGTGGGGAGGAGTTTATTCGCAGTTTACGTGAAGCGAATCCGGTGCCTGTGATTGTTATTTCTGCTAAATCAAGCAACACCGATAAAGCGTTTAATTTGGAACTAGGCGCGGATGATTATATTACGAAGCCAGTTTCAGTGATTGAGCTCGTCGCCCGTATTAAAGCGGTGTTAAGACGCTTTCAAACGAGTGCTGCAAAAGAGACCGATGTTTACCAATATAAAGATGTGACATTAAACACAGCCAAGCGCGAGGTGTATAAAGGTGAAGACCTAGTCAAACTCACCTTAAAAGAATATTTAATTTTAGAACTCTTACTGAGCAACCCTGATCAAGTCTTTAGTAAAAAAGCGCTGTATGAGCGTGTTTGGAAACAAAAATATCAAGATTCAGACAACAGCATCAATGTGCACATTCGCCGCTTACGAACGAAAGTTGAAGACGATTCAGAAAACCCTCAAATCATTGTAACTCTTTGGAGTTATGGGTATCGTTTAGGCCATGTTGAGGCGGCTAAAAGATGAGTTTAGAAGGACAAAAAAAACCGTTTAAAAAGATACCCTATCTCAGCGATCAAGACATCTATCGAATATTGCAAAAAGTTTTGTCGAGAGATGTTGAAGGAGATATTTTTTATCCTGTGTTTCAAGCACAATATAACGCTTTAGAAGAACGTATTTATGGGTATGAAGTCTTGTTCCGTCTGGAAATACCCCCGTATGGTTTTGTCAATCCAGAACGTTTTATTGCGATCGCAGAACGCCATGAACTGATGATTGATTTGGGGATTAAAATCGTCGATTTAAGTCTCAAAGCGTTTAAACCGATGTTGGAAAAAGACCCTTCACTTTCGCTGTCAATCAACGTATCCGCGAAAGAACTCACAAAAAAAGCTTACGTGCAAAAGTTTGTAGCATTGACAAAAAAACATGGTTATAGGCATGAACAGCTATGTATTGAAGTGACTGAAAGCGCCTTTGCGGATTTATATGAACAATTGATTGACAACACCCGTCAATTAAGGTCGCTGGGGTTTCAAGTCGCACTCGATGATTTTGGCAAAGGCTTTTCGTCTTTTAGATACTTAGTTGATCTTGATTTAGACATCGTTAAGATTGATCGCTATTTTGTTAATAAACCGATTGAGGATAAAAATTATGAAATCTTTATCAGTGGTCTTATTTTCACTTTGAAAAGTCTCGGGCTCACCGTCTTAATTGAAGGCATCGAGAACGAAGAACAGTACCACTTTTTTCAACGCTTAGGCGTGCATCAAATGCAGGGGTTTCTTTTAGATAAACCTTCGAGATTGGATGTAGAGAATAAAAAGACCACGAAATGAAATGAACCCCAAAAAAAGTAGAAGTCTAATAAAAAGACATCTACTTTTTTATTTTTTAGCTTGAAAGTTTTGATTGGGTCTTAAAACCATGATTTTTTTTCGTTGATTTTGATTCATTAAACGCAAATTATTGATATTTTCAGTAAGGTTTTGCGAACTAAAGTCAGTCCAAACCTCACCTGAACGTGTTAAGCTAAGGTTAAAAGGGAAGATGCCTTTCTCATTTAGTTTGCTGATTTCGATGTCAAGTTTTTGCAAGACATGTGAGGGTTCGATCGTATTGTAAAATTCTATAGCTAAGAATTCCGCTTGGTCGTAACGGGCAATGAAGGCAGCGTATTCAAAGACACTACAAAGCGTATCTGAGACTGTTTTTAAGACGCGTTTCTTAACTTTCTCATGGTATCGTTGTTCGATGATCTGAAACCCATCAATTTCAATCGAGAACAGTTGCGTGGTCGCTTGAACATCAGGGTAGATTTTCAACATGCGCTCAACGCTATGAATCTCACTAGGCAAATAAAGAGCGGTCGCTTCGTCAATGTTCGCTAGGTCTTCTAAGATAAATAACGCCACCATCAAAAGTGCAATCGTAATGCTAGGCATTAAAATAGGGATATCGGTCACAAAGGATTGTACCCAAGCGCCAATCAAAATGATGAGTGGGGTAAAGAACATAACACGATAGAATTTAGGATAAAGCATTTTACGGTGAAAGTGTGTTCGAATATGACCTAAGTTGATGTAAAAGAATGGAAGAGAAAAATAAAGTGTAAAGAGGGGCCCATCTTGAATCGCTAAGTCATCGTCGAACTTAAAATATAAACCACTCCAATAGGATGTGAGGGCTAATCCGGCGTTGATGATCAGTGGGATGTAAAGGAGTTTACTTAAAATCTCTTGGTTTTTTCCTTCTTTAAACGTCAAAAGAATGGTAAAGCGATACCAAAGATAACCAAGCATGGGCAAAAGAAGATAAAGCGTGATCGCTAAACCGATGCGGGTGTATAAAAATCTTGTGGGTTCTAATGATAATGAAGCCCGCAAAAAAGCGTCTACGACTGAACTCAACCCAGCTAGAACTAAGACATACAAGAACACTCTGTGGTCATTCGAAAAACGTCGCCAATAACGAATATAATGAATCGTTACAATAAACATCACCAAAGCCGCAAAGAGGGCGACGACGGTAAAATCAATCATAAAGCGCCGCCTTCATCTAAGAAAAATTGGTAACCGACTCCACGAATGGTCCTTAAGTATTTAGGGTTTTTTGGGTTGTCTTCAATGAGTTCTCTGAGTCGATGTATGCTGACGTTGATGTTCGATTCACTATAGTAGTAGCGTTCACGCCACACCGCATAATACAAATCCTCTTTTGAGATGATTTCATGCGGATTTTCCATAAAAAATCGCAAAATATCATATAATTTATTGGGGATCATCACTTTTTGATCTTCTTTGAGTATTTCGTGCTGATAAAGATTAATTTTGACTTTACCAAGCCTCACCCACTGTAAACTTCTTGAATGTTTTTGTTGTGGGTCTTTGAGTTGGTGCTCTAAGCGCGTCACGAAGGCTTTTTCACTTAAAGGGGTCCCCCAGTAATCATCTGCACCAAGCTTCAATGATACCATTAAGTCAACTTCATCAAAGGTGTCGGCTAAGACGACGATGGGGGTCGAAAAATTACGTTTTAGATGGCCAATAATGGACGCTAAATCATCGTCGTGCCAAAGTAAGACCGCATCGTAATGTGCTTGATAGAAATGGTCAATCAAGGTTTCATCTTCAACATGAGTCACTTTGATGGTGTCGCTGCTTAAGTGATGCAGCGTCTTGGCCCATTGACTATCACTTGCGAACTTACCTAATAGATTCATTTTAATCATAACAGACTCCCTTCATAAACGGATTAAGGTTAGTGTAACGCAAAAAAATTAAGATATTACAATTTAATTAAAGTTTAATTTAGATGTTCGATAAAAGACATAATACATCCCCTAGGAGACCATCTTGATGAATTTAAAAGCAGCCATCATTGCCAACGCCGCATCGTTAGGCTACCACTGGATTTATGATCCAGACATCTTAGAAGAAGAAGCCAAACATCAAACATCGATGTTGTTTAAGCAACCCAATCTCGAAGTTTATCAACGAGCCAAAGAAGCTTATTTTGGTTATCCGAACGCTAACGTCGGAGCGCTAAGTATGCAAGGGAACGTCATCCTTTGGCTTTATCAAGCCATGAAAGAAAACCCTAACTTTACGGTTGAAGATTATGAGACGATGTTAAAAACCTATCTCCAACCCGGCGGTCTTTATGAAGGCTATGTTGAAAGTTATGCTATGCGTCTGGTGTTGACCTCTTTAAACAACGACACCCTCCCTCACCATTCGGACGATCATTTGATTGGGTTTGTCCCTTATTTAGTCACCAAAGCCTTAGATTTACCTAATGATCGCGCGTGGTCTCTCGCTCAGATGTTCACAGATAACCAAGATTATCTCGCATTTTATCGTGTGTTTGATCGCTACTTCAGCTTATCGTCTAAACGGTCACACAAACAGGCAATGGCATTGGCGGTTGAGCTCGTTCCTAAAAGATTCAAACCTGTCTTTAAAGCCGCCCTCGCGATGAAAGAAACGCCTGCTTTTGTGGAACTTTACAGCCTGCGTGCCTGTGCGTATCACCAAGCGCTACCCATTGTCTTTCATTTAGCTTATCATGCGACCTCGCTCGAAGAGGCTTTAGAAAAGAACATCCTCATCGGCGGAAACCTTTCGGACCGGGCAACCTATCTCGCGGCGATGTTATCCACCGTTTTTGATAGGCCAAGGGAATGGGAAAAACTTGTGCCTCTTGCAAAAAACCTATAAACATCCCCAGCGCTTGAACGCGCTGGGGATGTTTTTTTCCAGATCTGAGTGAGCTCTATAATGTATCTAAATAGCGATCAAGCATCGCTTCGACATACGCTCTATCCGTGGGAATGTCTAGATAATGACCTTGTCGATTTCGGATGTGTAAACATTTAAGGTAATGAATCTTTTTTCGGTACGTTTGTTCGTACCCCAGTTTATAGAGATTGAGTTGCAGCTTTAAACGGGTTTCATCAAGATGAAGTGACCGTTTAACATCCGCTATGCCATGACCCTTAATGAAAGGGGACGAGACGACCATATCAAAACGGCCAGCCGCGATCACTTCACCAAAGCGCATGATCAAGACGATTTTTTCACTTTCTAACACGTTGAGTTGATGTTGTTTTTTCAATCCTAAATACGTGGCCATTTCTGGATGCATCGTTTTTTCACCAAAACGTTCATAACGTTCAATCATGTCATGAAGTTCACTGCCTCGTTGGGCCGCTTTTTCTAAAATGGTTGGATCCACGCGTTTGTAAGGTTTACCTAGAAGTTGATCGATGAGTTGGGTCACACTGATGACGGCTTTCCCGTTGACGGTGTATTGATGATTGATCACGTTAAAGGTGACTAAGTAGCCTTGAATTTCGTGTGTTTCCATGGGATCACATCCTTTTTATAGTCAATCGTTAGATATGAGTCATTCTTTAAAAGAGTCAACAGACGTTTATTTTGATTGACAAGTGGTGGTAGACTCGCTAAACTATCTTTATATTACTCTAAGTGATAGAGTAAAGAGGTGAGACTATGCGAAAAGTTTTTACGGTTCCGAACAGTTTAAGTTTATCACGTTTAGTGTTTTTACCCTTACTCTATTGGTTTTTATGGCGTGATCAAACGATGCTATTCTTTCTATCGTTTACGATTCTAGGCTCGACCGATTTCTTGGATGGCTATTTAGCACGTCGTTGGAATCAAGTGAGTCGTTTAGGGAAAAGTTTAGATACGATTGCGGATATGTTCTTTTATATTTCTGTGGCGTACTTCTTAATGTACTTATACCCCCAAGCCATCACCTCGAATCAATGGTTGCTTATCGGTGCGTTTAGTGTGTATGGACTCAGTTTCTTGGTACCTTTTATTCTATTCCGTAAGCCCTATACGTTACATACACGAATCTTAAGAAGCAATGCGGTTTTGGTGTATTTGATGATGATTTTATCGTTTATGATGAGCACAACGTTTTTGCTTAGCATCATCCTCATCATATTCATGATTGGGTTTTTAGAAGAAATCTTAATCTTTATTCGTTTTGGTCCTGTTGATCAAGATACGAGTTCACTCTTTATTGTGGCGCTTGAAAAGCGCTTAAATGAGTGGTTTTTAGAACATCCAATGTTTCGTTCACGTCTCAAAGATTAACCGTGTCTAAGGACACGGTTTTATTTTGGTCAGTCACGTTTTGCGTCGGTCGGTTTTCTCGTGTTATAATAAAGTTAAGAAAAGAGGTGAGTGTCATGAAAAAATGGTTTGTGTTAGTACTTCTGAGCGTCTTTAGCATGACCTTAATTGGATGTGACTTTATAGAAGAACAAATTCAACGTGAAATGGATCGTATTGAATCGCTTGAATTTGTGGACATTCGTGCAGATATTGGGAACCGCAGCATTCAACTGAACATTACTAGTAACGTGGATGAACAATTGATTGAAGCCATCACCATTAATGGTGTGCGGTATGATTTGGTGGGTCAAGGGGATGATTGGTATTTATTAGAAGATATTCCCATCACCCATGAGTACACGATTACGAGTGTGTCTTATCGTTCAGGCCTTGGGCCTTTAGTGCCGTTTAACATCAATCAAACGTTTACTCTAAGAGAAGCGATCGACGCTTTATCGAACGAGTATTTGCACACGGTAGATACGACGCCATTGGTCTTTGAAAACTACACGTTTGAACAAAGTGAAGAGACACTGATCTCAATCACAACCGAACGTGACTATGTGGTGGAAGAGCTAGACGATTGGGTTTGGCTGATCTTAGAAAACGATGTCCCCATCTATGCGGTCGTCGATTACGACGATGTTTTATATGTTATCCTCGTCCCTGAAGAAGTGGAAGAATTCTTAGAGTAAACGACTAATATTAATACATAAATACCCACCACGCAAACGCTGCGTTGGTGGGTATTTTTTAGGGCAATCTTGGGTTTAAGTATTTAAAACCTTTATCAGTTAAGGTGCTATGAGGAAACTTGATGGTGTCAAGCATATCGTTCTTTTTGAGTGATCGGGGTTTATCCAGTTCAATCCAATCATGACCCAACTTATGTTTGAGATGATGGACGATGTCATAAAAAGTGTACCAATCGTTTTGGTTTAAGTGATATAACCCAGGCTGATAGCCTGTCACGATGCGTATGAGTTCATCGCACGTATCTTCAACAAACATGACGGAGGGATAATGATTTTCACTGACACTGATTTTTCCACGCTTATCCATTTGGTCTTTTAAAAAGGCGAGCAAACCATAGGCTTCAACCTTAGGGGTGATCTGCCAGGACAAACGTACCACATAAGCGTTAGGGTTCACTTCGAAAATCGCTTTTTCGTGGGCTTGTTTCGTTTTGGCAATCTCATCGGTGCCATCGGGGGTGTCGTACACCGCATAAGGTCCTTGGGTTTTCTTTCCGCCAAAGACTTTAAAACTCGAAGTATAAACCAGCGCACGTCTATGTTCTTTGGTCCACTTGGCAAGATGTTCACTCATCGCCAAATCAGACTTCGCTAAATGAAAAATGACATCTGGCTTTTCTTTATTTAAGTAAGCGTCTATTAGCTTAGCATCGTTCACATCAAATTCGGTATGTTTTAAGGCGACCGCTTGATGTTTATGCTTTTTAAGTCGCTGCATCAGCACCTTGCCAATGACACCGCTCGATCCTGTTATTATTGCTTTCATATTGCCTCCTTAGGACATTCTTTGACGTCATCGTACATGGCATAGTATAACAAAAAGTAGGGTGTTTTTGGACTTTTATGCTTAGGGTCTTTGTCCATCAAATACCTTCATACATCACATGAATGGGAACTAATAACCTTACTAAAAACGCTATGATTAGCGCTTCTTATAATCCATTTAAGTGACGAATGAAAAAAAGTTGCGTTTCTTCTTGAATCTTTAATAGAGATGGTGTAAAATTCTTTCTTGTGGGCTTCAAACCCCCACCTCGCAGCAACCTATTTATACGTCCCTCCCCACCCACAAACGCAGTAAGAAAAAGAAGTAAAAAAAGGGTGTGCAAAGAATTGACAAGGGGGAAAAAGTATAGTAGTATGTTTAAGCACCCACAAGATAAGTGGGGGTTTAACATGG
>LFIK01003303.1_pt1 | contig 13100 bp, 12 predicted proteins | sample 643401 | NCBI WGS metagenome assembly LFIK01 (sample SAMN03777447, study PRJNA286221) | soda lake metagenome | biome: soda lake; feature: Kulunda steppe; material: water; isolation source: sample T5-Br brine of Lake Tanatar-5 | place: Russia: Kulunda steppe | collected 2010-07 | reverse complement strand
GGAATCGGTTATGGATTTTGAACAACTGCTGCGAATCATGGTGGACAAAGGGGCATCGGACCTCTTTGTGACCGCCGGTGTGCCACCCAGCCTCAAGGTGAACGGGCGGGTCGTGCCCATCACCAAACAGCCGCTTAGCCCGGAGCAGACCCGTGAAATGGTACTGTCGGTGATGAGCGACAAGCAGCGTCGGGAGTTCCAGGAATCCCAGGAGTGCAACTTCGCCATCAGTGCCCGCGGCATCGGCCGCTTTCGGGTCAGCGCCATGCATCAGCGCAACCTGGCCGCCATGGTGTTGCGGCGAATCGAAGTCACCATCCCCAAGCTCGATGAACTGCGGTTGCCGGAAGTACTGAAACAACTGGCCATGACCAAGCGTGGCCTGGTCATTTTCGTCGGCGCTACCGGTGCCGGTAAGTCCACCTCGCTGGCGGCAATGTTGGGCCACCGCAATGAACACAGTCGTGGTCACATCATCAGCATTGAAGACCCTATTGAATTCATTCACCAGCATCGGGGCTGTATCGTGACCCAGCGGGAAGTGGGCATTGATACCGATAGCTTTGAAGTCGGCCTGAAAAACGCCCTGCGTCAGGCGCCGGATGTGATCATGATCGGTGAAGTGCGCACCCCCGAGACCATGCAGTACGCCATCTCCTTTGCCGAAACCGGCCACCTGTGTCTGGCCACGCTGCACGCCAACAACGCCAACCAGGCGCTCGACCGCATCATGCACTTTTTCCCCTCGGACAAGCAGCGGCAATTGTGGATGGACCTGTCACTCAACCTGAAGGCCATCGTGGCTCAGCAATTGGTGCCCACACCCGATGGCAAGGGCCGACGTGCCGCCATCGAAGTCCTGCTCAACACGCCCCTGGTGTCTGACCACATTCGTAAAGGTGAAGTCCATCTATTGAAAGATTTGATGGGCAAGAGCAATGATGTGGGTATGCAGACGTTTGATCAGCACCTGTTTGAACTGTATTCAGCGGGTGAAATCACCTACGAAGATGCACTGGCGCACGCTGACTCAACCAATGACCTGCGCCTGATGATCAAGCTGGCGCAGGAGTCGGATGCCGATCATCTGCAGGGCCGAGCTGCTTCATTGACCATCGAAGGTGATGACCCCCGTTTTGGGCGGTGATTGCCTCCGCGAACCATGCTACCAGTGGGCCCGCTAACCCGGGAGCCGGAGTCGGTACAAAACAGAAGAGGAACGATTGTGGCGCATTGGTTAAACCGGATTCTATTGACCCTGTTGGTGATCTCGCTGGCGGCTCCGGCCATGGCTGGCGGTTATCGGCATAATCTCAGTACCGATCTGTTTGGCTGGGGCCTGGCGTCGCCCAACGTGTCTTACGAACACGCCGTGACCAACCATTTTTCGTTGGCCGGTGACCTGTCGCTTGATGCGCGGAATATTTCCGACGGCATTGTACTGACCCCGCGCCTGAACTATTACCCACTGGGTGCGCTGCGCCAGGGCATGCAGTTTCAAATTGGCGGCTACCTGCCCACCGAAGGCGACCTGTTGGGAGAGGTGGGCGTCGGCTATGCCTATTGGGTGGATCGTATGCACCTGACGCCGGCCGCGCGAGTGCGCACGGACCAGTCCTATCAATTCCGCCTGGAGCTGGGTTACGGCTGGTACTGAGAATGTGCCTTTTGCCGCAATGTCGGCAGCATCAGTGAAGCATCTTCTCGCTCGGCGGCGTGCTCTTTTAACCACTGTGGTAGTCGGTCGGCGACCATTGGGCGGCTTAACCCGAAGCCCTGAATGGTGTTGCAACCATAGCCGATCAGCAGATTGCACGACGTGTCGTCCTCAACCCCTTCCGCAGTGACTGACAGCCCCAGGTTGCGTCCCAACTCCACGATAGAGCGCGCAATCCTGGCGTTGTCCGGCTCAGACGCCAACTTCATGATGAACGACTTGTCGATTTTCAATTCATTCACCGGCAGATCCCGTAACTGGCTCAATGAGGAGTACCCGGTGCCGAAGTCGTCAATGGCAATGCGTATGCCTTCGTGCTGCAGCCGATTCAGTTGTTTCACGGCGTGCGCACGATCGTCCATAAATGCGTTTTCGGTTATTTCCAACACCAGACTTTGGGCTGGTACCTGGTAAGTAGAAAGCGCTTTCAATAGCGTGTCACTGAACTGGCGGTTACCCAGATCGCGGGCTGAAATGTTGATGGACATGTCCAACGACAGACCTTGCTGTAACCATTCACCTAGCTGTTTAATGCCGGCATCAATCACCCATTCCGTCAGTGCATTAATGCTGCCCGAACGTTCCGCCAGAGGGATGAAATCGTCGGGTGGGATCATGCCTTGTGTGGGATGACGCCAGCGCACCAGCGCTTCCACGCCAATAATCTCCTGCGTTTGGAGTGACATTTTTGGCTGGAAATGCAGGACCAGTGCCTGATCGTCCACTGCCTGGCGCAGTTCTGTCATCAGGCTGAGGCGAGAGAGGTGGGCCTCTTCCTCTCCGGGCCGATAGAACAACCACGACTCGCCACCCTGTTTGGCGCCCTGGAGCGCGATGTCACTGCGCCGAATCAGGCTTTCACGATACCGGGCGTGATCAGGAGCCAGCGCAATACCTACCGACAGATTGATGGGGACGTCGATTGATTCGTAAAGGTTGACCCGTTGTCCCAGACGTTCAAGCAGGGTTTGCGTGAACTGCCGAGCGCGCTCGGCAGTGCAATGGCGCAAGGCAACCATGAACTCGTCCGCGGTGATGCGGGATGCCAGATCGCAGTCTTTGAGTAGCCCTTTCAGCCGATAGGCCAATACTCGCAGCACGGCATCACCATTGTCGTAACCAAAGGTGTCGTTGATGTCTTTAAAGCCATTGATGTCGATGGTGAACAGGGCCAGTTCTGTATTGGCATCGCTGGTCAGTACCTCGTCGAGGTAGCGTGCCATACGGCGACGATTGGCCAGTTCGGTGAGACGATCATGGTTATCGCGGTAGTCAATGTGTCCGGTCTTGTCTTCCAGGTCAGTCGACGCCTGCTCAAGCGTCTGCATCGTGGTTTTGCACAGCTGGCTCACAATGGCGACAAAGAGACCGCCGCCAAAAAATATCATCGCCAGTATCAACTGGATGAGGCCTAAGTCCTGCAATAGCATGGTGGCGATGAAGGCCGCATACCCGGCAATGAAGCACAGCACCAAGCCGATCAGGCTATACCAGGACAGTGAGTGGGTACTGTCCTGATGGGCGATTTGCCAGAGCGGGCGCAAGGAGCTGATGAGCCCCAATAAACCTGCAATGGTCAGGGAAATGGTGATTGGTGCCATAGGCTGCCTGAAACCGTACAAAATGTTTACAGGATCAGTATATAGCACAGACAAAAGCGTGACACCATAGGCGTCAATAGTTAGTCGTTACTGTGCAACGGATCGATGTGATAGGTGCGAAACAATAAATCCCAAACAGCATGGCCTTTATTTTGACCTCGGCGCTCGAATTTGGTTTCGGGCCGAAACTCCGGGCGCCCGGGGGCAAACTGCCCCGGCCCCTGAGCGTTGTAGAACTCGGACGACGCTGACATCACGGCCATCATGTGCTCAGCGTAGTGACCCCAGTCGGTGGCCAGGTGAAGCAAGCCACCGGGCTTGAGTTTACGCCCGATCAGGGCCACGAACTCAGGCTGAATCAGGCGCCGTTTGTGGTGCTTCTTTTTGTGCCAGGGGTCGGGAAAAAACACTTGCACTGTACTCAGTGAATTGTCGGCAATCTGCCGTTGTAAAATATCCACCGCGTCTTCGCGCATAACCCGCAGGTTGGTCACACCAGCGTCGTGCGCCTGTTTAATCAGACGACCAACACCAGGGAGGTGGACTTCTATGCCGAGGTAGTCCTGGTCCGGGTTGCTGATGGCCTGGGTCAGCAGCGAATCGCCCATGCCAAAGCCAATTTCCAGCACCACTGGCGCGTCCCGGCCAAATACGCTGGGCAGGTCCAGCGGTTGGCCGTCGGCGGCCAGGCCATAGTCTGGCCATTGTTCGGCCAGAGCTTTTTCCTGTCCGGGCGTCATCCGCCCGGTGCGCATGACAAAGCTGCGAATCTGGCGCAGCGGTTGTTGTTCACTCTCACTCATGCTTGCTGAATACCCATCAATTTATGCTTACTACGCTCTTCTACCGTTCACTTTGGCACTTTCGTTTTACCGGATGTGCAGACGGCCCAGCACAACAGTAACCAACCGCCGATCATCACCAACCCGCCGACTGGGGTTACCATTACCAGGGGACGCCAGCCTGACAATAACCACAGGTACAAACTGCAGGCGAATAACACGCCACCCGTCAATAGCACCCATGCTGGTCGCGTCAGGGCGGGTCTGCCGGACAGCCCGAGCCCAAGGGCGGCCAGAACATGCCAAATCAGGTAACGCGTGGCGGTATCCCAGGTCGCCAGTTGGTCGGCGGACAATGTGCCCTCCAGGGCATGCCCACCGAGCGCGCCTGCGGCCACTGCCAGGGCGCCCAATAATGCGGTGGTCGCGAGCAGTGGGCGGGAAGTCAGAACGGCTGGTGTGGTCATTGAAGCTTGCGATTGGTCACTATGAGGGAGCGGATAATGCCATAAATCGACCCGATTACCCAGCGGCCATAAAAAAGCCGCAGTGGTCTGCGGCTCTCGATCTTGTTTACAGGCTGTGCCGGCCTGAGACGCTGCTTCAGGCGGCTTCGAGCTCGCCCATGGCCTGACGGACTTTCTTCATGGCGTTCTTTTCCAACTGACGAATGCGTTCAGCCGAGACACCATAGCGATCGGCCAGCTCATGCAGCGTGCTCTTGCTCTCACCCAGCCAACGCGCCGCCAGAATGTCACGGCTGCGATCGTCCAGCTCGTCCAGCGCATGGTACAGGCGCTCGTTGGCGTCGTCGGTGAAGTCCGCGCGCTCGACCTGCCGTGCCGGGTCCGTGCTCAGATCGGTGAGGAACTGTTCCGGCGCAAAGGCACGATCATCGTCGTCGTCATCGGCAGCGAAGGACGGGTCCTGGGCGGACAGGCGGCCTTCCATGTCGTACACCGTAGACTGCTTAACCCCCAGATCATCAGCGATGTTTTGCGCCTCAGTGGGGTTGAGCCAGCTCAGGCTCTTCTTGGCACTGCGCAGATTGAAGAACAGTTTGCGTTGCGCCTTGGTGGTCGCGATCTTCACGATCCGCCAGTTGCGCAAGATGTACTCGTGAATTTCCGCCTTGATCCAATGCACCGCAAAGGATACCAGGCGCACACCCACTTCCGGGTTAAAGCGCTTCACTGCCTTCATCAGGCCGACATTGCCTTCCTGGATCAGGTCTGCCTGTGGCAGGCCATAGCCGGAATAGCTGCGTGCAATATGCACCACAAAACGCAAGTGCGACAGCACCAGCTGCCGGGCAGAACCCAAGTCGCTCTCGTAGTAGAACGCTTCTGAAAGCTTGCGTTCTTCTTCCGCTGACAGCACGGGCACACTGTTCACCGACTGGATATAGGATTCCAGGTTGGCGCCAGGGCTCATGGTGTCAATGGCCAGCATGGGTAACTGTTTGTTCATAGCGGTTATCACCACCTTGCAAAATTGACTTAATTACTACCGCTCATAATAGCATATTTGCATAAAATGCAATATAGCAGGCATCTATGAGAGCGATGGTTTACGCCAGACTTAAGCACCTGGATTGGTGGTCCACTGGTCGGCTGCCTAAATCGGGTTCGGCTCAATGCTGGCGAGGCGCCGGGAGACGGTAAACCAGGTACTGGTAATACTCAATACCACTGCGCCGGCTACCAATAATACGGCTTCGGTGACGGTTAGCGATAGCAGTCGTATAGTGGCACCATAGCTTTCTGACAATTCGGCTACCGGCGCTTCCAGCAAGGCCAGACTGCCCCAGGTCAGGCCGCAGGCCACCACACCACCAAACAGGCCATACCAGAACCCCATGTACAGGAACGGCCGGCGCACAAAACTCTGCGTTGCCCCGACCAGCTTCACCACCATAATTTCATCACGTCGCGCTTCGGTGGCCATGCGCATGGTATTGCCGATCACCAGCAGGACGGTGAGCCCCAGTACGGCGGCGATGGCATACAGCGCGCGCTCCAATACCTCACTGATGCTTTCCAGGCGTTGTACCCATTCAATGTCCATCTGGATGTCTGCCACTTCGGGCAGGTCCTCCAACAACTCCCCGAGGATGGTAATGTCAGTCCGAGTCTGACTGATGGGCACCACCACAATGGTGGCCGGTAACGGGTTCTGGTCCAGTGAAGACAGCACCTGCCCCATGTCCAGCCAGTCGGCAAAGTCGCTCATGGCGTCATCTTTGGAAAGGTACCAGGCGTCGCGCACTTCCGGGCGCCGGGCGAGGCTGGCCGCAAGGTCGCTACCGTCACTCTCTGAAACACTGTCATAGAGGAACAACGACACCTGCGCCCCTTCCTGCCATTGGCCAGCGAGCTGGTCGAGATTTTTCTGGGTTACGTATAACAGCGCCGGCAAGGCCAGTGCCACGGCGATCACCAGCCAGGTCAGCGCGGTGGCGAACGGATGGCGGAGAATGTCGCCCAGGCTTTCGCGCAACAGGTGGCGGTGGTGCAGCAACCAGGCACGGCCGCTCAGTTCCTGGCGTTTGACGCCACGGCGCTTCATCCGGTTGGCTGGGCGGGCTTTAGCCATTGCGGATGCCCTCCAGTGCGGAGGAACGCACCAGCTGGCCTTCGCGCAGGGTGAACACGCGGTAGGGCATGCGCGCGATCAGGCCTAAATCGTGACTGGCGATCATCACCGTGGTACCGACCCGATTGAATTCCGCGAACAGGTTCATCACTTCCCGGGACAATACCGGGTCCAGGTTACCCGTGGGCTCGTCCGCCAGCAGAATGGTGGGGCGATTGACCACCGCCCGGGCGATGCCCACGCGTTGTTGCTCCCCGCCGGAAAGCATCATGGGGTAGTATTTTTCCCGCTTCAGCAGGCCAACCTTGTCCAGCGCCGCGCGCACCCGGCGTTGCATGTCTGGCAGGCTGGCGCCCGCCACCCGCAGGGGCATGGCCACGTTATCGAAGACGGTGCGGTCCATCAGCAGCTGATGGTTCTGAAACACCATGCCGATGTCGCGGCGGTAGAACGGCACTTGCCGCTTGGACATCCGATTGAGCATCTGATTGTTGACCCGGACCTGTCCGGAGGTGGCGATTTCGATGCGCGTAATCAGACGCAGCAGGGTACTTTTGCCGGCGCCACTGTGGCCGGTTAGAAACACCATTTCGCCTTTTTCCACCTGCAGAGAGACGCTGCGCAGGGCCTCGTGGCCACCGTCGTAACGTTTCGATACCTGGTCCAGGATGATCATTGCGGGTCTGCAGGCTCCGTGCTCTGGTCTTTGTTGGCGTCAGCGTTGTTGAACAGTGCCTGACAGAAGGCTTCGGCGTCAAAGGGTCGCAGGTCTTCTGCCTGCTCGCCTACGCCAATATAGCGCACCGGCAGGGCAAACTCTTTCGCCAACGCGAAAATGATGCCGCCTTTGGCGGTGCCGTCCAGCTTGGTCAGGGTGAGGCCGGAAACGCCCACCGTCTCCAGGAATTGGCGGGTCTGGACCACCGCGTTCTGGCCGGTGCCGGCGTCCAGCACCAGCATGACTTCGTGCGGCGCCTCCGGGTCGAGTTTCTTCATTACCCGGACCACTTTTTCCAACTCGGACATCAGGTTGTCCTTGTTGTGCAGGCGCCCGGCGGTGTCGGCGATCAGCACGTCGGTGCCTCGACTCTGGGCCGCCTGCAGGGCGTCGTAGACCACCGAAGCACTGTCCGCGCCGGTGTGCTGGGCCACCACGGGTACGTCATTGCGCTCCCCCCAGGCCTGCAACTGCTCTACGGCGGCGGCGCGAAAGGTATCGCCAGCGGCCAGCATCACGGATTTGCCATCGGCCTTGAACTGGTGCGCGAGCTTGCCGATGGTGGTGGTTTTGCCCACGCCGTTGATGCCCACCATCAAGATCACAAAGGGTTTGTGGCCCGCGGTTTCCAGGGGCTTGCTGACCGGGGCCAGCAGAGTGGTCAGTTGCTCCTGCAGCGCCTGGCGCAGGGCGTCCACGTCTTTGAGCGCTTTTCGGTTCACCTGCTCGGTAAGCTGGTCAATGATGTCGCGGGTAGCGGCCATGCCCACATCGGCGCTGAGTAGTTGGGTTTCGATGTCTTCCAGCAGTTCGTCGTCGATGCTCTTGCGGCCGAGAAACAGGTTGCTCAGCCCGCCGGACAGTTGCTCACGGGTGCGGCCGAGGCCGGAAATCAATCGGCCCATCATCGAGCGGTTCTGCGAATCGCGTTCTGACTGTTCCTGAACGTTCTTTTTGGCCGCGGTATCGTCGGCCTTCTGCTTCTTGCCAAATCCAAACATGCGTGGAGATTCCGGGAAAAACTGGCGACTTATGCTATCAGAATGCAGAATGTAGCAAAACTGAATCCTTAGTATTGACACTATGCGCTCACGGTCAGCAGTTAGCCACCCTAAAAAGCCCTTGTTTAATCGCCGGTTCCTGTGGCTGATCATTCTGTTGTTGTTGTTTCTGATCCCGCTGCTTGACCGCATGGGCCCGTCCGATGCGTTTCTGGTGACGGCGCCGTCCAGCGACGAGGTGCAGACCCACTTTGATACGGCCGACCTGGCGCCAGAACAGCGGCGTATCGAGGGCGTGCCCGTCACCTGGCTGGCGCTGCCGGACAGCGATCATGTGCGCGTGTCGGTTTTGACGGACCGCCAGCCGCTGGAAAATCCATCCCCCCCGCAGGTAACACAACTGAACCTGGAGGCCCGCCATGGCCTGTTCGTGGCGACGCTGAAGATGCCGTTCACCACCTCGGCGCTGGAAGACGGCACGCGCTTTTTGAGCCTGTGGCTGCCTGCGACCACGGACCGCACCCGCTATGTGATCAGTGGCAACCTGGATCAGGATCGAGTAGCGGCCATTGTCGAGCAACTGGCCGTCACCGATGCCCCGTCGGCGGGCTTCGATCCGGCACCGCGCGCGGCGGTGACTCGATTCTCGGCTCCGGTCCCGGGGGGCAAAGAATACCTGGCGTTTGCCCTCGCCACTGACATACTGCGCCAGCGCCTGAGCGGCTACAACGTGCAGATGAGTCGGGACGATAGCCAGCGCGCCCATCAGGCGCTATTCAACAGTACTCTGGATCCCGGCCAGCGCGCCCTGCCGAGCGAAGACACCTTTGAACAGGCCCGTACCGCAAGGCTTGACATGCTGCCGCCTTCCACCCGGTCTGCCGATGAACTGCATCAGGACATCTTGCTCGCGGCGGCTTATGACCTGAGCGCTGATACCCAATGGACCCGATCCGAGCGTTGGCAGGACCTCACCTATGACGACTTCGTCACGCAATGGGAGGCGCTGTTTGGCTCCCCGTAAGCAGACCCGGCGCCCGGCCCCGCACAGTAGCCAACAGGCCCTGCGCATCACTGGTGGCGACTGGCGCAGTCGGCGCCTGTCGTTCCCGGTGATTGATGGCCTGCGCCCGACGCTCTCCCAAAGTCGCGAACGCCTGTTTAATTGGTTGCAGTTTGATCTGGCCGGCCGTCGCGTACTGGATGCGTATGCCGGCAGTGGTATTCTCGGGCTGGAGGCGCTGAGTCGGGGCGCGGCGTTTTGTGATTTTGTGGAGCGCGACGCGGTGGCGGCACGGGTTATTCGTGGTCATCTGACCGACCTGCAGGCCGAGGCCCGAGGGCAGGTGCATCAAACCGACGTGCTGACCTGGTTGCTCGGTGCCAACCCGCAGAGCGCGGGCTTTGATCTGGTGTTTCTGGACCCACCGTTTGCCGAACAGGGATTTCAGGCAGCGCTGGACACCGTGGCGGCGGCCGCTGTCGTCAAGACAGGCGCTCTGGTGTATCTGGAAACGCCCAGCGGGTTTGAGCCCCGCTGGCCAACCCAGTGGCACGAAGAAAAATGCACTCGCAAAGGGCGCATTCAACAGCGCCTCTGGCGCACCGGCGCGGCGGTCACAGCGGACAAGGCCGAACCGCCGTCCAACGATCACCAGCAGGAGACAGGCTCGACATGAACACCGACCGCAAAACTCTGCGCACCCGCTTTGAGCAGCAACAGGCCGCGTTTGCCGACGACCTGGACAACACCAAGCGGACCGACCTCGCAGAACGCAAAAGCCGGTTGCGCCTGCTGCGCCGTCTGGTTGTTGAAAACAGCGAATTGCTTAGTCAGACCCTGTCGGAAGATTTTGGCTACCGCAGTCCGGCGGAAACCGAGGTGGCAGAAATCCTGCCGACGTTGATGGGCATCGATCACGCCCTGCGCCATCTGCCGTCCTGGATGCGCACCCGTCGCCGTCGTTCCTCGCCCGTGTTTTGGCCGGGGCGGGCCGAGGTGCGCTATCAGCCCAAGGGCGTCGTGGGCATCATGGTGCCCTGGAATTATCCGTTGTTTCTGGCCTGTGGTCCGGCCACCGACGCGCTGGCGGCGGGCAATCGGGTGATGATCAAGATGCCGGAAGCCCTGCCCAAATTCTCCGCCTGTTTTGCCGAGTTGATTGAGCGTTATTTCAAGCGGTCGGTGCTGACCGTGGTGCAGGGAGAAGTGAGTATTTCCCAGGCCTTCGCCCGCCTGCCGCTGGATCACCTGCTGTTTACCGGTTCGACCGGGGTGGGCCGACTGGTGATGAAGGCTGCAGCGGACAACCTGACCCCGGTTACCCTGGAGTTGGGGGGCAAATCACCGGCGTTCGTGGGCCAGCAGGTGGACCTCAAGTCTGCCGCCCGGCGTATTGCCTTCGGCAAGGGCATGAACGCCGGCCAGACCTGCGTCGCACCGGATTATGCCCTGGTACCAGAGTACCGGGTTGACGCCTTTCTCAAGCACTACACGAGCGCCTGTCAGGAATTGTATCCGGACTTCCTCAATAACCCGGACTACTCCAACATCGTCAATCAACAAGAGCGCGACCGGTTAACCAACTGGCTGGCCGAAGCCGAAAATGCCGGTGCCAAGGTGCACTATCTGGGCAACCTGCCCACGGACTGGCGGGAAAAGGACAAACTGCCACTGCTGGCGGTAACCGACTGCCCAGAAGACTGCGAATTGCTCACCGGGGAAATATTCGGCCCCATTCTGCCTGTGGTCACCTACCGCCAGGAAGCCGAGGCCATACGATTCATTCAACAGCACCCCAACCCGCTCGCACTGTATTATTTTGGCACCAGTATCCGCAGCCAGGAAACCGTGCTCGACCGCGTGCCCAGTGGCGGCGCCATGGTGAACAATACACTGGTGCATATTGCCCACCAGCAACTGCCGTTTGGCGGGATCGGCCAATCGGGCACTGGGTATTACCATGGCGTGGAGGGCTTTCGTACCTTCTCGCACGCCCGTGCCGTGGTGCATCACGGGCGTTTCAGCTCATTGCCAATGATCTTTCCACCCTATGGGCGCTGGGTGCATCGACTGCTCAACTGGTGGGTGCGTTGAGTCACGCCGACGATTCGCGGTAATATGCGCGCCTGTTGCTTTGAAAGACGCCTGTTGCATAGAAAGAGTGCCCTGAAAACGGCCTTTGCCGCCCATACAACGCCAACAAGAGAGCGACCACTATGGTGACCATCGTTTATCCGGGAACGTTCGACCCCATTACCAATGGCCACAGAGACCTGGTGGAACGCGCCAGTAAGCTGTTCAGTCGCGTGGTGGTTGGTGTTGCCGCCAGCCCCAAAAAACGCCCGCTGTTTTCCCTGGACGAACGGGTGGCGCTGACCCAGACCGTACTGGAAGATATCCCCAATGTGTCCGTGTGCGGGTTTCGCAACCTGTTGGTGGATTTTGTGCAGGAGCAGGAAGCCACGGCCATTCTGCGGGGACTGCGTGCGGTGTCTGATTTTGAATACGAATTTCAGCTTGCCAACATGAACCGGGCGCTGGTGGACGGCATGGAGAGTTTGTTTCTCACCCCGGCCGAGCACTATTCCTTCATTTCTTCCACCCTGGTGCGGGAAGTGTCTTTATTGGGCGGCGATGTGTCCAAGTTTGTCCACCCGGCTGTTGCCGCTGCGCTGAAAGAAAAAAGCAGCCACGCCTGAGCGGCGGGTTGTGTTTATTGATGCCGAGTGACCGCGTTATCGCCTGATGCCCGCCAGGCGCTGACGCAGGGCGGTGACGTGACGACGGCTGACTGGCAAGGTATCGCCCGACGTGGTGTCCACCAGTGTCTGGCCGTCTTCCCGGCGTACCGCCGCCACCGCGTTGTGATGCACCAGATAGCTGCGGTGGGTGCGCACCAGCACATGCCCGAAATCCGCCTCCCAGTCTTTCAACGCCCGGTCACTGATCTGTTCCTGGGCTTCCCCGTCGACGATCACCCGCACCCAGCGCGCGTCGGCGACGCAGTAGACAATGCCGTCCAGCGGCACATAGCCCCCGGTGCCATCGATATTCAGCGGCACGCGCACCACTTGCGTGCCCTGGAGCCGGTTCTTTTTGCGTGCCTGAGCCAACGCCTTCGCCAAATCCGCACTTTTCACCGGCTTGAGCAGATAACCGTCGGCCCCTTGTTGAATGGCGGGCAGGGCGTACTCGGCCCAGGCGGTGGTCATGATCACCGCCGGCGGCTGGCGCGATTGGCTCAGGCGCTGCAGCCAGTCCAGGCCAGTCTCTCCGGGCATCTCGATGTCCAGCAGTACCAGGCTCACCGGATCGCTGGCGGCTGCCATTGTGGATTCAGCATCGGCCACCGTGGCGGCCTGGCTCACCCGGGCCTCTGGCTCCACATCGCTCACCAATTGCGCCAGGCGGTCCCGGGCCAGGGCTTCGTCATCCACGATCAGTAAGTGCATAGTGTGTTCCTAAAACTTCAACGTCATCTGAGCCAGAAAATGCCCGTTGTCCAGCCGCGTGGACAACGCGAAGCGATCTCCCAACAAGGCCTTGCCACGGGCTTCCAGGGTCTCCAGCGCAAAGCGGTTCCCCGACGGCGCCGGGCGCTCGGGCAGGGCGTTTTTCACCCGGATCATCCACACTTTCACTGCCGCGTTGACGGTAATTTCGATCACGCCACCGTCCGGTCT
>LFIK01003302.1_pt1 | contig 13100 bp, 11 predicted proteins | sample 643401 | NCBI WGS metagenome assembly LFIK01 (sample SAMN03777447, study PRJNA286221) | soda lake metagenome | biome: soda lake; feature: Kulunda steppe; material: water; isolation source: sample T5-Br brine of Lake Tanatar-5 | place: Russia: Kulunda steppe | collected 2010-07 | reverse complement strand
GACCTTTCCTGGTCTGGATTTCCTTCTCAAATGTGATGCATGATGTGCGAAGTCTTCCCTCCTTTCCTCTTAGACATCGTGGTGTGTGATGCACAAAAACACAAATATTGTATTTACACCATTCCTCATGGCCACTCACATATTGCCACTGACAGCCTCTCATCTCTCCACCAAATCAGGAAACACTTGTTGTACCCTGAGCTTCACCGCCACCACGTACACAGGATATTTTGAAGATACTCAAGCAAATTATCCGCAGCTCACCAAACCCTGTGCACCTATATAAAGTCAAATCGCATGCTGGTATTGCTGGTAATGGTTGTGCAGATGCTGTGGCCAAGTATCAAGCAACTCAAGTCTACGCAAATCTTGCAGACACAGGGATGCCATGCGCTGGTATTAATGGCAACCCTTTTCATAACACAACCTGGCTTGCATACGAAAGGGAAATCCCCTCTATTTCAACATCTTCAAGGCCCTCCAACCTACCTACCCAAAAGCTCACTTATTTCTCAAATCTCTATGATGCTCTGAAGACACGTATGCACTCCAAACATAAACTTGGCCACGCAAACCTTACAACCGGTTACCACTCATATTACGAAGGTTTACTTCCCTTAGCCCACAAAACATCAGCAACGCTTTATGGGTTATGATCAAGATGAAGAAAAACATTTTCCACTGTCGCACATGTAGTTTTATTCATGATAGAATCAGCTATCGAACAATCTTTTCCGATGCTTCGTCAACATTCCTTTGCCGAGCTGCGGCCAATGTTAGCCTCCACACTATCCTTCTGGGAGTGGGAGGCACCATCTACAGTCCTTGTAGTTTAGAGCCTCTAAAATATCTCGGTCTAGATCCTCAGAAAGTCACCAAGCTTGCTACGAAACTTCAAGTTTCACGAAGTTCATGCTCACTCGGTTCAGTATGCTTGTAAACTTCTTAGTACCAGACGCGCTCTTGAATTTGCAGCATATTTGCATCATCAAGACCAGGAATGGGGTACTGCTAGTCACACCTCTGATGCCCACTGACTTCTTTTGCTTGCTTTGCTGGTGGAGTGATATGATACTTAGGCCCTAGGTGACTTTTTTTCCTTACTTGACGTAGGGAGTGCTTCACTGCCTACGTCAAAAGAAAACAGAAAAAATCTTTTTCTTTTTCTTTTCCAATTAGGAGCCTAATAACAGAGATCGTCAGCCCAAATTAATCAGAGAATAATTGAATCAAGTGCCTTCCAACATGTGGCTTCAGCGACAGATCTGATCAGCAGTATGCATGCATTAGGTGAGGAGGAATGCATACTAAGGTATTATCAGCAAAAGAAGAAAAAAACTACGCAGGCAGTGAAAACTCCCTACATCAATAAAGAATCAATAAGGAAAAAAAGGAGTCGCATAGGGCCTAAGGACCGGTACGGTTCAGCATGCCAGCAGCAAAGAAAATCCAATAAGCCAGTGGGGATCAGGGGGGTGACTAGCAGTACCCCACTCCTGGTCTAGACCAGAACTTCTGGAGTGGAGAAGGATCAAGATCTTGATGATGGTTGTTTGCAAAAGTTTTCTCAAGAGCATGCCTGGTACGAATTGATATCAGCAAAACTCCCGTTCTTCCGACATAAATTACTTCAAGCTTTATTCAATAAGCAGGTTAGCAGTCGCACTTTTTAACTGAGGGACATTGCTGTGTCCGCTCGCGTCTTGTAACAAACAAACAAACAAACAACTGAGGGCCACATCCTGAAAAACCTTGTAATCCTTGTATACATACCTGGTGCACACACCATCGACGTCCTCTGCAACCCAAAAAATGTCATTAATGGGTATAAGCATCAGTGCGGTTCAGATGGGACCTGGAATGAACCAGTGCCTACCTGGTTTTGCTGAATCAAAGGACTCCTTGTTCTTTATCAGATTCTATCAAAAGATAGAATCCAAATCGTAAAATACTCCTAGTTGCGCACTGCAAACACATGATGCAGCATGATTTTTTCAAGAATACAAAAATTCTCCGGGCAGGCTCTCTCCAGGGCACTTGAGCTTGTCACTCGGTTCATGAAGTAAAGCTGCAAGAGCATCATTTGAATGGCAGGCCACATGCTCTCCTTTGGACGGCTAGATGTTGTGCTATCCCCGCCAGTATGTATGCTTGCCAGATCTGGGGAACACAGTTCATGAAGCAGGGCAGTGAGTTTGACAGCCCCCTTCAAACTGTGTGTGCTTGTTGTGAAAAGATCCACGCCCAGCTAGGCTGTGTTGCCAGAATGTGGCCAGGAGCCTTTGCAGTTTTATTGGTTCCGCGCTGCTGCCAAGTTTTTCAATTCTCTACTTAGCGGGAAAAGTGGCTTGCTCACGAAGATTGCGAATGCAGGTATTGCTCTATGTGTTTCCTACAGAAAGTAGGACTGCGGAGTTCATAGAGGCGTGTGTGGGTCTACGTGCGGCAGATACGTATTTGCATTAAGGCTACAACTCCCCTTCCACTACAGGACTTCGTGGTGGATTTGCGTGAGCGCTTGCGTGCAATATGGAGGGAGTTGGACGGTGCAGATCCTAGGACACACGCTCAAAAACTGGCTACTTATCATGCATGGATGGTCTTGCCTCTCAAACCAAGCACTGTACGGGGCCCTCCCCTTTTGCTGCCTAAGTATCTAGTGTCATGCCAGATCACTATTGTTGACTAATCAACAGTTTGACATACACACACACACACTAAAGGGTTTGAGCGTGGGGCTTACCATCCCCAGCTCGCCCAAAGCGCAAAAGCCATGCAACATAGGGCACGCGACTGCATAGACCATGAGCTGCATCACTCCTTACGCTGTATCATGTCTTCAATACTTTACCCTTTTGCTCCCCATCACGCACACACACACAGTTCGGCTGCCACGCCGTTCCCCCCCCCAGAGCCTCCGAGCTTACGCTGCCATCTTGCAGCACTGACCTTGGTCCTTCTTTAAGGTTATCGAGTGTTCCACAATCAAAGCCAGAAAAAAGGAATTCTCAATAACTGGCCCCGGGCTCAGAAGAGGGCCTCCAATACTCCGGGCTCAGTTAAGTATCTCCAACCAACAACTGTCTGATCTCAAACACCAATTTGGCAGAAACACAATATGGCGTGACACTTGAGCTGGAAATGAATAGGCATGTGCTTCGTAATATTGCTCGTTTTTGCTTGCGTGCCCACCCTGAGAGTTGAATCCGCCGGTTGTTGGCAAATCCACAATAGGCTCACAGGAAGAAAAGCATGTCCTTTTCTTATGCCCATGCTTAGAAATTTGCTATTCGAGAACGAGATTTGCAGAACAATTTGCTGATTGTACGGGTTGGACTTCCATTGGAGACACAGGGGACTTTTACTTTAACAACATTAGAGCTGAGGATGTGAAATTGTTTCTCTTGAAGCAGACATTCAAATCATTTCTTTTTCTTTCTGAGACTAAGGATATTTTTTGTCTGGCTGGCAGTGTCCAGCAAGCCCAGCAGGCAACCCTATCTGGCTGAAGGTCAAAACCCATTGTAACTTGTCACTCCTTGTCCATACGGACAGCACCAGAAGGCATGGTCCCAAACTTGCAGCGCCTGGGTGCCTGCATTGGCTACCTCCACGGGCTGCTACGCGCAGGCACAGCTGGGCCAGCGCTCAACCATGCCCGCCCGCTCCAGGGACACCAAGCACCACTTGACTTTGAAGCGATGTGACTCTGCTCTATCAAATAAGAGTCTGATCAAACAAAGGGGAGTAAAATGTCAAAGTCATAGCAACCGGGTAGCTTGTAGTAACTGAAGGTCCACTGGTGTAGCTCTTAACAACACAAGCCTTCATGCAAACAGACAGAAGCAGAGCCACAAACATTTGACAAAAAGGACGACCCAGCAAATTGTCGTAAAAATAAAAGATCAACTATTTGAGTCAAAGGAAGGTTCACTAGTAAGGCATCTGTAAAAGCCATTGACAGAATCCCAGACAGCCTATTCTGCGAAGCTTCTAATAGCAAGTCTAGCTTTTAGAGGTCATAAGTTAAGAAGAACACAGGGCAGACATCCATGATGTAAATGGCAGGCGTCTAGCAGGAAGGAACTGTAAATTTAACGATAAATGTGAAACGCCAACGGCTAGTCGAAAACAAACCCGCAACTTGGAGTGGTAAATCCAAACATCATTGATAGCTCATCCATTCATGCAGCCTCAAAGATGAAGGCAGCTCGCATATTGAGTCAGTTAAGCGAGCACTTAAGCGTCTTTCTCTTCGCATGGCTGTGTTAGCACGATCAGAATGAACGGGAGTGGCCAGCACCATTGCATTCCACTAACCACAAATCCTTGCTGTCTGTTAGGGCCCTTTTCCCATTCCCATTTCGTGCCTCAGCAGGACCTACCTGCGTGCACTTGAACTTGCACCCGACCATCTGTTCAGCCACAGCGATGGCCGTTCGAGTGTGCAGCGTCAGAGTGCTTGCCAGGTACCTTGAGGAGCCTTGGGCCAGCGCCATGAACACGATCAACTGAGCAGAGGGCACACCAAGGGAAGGGAGTGACAGCTGGTTGTTCATTGGATGAAGACAGACTCCCTCTTACTTCACTCTATGAGGCCAAAACTTGAGCCGCAACACTCTAGATCAGCAAGTCAGCAATTCTTGTCTGCGGCGGCTAGTGTAAGTGCGCGTTTGCCGCTCGACACCTGACACACATGCTGCCCCCTGTCAGCCAAGCACTTTGACGGGAGCCCAAAGCACAATCCAACCACTGCGTTCCAGCGCACTCGCCAGCTCACCTGGTCCTGCATGTGCTCGTCCACGCACGTGCCTGACTGAATGGCAGCCGCGAGCTCGCCCGCGACGATGGCTGCAGTAGCTTCGGGTGGGGTCCCTCGCTCCATCGGCTGTGCAGCGCCTGTTTTTCATATACACCCATCTCATGCTTTTTTGGGGTGTGCTCATGTGTGCTTATGCCAAGTGGTGCAGGCTTGCACTCGCACAGGCACTGCCGCCTCATGGCGGGCAAACTTACACACAGCAACACCCTAGGGCGGCCTATGAGAACTCATAGAAATGGGAATAATGACCTTGATCAGGCTGTCATGCCCCCCTTTCGGTTGGTATTGCCCTGTTGAAAGGCGCTGCTGCTGGGCACATGCCCGCTCAAGCTTCTTCACCAGCACGTGCGCGCACATGGCATTGCTCACCTAGTATGCAGCCTGTGTCTGTTCTTGCCGTGGCGATGCAGCCTCCCCCGTCCCCAAAGGCGGTCTCCTTACTCTCGTGCACCAACTCCCGGGTGATGCGCGGCAGCAGCGCCTGCGTAGTGCCTGCATGGCTCAGCAGCCTCTGCAGCTCGCGCACAGCAGTGGCTGCCATGATCTCTGCCGCCCCTTGAGGCACGAGGCGCCCTGCTGCGTACGCCTTGACGTGGATGGATGTCAGCTGCACGGAAAGATGCATAGTGGACCGCATACAGACACACTGGCGCGCACAACTTGTGTGGGTACAAGCACCAAGTCAACGCCCCAGCTGGAGAGCCCCTGCACGAGGTCTAGGTCCTGCGCAACAGCTGCCTCTACACGAGAGCTGACAGGGCCGGAGGAGGTTGGCAATGGAGCCCTCCGAAGTTCAAGCAAGCAACACGCCCCAGCCAAACATAGACAGAGCCCACAAACATGCGCTTTCCAAAACGCTTTTGCTAACAAAATATGACATGTGGAATGACAAGTCGAGCTGTCGCTGGGGCCTCCCACAGCTGCAGCCTCCCAAAGCTGCGCGCGCTTCCCCCGCTTGCCCCCCCCGGTCAGCTTGCAGCACCCACCTGGCCCCTGTGCGTCAAGTCAAACGCAGGCAGGGCCTCACCGTTGCCGAGGCACGCGACCTGCGCCTCCACGGCGCCGTTGCCCTTGGGGTAGAAGCCGCGACGCAACAGCTTCACCTGATGGCCACGCGCAGGAATGTCCCTGTCAGCCCATCCTGAAACGCACACGCACCAAAGGGGCTGCCCGCACCTGCTCCTGCGCTGTGGGCTGTGGGTCCACAGAGGTCAATCTTCATTGGGAGGGCTGGATACCTAGGGTCGGCAAGGCAGCGTGTAATGTTCAAAAGGACAAACAATGCTACGTAGTGGATCAGGACAAGAGTGGGAACTGATGATGCGGCATTGATCGACTGCCCTTTTGGATGTAGCAGAAAGGCGTGCTCCGGAAGCAGCCACCTGAAAGATCCTGCGGACGTCTGTCAGGGGCAAGGTGTTCCTCAGGTGGCAATCATAAGCTCAAAACGGGAGGGTTACCTGAGTGCCGACGTGGCCTCACCTGCAGGTCAAGCTTGTAGATGTGCCGCAGCAGGGGGGACAGCACGTCTGACAGGTACGTCACAGGCGGGGCCACTGCGGGAGCCCAGGGGCGCAGGAGCAGGGTGGCCATGTTCAACAGAATGCAGAACGTGTTGGAGAGGCTGATGGGCGCGTACATTGAAGCGGGGGCGGCGACGCAGCGAACGCAAGTGTGCAGTGGCCGTAGGGCTCCTGGTCAAACTCCCTGCACCATGCAGGCGCCCAGGCGCAGGAATGGCTGTGGAGGGCAGGAAGGCGAACCACAGGACTTAAGCAGCACACGAGCAAGCAACTAAAGGGCACCTGTGCTGGGTGCGTATGGTACAGTCTTCCATACAAGCAAGCCCCCAGGACGATGCTGAAGGGCACTGCCTCACAAGGAATTGCCTCACTGCATCACAAAGGGTCGGCATCATAAGGGTCTGCCTCGCTGCCCCACGAAGGTATACTTCACTGCCTCACAAGGGTCTGCCTCACAAGAGACTGCCTCAAGAGGGTCTGCCTCACTGCATCACAAATGACTGCCTCACTGCCTCACAAGGGTCTGCCTCGCTACCTCACAAAAAATCTGTCTCACAAGGGTCTGCCTCACTGCCTTATGAAGGGTCTGCCTCACAAGGGTGTGCCTCACTACTTCATGAGGGGTCTGCCTCGCTACCTCATGAAGTGTCTTCCTCAGAAGGGTCTGCCTCACTGCCTACAACGGGTCTGCCCCACTGCCTCATTGCCTCAAGAGCCAAGGCGGCACTTTACGTAGCAAAAGCACGCAGGAGGGGGGCGGTAAGCGCGCATAGCACGCGCAGCGCAGGCCACGCGAGCTAAGGAGCACGCACTGGAGGCATCGGTGCCGCCCTTCAGGTGCAGGACGGAGGCATGCGGCGCTCGATGGACGCCTGGTGACTGCTCTGAGGCGTGGAGCGGCGCCGGGCAGGCAAACAGCAAGCAGGGCAGGGCCTGCTGCATCATAAGCGTGCAGCTGCATGCACACGCGCAGACAAGAAAGGGAGCGGCAGGGGGGCTTGTGTGTTCATGCAGGGTGCGCAGCTACAGCAGCCCAAAGGGCAGCGAGGAAAGCAAGGGAAAGCACTCAAGCTGGGGGTGTCATTGTAGGCAGGGGAGCCCCTGTAGGCTCACTCCTAGATTGTGAATGTGCGCAAGGACAGCAGGAGGAGGATGTAGGGGCAGGCGGCCAAACTTGAGGGCCAAGGCCCAATTGGACAAAAGCATGAAGTGGAGAGAAGGACCCGGCCAGGTCCTGCGGACAAATGAGGACAAGGCCGACCCCTGGGTGGATAGCATTGACAAAAACGCGTTAGACTCTTTTGAGTCATGGCCCCACCCTGGAGAGCCTGCCAACATCCGATGCAAGCATGGCATGGGGAAAAGTGCAGGTGCGCAGTATGCGCTGAAGGTCAGGGTTCGCGCGTCCAGCCAGCTCACCTCCCTGCAGTCTTTGTGTCGGCAGTGTAGGTGCCGCATTTCAATTCAGTGGGGTTGAACGTGATGCGCCTGCTCCTCACTGCACCACCCTCTAGCCGCCCATTGCTCATCCATGCCACCAACTCAAGCCCTGCCAGATGCTACAAGGATGCACACTCCGTGCCGTCAGATGCTGCAAGGAGTCACACTCCGTGCCAACTCAGATGCTGCAAGGAGGCACACTCCGTGCCAAGTCAGGTCACTCGGGCCAGACACGCATGATGAACTCCTCCAGGGGGAGCTTCTCAGAACAGGCCATGCTGCTCGCAGCTATCCTTCAATATTGATGCATCTTGCTGTGCCAAGAAGAGCACATGACTCTGTATCATCAATGACATGACATGACATGACATGCATGGCGATCAAGATGGGCCTCTTTGATGTACCTGTCAATATAAGATGGGATTGCGTAGTTACTGTGTAATTGCACAAGTGACCCACCTGAGGAGACAGTCCCTGCACTTGGCGGCCTGGACGAATGTACGGCACAGCGTGTAATCAGGTTTCTGGGACCAACATGCGCTGCAGGTTTTTCCCCTTAAGCCTCACCTGCGCGAATGTTGCTGACCTCCACGGGACTCTTGGTGATGGCTGCAAGATACGTTGTAACACAACATGTTCGGAGTGAGCATGTACAATACAATGTGTGGCATCATTCCCCTATCCAAGAAGATAAAGGCAACCTGATAATGCAGAACAGTTACGCAAGATCTGCCCTCCACCCTCCAATAGCGAGCCGTCCAGCTGCTTCATTTTGCTGGAGTTTACTGCTTCATTTTGCTTGGAGCAAGGATGGACATTTATCAAAGCTTACCATTAACATATCTATTTTGATTAATGTATAACATATCTTTTGCTTAACGCTGTTTACGGACCATTTCCTTCCGGATTCCTTTCTGGATAAATATAGAAATAATATAGAAATTAATAAAAAATTATTAGAAATTAATAACTTGGATACTTTCAATGTCGAGAACACTGGTGGTACAATGCAACAATTAAAGCATCTGTCAACGCCAGAAAACGATCGTGTACACTGAGAGGGCCCCCAGGCAGACAAACACACTTTTCATAAAAGAAAGATGCCGAGGAAAAGGCCTGCCACCTGCTGCACCCTGCGCTGCTGCATTGTTGCCCTTGCTTTCTTGTTGACCACAGGCGTCACATTAACTTTTCTCATCTTTGGAGGCTTGAGAACAGATTTTAGTCTGGGATCCAGTGCCCGCAGACTCTTTGGTGAGTGCACTTTTCTGCTCTAGATCAACGCCAGTTAATGAGCATGCAAGCTGCAGCTGGACCTCATAGTAGAAGCTATAGCTACATAGCTCTTAGCTAGAATCCATACCCCTTAGTGTGGTACCTTGTTCGCAAGCAACAGGCTCACTTTGTAGCGCCTTCACAGGGCAGCAATGCAAGAGATCTGGACTCCATGTTCGCTCCAGTATGTCATGCAACTGTCGTGTACACAGGGTCAGAAGAGCCTTAGAGATCTGAGGCCTGAGCAACAAAGTCAATCACAAGGTGACAGCGTGTGCCAAGTTGGGTGACTGTGCTTGGGGCACCTCTTGTTGTTTGGGATACAGAGTACCTGCTAAAAAGCATGCAATGGTCATAAAATCCTTGCCTCACTTTTTGCTTTTACTTTATCACTATGTAGTGTATGGGCGAAATGGCGAGCTTGTGCGACTGTAAAGGTCTAAGAGTAGCGTCGAACTCACCTGCCATTTTCCACTACAACTGGCAATGTTTCACTGGCCCCTCAAATCTGCACGGTGATCTTGGACGTGCCCTGCAGTCCGATACGCTACAGACCATGTGGGCAAGATCCAACCTCCTCACGTGCACTGGAACTTCCACTGGAAACAATTGGCATTAAAAGGAGCACACTTCATTGATGGACTGCCTGCGAACAACAAGCGCATACCTGCAGACCTACAGCGTAGCTGCGCAATCATTGCGAAAGCAGGCCTTGTCGTTCAGTCATTTTTACATCTGTGCTTGGTGCAGACATGAATTGCCCTGCTCGCAAGGTTGCCTGGCGCTGGTTGCTTGCTGCCGTAATTGCTTGTGCAGCGTCCATGCGGCAATGCTGGTTAAGTAAGGCTCACGTGTAATGACTTCTTCCACATCAACTCAAGCCAAACCAAGGAGCAAGAGCGCCACAGTGTATCCGCATGATTCTTCAGGGCTGAGCCACCCCAATAAGGGAAGGAACCAGACAACCCAAGGCAGGGAAGCAACCCAAGGATTGGTTACCCCATTCGATTGGACACAGCCTGATTCCCAAAGCAACAGAAAATAAAGAAACCAGCAATTGCGCCTTTCGAGCTAGGTTTTGTGTTCTTGGTCAGAGACAGCTGGATTGGCAAATAATCAAAAGCTCAGTACGTGCGCTACTTTTGCCGGTAGCAGCCACATCTAAAGATGAGCACTGAGCGGGAGGAGGCCGTGTACTTGGCCAAGCTCGCAGAGCAAGCCGAGCGCTATGACGAGATGGTGGAGGAGATGAAGAAGGTGCACGCTGCGAAGCCGGATGCCAGTTGTGAAGCAGTGTGGTGGCAGTAGCGAGTAGTGCCTAGCGTGGGGAGAAGGGTGGAGGAAGGGGGGAAGACGAGAAGAGTGCTCCCCCCTTGCTTATCGCGCTCAACCTGTCGCGCTCCCCCGCCACGCTGCCCTGCTCCGGTGCGCAGGTTGGCCGCATGGTACACGACCAGGAGCTGTCCGTGGAAGAGCGCAACCTGCTGTCCGTGGCGTACAAGAACGTTATTGGTGCGAGGCGTGCGTCCTGGCGCATCATCTCCAGCATAGAGCAGAAGGAGGAGAGCAAAGGCAACGAGGAGCATGTGCAGCGCATCAGGACCTACCGCAAGATGGTAAATGCGTGGGAGGGGGGAAGATGCGTGGGTGGGATGTCCAGGAGAACAGGAAGGTGCATGGGCAAGTGGGTGTTCATGCCTCCCTTGACCAGGCTTGTGTTGAGCTCTCAGCCCACTAGCCCCTCCCTCTCCCACACCCGTACATGTATCCGTGTGAGTTGTGAGTGAGTGTTTGTGTGTGCTAGTGAGTGCCCAGCGCCATGCGTGTGGGTGTGGGTACGAGTGTGTGTGGCACCATGTACCACTAAGGGAGACATTAGGTGCTCATCAGTTGAGCTCGCCCTAATCCCCGCCCCCCCCCCTCCCCCTCCCCCCAGGTGGAGAAAGAGCTCAGCGAGATCTGCCAGAGCATCCTGCAGCTGCTGGACGACCACCTGATCCCCACCGCATCCACCGGCGAATCCAAGGTCTTCTACCTCAAGATGAAGGGCGACTATCACCGCTACCTGGCGGAGTTCAAGACCGGGGCCGACCGCAAGGAGGCCGCTGAGCATACGCTGCTGGCCTACAAGGCCGCGCAGGTGCGTTCGACGCTGTATGCCTGGTTCGCAGCTACTTCGAGTTTCCGGGGCCCCGTGCGGTATGTGAGGTTCGCCCCCTCTCTCTCTCGCTCAGGCAGGCACACTCACTCACTCCTCTCCCCTTGCGCGCGCAGGATATCGCCCTGGTGGACCTGCCCCCTACACACCCCATCCGCCTTGGCCTGGCCCTTAACTTCTCCGTCTTCTATTACGAGATTCTGAACTCGCCCGAGCGCGCGTGCCACCTGGCCAAGCAGGTGGGTGTCTTCCGCATGCAAGCCAGCCCCTCCTCTCCTTTGAGTCGCACCGACGACCCGTTCGTCCTCGGCAGCTCGCTGACCCTTGTCTTGCTTACCCTGCTGCTGGTGTCCGCACTCGCAAAACCTGCCTCACTCCCTGGAAACGCACGCAGGCCTTCGACGAGGCCATTGCCGAGCTGGACACCCTCGGCGAGGAGTCTTACAAGGACAGCACGCTCATCATGCAGTTGCTTAGGGACAACCTGACCCTGTGGACTTCTGACATGCAGGTGCGTGGGTCCCTCGTCGGACAGGCAGCATGCTGTGATCCCTGGTGCCCGCATGGAGTGGTGCCTCAGTACCAGGACACAAAGTAGTGTCTGTCAGTCCTTGTCGTAGTGTGCAGATGCACCACCGGTTGGTGTTGCATATGAGCAGGTGTCACAATGGAGGCAGGCAGGCCCACCGTGTAAACCAACATCTTGCTGTAGGGCATTAGTGCAAGACCAAGTTTATGTACATGCTTACTTTTATTGTGTTGTCACCCAGGGCTTGATGGCCATCATATCATTTGTCAAATGTTACACACTTGATGGGCCAGGCTTTACGCAGCTAGAATTAAGCTATTTAAAGACCATGTGTAATACCTGTGCTCATGCATGCGTATGTACACATGCATATGCACGCTGCCTGTTCTAATGCACCTTAACCAGTACACATGAGTACCTGCGAGTCAAGTAAGTGCTTGCGTGCACTGAAGTTGGCTTGCGTCTGTCCTGGTTGGACAGGGACCAGACGCCGAGGGCGGAGGCGGTGAAATGAAGGTGGAGGAGGCAGACGCCTAAGGTGCCGCAGTGGCCTGTGCCATCCTGATTCATCCGCGCTGTTGGGGGCTGGGAGGAAGGCAGCCAAATTAGGGGAGCATTTAAAAACAATTAGGACAATCTGTGAGGTTGAGCCTGGGCATGGACGGGAAGGCGCCAGTGCGCTCCTCCCCTTCCCTCATGCCCACCTGCACCCACTACCCTAAATCACCCTCGAGCATGCGTGCATCTCCACCTCATAAGTAGGGAAGTAGGAGTTGCTTTTTTGCTTTGCTTGGGGTGATGTGCACAACTCTATATACGACTCTGATTGGGAGCACCAAGTGCTTGCGTCACAGCGAGTCCTATACATAGTTTTTGGTTAAATTTGCCCTGAGGGCCCTAACTAACGCACATTCAATTTGTTGCATTGTCCTGGGTGATTTGTATGACCTATGTGTCAGAACCTGTTGTGATGCTGATGGTATCAAGTGAGCTTGAACTTCCAAAAATTGATGGCCTAAGGTGAGCTCATGCAACTTCCTGCTCATACTGTCCTACTTTTATTGAACACCTTACTACTTACTGATGTGCGGCAGACTCAACCCCGGTTTGGGTATTGGGTTGATTTCAGGTAATCCACCAGCCATCTGCTTAACTGCTGGGCTTACAAGCCCAGGTCAAATCCACGATACAAGAAGAAAGATCGAGAGGGCAGGGGTCAAATTGCATGTGTACAAGTTTACAAGTTTAAGTTTGACCTTCAGCCAGGTAGTTTGACTGATCAGGTTGCTGGTGAACACCAGCCATCATATAAACATCCATAAGCTTTGAAATAAAACGATAGGAATCATTAGT
>LFIK01003301.1_pt1 | contig 13101 bp, 27 predicted proteins | sample 643401 | NCBI WGS metagenome assembly LFIK01 (sample SAMN03777447, study PRJNA286221) | soda lake metagenome | biome: soda lake; feature: Kulunda steppe; material: water; isolation source: sample T5-Br brine of Lake Tanatar-5 | place: Russia: Kulunda steppe | collected 2010-07 | reverse complement strand
TTACTTAATTGCCACTTATACACGGCGCTTCTTAGCTGGACGACAACCGTTGTGTGGTAAAGGTGTAACATCGCGTAAAATAGTAATATTAAAACCGTGTGACTGCAACGCTCTTACTACAGAGTCTCTTCCAGAACCAGGACCTTGCAAGTTAACTTCGAGACTTTTCACTCCCATAGTGCTTATCTCGCGTGCGAGAAATGAGCCTATCTGAGAACCTGCAAACGGAGTTCCTTTGCGAGAACCCTTAAAGTTTAAGCGACCTGCACTGCAACGAGCAATAACATCACCACTAGTAGTCGTAGCAGTAGCTAATGTGTTATTAAAGCTGGACTGTACGTGCACAATTGCAGAATCAACGTGCTTTTTAGATTTTTTAGACTTTTTCTTATATGCCATGAACAATTATCCTCTTCACGAATTACTTTTTGGTGACTTTGCGTTTGAGAGCAACCGCAGCACCACGTGGGCCCTTGCGAGTTCTTGCATTTGTTTTCGTACGCTGTCCTCGTGCAGGTAACCCTTTTTTGTGGCGAGTACCACGATAGGACTGAATAGCAATCAAGCGCTTAATATCTTCTTTCACTTGCTTGCGCAAATCACCCTCTACTGCATAGTGAGCAGCAATATCTTTTTGAAGAGTAGCACTTTCTTGCTCACTTAAATCTTTCGCTCTTTTTGTCGGTACAATACCAACGCGATCTAAGATCTCTTGTGCTCTTGTTCTACCAATTCCGTAAATATACGTAAGTGCATATAGCACTACTTTATTATTTGGTAAGTCTACACCTTGTATTCTTGCCATAATACTCTTTTTTATACCTATACAATGATATTATTATGCTTTCACTAACCTTGACGCTGCTTATGACGCGGATTAGCTGTGCAAATCACACGTACAATGCCACATCTTCTTATAATACGGCAATTACGACACATCTTTTTAACAGAAGTTTTTACCTTCATGGAACAACCCTTTTATGATGTTTTTGTTGTCTGGAAACGATCTTTTTTATAACGCAAAACAATTCTACCACGACTTAAATCGTACGGAGAAAGCTCAACGGCAACTTTGTCACCAGGAAGAATTCGTATATAATTCATACGCATTTTTCCCGAAACATGTCCCAGTATTTCATGCCCACCTTCTAGCTCTATTCTAAACATAGCGTTAGGAAGTGTTTCTGTTACCACACCATCTACTTTAATGACATCTGTCTTTTTTGCCTTCATCAAGCTTTTAACCTTTCTCGCGTACGTGTTACAATCAACGGACCGTCTTGCGTTATAACTACCGTGTCTTCTACATGTGCAGCTAGTCCACCATCATACGTAGATGCAGTCCAACCATCCGCAGCCATTTTTACCCGATAATCTTTTTCAGTAATCATAGGCTCAATAGCAAATACCATGCCCGGCTTTAATACCGGTCCACGCCCCGGACATCCATAGTTAACTATTTCAGGCTCTTCATGCATAGTTTTACCTATGCCATGACCACAAAAATCTCGAACTATACCAAAACCCGCATCTTCCACTATACGCTGGATAGCAGCAGAAATATCAGACAAATAATTCATCGGACGTGCTTTATCAATACCTTCATCAAGAGATTTTTGTGCAGCAGTAACCAAATTGGAAGCCACTTTATTACTGTCACTGCCTGGTACAATAAAACAACGTGCCATATCAGCACAATAACCAGACCAAGCCGCACAAACATCAACCTTAACAAGATCACCCGGATGCAATATTTTTGTGGCACTAGGCACACCATGCACAATTTCATCATTTACAGAAACACAACTCGCATGCCGATACCCCATGTAACCTTTTGTCTGGGTTACCATATCTCGCTCTTGCAATGCCTTAGTGATCCACGTATCAATATCCAAGGTGCTCTGATTTGCACGAACTAGCTGCTCAAGCTCTCCAAAAAGAGAGGACAGGCGCTTGCCAGCTCCTATAATTTTTTCTATTTCTTGAGCAGTTTTAATCTTAATCATACCGATTTACTTATTGAACCTATTATTCTTTATTTTTACTACTTTTTATCAAGTGCAACTTGAAAGTTTTCAAACACTTTCTCTATTCGTTGATCAGTGTTAATTTCAGATGCCAGCAAGTCTTTGTCTTTATAAAAATCCAATAACTTTTTCTCATGCAAATAGTAAGTTGCCAAGCGTTTTTTAATTACTTCAGGACAATCATCTTCTCGCATCGTTAACTGTGCATCACAATGATCACAAACAGATTCTTTTTTGGAAGCCAAGCCAGCATGAACTGTTGAGTAAACTGTATTACATTTACTACATATAATTCTATTCGACAAACGCTGAATTATTACCTCATCAGGTAAGTAAAAACGAAATACAGTAATATCAAACATGTGCTGATGTGTTGAGATAAAAAAATCAAATTCTTGTGCTTGAAAAAACGTACGTGGAAAACCATCTAACACTACATGCTGTTCATTCTGTCTATGTTGAGCAAGAAGCTCATCTTTTGCCATATCCATGATGATACTATCTGGTATCAGTTTACCAGATTTAATCAAAAGATCCATCTCCTTGCCTATCTGTGTTTTCTCGGCTATATGCCTTCGACACAAATCTCCAGTAGAAAACTGCTTCCATCTCATTTTCTTATTGCACAACTGTGCAAGAGATCCTTTGCCCGCTCCAGGAGGAGCTATAAAAACGTAAAGATGCGTGATTTTCTGTTCTAACATATCTTCCATTTAATATCTTACGTTTTTACTCTACCTGTTGTTAAAAATCCTTCATACCTATGCTCAATAAGGTAAGATTCTACTTGGGAAGCAAACTCTAAAGTTACACCTACCAAAATCAATAACTGTGTTCCACCAATTAAACTAAAAGGCACTGGATATATCAAACCAAGAAAGCTTGGCAAGATGGAAAGAGTTCCCAAATACAGCGCTCCAACTAACCCAATTCTGTTAAGAAGGTAGTCAAAAAATTCAGAGGTTCGTTTTCCTGGACGAATACCAGGCACAAACCCACCATTCTTTTTAAGCTGCGTTGCCAATTCAGTTGGATTAAACATCAAAGCAGTATAAAAGAAAGTAAAGTAAACAATCAAACCAAACTGCAATGTATTATACAACCAGCTTCCTGGAACAAACTGTGCATGCAACCTACCAAACATTTCAAAGTATCCTGAAAGCATACTCAACAGAAAAGCAGGAACATTGAGCATAGCAGCAGCAAAAATAACAGGCATAACACCTACAACATTTATTTTAAAAGGAATGTAAGTACTTTGCCCACCATACATACGCTGCCCAATTACTCGGCGTGCATACTGAACCGGGATCTTCCGTTCCCCTTTCTCCAAGAACACAATAATGCCCACTAAGGCTAAGAAAATTACCAATATAATTAGGAGAGAGATACCTTGCAATTCTCCAAGCTTTGCATGATGCAATGTTCGCGCTACATAGTCAGGAAAACGAGCTATAATGCCAGCAAAAATGATCATTGAGCTACCATTGCCAAGACCATTGAGTGAAATTTGCTCTCCTAACCACATGACAAACATTGCACCTACTGCTAGTGATAAAACAAAAAGCAGCTTAAAAGGTAACCCTGGAGAAAGCACTAACCCTTGCACCTCTAAATAATACGCATAAGCAGAAGCATAAAAAACACTCAAGCCCAATGCTAAGTAGCGGGTACGCTGGTTGATAATCCTTCTACCAAACTCGCCTTCTTTCGACAATTGCTCCCAAGAAGGAATAGTCATACTTAACATTTGCGTCATAATGGAAGCCGTAATATAGGGACCAATACCCAATGCAAATAAAGTACACTGTGTTAAAGCACCCCCTGAAAATATATCCATAAAACTGAATATACCTCCTCCACTGAGTGACTTATTCATAAATTCTGCAAGTGCAGGTACATTTATCCCTATTACGGGAATAAATGTACCAACTCTAAAGACAAACATAACCGCTAGAGTAAATACAAGTTTTCTTGTAAGCTCTGGAATGCGAAAGATATTGGCAAAGTTTCTCAAAAGAATCACAACCACTCTCCTAGTTTAAATGCACCTCACCACCAAGGTTCTTTATCATTTCTGCTGCAGCAGCACTAGTTGCTTCTACATGCACAACGATTTTCTTGCTTAGTTTACCTGTTGCAAGAACTTTAAGTGGCTGTTTACTTTTAGACGACAATACACCTTTTTCAACTAAAGCTGCACGTGTCACCACATCACCTTCATTAAATAATCGTTCTAGCGCTTCTAAGGTAACTATCACATAATTTTTGGCAAAACGTGCATTATTGAAACCACGCTTAGGCAGCCTACGGACCAATGGCATTTGTCCACCTTCATAAGTAACTGAAACACCGCCACCTGAGCGAGCGTTTTGCCCCTTATGACCGCGACCAGAGGTGCCACCACGCGCACCACCACGCCCAATGCGTTTTTTTGATTTGCCAAGTGAAGATAAAGTATTAAGCGCTGACATGATGCCCCTTTACTGTTTCCTCAACTGTTTGCCCACGAAGATATGCTAAACGCTTAGCAGAACGACATTGCGCTAAAGCATTTAATGTTGCTTTTACCAAGTTTGGCCCACAATCTGATGGCCCAATAGATTTTGCAAGCACATCACGTACACCAGCTGCTTTCATAACAGCCCTTACTGCACCACCTGCAATTAATCCTGTACCTTTACATGCAGAGCGTAAAATTACTTTACATGCACCATGACGTCCATTTACATGATAAGGCAAGGTTGTACCACGCAATGCTATTGCGAACATACTTTTACGTGCTTGCGCAGTTGCTTTAGCAATAGCAGAAGAAACATCTTTACTTCTTCCTAAACCAACCCCTACTTTACCTTGCTGATCACCAGAAACCACAAAAGCTGAAAAGGAAAACCTTTTACCACCTTTGGTTACTTTTGTTACGCGACGTACACTAACTACCGCATCCAAGAGATTTGTTTCTGTTTCTTTTTTTCTTTGATTACTCATAATTTATTCCTAATCTCATTGCTTAAAGCTTTAAGCCACCCTCTCTGAGTCCTTCTGCAAGAGACTTAACACGACCATGATAAGCAAATTTACCACGATCAAAAACAACTTCGTTAATATTTTTTTCTAATGCACGTTTGGCTAACTCAAGCCCTACGTCCTTAGCAGTTGCTGTTTTATCACCTTGCTTGCCAGAGATAGTTAAAGAAGAAGAGCTTACTATCGTTTTTTGTGCTTCTTGATCTATTACTTGGGCATAGATATGTTTCAAGCTTCTAAATACCGACACGCGAAGCTTACCATTCAACCCTTGAATAACCGACTTACGAGTGCGCAATGAGCGTCGTTTTCTTCTTTTTGCTATTTTTTTTTGTAGTGACACTTTATCACCCCATTAATTTTTATACTTTAGCCTTACCAGCTTTACGCCTGATATGCTCACCTACATAATGTATACCGGTACCTTTATAAGGCTCTACAGGGCGCAATGCTTTGATTTTACTGCATACTAGCCCAAGTAACTCTTTATAGGGAGACTTCAATGTAAGTAACTGATTTGTTTTATCAACATCTATCGTTACCCCTTCAGGACAGTCAAAGTCAATTTTGTGACTATAACCCAAAGAAAAATTTAGGTCTTTTCCTTTTAGAACTGCTTTATACCCCAAACCAACAATTTTTATTTGTCGTTCAAAAAGTTTTCCAGCTCCTAAAATCGCATTCGCTAGTAGCGCACGATGAAGACCCCAAATTCTATTTATATCTTTGTGTTTTTCCACTGGCTTGAGATATAAAACATTATTTTCTACCTCAATGCTTAAATCATCTGCAACAACATATGTTCCTGTTGCATGAGGCCCTTTATACTGAACCTCATTGCCTTTTATCTCAACCTGAACACTGCCTAGTTCAATAGGTCTTCTTCCAATCTTTGACATTGTCAACCCTTACCAAACGGAACAAACAACTTCGCCGCCGATGGAGCGATCACGTGCTTCTTTATTTGTCATAATACCTTGACTAGTAGAAACAATCGCGATACCTAAACCACCAATAACATGCGGTAGTTTTTTTGCACCTCGATAAATACGACGACTAGGCTTACTAGCACGTGTTATTTCATGTATAACAGATTCACCATCGACATATTTTAAAAATATTTTGATAGTTTTTTCGACACCTTCTCCCATCACAACAGCATCTTTCACAAATCCCTCTTTTTTCAAAATATCAGCAATCTTATGCTTCATTTGAGAATAAGGAACAGAAACAGATGGCCTGGATGCCAAGATTCCGTTACGGATAATAGTCAAAAAATTACCAATTATATCAATCGACATCATATTCCTTATTAAATAACTACCAACTTGCTTTCTTAACGCCAGTTAGCAAACCGCGTGAAGCAAGATTACGCACACAAAGCCGACACAAACCAAAAAAGCGGATAAAACCCCGAGGGCGTCCACATCGTTGACATCTGTTTCTATGTTTTACAGAAGTCTTGTCAAGCTTATTATTTTTTTCAACTAATGCCTTTCTGGCCATAAAATCACCTATTGCTTTTTACGAAAGGGCATACCAAGTTCTTCTAACAAAGCATAACCATGCTCATCTACTACAGCAGTTGTATGAACGGTTATATTTAAACCATGCGACCACTCACCTGCCCCTGCAGATTCAGCTTCAGGAAAAATAGCCCAGTCTTGAACGCCAAGATTATAGTTTCCTCGACCATCAAGCTTACGTCCTACTCCCTGAAAATCTCGAACTCTGGGAAGAGATAAGTTAATTAATTTATCCAAGAAAGCATACATACGTGCACCGCGTAGTGTTACTTTAACACCAATATTCATACCTTCTCTTATTTTAAATCCTGCCACAGATTTACGTGCAGCTGTAGTAACCGGCGTTTGCCCTGTGACTGCCTCTACTACCTGAGCTACTGCTTTGATGGCTTTGCTATTAGATACAGCCTCTTTTACTCCGACATTTACAACTATTTTGACTAGTCGGGGAACAGACATAACATTATCAAGCTCAAGCCGTTTTTGTAAATTAGGGCGAATAGCAGAACAATATTGCTTTTGCAATCGATTGCTTTTTTTCGTCCCTGTTGACTTACTCATACGTGAATCCTAAAAATCTTGCCTAAGAATAAACCCAAGCACTAATCTACTTTCTTTATGTTAGAAACATCGATAAAACGCTCTATTCGTTTTATTTCGGATTTTTCACCTTGGCGACGGGCTTTTTGATGCTTAGTAACAAGGGCAATACCCTCAACTTTTACTTTACCCTTTTTAGGCAAAATATCAATTACTTTACCCGCTTTGCCTTTGTCATTACCAGTTATGATAACAACATTATCACTTTTGCGTACATTCATAAAATGTCTCACTCTTTTTACAAAACTTCTGGGGCTAAAGAAATTATTTTATTAAATTTATGTGCCCGAAGTTCACGAGCTACCGGTCCAAAAATACGCGTACCGACAGGTAACTTGCCCTTATCTTTCAAAATTACTGCTGCGTTGTCACCGAACCGAATATAACTTCCATCTTCACGACGAAGTTCTTTGCGAGTACGTACAATTACTGCTGTAACAACTTCGCTTTTTTTAACATTACCGCCCGGTATAGCTTTTTTTACACTGCATTTAATGAGATCACCAATCTGGGCTTTCTTTTTGCGTGTACTTCCTACTATATGAATACACTGCACATCAACTGCACCAGAGTTATCTGCAACCTTTAAATACGATTCTTTTTGAATAGCCATGTATTATCTACCTAAAATGAAGGCTTTCTATTTACGCTTTTTGCCCAGTAAGAACTCGAGACAAGTACATATATTTGGTCTTTGAAATAGGACGCCCTTCATACACTTCTACTGTATCACCAACACGAGCTGATTTTTGTTCATCATGCACTGCATATTTTTTATGCGCACGAACTACTTTTTTAACTCGAGGGTGCACGTAAGAACGGGTAACCCTAACCATCACTGTTTTATCCATTTTGTCTGAGACTACTTTTCCAACAAAATACTTTTTTGATTTATTTTGCGTTTCCATATATTGCCCTATGTTTATTCTTTAACGCTTTTAAGCATTGTTAACGCGCGAGCAATAGATCGCTTCAATTTCGTACGATCTGATGGGTACGACTTAACGAAAGAGGTAGTTGACTGGAGCCTTAATTTAAATAATTCTTGACGAAGCTCTTCAATCTTCATCTCAACTTGCTCACGAGACATACTTCGCAACTCGCTACTTGTTATTTCTTTCATAATCTTATCAATCTTATGCTTCTTTTTTTATCACTCGAGTTTTTACTGGCAGTCTATAAGAAGCAAGTTTCAAAATTTCTTTAGCGCGACTTTCATCTACCCCAGAAATTTCAAACATAACTCGCTCTCTTTTTACCACTGCAACCCAAGCCTCAACATTTCCCTTACCTTTACCCATACGTGTTTCAGCAGGTTTTTTTGTAATTGGCTTATCTGGAAAAACCCGGATAAAAAATTTACCTATTTTCTTTAGATTTCGAGAAAGCGTTACCCGCACAGCTTCAATTTGCTGGGCTGTAATCCACCCAGGCTCTACTGCCTGCAGGCCGTATTCTCCAAAGTCTACTGAGCGTGCACCTTTAGAGAGCCCCTTCATGGTCCCTCTCTGCACTTTACGATACTTGACTTTGCGTGGCATTAGCATAGCTATTTTCCTCTGGCAAACCAACCTGATTTAATTTGTGTGATATTCTCCACAACAAATCCACACTTTGATTCCTATAATTCCATACGTCGTTTTTGCTTCTACAAAACCATAATCAATCTTTGCACGAATAGTATGCAATGGTACTGAACCTGCACGACTCCATTCAGTACGTGCAATTTCTGCACCTCCTAAACGCCCCGCTATGCAAATCTTAATTCCCTTAGCACCACTTTTCATTGCAGCAGCTGATGATCGTTTTGCAACTTTTTTATAACTTGCACGACGCTCAAGTTGTTCTGCGATAGACTTAGCAACAACTAGTGCCGATAGCTCAGGACGAGTTATTTCTTCTACAGAAATGTCTACGCGAGTACCATTTAATAGCTTAGAAAGACGCCGCCTATGAGCTTCAATCTCTTTTCCGCCTTTACCGATAATCGTACCTACACGTGATGCATGAATTTTAACATTCACTGCATCTTTAGTTTGCTCAACCTCAACACGCCCTATTTCAGCATGACGCAAGCGCGCATCGATGTAATCACGAATTATCATTTCTCGCTTTAAAAGCTCGGCATAACTTTCTCTTGCAAACCAACGAGAATCCCAATCGCGATACACGCCAGTGCGAAATCCGATTGGATTTACCTTTTGTCCCACAATTATGCCTCTTTATTCTTTAGCTGTTTTTTCACTTCTAATACCACAGAAATATGTGATTGTCGCTTACGCTGCGTTTGCGCACGTCCCATTGCACTTGGCTTAAAATATTTACGCGTTGGACCTTGATCCACTTTAATCTCTTTAATTACCAAGTCTTGTACTGCAACTTCTTGCAAATCATAAGCATTTGCAATAGCTGACTGCAAAGTCTTACGTACTGGAATAGCACGTGGTGTTTTATAGGTCATTAACCAATTAAGCGCGTATGTAGCACTTTTTCCACGTATCACATCGGCAAGAGGGCGCAGCTTATATGGTGAGTACCATATATGTCGCGTTTTTGCTGTAAACTGCATTCTTTATCCCTTCTTTTCTTGTCCACTATGATGTCTAAAAGTTCGCGTTAATGCAAACTCGCCGAGCCGGTGCCCTACCATGTCTTCCGTGATATATACTGGAACAAATTTACGTCCATCATGAACACTAATAGTTAAGCCGACAAAATCCGGTAAAATCATACTTCTGCGGGACCATGTTTTAATGACTTCTCGTTTTCCACTGTCTTTAACAGTTTCTACTCTTTGTAATAGAGCATCATCAACGAAAGGTCCTTTTTTGGCAGAACGTGCCATAATTATTGTATCCTCACTTATGGTTTTTTCTTCTTCTTAAAATAAGAGGATTTTTTCTCTTACGCGTACGAGTACCCTTTGCACCTTTACCCCACGGAGATACTGGATGAGAACCAGACTTAGATCTTCCTTCACCACCACCGTGTGGGTGATCTACAGGGTTCATACACATACCACGGACTGTTGGACGGAAGCCACGGTGTCTCGTACGACCCGCCTTACCCAAAGAAATATTTTTTTGGTCCGCATTGCCAAGAGCACCAATTGTTGCCCAACAATTCAAAGAGACCATACGCATTTCACCAGAAGGCATTTTCAACGTCACGTGGTTATCATCTTTTGCAATGATTTGAACAGAGGTACCTGCACTGCGTGCAAATTTACCACCGCAACCGGGAGTTAACTCTACATTATGTACCGTGAAGCCAATAGGGATGCTGCGCAACGGCAAACAATTACCTACCTTTACTTCTACGTTTTCGCCAGCTACAACAACTGAACCAACAGTAACACCTTCTGGCATAAGAATATAACCACGGTTACCATTATTATATACTACTAATCCAATTCGTACATTACGATTAGGATCATACTCAATCGCAACAATTTTACCAGGTATATCGCGTTCAGACCGCTTAAAATCAACCAAACGGTATTTACGAGCGGCACCACCACCACGATGGCGAACGGTTATCCTACCATATGCGTTACGACCAGCTTTTTTACGCAACCCTTTTACTAATGACTTTTCGGGTGATTTTTTAGTAATGTCACTCGAATCTATGAAAGTCTGAAAGCGCAAGGATGCGTTTCTTGGTTTTCTTCTTACAATAGCCATATGCTACCTTTTACTCTTTATCTGTCTCTTGAGGCATTGCAGCAGTTTCCATCGGAGCCCCTTGAGCACTTGCAAGGTTAGATAAACCAGCTGCATCTTGTCCGAGAAGAGAGATATACGCTTTTTTTGACAGGTGTGACTTAGAAACAAATCTACCTGAACGGCGTCTTTTACTCTGTGAAATAATAATACGGACACTTTTAGCTTCAACGTTAAATAATTTTTTTAACGCTTCTACAATCATTGGCTTATTTGCCTTTGGATGAACGTCTAGTACAAGCTGTTGCATATCCTGATTAAGACGATATGCTTTGCTTGTCATATGAGCACCCACAATTACATTATAAATACTTAAATCCATGCGCTCACCATATTTTTAAATAGCTCTTTATCATGATTTAAGAACACCCAATGCTTGGAACCAGCAAGAGCATAAACATTTGGAGCATCAAAAAACACAATATGCACATTAGAAATATTAGAAAATGCAGTTTGTACAAGTACATCATCATGACTAACAAATAAGACTATTTTCTTATCAGCAAACCCTGAACGCTTCAATGCATTAAAAGCATCTGACGTTTTTGGTTGCCCATTTTGTACATTCCAATCTAACGCCCAAACTGTACGTTCTTCTACTTTTTTCCAAAGCAAATCAGCAAAAGCTTTACGCTGTACCTGAGCCGGCACAGATAAGACTTTATTGCGACCACGAGGACCAAAAGTGGTACCTCCTCCACGCCACAAAGGTGAACGAGCACTGCCCGCACGAGCCCTACCAGTCCCTTTTTGCTTCCATGGCTTTTTAGTACTACGTGAAACCTCACCACGAACTTTTGTCCATGCTGTACCTTGTCGCCAATTTTGCATTAATACGCGTACTGAAGTTGCCAAACATTCAGGACTTGCCTGTGCATTAGCATTTTTTGCTACACCTAAATCACGAAAAGTAAGTGCTTTTGCTGAAGTTGATTGCGACTCAGTAGCCGCTTTTTTTCCTTGAGCCATTAGCTACACCTTCGCACAAATACCAAGGACCCTGTTTTACCAGGAATAGATCCTTTTACAAAAATTAACTTCGACGATGGCTCCATACGCACAATTTCAAGGTTTTTCATAACACGCTGACGTGTACCCATATGACCTGGCATGGCTTTTCCTTTTAGTACTTTACCACAAGAAGTCATACCTGACAGAGCACCAGGCGTTCTACCCATTTTATCACCGTGACTTTGACGGCCACCTGCAAAATTATGGCGCTTAACAACACCTTGAAAACCTTTCCCTATCGTTTTACCGAAAACATCAACCAAGTTTCCTTGATCTAATATTTGCTCGAGACTTGGCTGTTGACCAACTACCGGCATCTCTTCAGTATTACGCAGAGCCACTTCACGAAAAATATCAAAATATTTTTTAGGTTTATGCAACCATTCGGCAGAAAATGTTTCATTTTCATAACGCTTTTTCACACAACCAAGTTGTACGGCATTATAACCATCACGCTCAGCATTTTTAACCTGAGTAATATACCAATTACCAAGAGTAATAGCTGTGACTGGTACAACTTTTTGGTCCTGTGAAAAAAGCTGGGTCATGCCTATTTTTCTACCCCAAAGACCACTGATCATTTGAAGACCCTTTTATATCCGTTATTTAATCTCAACATCTACACCAGATGAGATATTGAGTTTCATTAGCGCTTCCATCGTTTGATCCGATAGTGCTACTATATCTAGAATACGTCTATGCGTAGTAATTTCAAACTGCTCGCGTGACTTCTTGTTCACATGAGGTGAACGAAGAACGGTAAAGCATTTACGTTGATTTGGGATTGGAACAGGCCCAACTAATTGGGAGCCTGTTCTTCTCACTGTCAAAACAACTTGCTTTACAGTTTTATCAAGCAACTGATGATCGTACGACTTAAACGTTAAACGAATTCGTTGTTTTTTCATTCGTTAAACCTATTTTACTCGATAATTTCAGTTACAACACCGGAACCAACTGTACGACCACCTTCCCTAATAGCAAAGCGTCCATCTTTTTCCATAGCAATAGAAGAGATAAGCTGTACTGTTAGTTCTACATCATCGCCAGGCATAACCATTTCACGACCTTCTGGCAATGTTACCACACCAGTCACGTCGGTTGTACGGAAATAAAACTGCGGACGATATCCATTAAAGAATGGGCTGTGACGGCCACCTTCATCTTTAGCAAGGACATACACCTGTG
>LFIK01003297.1_pt1 | contig 13108 bp, 16 predicted proteins | sample 643401 | NCBI WGS metagenome assembly LFIK01 (sample SAMN03777447, study PRJNA286221) | soda lake metagenome | biome: soda lake; feature: Kulunda steppe; material: water; isolation source: sample T5-Br brine of Lake Tanatar-5 | place: Russia: Kulunda steppe | collected 2010-07 | reverse complement strand
GTGTTGTCAAAGGCGAATTGACGCCCTGGTTCAAGGTGTCGTCCAGGTGGCATGGTACCTGAAGACGAATCTGCCGATGCAAGGTTGCCCCTGCTGCCTGCAGGGAGAGGCGTTGGCAGGCGGAAATCGAGCCTCTGGCTTGATTGATCGAGCAGATGTTTGAAGCGTCAGTACAATGCCGCTCGACTCGACGTTGCGCGTTCGTGCATCAGGTATACTGGATGTCTGCATTGACTGGAGAGCTTTCATGGCGTCGGCTGCCGCTGCCATCCTGGGCCCGTTCCCATCTGGGGAGCGGCGCACGGTTGGTCTGATTTCCACCGCGCACGGCTTCAGCCACTTCTACATGCTGGTGCTACCGCCCATCTTCCCGCTGCTGCACGCAGACCTTGGTTTGAGTTATCTGGCGCTCGGCACCCTGCTTGCGGTCTATGCCACGTTGACCGGTGTCATGCAGGTGCCGATGGGGTTGCTCGTCGATCGCGTTGGTGGGCGCAGCGTCCTCGCTCTCGGACTCGCGCTCAACGCGACCGCGATTCTGCTGATCGGCGTCTACCCGACCTACTGGGCCATGCTGGTGTTCATGGCGCTCGCAGGCGCTGGCAACGCGGTGTTTCACCCCGCCGACTACGCCATCCTCTCAGCGCGAGTCGCTGATACTCGCATCGGCCGGGCGTTCAGCGTCCACCTGTTTGCCGGCTACATTGGCTGGATGCTCGCTCCGCCAGCAGTGCTGGCACTGACCGCGCTCGCCGGGTGGCGTGTGGCGTTGGTGGTGCTCGGGCTGCTCGGTGTCGCCTGCGCGGTACTGCTCGTTGCGCAGCGTGAGAGCCTCTCCGACGAAGACGAGCGCCGCGGTGCGCGGGGTGACGCCGCGCTGCGCAGGGCGCACGGTGGGCGCAGTGGCATTGTGCTTCTCATGACGCCGGTGATCGCTGTCCTGTTCCTCTTCTACATGCTCGTGGCGATGGCTGGCACCGGTATCCAGAGCTTTTCGGTGGTCGCTAACGTCGCGCTGCACGGGGTGACGCTCGCCGGTGCCAACCTGGCGATGAGCGCCTATTTCGTCGCCGCGGCGGTTGGGACACTCGCCGGAGGTTGGGTGGCCGACCGTGTCGCGCGGCTGGAACTCGCGACCGGTGTTCCGTTTGTGCTTTCCGCGACCTTTATCCTGTTTCTGGGTTTCCCGGGTTTGAGCCTTGCCGGTGTTTTCCTGCTCATGATGCTCGCCGGTTTCTTCATCGCCGTGGTCGCTCCACTGCGCGATGTCATGGTCCGGCAGGCTGCGCCCAGGGGTAGCGTGGGGACTGCCTTCGGCATCGTCACCACCGGCTTCAGCGTCGGCGCAGCGCTGACACCGATCGTGCTTGGCCGAGTCGCCGATCTTGCACAGCCGTCAATGGTGTTTTTTGCCACCGCTCTTATCACCTTGCTCGGAACCCTCAGTCTGGTGCTGGTGCGCTCGGTGCGCGAGGCGGGCTCGCCTTCGCGGTCGGGGTGAGCAGTGAGTCGTCTATTTTTACGCCAGACAAAGCCTGTTTGCAGGACGAAAAGTCGGCAGATATGTTGCTTTCCACGGCAGGTTCTCTGGTCGAAATCGTGAGGACGGATCCGATATGCAAACCCTGTGGAAAGACCCTCGTGCTCTTGGCGACTCTATCCCAATCTTTGAAGCAGTGATGATGGTATTGTTCTGTGAAATATGGCTGGGTTTATCTTGACGTCAACTGGCTTTTAAGTAAAGGTCGTTGTAGATTAAAATAGTGGCTGATTGATTTCAATGTTTTTATTCGGAAATGTTTTGAAATGGGATTCTCGGCATCAGAAAAAGAACAGATGTTGGCCTTGAGCGGGGTTGGCGAAACCGTGATTGCGCGCCTTGAGCAGGTCGGGTATTCATCTCTATCCGAGCTTGCAACGGAAGATGCAGCCACCATAACTAGACAGATATCGGAAATGATGGGGTCGACATGCTGGCATAACAGCCCACAAGCGAGAAAGGCAATAGCGGCAATCATTGTCCTCGCGCGGAGCAGGTTGTAAATTTATGTTTCTGAATGATTCATTTGCAGAATGAGAAAGTTTCGCAAGACATTCTTATGGGTTGCCATCGGCTTTATTGTTCTTGGCGTGATCATGGCCGTTCAGGGTGTGAGCATGCTGCTCGACGAATACTGGCTGGAATCAAGAGGTGCTCAGACAACCGGTGAAGTTGAAAGTCGGTTTACTGAAACGGTCTACTCGGCAGCCAGAACCAGAACCGTCGAACAAACCTGGATCATCGTTGGCTACTGGGTCGATAATGTCTGGTACGGCAATCGCTTTCGGTTGAATTCGGACCAGGAGCAGGATTTTGAACGCGGTCAGTTGATTACGGTTGTGTATGATCCGGAAAACCCTGCCAACGGCAGGCCGCCAGGGTTGCGCGACCAGCGACGCGGTCGCATCCAGTCGGTTTTCGGTTATCTGATGCTGTTTATCGGTGTTCAGACCGGGCTCGTGCTTACCCTGAAGCCCCGTCCGAGACTTGCCAACCGCGACCAGTCGGCGGCTGCACCATGATGATTTGGATCATCATCGGCTGGGTGGTGCTGTTTGCCACCTGCGCCTTCGTGGCATCCGCTTTGTATGACGTGGCGAAAAGCAGTCGACTTGCCAGCAGACAACTGGCTGCCACTGGCTATATCAGCGAGGGCCCCTTGCCAGCAGAGCAGCCCGTGTTTATTCAGGGAACGCCGCGCTTCAAGGCTGACGCTGTGGTCAAGGCGGCGTTCAGCCAGATTCCGTCGTTGCATTACCATACCCTGGTCGACGCGTATTACAGCAGAAAGAAGACCACTGTCGTCGACCGTACCGAGACGGCGGCTTTCCAGATCGCCATCGGTGATCAGTGGATTGATGTCCCGACGTCGGATGCGCCGATCACCTGGTTGGCGGCGCAGGTGAATGCCTACCATGGTCTGGTTGGCCGACTGGCTGAGCGTGAGCGAGACAGATTGGTCGAGCTTGGCGTCGACTCGAGCGCTATGGGCGGCAATCCCTTGCGAGCGATCTCCGTCGAAGAGGATTTGTTCCCGCTCGGCGATCATGTCTGGGTGTATGGCAAAATCACGCAGCAAGCGGTCACGGATGCGCAAGACAGTCTCGATACGCCAGCAAGACCAGCATTGCTGCTGGAGTCGCCGTCGGAGCATATGCAGGCCATCATCGCCATGTCTGCAGAGGATCTTGCGCAGCAGTTGCGTTACCAGTTCATCATCAATCTTTCGGCGGCCGTGTTCATCGCTGTTGCGCCAGTGTTCTTTCTGGCGATCAGCCTGATTCGGTGATCGATTGTGGAGTGGTCATGGCTCGAAGTCGCCCGTTTCACAGCGCTCGGCAGTCACTGGTTCTGCAACCGCGCAAGTACCACTTCGCGCTTCCCTTGCTGTCGATGCTCGTTGTTATCTGGGCGCTGGCGCTGCCAACCATGCGTGCCAACGACACCGATTTTGCGATGCTGGTCCTGCTGGGGGCGGTCTCGCTCGCACTACTGGGTTTCGGCGTCGGGTTTCTGCAGCGCGTGGAGGTCTGTCTGAATCGCCAGCAAGACGCACTGCTGTGGGAGGCCAGGACGTTGATCGGCACAGTGAAGCGGAGCTTTCCGATAGACGAAATCGCTGAATTTGGCATGCATCGGCAGCGAGTCAGGACCGGCTACGCGGTGCGGCCCGCGATCCTCTTCAAGGACCGGCGGCGAAAGCCGTTTCCGTTGCTGACCGTTTCTGTCAATGGTGATCGAGCCGTGTCGCTACAGCAGACGCTGAATGCCTGGCTGGAGATCGATCAAACGGTGCTCGACGTCGAAATTCCCGAGGAAGATGCATGAAAATCGTCGAGCGCAACGCACGACGCGTCACCTTTTTCCAGCACACGCGTCTGGCGGCGTTGCTCAGTCTGATCATGTTGGTGATTTTTGCCAACCTTGCCATGCAACTGCCAGACAGCACACCACCCCAGCAAGGCTGGTTGTTGATGGGGCTCGTGGTCGTCCTCGCCTACCTTTTCTACCAGTCCATTGGGCAGACCACCATCACGATCGACCTGACCAGTCAACGTCTGAACTGGCAGCATCGCAAGTTGTTCTGGTCTCGCCAGCAAAGCTTCAATCTGAGTGACATCGCGGAGGCGCGGGTGGACGCACGGCAGCGGACGCACTCCCGTCAGCCGCGTACCCGATCACGCGCTGAACTGATCTTCATGGATTCAACAGGCAGGCCGCCGTTTGTTCTGACACCGCATCATCTTCCTGGCACTGGCGCGCAAACGCTGGCGGCCGAAATCAACGCGGCGTTGGCCGGGTCAACCTCTCACGCAGGCGCGAGGTGTTGATGCCAGGGCCCGTTTCCTGGGCGCATCACCCTTGACCCATCAACGCACGACGAATCAGGTTGATACCGAGTAAGATCAGAACCACCATCAGCACTTTCCGGAACAGGAGCGGATTGATGTAACTGCGCAGCCACTGCCCGATCCACAAACCGACCATGATCGGAATCAGGGCGAGCAGCGACCACTTGAACTCCTGCATGCCCAAAATGCCCACCGCAGCGAATGACACCACCAACGGCACTGCACCGCACAGGCAGATCAGTCCGTAGGCGGCGATAAACGCGTTCTTCTCCAGCCGCAGTGCCACCAGGTACATGGCGAGCGGTGGCCCGTTCACCGTGGAGATTCCATTCAGGATCCCGGCACCCATTCCCATGGCAGGGCCAGCCCAGCGTTCATGATTCGGTGGTAGAAAAAAACGGGGATTCAATAGACTGAGCGTACAGAATACCACCACGATGCTTCCGAGTATGCCGAGCAGCAGCGCGGTATTGATCTGAACGATGATCTGTGCGCCCGCCCAGGTGCCAATACCGAAGAAGAGGATCAGTGGCCAGAAACGCACCACATGCTGCCACGGCATTCCAGCCGTGAAGGCCTGCCACAGGTTTGTCACCAGAATGGGAACGGCCAGGAGCGCCAGTACAAGACGTGGATCGAGCACGAGACTGAGCAGCGAGATGCCGACCAGTGGCATACCGACACCGACGATTCCCTTCAGAGCGCCGCCGAGCAGGAATGCAAGAAACACATAGGCGTACAGTGCTGCGCCAGCGACACTCATCGGGCAGGTTCTCCGTCGTCACGGCAGGACTTTGCCGAAGTTCATGATTCCGGTCGGATCGATTGCCTGCTTGACCGCCCGCATCAACTCCAGCTCGATCTCTGAGCGGAAGTGCCGCATGTCTCCGGTTTTCAGCGCCCCGATCCCGTGCTCTGCGCTGAAACTGCCTTCCAGCCGACAGGTCAGTGTGTGCATGGCAAGGTTCACCGGCTCTGTCAGGGCAAGAAAGGCCGCGCGGTTCATGTCAGACGGCTGAATCATGTTGAAATGGATGTTTCCGTCGCCAATGTGGCCGAACGCCACCACGCGTCCGTTCGGAACATGCGACAGCATCAGGCGCGTCCCTTCCTCGAGGAAGCGGGGAATGGCCGAGATGGGCACGGAGACATCGTGCTTGATCACGGCGCCTGCCATGGACTGTGCTGCGGGGATGCCTTCGCGGATTTTCCACAGTGTGTTCGCCTGACCGGCGTTTTCCGCCAGAACGGCGTCGGCCACAAGCCCTGCCGTCAACGCCTCGCCAAGACACTCCTCAAGGCCGTCACGCAGCCCATGGATGCCAGCAGGGCTGCTGATTTCCATCAGCGCGTAGTACGGATGCCGTTCGTCGAACGGGCAGGTCACTCCGGGAATGTGCTCCTCCGCGAGGCGAAGGCCGTCATCCGGCATCATCTCGTAGGCCATGATCTGGTCCCCGACAGCCTTCCGGAGCCGCTGAAAGAGGTCGACCACCGACTGGACGTCCGGACAGGCCGCAAGGATGGTTTCCCGGTTGGCTGGCGCCGGAATCAGCCGAAACACCGCGGCCGTGATGATGCCCAGTGTCCCTTCGGCGCCAATGAACAGGTGCTTGAGGTCGTAGCCGGTGTTGTTCTTGCGCAGAGCCCGCATGCCGTCCCAGATGCGACCGTCGGGAAGCACCACCTCCAGGCCGAGTACGTTGTCGCGTGTATTGCCGTAGCGGACCGTATTGTTACCGCCAGCATTGGTGGAGAGGTTGCCTCCGATGTGGCAACTGCCCTCGGCCGCGAGGCTCAGAGGAAAGACCATGCCTGCATCGTGCGCGGCAGCCTGAGCGTTGGCGAGTACACACCCTGCCTCGACGGTCATGGTGGCATTATCCGCATCCAGGCCGCGGATCCGGTTCATGCGGTCCGTGGCCAGCACGATGCCACCATGGGGCACGGCGCCGGCCACCAACCCGGTATTCCCGCCCTGGGGGGTCACCGGCACGCCCCGAGCATGGCAGAGTGCCATGACTTGGCTGACCTCCGCCGTGGTTGCCGGACGGACGGCGGCGATACAGTGACCGCGTTCTATACCTCGCCACTCCGTCACGTAGGGTTCCAGATCCGACTCGGCGGTCAGCACAGCGGCATCGCCGACGATGACCTTGAGCGACTGTATCAGCGCGTCCGCGCTGACCGATGAATCAGGTGTTGCCATGTCGAGAGCCTCCTGGTGTCAACTGACCGGACGTGAAGCACAGGCGCGTGGCGCGCCCGTTCATTCAGGATGCGCACCTGCTCAGCAACGTCGAATAACCGGTGCGGCGATGTTATCCATGGGCGCATTAATGCAGGCGGGTCGCCCGCTTGCAAGAGCCTCTTCGCGTGCACTCTGCAGGGCTTCCGGCTGCTCGACATGCTGGCCAAAGCCACCGAGTGCCTCTGCGACCTTGCCGGTCAGGCGCGCAAAGGGAACAGCCATGTGCACGGCAGCCGCCTCGTGGCGGATATGGATGACCTCCGGATTCGCCTCGATGGTGGCAGCGTTGATGGACCTGATGTGGTTGCCAGACTGGCTGAAAACCGTCTTCACACCTGCCGCATCCAGGCTTTGGGAGACGATGTTGGCGCCACGTAGCGGTGTTGCCATATGCTTTCTCCTTTCAGAATGATGTCCCGGTCATCGGTGAATTCGACGATCAGCTGATGCCAGCATCGTAACAGTGCGGCGCGATCTGCGGCGGTCCGGGCGCGCCAGGAGGGTAGGGCGAGTGCTGCCGCTCCCACGGCACGCCGGGTCTCGGCAGCGCCGGCGTTCGGTACGTTTCCAAGCGTGGATCCATTCGCTGGATTGGTAACCGGGGGTGTCCGGGGGTGTTGTATCTTGTTGAACACTTACTCCGACAGCATGTTCAGCGTGACACGTTCCAGTCGCGCGCCGATCAGCGTAGTCCCATCGCCGTTATCTTTTTGTCGAGCATCCGCCGTGTCCAGAGTTTCCGAACGCCGCCGTCAGCTGATTCTTGCCAGTGGCGCTGCGTTGCTGTCTGCCCCGGTTCCCGCTTCACAGCGCATGCTTACGCCGAGTCAACTGCTTGGCCCCTTCTATCCGGTCACGCCACCGCTGCACAAGGACAACGACCTCACCCAGGTTGACGGGCGCAACGGGCGCGCTGCTGGTGACATCACCGATTTCTACGGCAACGTGTTGGATGTCAACGGTCGGCCAATGGCGGGGATGCGTGTCGAGATCTGGCAGTGCGACGCGAACGGCCGATACCGGCACCCGAGAGATCGCCAGAACGTTGCCGAGGGTCCAGATTTTCAGGGGTTTGGCCACACCTTCACCGACGATGAGGGGCGTTACCGGTTTCGGACCATCCGCCCGGTGCCTTACCCCGGTCGCACGCCGCATGTTCACGCGGCGGTGTTTCCAGAAGGCTCCCGCCCCTTCGTGACCCAGATCTACGTCGCCGGCGAAGCGCTCAACCTGCGCGACGGGCTTTTCATGCGTGTTCCCGAGGCGCTGCTGACGGCGAGTGACGCCGAAGCGGCAGCCGACCAGCTGCCGATGCCAAGACAGGGGCCAGCTCATGCGCTCGCTCTGAGCAGACCGGGGGAGTTTCTTGCCTGGGCCGGCATGCCGCCCACCTATCCTGCCCCCATCGTGCGCATCTGGCAGCGAGGGGCGATGAACGGGGGCCAGATGCGCAAAGCGCCTCGGCACAACTGCGCAGCGAGGTGGCGATGGAATACCGCGAGCTTGCTCTTCCTGATACGACCGTGACGAGCGATCCGGTGACGCTTGCTCGTCAGCACTACAGCCAGGAGCTGCCCAATCCGGTGACCGTCGAACAGATCGAGCAGCGGATGCTGGAGTGGGGGGTGGTGTGTGTGCTGCTGACCGTCGACAACCTGAAGGACGACGCGTCACGGGCCTGGCGTTATCGACTGACTTTCAAGCCGCTCGATGTGGGTGGCTGGAAGCTGGTGCGCGTCGAGCGCAAGCATCAGTGCTGGCGCGGGCCCCCACCGAGCCCGACCAGTGGACCATCCGGGACTGTATATAACAGCTTTGGGGTTCAAGACTATTCCGAAGAGGAAGATCGAGATGTGGGGTTTCGGCATCGTTGACGCCATCCTGTATGTCCTGCGCTGCGCGAGTATGTGCTCTACATGGTCAAGGCAGGGCATATTGCTGTTCTTGATGCGCTCCTTGATGGTCAGACCTTGCCTCCCGGGCGTAACCAGATCGCGCATGCCAGCGCCTCGGTGAAGGAACGTTTCGGCCAGGCCAATGTGCTGTTTGCCGTGGATCAATTGATCAAGAGAGTGCTGCGCTCAATGACCAGTCTTGTGAGTGGCGTCTTTCGCCTGATTCCGGTTCCTGGAGCGCAGCAAATTCTCCGAGTCGTGCAGATGTTCCTGCCGATCGCCGTCGGCTTCATCGATGCGGTGATCCTCGCCGACAGTTTTCGCACCCGCGCCGATAACCCCTGGGGTGCCGCACGCGACGGGCTGGTGCTCTACGGTCAGAACCTCAAGCCGATGTTCAAGAATGCCGTCTGGTTGACGGTGATCGTCTATGGGCTTTCCTTCCTGATCTTTCTGTTGCTGCTGGCTCCGGCGGCGGCCGTTGCCTACCTGATGCCCGGTGGCTGGTCAGCGACTGGTGTGTGGTGGCCCTTCTGTTCGCCTGGAGTGTCAAGGTGGCAGTGCTCGAACCCTTTGCAATCACTTGCATGATGCAGGTCTATTTCAAGGCTATCGAAGGACAGACGCCGGATCCGGAATGGGAGGCGAAGCTGGATGGTCTCTCCGCCAAATTTCGCAAGCTCAAGAAGCGGGTTTCCGATAGCGAAGCGTCACCTGTTCCTGAGAGGCGTCGACATCTTCTCAACGGGTTGAAACTATCCCGTCTTATGGTCTGTTTGATGTCAATGTGGCAGTTTGACAAGGTTGATCGGCTCAAACGGTTGCTCCATGTGAGCGATGCGCGGTGGACAATCATCGTTGATGATCGCAAACAACAGCTTACCCGCACTGCTCAACCGCCAGTGATACGTCCCTGGCGCATCAGGACAAACCGGGCTATCGATCTGATTACGAAATGTCATCTCACCTTTCGTCTCGACCCAGGTTCCGTACACTGGAGCTCGCCCGTCAGTTGGTTGAATCATGAAACGACCGTCCTCCGATATTGTCAATGCAAGCCCATCAAGCTCGGATACCCACTGACCCACAAACACCGGCGCCGCGACGCTGTGCAAGCAACCAGCAACGCCAGTCAGGAATACTGCGACCATTGCCGCACGACGCATCGATAACATTGATTTCATCGCCCACATTGATACTGTCCTCGCTGGTGGAAATGACAACACCAATGAACACAAGGGTATTCAGCGCCTCTGGCGCATTTCAACGACAGTCCGGGCGTTGGCTATGGTTCACAACCCGCTGCGTTGACAAAGTGCTGTGTGCTCCGGAAGTCTGAAGGATTTTACGCAGGATTGCAGCAATATTGTACGCGTCATCATGGCCGCGATGGTGCGTGCCTTGCAGCGCAAGCCCGAGCGTTTCCAGCGCGTCAGGCATGCCTGACGCGCTGTCGCAGCCGTTGAGAATCGCGAACAGAATCTTCACGTTCAGATGCGCATTGCCAAATGGATCGTCGACAGCTTTCCTCGCGCTTTCTGTATGCAACATGTTCCGGTCATAATCCCCCCACGAAGCCCAGAGTCGACGCCTGCTCTTGTATGCGGTACGCAGTATTTGACAGGCCTCGGCAAACGTCACACCGTTCTGGACCATCGCCGGCGTCAGAGTCGTCAGCTCGGTGCAGAAGGCGCTGACAGTGCTCTGTTCGGGGCGAATCAGAATCGAGCGTTTGTCCTCGATGGCCCAGCTTTGTCGATCGAGCACGCAGATGCCGATCTCGATGATCTCGGAGACCTGCCCGTCGGGACGTTCAGCCTCTTTCCAGCAGGTCGATTCGACGTCGACAACATTGATCTTGTTCAAGTTGATGGGCATGGCAGCTCCCATGTGTCAGTCGTGATCGATGCATCGAGCAGCCGGTCTGATGCCTTGTCGACATCTCGACGATGACGCTGAATGCCCTCTGGCACAAGCAGCGATCTTGGCATGCAGCATGATATTCTGGTGCGTTGTGCCGCTGTGACAACTCTCTGTCAACGGCTGTTTGAACGGGACGCTGAACGAGGCTTGATGTGACGAGGGTGTCGGAGACGCTGTCGCATTGATCTGGAGGTGTCGCGGGAAGCTGGATGATATGTTCAGGTGTCTTGTCGTACATGGGCTCTGTTGTCTGTCGTCAAGCCACTGCGAGGAGTTTTCATGTCCAGTGCCTCTTCCTCACACACGCCGTCCGTGCTGACTGACGGGGCTGTGCCAATCGATCCGCTGCGGCTCGACGCCGATCAGATCGAGGCGTTGGCCGCATCAAACCAGGTTCGAACAGGGTTGCGACTCTGCACCAACCGTTGTGTCACCGCTCTCCAGTGCACGGAGGACAGTCTGTGGGCGCGGGTCGAGGATGAGCAGAGCGGTGAGCAGCTGGATCTGGAAGTGGTCATCGATGGTGATGGCGCCATCAAGGCACTCTGCGCCTGCGAGCCAGCCGGGCCGGACGACGCCGCGTTTGGTCCGCTCTGTGTACACGCGATTGCAGCATTGTTTGCATCCACGCAGGGGCAGGGCGATGCCGGTCAGATTGCCGATGTGGCAGCCGAAACCGGGCGCGGGGTGTGGTCGGCGCACTCGATCCAGTCCAGCGGTCTCTATCCTGCCCGCTATCGCGTGCATATTCGCTCCTTCGAGCGGCGGGCCAATCACTGAACCTGTCCGGATTTTGCGACCAATCAGCTTGGAACTTGCAAGCATGTCGAGGCAGTGCTGCATCGGCTTCGCAAGCGCCCCGATCATGCGACGCTGCTGGCGCTGCCGTTAGCGAGGTCCTTTGTCCATCTTGACTGGGATTGCGAGCAGGCGCCGATCTTGTCCGCGAGCGCGACGCCATCGACGTTGGTGATGACGCGCTGACGCATGCGCGGCGTCTGGCGGAGGATGCATCGCGGGCATCGCTGGCTGCCGACATCCGCGAGCGCATCGCAGCAACCGGTGGCCAGCCTGCAGGTATCCGGACGCGCCTGCATCCTTATCAGGTTGATGGTGTCGCGTTTCTCGCTGGTCGCGGCCGTGCGCTGCTCGCCGATGACATGGGGCTGGGAAAGACGTTGCAGGCGATCGCGGCTGCGCACTGGATGCGCCAGCACGATGGAGTTGAACGCGTCCTGGTGGTCTGCACCGCCTCGTTGAAACTGCAATGGGCGCGTGAAATCGCGAAGTTCACCGGTCTCGAGGCACAGGTGGTGCAAGGGGGATGTGGAGACGCGTGGCGCGCAGTATCGCCACCCTGCTCCGTTCCATATTGTCAATTATGAGCTGGTGCTTCGAGACCTGTCGGTGATCAACGACACGCTGCGGCCGGATCTGCTGATTCTTGACGAAGCGCAGCGCATCAAGAACTGGCGAACCAAGATCGCGAGTGCGGTCAAGCAGGTGACGTCGCGTTATGCGTTTGTGTTGACCGGGACGCCACTCGAAAACCGCCTTGAGGACCTGTATAGCCTGATGCAGGTCATCGATCCGCGTGTGCTCGGCCCGCTATGGCGTTATCTGGTCGATTTTCACGTCACCGACGAGCGCGGCAAGGTGTTGGGCGACCGCAATCTCTCCGAGCTGCGGCGGCGGCTGCGACCGGTGATGCTGCGCCGCGACCGCTCGCTGGTGCGCGACCAGCTGCCGGCACGGACCATGCAACGGACCGACGTTGCCATGTCGACTCTGCAGGTCGAAATTCACCAGTCCGCAGTCCAGGCAGCGGGGTGGCTGGCCTCGATCATGCAGTGGCGTCCGCTGACGCCGACCGAGCAGAACCGGATGATGGCAGCATTGCAACAGGCGCGAATGGCGTGCAATGCAGCCGGGTTGGTCGACAAGGAAACCGAGGCATCACCAAAGCTCGATGAACTCGAAACGCTGCTTGACGAGCTCTGCCGATCGGGTGGGCTCAAGGCTGTGGTGTTTTCCCAGTGGGAGCGGATGACCGAGATGGCCGAGCAGCGTGTTCGTCAACTGGGGTGTGGTGCGGTTGCATGGTGGGGTGCCCGCCGGGAAGCGCGGCGAGCTCATTGATCGGTTTCGTGAAGACGATGCGATTCAGGTGTTTCTGTCGACTGATGCCGGGGGCGTCGGGTTGAATCTGCAAAATGCGGCGGTGCTGATCAATCTTGAATATCCCATGGAATCCGGCCGTGCTCGATCAGCGTATTGCGCGCGTCCACCGACTCGGGCAGACGCAGAAAGTGCAGGCGGTTCTGCTGGTCGCTCCAGGCTCCTACGAGGAGCGAGTCCTGACGCTGGTCAGTGACAAGCGCCACCTCTTCGATAACGTCGTTGATCCGGAAGCGACCGAGGACGGCATCAGCGTGTCGAAGCGGCTCGCCGAAGTGCTGGCAGCAGATCTTGTGATGGGTGAGCCGTCGCGAGCTCGCGCAAGTGCCGACAACGTTGCCAGCAACAGCGACATGCAGGCGTCAGTCGAACAGCTCGACACACCGCCGACAGACACGACTGACGAGGTGACACACACGGCCTTCGACATGGCGGCGTTGGGTGTCGACCAGCCGTCGTCAGATCTCGG
>LFIK01003294.1_pt1 | contig 13115 bp, 11 predicted proteins | sample 643401 | NCBI WGS metagenome assembly LFIK01 (sample SAMN03777447, study PRJNA286221) | soda lake metagenome | biome: soda lake; feature: Kulunda steppe; material: water; isolation source: sample T5-Br brine of Lake Tanatar-5 | place: Russia: Kulunda steppe | collected 2010-07 | reverse complement strand
GCAATGGCATGCTTGCATTCAACTGATTGCGTGATAGATGACGTGTGGTGTTGTGTGCACAATATCCTCCCCAGTCCTTATCTCCCACACACCCTTAAAAATGTACAAGAGACCACAGAAGTGCGTTAACACCCTTGAACTAATAGTTTTATAATAGAAGCCTCGTCACATGCCATATGGTTGGGGTTTGAGAACTGTTTAAAGAACCTGTGTATTTTAGCAAATAGACAGAGGGGGGCTATCTAAGCAAAAGTATGAGGTTTAATATATAAAGAATATATAGGTAGGGTTGCTGGAAACCGTACATGGAGATCTTTTTTTAACTTATATACCGTATATATACCCCGTATACCGTAAAAACCGTATATACCAAAAATCCCATCACCCCCAATTAGATCCCCAGGGGGGTCATTGCGTAGCTCTCAAAGAGCAGGGAGCGCACAACCAATTGCTTTTTCCAACGAAAGAGTCCACAAAAAGTAGTGGCCTGTCAAAGTTTGAATAGAACCAAGTGCAGCATCAACTTATGGTTGCATACCTTTAAGTGCTGAGCAGCCCTGTACAAACATTTGTTTTAAGGTCTAAGTCTCTTTCTACTTCCAGCAAATTACTGACAAGCTCTCTTTCTCAACCCTTCACTCCTCCGTCTGTTCCTCGTCTTCAATCAATACGTCTGCAAGGGACAGAGCAACCTCCTCATCTGCCCCTGTGCCCCCGCTGTCGCTATTGCTCCGATTATAAGACAGCTTCTTGGCACGCCCCAAGGCCAAACGAATCTTGGTCTTGCTGAAAATATTGCCAAAGAGCGACTAGTTGCGCTCAAAAGGCCCAAAGGCAGCCACCAGATTCTTTTGCTCGACAAGACGCCAGGCTGTGTTGCAAGTGAAGAAGAACTGCGCTAGGCCCCATGCTGCTTGCTGCATTGCATGCTGGCTGACAATGTGCTACGTGATGAGCTGTTGACCTGTGCGGGCCTGCTTGCTGCTGCTGGCTAAGCTACCTGTGCTCTCAGCTGCCCGCTTGAAGCCCACGCCTTGAGTGGTGCTTGGCCCTGGCTGCTGCATTGCTTGACCCAGGTTTATCCGCACACCTTTTCAGCCATTCCAAGTGTAGTGATCTTTTGCTGATTTCGCAATGTTCTTGGAGCTCAAAAGCTTGCCACAAACACCATCACCATCTTTGATGCACTTCACCATACACAACCCGCCAACCACTGGCACGAGCACAGGCAACAAGGTCTTCTGGTAGGGTGCACGCTGCTTGCCGCCAATGCGCGCTGCATCCAACTGGCGCTTGATTGCATGGGCTTCCCGCTCTGATGCTTGCTTTTGTGTCTCCTCTTCAGGCTGCTGCTCATGTGCAGATGCTGTCAAGCCTGCTGCTGCTAAGGCTGCTAAGGCTGCTGCTGCTGCACCTGCTGTTGCTGCAGTCCCTGACTCCGCTCTGCTCCCCTCCCCCTCTGTCTCATGCTCACTGCCTTCTTCATTCATGTTCTGAAAGTCACCAGTTATCCGTCAAACAACGACGAAGAATCAATAGGGAACGTGTGCAGATGTCCGAAGAACCACTCATTCCGACATTATCAATACCCATATATGTACACTTATAACGGTATACACTGTAGGTATAAATACACGGCATTTATAATTAAACGGTATTCAGCAACCCTATATACAGGAGATATACTTCCATTTTTGTTGTAATTTATCATGGTAATTTGTAAATTTATCATGAAACTAGAATGATGAAGTTTGGGCTAAACCAACAACTTTTGGATGATCTGTGACCGGATGAGCCACTCCACCCCAACCCCTTTTACCCTTTAAACACCAGAGTACTTTTTCATGTTCCAAATCAAGCATGGATGGCAAAACCAGGTTTGAAATGGGTCGATTTCTGACCCATTCTGGCACCCATTTACTAATCTTTCGAAATGCACATCCGCACACCACTGGGTCTATCACTACATTTCTTTTGTTGTGATCTGTTTATAACATCAAAATCGAAACACCAAAAATCGTGTAATTTGGTACCGTGGGTGATCTGGTGTGGAGATTTGGCTGTGAAAAGTGGAGTTCATGCTGCAGAAGATTAGGCATAGTCTCCCTGACTGGCAATTTTTATGCTCAAGCTTCGGGAAGCTTTATAAACAGGGCTACCACTTGGTGGTGAGCTTGAAAAGTGCCAGTTGGGGAGACCATACCCTGGGATCATTTTAAAAGCATACCCATTTTGGGCCTTAGCTAAGTCCTGCTCACAAATTGGTACAGAATTTGGCAAACCTAATGCTTGTATGTGCTGTTTCCAGCAACACTACATATGGTTCCCATCTGGCTGCAGGTCCTTTTCTCTGAGGACACCGGTTCAGCCAACAAGCTGCCTGAGAAGGCACGCGCGATTATGGAGGCTGCAGTCAGCACCTCTATCTCACACCCAAATGTGGTAGGTGGGGTTGCTCGGTTACCCTGGGCTTAATTAGGCACGGGGTGCTGGATGCAATCCTGACCAGGTGAACAGAGGCCGTGCATGTCCCCGGCTCAACCAGGTGCACAAGAAAGGTTCAGAGCAGTATCCAGGGAGGATTCCCAGTTCAAGTGGGCAGAAAGGGAGAGCGGGGCAGCCTTGTACATTACGTACCATTTGGCTCCTTTTGGTCTCGCGACTTAATCTTGCGAGGTCTTCAAATAATTACATTAATTTATTTGCGAGTATTGCAGGCTTGTGAGACCTCAGAGTTCGAGCCATTACTTGCGAATTCAGTGTCATGTCGTTACCTTCTGAGGTGCAACATGCTCACTCAGACAATGCTCTCATCCCCCCTCTCAAGTTCTGCATTTCAAGGCTATCCCTCTCAACTCCTCTAAGCTTGTGCTGCTGCTCTGTACAGCACATGTGTGCTCTTGCAAGCTCACATGCATATACGTACGACCACCATGCATGTAAAAAATTGGGGCACTCTCCCATAGCACCTTCCTGGAAAATGAAGCCCCTCTCGCCTGATATAGACTGCCCATTGGCTGAGGTAGTGCAGGAGAGGTCTGGCAGCAATGGTATGGTAGCAGCGCGTGCACTACCCAGGCAGGAATCAGCCTGATTCAGGGCCTTGCCTCTCGTGTACTTTAGCTTGGTCCAATTCACAAAGAATAGAAGCATCCCGCCCCCATGAGGCACACTGGTCGATTTGGGGAGCCCGGGAGGGGGAGGAACTGAACCGATACACTTAGTGAGCTCCAGTAAGCTTTTTTAGGCATAAGACTTGTTAATGTTAGTATATGGATGCATTAGACTTATAATGTTAATATATGGATGCATTAGACTTGTTAATGTTAATATAATGTTAATATGGTTACCTTGCATCCCCAGCTCATGCAGGTGCGTGGGATGCCTCCAGAGCAGCATAGCCTTGCTAGGCCTAGTACACATTGAGGGGGTACGTGCAACGCGCGCTGTGGATCGTGGCACACAAGTCGGGTCGGCAAGTCTAGTGCATAGATTGTGCTGTGTAGGTCGTGGACTCGGATCGTCCTCAGACATAAACAAAAAAAGCCAGCCCCATACCTCCAGAGGGCCCAAAAATCGCTGGCGTGTCCCCATTACGCATCCAAGGCGCTGCAGCTCAAAGCCACCTGTGACATAGTCGCAGGAGCTATTCTCTCTGCAGGAAAGCCACTGAGGTATCTCAAGACCATGCACAAGGCACGTGTGCGCACATTTGAACCTGCGCGCAACCAGTGCCCACCTACAGCTTCTACACCCCGGCTGCAGTGCAATACAAAATGAGAGCTCACACACATGATTCATGCGCACGCACGTGCACCTGTGCGCAACAGGTGTCCACCTACTACTACGACATCCTACCCGTGTTCCACAGCCACAGCAACGGCAATGCGCTGCAGATTACTCGGTCTGCAGGCGCAGCACAGGACTGGAAGCTATTTTTGGTGCTGGAGTACTGCAATTCCACACTGGGCCAGGCCCTCTTCTCGAGCGCCCTCCACAGGTGTGCACTGGAATATGTGGGGGAAGAATGGGAAAGTTGTATGCTATTCTTGGTGCTGAAGTACCTGGAACTCCACGATGGTCCAGGCTACGCGCATGGTGCAGTGCAAACATGAAATCGTATGTTATTGTTTGGAGTCTATTTTTGATAAATGACACTTTGCTCGCACACTCAGTGCATAGAATGCAATGTAATAATACTACTTCGTGCTATCCTGCGCCTATACTTATCTTGAATGCAGGGAATTCCAACCTAGATGGGACAGGATTCTGCAACTGCTTCTAGAAGTTGCACAAGGAACACTCTACTTGCACAATCTCCAGATTATCCACGGTGACTTGAAGGTGCGCCAAGCGGCTTTCGTTGGTTTTAACAGCCTATTCCTGTGCAGCATAAGCAGCTGTAGCAAAATGAGCCATTGATGACCAGGGCTCACAAGTTGTGACGCATGCCTTCATGGTGTGTGCAGCTTGTAACCTGCATGAAGCCTTTTTTGGGCACTTAGCCCAGCCACCCCCTGTGGCGCATAGCTGTGTGGTCTGTGCAGCCTAAGAACGTCCTGCCAACCAAGGTGCCTAGCGCTTCCCAATGCCTTCTGCTTTTAGCTGCGTGCTCCATCAACAATAGCAACCACATTCAAATGTATTATTGTGAACCTGACATGCTGCAGCCTGAGAACATTCTGCTGAAGAAGACGTCTGGTGGCGCATGGGACATGGTGGCAAAGATCACAGGTGAGGCATAATTTGCCAAGAGATTTTGGCATGAGGTAAAAGAGACTTAGTGCAGCTGCTTTGGGTACCTGCTTTGGGTACCTTCTTGTTTTGCTGAGTGCTCTACTGCGTATCCCGAGCTGTAGCTCAAGGATACATAAAATGAATAACTGCAAATGCTAATCAATACTTTGTGGCGCTATGCACTGAATGTTTGGCTTTCTACAATCCTGGACGCTTACTTGGACTGATCCTGCGGCCTGTTCCTTGGCTGACGTGCTGCTTCCCCCAAAGACTTCGGGCTGGCCATCAGCCTGGGTCCCACTGCCACCCACGCCAGCGACTTCCACTCTGGAACGCCCTACTATTGTGCGCCTGAGGCAAGTGGATTGCCTTGGATGAGATCACTGGTTGCGTGGAACAATCCCTGTCTAAGGTAGTATGTGTGCGTAAGATGCGCCAGGCGCCAAAGCCAGAGACAAGCAGGTGTTGGCCGCCAGCTATGGATTGTTGGCAATTGATTTATCTGTTGTAGGGTTGCTGGAAACTGCACATGGAAATTTGAATGTACTGTTAACACCTCGCGCATACCCATGTACACCCTGTATACCCCATAGAAACTGTGCACACCAGAATTCCTGAAACCCCAATCAAAGTCCCAAAGATGTTAATGCGTAGGTCTCCAAGAGAAGAACACGAAAAAACAATTACTTTTCTTAATAAAAGAGTCCTAGTGGCTGGGGGGCAGCTGGAATTTTGCCCAAGGGGGTCCACCGAGGCTCAAGACGGGTTTGTTTGTGCGCCATGGTTTAATCTCTTAAGCATATACCACAATGTAGCCTAAATCTCAAGGTTTCTTGAACAGTTGAATCTGATCAGCTACAGCTTGAACCCTACTTTGCCCCCCAAATTTCCACCCTCGATCACCCTCTGCGCCAAATTACGCAGATTTTCGAAGTCGCGGTGGTTGCAGGCATGCGCCACCTAACCTCTCTAATTCGCACACATCCTGGATTACATAGACTTGTTCCGTGAGAACATCACTAAGAGTCATGGACATCCTGGAAAAATGCTCCGGGACCAAATGTCACCAATGGACAGCAAATGGGTAGTCCATGGATAATGCGTGCACCAGCCACTTATCTCCGCTAGGAAATGTTTCTGTGTCCCATCGTGTTCACTGTCCCATTTTCTATGTGACTCCTGAATCTTGCAAGGTCCCCAAGTAATTAAATTGATTCATGTGCGAGTATTACAGGCTTGCCAGGCCTCAGTGTTTGAGCCATTCTTTGTAAAATTTGAGTCAAGCGTGCACCTGCTGAGGTGTAGCATGCTAACTCAGACATTGCTGTCATTCCCCATCCTCAAATTCCCTACTTCAAGGCTATCCCTCCCTACTCCTCTAGGCTTGTGCTGCCCCTCTGTGTGCTCTTACAAGCTCACATGTATGTAGGGATTGGCGTTTGCATAAAGCGCTACAAAGCGCTATGTAGCGCTAAGAAAGTCTCGGGTATAGCGTGTGCCAACATCAAAATTCCTAATTTCACCCCTGAATCCCCAACAGCTATGATGATTTAAATGAGATGACCGACATCATAAATGGGGACAAGCCAGGATGTCCCCATTTCTGGGGACGAATGGCATGCAGCCCTTAAGGCATTGCTACCCCTGCAGGCCACTTCAAGAGGACGACAGCAGGTCCCTTTTGGAAGCGGTCTGACAGGTTCACAATGAAGATTAAGCGAGTCAGCTGTGTAATGTACAAATGTTGCAAGTTAGCCCCCGAAACTTCTGGATGATGCAGCGCCACAACTGCATGCGGCAAGCACTGGAAGCAGCAGGAGTTCACACAATCCCCAGGGACCATGGACTAGGGTGGAGGAGGAGAAGAGAGGTGGAGGAGGTACACTGTAAGGAAGCCAGTGGCCAAGAAGCAGCACATCAAGTTTTTCTCAATGAGCCTTACACAGCACAAGCCATTGTCTCATGGCCATTCATATCATCAAGGAGGAGGTCCTTTTCATCAAGCTGGAGTGCCCAGTGCAAGTGAGTTGTGTTCATGCAAATAGCTCCATTCAAGCAGCTATGCAGCGAGTAGTGGCAGCACTAGCGCCAGCACCAGCACCAGCACCAGCAGAAGGTTTTGAAGAGCAGACACTAGAAGAGAGCATTTAGCATTGGGCAGCAATCAGCACTTGAGAGGAGACAGCTAGGGAGTGCCTTGGAACATAAGCGTGTATTTCAGATCATGATGCACCTGATCTGAAGGGCCAACCTGTCAGCAATGTAAATTTGTCAGGCAGCATTTCAAAGGGATATCTAGAGCTGTCTTAAGTGTAAGGGGAAGTGAGGAGTGAGGAGCCCAGGGGGACTTAGGCATGTGCTTGCACATAAGTAGGAATTTAATCTTAAAGCCAGACATTACGCTACATCTGGTAACTAGGGGCCCCCAGCCCAACATAATTATTGATTTTTTATTTTTGCATGGGGGCATTGTACAGCGTGGTGTACCTCCTACTTCTTAAGCCAAAATTTGAGGTGCAGTCTGTCCCCATGGGGCGTGCAGATCAATTTGGGGAGTACAGGAGGAGCAGGAACTGTACCGGAATGCTTAGCAAGCTGGAACAGAGAAATTCATTTGGCACTGACAAGTAGCGGTTGGTGAGAAAATCAAACACACTTGTAATCTCTACGAGCCAGTCAGTAGTATTCATAATAAATCCCAAAATGTGCTAAGATGAATTTATCTTGTGAAGCTCCCGCATGGGAGCTATGAATGACTGAAAAAATCGGTTTTACGATGTACCAAAATCTGTACACCATGCACTAGAGAATCAGAAGTAAAATTGCACTCTTGATCCTGCTTCTCCATATCAAAGTTTGCATTCATGCCTGCAAAATAACCTTGACATTCTTGATACCCACTTCCAAGGTGCACGCATGCTGCACCTAATTTGGAGCCCAGTCTTTGGTTTTTGCGGCACCCGCGGCTCGGCAATTATACTCGGTGAAAGAAATGCAGGTGGAAGAGTAGTTCATGGGGAGATGTGCGTCTCAACCTCTAAACCTTGGAAGAACTCGGGTTCTAGAGTGCAAAAACGGCTCAGAAAACAGAGCCTCTTTGAATCTGATTTCCAGCATACAGCCTCATCTTGCATTATAAGGGAAATAAATTGGAAGTAGCTTGGGGTAAATTGGGCCGTGGTTGAGTCATTCAGGCCCGATGTGTGAGCAGTTCATGCCAAACACAAAGGCAGTGCACCAACTTAGGCCACCGGGGTCATCTGTTCTGCCCCAAACTCGCCAGGTGCCTAATGAAAGTAAATCAGGTTTTGCATCAAAGTTGGAACATATCAGAGCTTTGAGTAGGCCTCGCAAGACCTAATTGAAAAGCCCATCGCAAGAATTTGTTGTAAAGAATTTGTAGTAAAGAGCCAGGCGCCAGATGCATCACTTTCATTATCCACCTAGGGCTTTTTCGTGTCACTGTGGCTTGCTGAGGCTTAAGTAGATGCATGATATAATTTGCATTGCTTCAGCATGCCTTGCACAGCCACCCACTTTCCTGTCCACAACTCACGTTTGAGGTGTATAAGTCCACAATGTAGCTGTATGATTGCGCAGCTCTCCTGGGTGTAATGTGGAGATTGTGGTTCAGATAACAGAGGAAAGGAGGACAACTAGAGTGATTTTTGAATTTCAAGCATGAGCAAAAGGGCCCTTATTTGCACGTTCGAGTATTAAGCTAGCCCTTTTCCAGAGTAAGCGCTGCTAGTCTTTGTAATGCTTGCACTGAGGACCGGAGCATTATAAATTGTATGCGCTGTTGCTGCAGGTCGCCACCCAGGGCAGGGCAACAAAAGCTTCGGACGTGTTCTCCTTTGGCATTATCATGTGTGAAGTCTGCGGCCGGACACCACCTTGGATGCGGCAGGGGAGCGACTGTATTCTTAACCCTGCATTCCCAACGTTCGCACCTGCCACGCCAGAGATCTACAAGCAACTTGCCTGGAGGTGCGCATGCAGCTACCAAGCACGCGCTGATAGAACGCGCTCATAAATGCGCACTCATGCGTATGCATTCCTACCTCTGCACACACATGAACATGTGCGCGCACTAACTGGACAACACAGGCACACTCATCAATACGCAACACGACACACAACACACGCACACAAATACAAACACACTACACGCACACGCATGTATGTACACGTGAGTGTATGCACATAAGTACACACAATTAGGCACAGCATGGTAACAGACACATTATATGTGCACTGGTTGCAGGTGCCTGGAATTGGACATATTCAAGCGCCCGAAATTTGATGAGATTGTTACCAGCTTGCAGGGCATGTTGAATGATTACGAAGACAGCTTGGCACGCATTGGCACCTGATGATATCTACCTTGGGCAGACTGCAAATGATGCCGGTGCCTTGGGTGCAGCACCTGCATGGTGGTTTCAAAGCTCTTGCTTCTACGGCTAGCGCCGTGCAATTGGAGACCTGCAGCAAGGGGTGTCATCATGAATGCAGGGCCGCCATTCCAGTGTAGGCGCCTGGGGCCATAAAGTATCGTGCTGCCACTAGGTGTGCTGAATGTGGGCATAGTTGTGCTGCCTCTCTGGGTGCGCTGAGTGTGGGCATGTTCAAGCTGCCACTCTGGGTGTGCTGTGTGTGGGCGTGGTTATGCTGCCACTCTTGGTTTGTGCTGAGCTTGCCTCAGTGCGCCTCCAGGCATGACCTTGCCTCTGGATTGAAAATGGGAGGCAAATAAGGTAAAAGATGCACCGGTGATAAGCACCTTGATCGTGCCCCTGTTTGCTGGCAGGTGACGCCCAAGGCCTTGTAGGTGTGACTGTCACCCCCTGTTCAGTAGGTACAGCTGTGAAGCTCAACCCCTTCCTCGTGCAAAGTTTTTGTGGTGTGTGTTGGGCATTGCGTAGCCTGTATCCCATGCTGGTTACCAAAACCAGTCCAACTTGATACCAGCAGGTGATGCTGCTGTGTTCCCAGGCTCAGTGTTTTGAGATCAACAAAGTGCAACGTGAGTGTTTCACGCAGTGGCTGTTCGCTAAGCTACTGCTGCTGAGCTTAGGCCTGCTTGTGGTGGTGGGGTCCTGATCCAGCAAGATGAGTGTTTAGTCCGATTTGAAGTGTTATATGGAGGCGATTGTCACAAATGGGAGAATGTGTACAGGAACCAGGTGTTGTAAAAGCTCAAGACCAGCACGTTATGTCAGCCCATTTGTGGGCAGATGCTCAAGTCCCTGAGCACATGATTCCATTCTCATTTCTGGCACATGTCACCAGGGCTGTCCGTGAAATCTCACATGATATTCCCTGGCTGATTTGTTCCCTGATCATATGCACTAGGCTCTACATTTACTTATTTAATGCTTATTACTTGGACAGGCAACAGTTGCATATTGCATTATCTCTACTTCAGGTGCCAATGTACCTAAGTGACTGAAGATTACTTTTTCCCTCTTCATACACGTTTTTCTTGTTTGTTTCAGTCTGCTTTAGCTTCATTCCCCTCCTGTTGTGCATCCTCTGACACTGTTCATGTGTAACCTTAGGATGGAGAGATTATTGCCCTTTTCCTGTCTTAAAGTCTGTGCACAAAATTTCTGCACCTGCTATTGGTTAAGTTGCCAGAATATAACAGAACTGTTACTTGAGGAAAGCAATTTTGTTGGATGCTCCTTCCTTTTTTTTCCTTGTCCTAAGACGCAACTATGAAATGTAAATTGTGAGTATATGTACAGTTCCGCAATTTCGTACGCAGTGCCTGCAGGAATTTGAAGTGAAGGTAAACGTGACGCAGTTATACCTGTCCAACAAGGCAGCTTAGATCCTGGAATGCAAAAGCTTTGACCTTCATCCTGATCCTTCTAACACACTGCTTACCCTGGAAAAAAAACTACGTAAGCAGTGAAGCCCTCCCTGCATCAATTTAGGAAAAAGAGTAATACAGGGCCTAAGCAATGTATGCCTCCTCCACCAGCAAAGAAAACAAAAGAAGACAGTGGGGATCAGGGCGGTGACTAGCAGTACCCCATTCTTGGTCTTGCTGATTATTTGCTGCAAAACTTTTCTCATGAGCGCGTCTGGTACAAACAACTTTACAAGCATATTAAACCAAATGAGCATGAAGTTTCACAGAGACGTTCTCTTGAGCATTCTCCCTGCCTTCAAACCAATCAGGAGAGGTCTGCTGGCTTGTCTGCCCGCAACCCTCCTGATCCTCACTGACCCCCCTTTTCTTTTCTGGTGAAGGGGCTTTTCTTCCGAAGTGGCCCCTTTTCCTTAATTGATGTGAGGAGCTTTTTGCTGCTTGCGCAGTTTGTAAGGGCCACCTGGGGCCAATGCACCCGAATGACTACTCCACCAGACCAGTTAGACAACAAAATTTAAGGTGATAAGCTTGCAAGAGTTCAGCAAAAGTACCCAAGCAAGGACTGTCCGGTAGCGCAGCTTGTTTGTAGTACTGTGAGTTGTTGTCTACTAGGCAACAGTAGCTAGCCAATATTTCACTAGTAGCTAGCCAATAGACCATTACAGTAGGTTGAAGGCCCTGACAGGGGGGCTCAGTATTCTGTGCCACTCTATGTAGCCCGCTGGCTCATCTCGGCATGCTCCCTGTGGACCTCGTCAGTGAGGTCTGAGAGCTGCCGGCCCATGTTGTTGGGCACAGCGGCCGCAAACACAGCTGGCGGCTGGTCTGCAGCACACAGGGCGTGCATTCAAGGGCAGTAAGGGCAGCATGGTGTGTTTTGGGGTCATGTGTTGCATGCATCAATTACTCAGAAGCATTATTTGGCAGCGTGGACACAACCAGCGTGAACATACCCAGCACCTCGTGCAGAGCCGCCTGCATGCACAATCAAGTACCATGCATGTGCGACACACGCCTTGCTTGGACGCTTTTGCGCAACAACTTATAATTGGTACCACATGTGCACCAAGGCTTGACACACACACACCTACACACACACACACAACATAGGGTCAGTCACCCTTGCTTGGCAGGCACAGCTATGTACCCCTTGCCCTACCTAAACACGCCTTTGTTGCAGAGCTGCAACAAGGCTGCCTAGCACATCTAAGTTCAGCTCACGCCTTCTTTGCAAGCCTGTAACGTGCTGAAAATGTTGGCCTGCAATATGAGGCCCACTCCGTCCGCTCGTGCGCTTGACACACTCAACCACGCCATCACGCCCTCAACTCGCCCTCAACCAGCTTACTGAGTCATGCTTGGGGCCAAAACTATCTCTTGACATACAATGTCTTGTGATTCCAAAACCTGCCCCCTCAACAAGAAGCACTTCCTGTGCTCTTCGCAAGGACACGTGGAAAACTGCTGTACAACCTACCACCAGTGGAGGAGCAGGGCTGCACTCAATTTTGGACATTTTTACCCTGGCTTTACAGGCACCACTCTCTCTTGATGGCTCAAGGACAGCCACAGCCCCTCTTCTTGCAGCGAGCATGTTGGTGCACCAGGTGCTTGCACGGGCTCCAGCATGCTGCAGCACTCTCCTGACTGCACATGCAGCCGCCGGCTTGGCAAACACCTCTCAGCCCCACTTGGCGGGCATCATTACTTCTTTCGTCAGCCACAGTTATCTGGGCTAAGTTATAAACTTATCTGGGCCTCGCACCCTCACAGCACTTACCTGATTGCTGGTAGGCAGACACCACCTCTATCACCTCCCAGTCCCACATGCCGGACAGCACAATTGTGCGCTTGGTACCCAGGGGCAGCTGCGTCCTCGAGCAGGGCAGCACATAGACCCAACATGTACGCAGGATGATCGATACAAGCAAGGTTGTTCGTACCGATGCGCTTGAAAGTGCTCACATGCACGCATGTGCACATGGGGCGCACACCATTTGCCGTATACAATACATATATACATACATACAAACATGCTCAAACGCGCATTTTATCACAGACATGACCCGAGAGTCAAGTGTCCATGCAGGCATCTGTTTGTGACCCACATGCACCACAGGGGTTTGTTGAGCGGAATGCTGACTCGACCTTTGCAGCGCACAAGCATCAAGACAAGGGCAAAGCTCATGGGCAGGCCTCGTGCCCCAGCTTCTGCATGTGATGCTGCACTGGAGCGCAAGTGTGGCAAGACAGCTTCATGCCTCACAATCAGCCTCACACTCCATACAAGTCGGGGTGCCGCTCCTCCCTTGGCACACTGCCTTTGGCACACCGCCATAAAGCTCCACCCTTGGCACACCGCCCACAATGTTCCGCCCTTGGCACACTGAAGGTTAAAGCTCTGTCACCAACTTAGAGGAAGGCGACCTGGACTTCCCCACCGCAGGATCATGGAGATCCACCAGGACCAGACAAGAGCCAAGGACCAAGGACCAAG
>LFIK01003293.1_pt1 | contig 13116 bp, 6 predicted proteins | sample 643401 | NCBI WGS metagenome assembly LFIK01 (sample SAMN03777447, study PRJNA286221) | soda lake metagenome | biome: soda lake; feature: Kulunda steppe; material: water; isolation source: sample T5-Br brine of Lake Tanatar-5 | place: Russia: Kulunda steppe | collected 2010-07 | reverse complement strand
CGAGCGCCTCGTCTCCGGTCGTGACCACGACCGTTTCGAAGCCGGAGCCGTGGAGGATCTTCTCGGCGACCATCCGGTTGACGACATTGTCCTCGGCCACCAGAATTCGCCGCCCCTCGCCGCGCAAAGTCGCGGATCCATCGGCATCCGGAGTTTCCGCCCCCGGCAAATCGCTCTCAGCATCGGCGACCGACCGGGTCAAGGCATGCGCCGCCTCCAGACACCGCCGCAGGCTGACCGATTCGATGGGCATGGGCAGAAACGAAAGGAACGAAAGACGCCAATCGGTCCGGGCCTGGCTGTCAAAAGCGGGATCAGGGGACGGGGCGCCGAGACGGACGAGCGAGACAAGGATGTCCCGATCGGTCGCCCGAATGGCGTCGGCGGCCTCGACGGCCGATGCAGCGTTGATGGCCCGATCGACGAAGACGATCATCGCCGTACCCGACCGCACAGACCGTCCCAGCGCGCCCAGCCGATCGAGGCCGCTGAGCCATTCACCCTGCAGCCCGGTGCCGGCCAGCATGCCCAGCAACGGCGCAGCCACCGCTTCGTCAGGCGTCACGATCACGATACGGCCCGGATTACCGACGAACCGAACCGGCCGGTCGTGATCGGCAACATCAAGGACGATCGGCACGGTGGCGACGAATGTCGATCCCCGCCCCTTGGCACTGTCCAGCGTGATCACCCCACCCAAGAGACCGCAGAGCTGGCGCGCAATGGCCAACCCCAGCCCGGTGCCGCCGAAACGCCGGTTCTCCGCCTCGTCGGCTTGCGTAAAGCTGTCGAATATGTGGGCGTGATGGGCCGGATCGATCCCGACACCGGTGTCTTCGACGGCAAACGACAGCCGAATATGGCCCCGGTCGTCGCCCGATCCCCTGTCGGAACCATGTGCCGAATGCGCCGGCACCGGTCCGGCCGTCATGGGGCCCATAATCAGTGGCGACCCATGGATCGAAAGCAAGACATGACCGCGATCGGTGAATTTCACGGCATTTGAAAGAAGGTTGATGAGGATCTGCCGCAGGTGAGGCCGGTCGCCGATGACGAATTGCGGGCATGACGGATCGATATGGACCCTAAGCGGCAACCCTTTCCGATCGGCCGGCAAGCGGGCGATAGCGACAATTTCGGCGATCTCCGCATACAGGTCGAAACGCCCGTGCTCGATCCGCAATTTGCCGACTTCGATCCGGGAAAGATCGAGCACTTCATCGATGATCGTCAGAAGCGACCGCCCCGACGACTTGATCGTGCCCACCATATCGCCTTGAGCACGGGTCAGGCTGCTCTTGCCCAGCAAATCGCTCAGCCCGATGATGGCGTGCAGTGGCGTCCGTAATTCGTGGCTCATATTCGCCAGGAAACGGCTTTTCGCCCGGTTGGCCTGTTCGGCCTGCCCCTTGGCTTCGACAAGACGCCGGATCAGCGTCGCGGCGTAAATGGGGATCATGATCAAGCCCAGCAGCAGCCCCAGGGCCAGAGGCAGATGGGTACTGTGCCAATAGGGCGCGCCGATGATGGCCACGGCGAACAGGCCGCTCGACATCGCGATCGACAGATACAAGGATGGCAGGCCGAACCGGAATCCGTTGCCCAAGGCCACCCAAAGATAGAGCGGATAAAGCGGGGCCGTCCGTTCCGCTTCGAGCAGCATGCCCAGCGACAAGGCGCCGAAATCCCCGGCCATGCCGATCATGCGGCGCAGGCGTGACGGCGCCGGCCGGAAGATGATCCAGCCAACGAGCCCGATCGAGACAGGAAGATAGGCGTAGACGATCACATCGCCCCAGAACCGGCCTCCCGGCTCATAGAAACCGGCATAGCCGCCAATCTGAAAATAGGACGCCACCAGGGCCAGGATGACGACCCGGATAATCGCCTGTTCATGTTCGGAGTCTTCCCGATCCCGTAGCCGATTGCGGACTTGGGTCAACGCCTTTAGCAACGGCCGGCCGATCATGCCTGGAAGCCCCGGCTTGGGCTCCTTCACCCCGCAAACCCCTGACTTATCATCCGTTCGGGCGGCAATGTGACATAGACCTTCGTTCCCGCACCGGGACGGCTGATAACTTCGATGTCGCCGCCATGAGCGCGCGCCAGATCGATGGCCAGCGGCAAACCAAGGCCCGTCCCCGACCGGCTGTGCGAGAACGCGTTGTCGACCCGGCCGAACCGCGCGACCGCCACACGAATGTCGTCGTCGGACATGCCAATACCGGTATCCTCGACAACAAGCCTTATCCCGCCCGCCACCGACGCTTCACCCCAAAGCCCGATCCGCCCCTCGGTCGGCGTAAATTTTATCGCGTTGACCAGAAGATTGACCAGAATCTGCTTCACCTTGGCTTCATCGACGGCCATCAACGGCAAGTCATTGAGGGGCCCCAAATTGACCGTAACTTGGTGTTCCGTCGCCCGATGCGACACCAGGCGCACGACCTCGTGGCACACGCGCTCGATGTCGACCACGGATTCCCGAAGCCTGAGTTTGCCGGCGTCGACTTCCGAGACGTCCAGAATATCGATGATCATCTCCAGAAGATGATTGGCGCTGGCCCTGATATCGGTCACATAGGACCGGTACCGGCTGCTGCCGATGGTGCCGTACACTTCGTGCAAGATCATATCGGCAAAGCCGATGATCGCGTTGAGCGGTGTGCGCAGTTCATGGCTCATATTCGCCAGAAATTCAGTCTTTGACCGATCCGACAGTTCCGCCGCCTGTTTGGCCTCGACCGCGCGACGTTCGCTTTCCTTGCGAGCCGTAATATCGGTGCATACGGTCAATACCTCGCGATGGGCATCGGGGCGGCCCAAGAGCGATTGGTCGACCTGGAACGCGATCGGCCGACCGATGTCAGCCGCCTCACACTGGGGGTCCCGGCCGTCCCCATCTCTTCTGCCACAATCCCGGTTCGATGGCCCGTGCTTTAGCGTGGCCTCGAACCGGACGGCCTCCCCAGCCTCGCCGGTGATCAGCCGCTGGGCACTATTGAGGCATCGAACTGCGAAATCGGCATCCCAACAAACCTCGTCCAAGCGCCGCCCCAGTAAAGACACACCTCCGGCACCGAAACGGCGTTCGAACGCCAGATTGGCAAGTGTAAGGCGTCCCTCGACATCCGTTTTGAACATCAGATTGGCCGTTCCGTCGATCACATCGCGCAACTGGCGTTCGCTATCGCGGATAATCCGGGTCCGTTCGGCAAGGGCCACCGCAAGTTGCTGTTCCAGAGTCTCCGCCCGGTCCTTGATCAAGGCGCGGTGCTTGCGCATGGCCAGAAGATTCTGAACACGGGTCCGAAACTCGCGATAGTCGATCGGCGTCAGCAAAAAGTCCGTCGCCCCGGCTTCCAGCGCCTCGTATCGAAAATCCTTATCCTCGTAGGCCGTCACGACGATGATCGGGGCATCGAAACCCGGCAGATCGGCATGACATCGGCGAATGAATTCCGCGCCGGTCATCATCGGCATCTTATAGTCGGTAATGACGATGTCGGCCTGATGGTCGCCCAGCCATGCATGCGCCTGAATGGCGTCGCTAAAGGTTTGAACATTGGCGTCGGGTTTTAGCGACTGACTCAGCCGTTCGAGAATGTTTCGGTTCGTGATCCTGTCATCGACGATTACGATGGTTGTCATGCTGTCAACCCTGGCGGTCGGTCACACGACAACCGAGTGGAAACAGTCGTCGAACTGTCGTCGGTCATAGTGAGCTCCAGACCTCGGCTACATCCTCATGTCTGTCACCCTATAGCCTATCTAAGGTTAATGTCCAAAGCGAACCCGAATTTATTGCAATCAGGGGTTACTGGTCCCGCTTGACCTCGGCGACGAATTCGCCGACCTCGGCCGACAGACGCGACGACAATTCAAGCAAGTCGTTCGCCGATTGACTGACCTGGGCCGCCGCCGACGACGTCTCAGCCGCCGCGCTATCGACCGCGGCGATCCGATTGCTCACATGCTTCGACTCGCCGGCCGCCGACTCCATGTCCCCGATGGCGGAAGCCGTTGCCGCTTTTTGGGCATGCATCGTTTCAGCAATGTCGGACGACAGTCGGCTCATATCGTTGATGACATCGGTAATCGATTCCATCGCCGTGACGGCTTCCTGACTGTCGCCGCGTATCTGGTCGATACTGCCGGAGATCCGGTCGGTCGCCTTGGCCGTCTGGCTCGCCAGCGTCTTGACCTCCTGGGCGACGATCGCGAAACCTTTGCCGGCCTCGCCTGCTCGCGCGGCCTCGATTGATGCGTTCAATGCCAGCAAATTCGTCTGCTCGGCGATATCGCGGATAAGGTCCAATACCTCGCCGATCTGACCGATGCTGGTCTGAAGTCCGCGCACGCTATCCGCCGTCTGGCGCGCCCGTTCGACCGCGCTATCCGCTGTTTGGGACTGCTGCTGGACGGTGCTGCTGATGGAGGAGACATCCTCGGCCAATTGGTTGACGACCGCCAAGGACGATTCGACCCCGGAATGAGACGAGGTTGCCGCATTGGTCACGGCCCTGGTTTCTTCGATCGTGCGGTCCGCAACGCTGGTCATGGTTTCTGCGGCCGACGTCAGTTCAGCCGACGCCGTCGACACGGTCTCGACCATGCCGCCAACTTTGTTTTCGAACTCGGCGGTCAGGTCGGAAACGGCGCGCGACCGCTCTTGTTTGACACGCCGCTCAGCGCTCGCCCGCTCGGCATCCATTGTGTCACGCTCTATGGCAGCCGTCTGAAACTGCTTCATGAATCGCATCAATGCGCCAATCTCATCCCGGCGCCGGGTTTCTTTGACTTCGACACTATGATGGTCGGTGAACAGCTTTTGCATCAGGTCGGACACGGAGGCCAGCGGCTTCAGGATCACAAACACCAGATAGGCCCCAGCGCCCAGGATGGACATCAACAGCAACACCAACGACCCGGCTTTTGCCGTCCACAGCCAGCCCGTCTGTTGTTCAGCATCGGCGATGGCGGCGTTGAGGCGTTCATCGACAGCCGTCAAAAACCCATCGATCGGCCGCATAATGTCGGCCTTTGCAGCATGATAATCCTCGGAAAACAGAAGTTCCCGGGCCAATTCCCGATCCGGGTCGCCGGTAACCGAATAGCTGCCCGACTCGTCCGCGAACCGGCCGATCGCCGCATTCATAGCCTCGTCCTCGAGCGCGACCAAAGCGTTCGAACGGGCTACGGCCTCGTCCAGCAGCGAAAATTCATCATCCGTAATCCCGGCCTCACGAAACAGTCGGTTTAGCGGCACCGCCGGTCCGGCCTCACGGCCCGGATCGATGCCGGCAGCCCGAAAATCCCAGTAGATGCGATTGTAGCCCTCCGGCCTTGGCGCCTCGCCACTGCGAATGGCCAGTATCTCGGCATAGTAATCCGAGAATCGTTCCTCACCGGTGACAGCCAAGGACCGCGCCATGCGGGTCAAGTCATCGGAACTCTGGCGCAATTCCGCCGCCAATTCCGTGGACAGGGCTTGGCGTTCATAGGCGTCGCGCAAGCTTTCCTGGGCGTGGTTTTCAAGAACCGTAAAGGCAATCAGCATCAAGGCGGCGGCGGCGATAATCGCAAAAAGCCCAATCACCCGACTACGTTGAGACCGCTCGACCATCGGCGCAAGCCCTTCCTGTTTTACGTTTTTGCGAGCCCGGCCCATCGGGCGGGCGAACCAGACATTCGGCAACATTTAATCGAGACCGTCGTCTGTTTTTCGCTAAAAAGTCGTAAACAATCGAGACCGTGCTGATTGATTTGGAAAAGCTGGGTGGCGGTCTGGAAAAGGGCGGCGCCGATACCCCTAGGATTTGGCCGCCCGCGGTCCGATCGGCCGGAAGCTGTTCAATTCCACGTCGTGTTCGGCATCGATTTCGATCAGATGGACCTCGTACCCCCAAAGATCCGCGATATGCTGGAGAACCGAAAGCGAATCCGACTTCTCCAACAAGATGCCGTTATGCACATTGTGGTGCAGAATCAGTTTTCGATCGCCGGACAGATCGACATCGACGACCTGGATGTCGGGCTCTTGCTCGCCGACATCGTATTTCGCAGCCAGGGCGCTGCGGATTGTGCGATAGCCGCGCTCGTCGTGAATCGCATTAACCAGCAAGGTGGGCTCATCCTCGTCATCAACGATGCTGAACAATCCCAGCTTGCGGATCAGCGCCGGGCTTAGATACTGAAGGATAAAGCTCTCATCGCGATAATTTGCCCATGCATCCCGCCAGACACCGAACGTGTCGCCAGAACCGGCCGTTTCCGGGAACCAAGCGCGGTCTTCCTCCGTCGGGTCTTCGACGTAGCGCTTCATGTCCTGAAGCATCTCGAAGCCCAGCGTGTAGGGGTTGAAGCCGCCGAACCGCGGGTCGTCGAATTCCGGCTGGAATACCACCGACGTATGAGAGTGCAGGAATTCCATCATCGCGCCTTCGGTAATCCGGCCAGTTTCATACAGGCGGTTCATGATGTAATAGTGAACGCTGGTGGCACAGCCCTCGTTCATTACTTTCGTCTGGCGTTGCGGATAGAAATATTGCGCGATGATCCTCACGATTCTTATGATCTCGCGCTGCCATTGATGAAGCCGGGGAGAATTTTTTTCCAGAAAATATAGTATATTTTCTTCGGGCATGCCGAGTTGCTTCTTGCGCTCACTCGCCGCTGTTGGACCCTCCTTTTCGACATCCGAGCCGGGGACCGTCCGCCATAGATCGTTAAAGATTTTCTCTTGATAGGCTTGGCGCTCGCGTTCCCGGCGCACTTCCTCGGCCAGATCGGGCGGCCGTTTCTTCGGATAACGATGTACACCGTAATTCATCAAGGCGTGGGCGGCATCCAGCACGCGTTCGACCTCTTTGGCGCCATAGCGTTCTTCGCACTGGCTGATATACCGTTTGGCAAATTCCAAATAATCAAGAATACCCCGAGCATCGGTCCATTGCTGAAAGAGATGATTATTCTTGAAGAAGTGGTTGTGCCCAAATGCGGCATGGGCAATCACAAGGGTCTGCATCGTCATGGAGTTTTCTTCCATGATATAGCTGATGCAAGGAGAGGAGTTGATCACGATCTCATAGGCAAGACCGCGCTGTCCCTTGCGGTAAAGCATTTCATCGCGGGCAAAATGCTTGCCGAAAGACCAGTGATTATACATCAACGGCATGCCGATCGACGAATAGGCATCCAGCATCTGCTCGGCCGTGATGACCTCGATCTGGTTGGGGTAGATATTCAATCCCAATTCCTGATCGGCGATCTGGGCAATCGCTTCGTGAACCCGGTCCACCTTGTCGAAATCCCAATCCGACCCGGTGAACAGGGGTTCATCGACGCGGCCGATACCGGAATGCCGGCTGTTGCGAACCATGGGCGCCCCTTTCAACGTCAGGCTTCGACGTGGTCTTTAGAGAACAGGTCCTGGAACACGGGGAAGATTTCCCCCCGGTCCCCGACCTTGCGCATCGCGAAATTATCGACCCGGGCCGCCACCGCTTGATAGGCGGTCCAAAGATTGGTTTCCCGGCCATAAAGCGTATCACGATCCCCTTCGGAGACTTCGATATATGCGAAATACTGGCTGAGCGGCAGGATGTGGTTTTCGAGAAGATTCACAAGACGGCCGCCGTCACTGCTCATATTGTCGCCATCCGACGCCTGTGCGGCATAGATATTCCAGTCGTCCAAGGGATACCGGTCCGCCACGATCCGGCGCATTTCTTCCAATGCGCTGGAGACTAGGGTTCCACCGGTTTCCCGGCTATAGAAGAAGGTCTGTTCGTCGACCTCCTCGGCGTGATGCGTATGCCGTACGAAAACGATATCGACATTCTCGTACCGCCGCTCGATGAACAGGTACAGCAGCATGAAAAACCGCTTGGCCAGGTCCTTCATGTATTCGGTCATCGACCCGGATACGTCCATCAGGCAGAACATAACTGCTTGCGTTATGGGCTTGGGCACCGGTGTAAACCGGTTGTACCGTACGTCTATCGGATCGATATACGGTACGGACAACGACCGCCGCGTCAGTGTTTCCAATTCGGCCACGAGTTGAGCCAAGCGTTCGGGATCGGCGCCGGACGCTTCGAGATCGAATATCTCGGCTTCAATAGCCGCGATCTGATCGCCCTTGGGACGTTTCAGTGCGATACGCCTTGACAGACTGTTGCGCATCGTACGCACGAGATTGAGATTGGACGGCGACCCGGTGGCCGAATACCCCGCCCGTTGGAGCGTCGTCGCCTGGGCGACCGCCACCGATTTCTTCATGAGATCGGGCAGTTCCAGATCTTCCAGGAACAGATCCAGGAATTCTTCCTTGCTAAGGACAAACCGGAACGAATCCTCGCCCTCGCCGTCGGGACTCGCCTCACCGCCCCGGCCGCCACCCTGTCCGGGCGGCGGCCGGCGCAGCCGATCGCCGGTCACGAATTCCTTGTTGCCCGGCAGAACATGATCGCGGATGCCGCCGGTCTCACGCGGACGGAAGCTCGGCTCCCGCAAGCCGTCCGCCGGTATCGTAATTTGCTCACTCCCTTCGATATCGGCGATGCGCCGGCCGGCCGACGCTTCTCGCACGGCCTCCTTGATCTGTTTTCGCGCTCGCTCCATGAACCTCTGCCGGTTGCTGAGGCTCTTACCTTTCGGGTTTTCCCGGCGGTCAACGATATACAAGGGTCCACTGCTCCTTTCCGGCTCGGGGCCGGCCGGGCACGCGCTCAGCCAGCTTGCTTGACCCGCATGTACCACTCGACCAAGCGGCGCACCTGACGTTCGGTGTAGCCGCGTTCCGTCATGCGATCGACGAATTCCTGATGCTTTTTCTCGGTTTCCGATTCCTTCTTCGAGCCGAAGCTGATGACCGGCAATAAGTCCTCGACCTGACTGAACATCTTACGCTCGATGACCTGGCGGATCTTCTCATAAGAGGTCCAGGACGGATTCCGACCGGCATTACCAGCCCGCGACCGCAGCGAAAACTTCACCACTTCATTGCGGAAGTCTTTCGGGTTGGCGATACCAGCCGGCTTTTCGATCTTGCTCAACTCCTGATTCAGAAGCTCGCGATCCATGAGCTGCCCCGTATCGGGATCCTTGAAATCCTGATCTTCGATCCAGGCATCGGCGTAGTCAACATACCGGTCGAACAGGTTCTGGCCATAATCGTGATAGCTTTCGAGATAGGCCTTTTGGATCTCGTTGCCTATAAATTCGGCATATCGTGGCGCCAACTCGCCCTTGATGAAGGAGAGATATTTCTTCTCGACCTCGTCGCTGAACTGCTCACGCTTGATGGCCTGTTCGAGCATATACATCAGATGGACGGGATCTGCCGCCACCTCGGTGCTGTCATAGTTGAAGGTGGTCGACAACACCTTAAAGGCGAACCGGGTCGAGATGCCATCCATGCCTTCGTCGACGCCGGCAACATCCCGGTATTCCTGGACCGATTTCGCACGCGGATCGATTTCCCTCAGATTCTCACCGTCATAGACTCGCATTTTCGAGAACAGATTGGAATTCTCGTGGTCCCGCAGCCGCGACATCACGGCGAACCGCGCGAGCATTTCCAAAGTATGGGGTGCGCACGGCGCTTCGTTCAATTCCGAGTTGCGAATCAATTTATCGTAGATTTGGCGCTCTTCGGAAACCCGCAGGCAGTACGGCACCTTGATGACGCAGATTCGGTCGATGAACGCTTCGTTGTTCTTGTTGTTTCGGAAGGTCTGCCACTCAGCCTCGTTCGAGTGAGCCAAGACGATCCCCTGATAGGGCATCGCGCCGATGTTTTCCGTGCCGACATAATTGCCTTCCTGCGTGGCCGTCAGCAACGGGTGCAACATCTTGATCGGCGCCTTGAACATCTCGACGAATTCCAGGATACCCTGGTTCGCCCGGTTCAGCCCGCCTGAATAGCTATAGGCATCGGTATCGTTCTGGCTGTAGAGCTCGAGTTTTCGTATATCGACCTTGCCGACCAGCGAAGAGATGTCCTGGTTGTTCTCGTCGCCCGGCTCGGTCTTGCATACCCCAATCTGACGCAACCGAGACGGATGAAGCTTGACCACCTTGAAGCGTGATATGTCGCCCCGGAACTCGTCAAGGCGCTTCACGGCCCAAGGCGAGGCAAGCCCTGTGAGCCGGCGGCGCGGGATCCCGAATCGCGACTCCAGCATTTCGCCGTTCTCTTCGGGATCGAAAAGGCCCAGGGGGCTCTCGAAGACCGGGCTGATCTGGTCGCCGGCCTTGAGGACATAAATCGGGTACAACTCCATCAGGGCCTTGAGTCGCTCGGCAAGCGATGACTTACCGCCCCCGACCGGCCCCAGCAGATAGATGATCTGCTTGCGCTCTTCGAGACCCTGAGCGGCATACTGAAAGAACCCGACGATCCGTTCGATCGTGTCCTCCATGCCGTAAAATTCCCGGAAACTGGGATAAACCTTGATCGTCCGATTCATGTACACGCGGCCCAGACGGGGGTCTTTGGCCGTATCGATGATTTCCGGCTCGCCAATGGCTGCAACCATTCGCTCGGCGGCCGAAGCGTACATCAACGGATCTTCGCGGCATCCTTCGAGGTATTCCTGCAGGGACATTTCCGTTTCCCGGCGGGTCTCGAAGCTCTGCGTGAACTGACTGAAGAGTTCGTCGACGCTCACTGGCAATTCTCCCCTTGATAGCGCGGCTCTCGCGACCACGCGGCCGTCGGTGATAGACAAAGGCGGCTTGCGGTCACCCTCGGCAAGTCCGATGCGGGCATGGTCAATGCCAGCATGATCGATTCCGGTGCCGCCTCGCCTGAAGGCGACCGCCCCGGCCATGGCCGGCGGCGGCGCCCTATCGGAGGCAGATCCGGCACGTTCTTCAACTTTCCGATACCAACCCTGGCGATATCGTTAAGATAGCCCATCGATTGCATCCGTTTTCCAATTCGTTTTCCGGGTCCGCCCCCAAGACACGACATCGATTTTCTATCCAGCTGCCCTTCCAAGTCTCAATTCATAGTCCGAAATCACAGCCCCAGCCCTTTACGGTCCTTGAAGTTCATGATGCTGACAAGCCTCCTTGGACACCGAAAAAGGGTTGCATTCTTCATGCCACTTGAAAACCCCCACAACCCATCGGGGTTCTCCGCATAATCCAAGCGGACCGCCCGGCCCCCTCGGATGCGCGCCCTTTTCACTTCCCGAAAACCGTGACCGGCGCCTGTTCATGAAATGGGGCCGAACGGCATGCCGATCAATGACATCAAGCCATAATGATCGTCACTTTCTACTTAAGCAATTACTGCATCGTGGCGTAAATAGGGCGTTCGATGCCGTCGACGAAAAAGAGTGCGATAATATTCTCACTATCGCGTCACTTTGTCTCTTGTCGCCCCGCCTCGATTGTCGGGGGAGGCCTTTTGATCAGGCCCGATCGCGCCCGACGATCAAAGTGCGCCCATTGGAATCGTAAACCGTCAGTGTTTCACCAGGCTCGAACGGCCCATTCCCGGTCGCCCGCCAAGTCTTTCCGTTGACCATGACCGTGCCGCTGTCGATCTTCCACGAAACCACTTTCGCCTGCTGGTGCTCCGACATCATATTGCCGGCTGGAACGCGGCCGCGGGACGACCGTATGGCGGCCGAAAGAACGAAAAGGGCCAGCGACAACGTCAGGGCCGTCGCCACCCCGATCACTGTCCACGAAATGCCGAAGCCGGGAGCGGTGTCGAACAGCATTCCGGCGCCGAATGCAAAGGCTATGGCACCGCCGATGCCCAGCGCCCCAAAACTGGGAACGAAGGCCTCCAGCGTCATCAATCCGAGGCCGATGATCAAAAGCGCAACCCCGGTATAGCTGAACGGCAGCACATTGAGTGCATACAACGCCATGGTCAGGCACAAAACGCCGATGGTTCCCGGGAGGAACGATCCCGGCGACAGAAACTCGAATATCAGCCCATAGACGCCCAGTATCAGCAGGATAAAGGTCACGTTCGGATTGGTGATGATCGCAAGGATTTCCAACAGAAGGCCGCGCTCGATCTCCTCTACCGTCGCGCCGTCGGTCGCCAGCGTCACCGATTGATCGTCGACGACCGTCACGGTACGTCCATCGATCGCCGACAGCAGGGACGACAGCGACCCGGCGGTAAGGTCGACGACCGACTGTTCCTCGGCCGCCGAGGCCGACAGCGTTGCCGCCTCGGTCACCGCCCGTTCGGCCCAATCGGCGTTACGGCCCCGCAATTCCGCAAGGGCACGGATATAAGCCACCGCATCGTTGATGATCTTGGCCTCGGCGGCATCGCGCGAGGACTCTTGTGCGGCCTCGTCATCGGTGCCGTTGTCGGCCTCACCGTTCGGCAGCGGGGTCGACCCGCCCAGGGGAATCGGTGTCGCCGCGCCGATATTCGTCGCCGGCGCCATCGCTGCAATATGCGAGGCATAGGCGATATAGGTACCGGCGCTCGCCGCACGGCTGCCCGATGGCGCGACATAGGTGATGACCGGCACCGGCGAGTCGAGGATGGCGCGGATGATCGTGCGGGTCGAGTCTACCAGGCCGCCCGGTGTGTCCATGCGCAAAACGACGGCCGCTGCCGATCGGTCAACCGCCGTGGCGAGAACGGCATCGATATGATCCGCCGTCGCCGGGCCGATCGCCCCGTCGATCGTCGCCACCAAGACGGGGCCCGGCGGAGGCGATTCGCCTGTGCCGGTTTCGGCTGGCACAGCCTCATTCTGGATACCCCACAGCGACATCGCGACCAGGGCCGCCAGCGCCAGAAGCCGAACTGCCGGTGCGATACGGCCCCTAAAGTCCATGTTTCGTTTCATGATTCCAAGATGCCACGAATTGCCAATACGTCCAGCGTCGAAGTCACAATGAATGCCCTGATACATGCATAGCCGCGCACGCCAAGGACCGATTGCGCGCGCCAATCGAGCCTGCGGCTACCCCCCTTTATCAAATTGGCAACGCCCCAATGCTATCGCAAATTGAAGCAAGTTGGTGTTATGGTGTTCACGCAAAGCAATGGTCGCAATCGACCGACCTTCTGGCCGCCATAATTTGAAAGTCCCCCCTATGTCCCGGCCCCCGGAATCTGCT
>LFIK01003292.1_pt1 | contig 13116 bp, 11 predicted proteins | sample 643401 | NCBI WGS metagenome assembly LFIK01 (sample SAMN03777447, study PRJNA286221) | soda lake metagenome | biome: soda lake; feature: Kulunda steppe; material: water; isolation source: sample T5-Br brine of Lake Tanatar-5 | place: Russia: Kulunda steppe | collected 2010-07 | reverse complement strand
CGTAGTACTTCCGCATGCCTTCACACGCTGGTGCGGCTGTGCTATGGGCACAAGCACAGGGCCCAAACAAGCTGTGGCACATGTAATCATGCCAGTAATGAGTGTGGGTAACCCATCTGAGTAGATAGCTGCCAAAATGGGGGTGCAGAGAGGATGGTGTACTCAAGGCACCTGGCCCTTACTGGCAGCCCAGGTGCACCAAATATAGCGCTATGTAGGAGCCTACGACGCCATAAAACGCGCCTAAATGAATATTTTCCTTCCTAAATTTGCAAGAGGGGTGCATGCATCATATTCCATCCGACATTCAAGTTTGATGACAAAATTCGGGCTGGCTGGGGGAGATCTGGCGTATTTAGCGCCTGAAATATAGCGCTATATAGCGCCATATATTTTTCCATTTAGCGCTATACGCCGACCCCTACATAAGAAGGTATGGTTCTGTACAGATAGAAGCATCCCTGCTGCTCAAGTTGCTGGCACAGTGCACATGCTGGGATGGTTAAATGTTGCTTATTACTTGCAAGCAATTACATCCTTGACTGAGACGCTGTGGCGCTGCGCCTTCTATACATAAGCTACTGTCTCTGATGCTTGCAACAGAGGCTAGTTGGGACTTAAAATTGTTGCCAATGGTGACGTGCATGCGCAACTGCCTTTCAAATTCCTTCTCAGGCCAAGAACCGCCTCAAGGAGTCTGACATTGAAGCATTTTTGAAGAAGATCCCTGTCAAACTGGGAGCTGGAAAGAAGCAGGTGAGTGAACATTTGTGGCACCATTGCAAGCTAAGGCTTGTCAACCATGCCATATGTTCACCAGGGATATAAACATCGCCAGATCGGGAGGTCCCCAACGTTAAATTTTTTTGATTGGTATATTCACGTATAGATCGTTAAATTGACCTGGCAAAACATAAGCAAGGCCGGGCCGGGTCAAGGGAAGCCCAACTACCCCCCCCCCCAACTGCCGTGCAACTGACATTAATGGCCATTAAACATAGAATCCCTCCATCTAAGGGCCCTTAATGGGACCAGGTTACCATTTTTGTGCCTATGGGACTAAGTTGAAGGGGTTTGCAAGGAGGAGTGAATCGCCTGATCGCAAGGCATGCCACTGACGGTGTGGTGGTACAGCAACCTGGCAGAAACACATAATCCCTAGAGCTTCAGGACATAAACCAGGCCTGGGTGGTGCTTTCAGAGGAAGAGGAGGAGGAGGAGGAGGAGGAGGTCCTGGGGGTCCAGGTGTTGGGGGGACTTCATTGATGAGGATAAGTGAGGAGCACAGGGAGGGGGATGCTAAACTGCATTAAATAGTATAAATTTTCTTTGCAATTGGTGCAAAAACGCAGGAAGATAGACAAGAGAGTGTCCCTGAGCTGTGCCCCCCCTGCAACGTCAAATTGTGACTCTTACTTATTTGGCAATTTGTCCCCATCGTGAATTTCAGCCGTTTTGTTCTCATCAAAAAAGTTTGAGAAATTTGATGTCTACATCCCTGATGTTCAGTGCGTGCATTTCAGGATTAGCCTGCAACTTGTGCAGCCCACACACTCGTTGGCAATGTGGCCACAAAGTTCTTTGGTATTGCAGAGTGAGCGTTCCATGCTACCCACTAAAAGAGAGCGTGGCAAGGTAGGAGCATGAGGTCTATGGCCATGTCATAGAAAATTTTTGCACCTTACTGTGACTTCCTGAAGAAATTGCATTTACTCTATGGAGGAAGAAGGAAAGGCTAGGACAAAGGAAGGACGACAGATTGTCTGTTACACAGAGATTATGAGGTATCAACTGCATCATGTATTCCCATCGAATAAACAGAAAAAGTTTGCCCAAACTTTACCTATGCTGGTGTTTTCCAACCTTGAACAGACCTATCCATGCAATTCCTGAGTTTTGCTCACTGCTATTGCTTTTGTGCTCCACTGCACGTTCACTCCCTTTCAGGTGTCTCTATTCGAAGTGATGCCATCCATGTGCATTGGCGACCTTGCTAAGATCATTGAAGATTATGGAGACCGCAGCTGAAGGCAGGACTTTAACGTCATCATTGATCATATGACCCTTGGTTTGGTCCTGCTAGTAGCCCTGGCCTGCCTGCCTCCCTCGATGCTCTTTAAGCTTTCATGTCTAGAAGTCCTGGCCTGCATGCCTCCCTCGATGCTCTTAAGCTATCATGGCTAGAAGCCCTGGCCTGCATGCCTTCATTAATGCTCTTTAAGCTATGATGACTATTCAACAGGTTTGCAGGAGTAGCAGTTGTGTAAGGATGTGTGCGGAGGCACAACTTGTAGCAAGGAAGGGTAAGAAGCTAACCTTAATGTTGGGGGTGACCCATTGGTTTGTGGCTGGCTGTTAAGTTGCAAGTCAGGATTAACCACCAGCCTGGCCGTTAGGCTGATTGGTTCTTGGCTGGTCTTTGCCTGCCCAACAAGTAATGCGTAATGTCTGAGATAAAATGGCAAAATTTGCTGTGAATTAAATTTTTTCCCGGAGAAAGCATGACTAGGCAGGGCATGCAAAATAGACGGGGTCTCCACGGAAAAAAAAACTGGCAAAAAGAGAGGGAAAGGAATGACTTTTTCTCTGTGAGAGCACAAAAACAGGTCTTGACAGTTAAAAAGAACATGCACCTTACTAAGCATTGTGTACAGTAGCACAAGAGCAGCAGTCACAATGTCCATTTCCACTGCGCGAAAGGAGGCATTCCACCACAAATGTGCACGAAGCCTGCTCATATTCCTCAGAACATGCTTAGGGAGATCAGGGTGCAAATAGAGAGGTAGGGTCAGAGGAGCCCTCCCATTCAATGGGAGAAGTTCTGCGCACCAAGTGCGTGAATTAGCTTCAAAGCCCCACCTGGCTGTTATGAATTGGTTTTTTGGTGAAGTAAGCTTTTTTTGGTAACAAAGCTGTACCTGCCGAATGAGGTCAACTTAGCTGAAGCAACCATAATCTCAAGAACTCAAACTTGCAAGAAAAAGTCGTATTTGAGAAACAAGGATCACTCTTGAACAAACAGTTGCCCTCAAAGTCTTAGTTTGGAGCATGCTCCCTGCGCAGGGAGCAGCTTGTCACCTTCAAGATCCTCACTAGGTCTTCCTCTATCCTGGCAGAGGAGACTCACAGCTCTTCGAGCGTATGTGCCTCTTTTTCCTTGATTGATGTAGGGATGTTAACTGCCTACATAGTCTTTCTTTTTCTTCTCTTGCCGGAATAAAAAGTATTGGAGAAAATTTCTTTTGTTTTCTTGTAGTGAAGTGAGTCATACAGTGCTTAGGCCCTAGATGACTCTTTTGGAATAACAAACCAGTCTGTTTGAACAGTTGAAGACAAGCTGCACCAAGTTAAGCAAGAACTATGAGCTCACAATGTGCATGATTGAAGTCAGTAAAGAACTTGCCAAACGTCAGGATGACAGGAGTTACAAGCCTTAAGGATAAGTCCTTCAGTCAAGAAGTGCGACTGGCAGTGCCAGACCCAGGCGCAGTGTGCTAGCCTGCTCATAAAAAGCAAGTAATCAATGTAGGAATGCAACTCCAAATCACCGTTACTCAATAACAAGCTGTTAGTTAATCGTAATTCAATAACAAGATGTTATTTAATCGTCTAAAATACAAAAGCCACAGTCTCGGATGTCGCACCAAGTGCATGCTTTTGGCATGTCCAGAGTACTAAATTCTTGCATCAAGGGGCATCAAAGTGTAATACGGTCACAGCTGTTCACTAAGCTGGGGCGCTAATAGCCTAGTAGGGTACTGCATAACTTATTTGTATTGATTGCTGCTGCCACCCATCTATGACCCTCTGTCGCCACACGCCTTGTGCCGACTAAGACCATCACCAGGTTTATGTTGCATGGTGAAACGAAGGGGTGCTAGCACCCAGCCACAGGACAGGCTTAATTGCTGTTGCGCTCTCGTGGATGTATATCAGAATATGGTGTCCAATAATCCAAGTGCCTCTCCCTGAGGTCCACAGCAAAATGACCAAGATCAATGGGCTCAAACTTCAGCAGCCATTCCTTGAACAAATAGGATTTTGTGAGACCATTCATAGCAGACAGGATGTGGGATGACCAACAACCATCACACTGTGAGCTCAGTTGCATGTCAGATTGTAAGATCTTTCTCGCAGTGGAGCTATTGCTTTGGGTTAAAGCATTGTATAGCCGCACTGCCGCCCTGAACCAGTTGAACTGTAGAGGCTCTAGACCACGCTCGCGCATAACGCACCAGGAAGGGGTTGCGTCCTTGACCATCAGAATCCTCTTGAGCACTTACATAAGCCATTTTAGTAAAGGATTGTCCAATTCTTTGCCCTGTTGTAAGAACGGGGTGGCTTAAAGCTGCCTTGCATACATACCAGCAGGAATTGCGTACGTTTAAGGAGCCACATGTAGATGTGTAACCTGCTTGTAAGGTCATGTTCCTGTATGAACCTGTTTGATGCGGAAAGTACCAGAATCCAGCAGAAAGCTGGTACTTTCCGCTGGATGACGATAAACAAGGATGGTGTACTCGAGGCCCTTACTGGCAGCCCAGGTGCACCAAATATAGCGCTATGTAGGAGCCTACGACGCCATAATACGCACCTAAATGAATATTTTCCTTCCTAAATTTGCAAGAGGGGTGCATACATCATATTCCATCCGACATTCAAGTTTGATGACGAAATTCGGGCTGGCTGGGGGAGATCCGGCGTATATAGCGCCTGAAATGTAGCGCAATATAGCACTATATCGCTATACAGCGCTATATAGCGCTATATGTCTTCCATACATGTGGGTCACCAAAAAAATTGGAGTACTCCAATTTTTTGCGCGCATCTTTTACCTCGTCTGCAATGCTATCAATGTCATTCGAGTAGATGGCGATCAGCAGAGGGGAGAGGGGACATCCTTGTTTAACACTGAAAGATGGCTGCACAGAAGCTGTCTTATCCCCATCCAATAACGTACACTCATCAGCATGGTACAAGTCTTATAGGATGGACAGGATACGGTCAGGCATCCGGCAACTGTGTAAATGGCCCCAAAGCTTATGTCTTGGAATACAATCATAAGCTTGTTTGAACTCAATAAACGCAGCATGCTAAATGCGCATACAACTGTGATGACCCGAGCATTCTCTGTGCAGCATGCGCATGCTTTACGTGTCGTAGAATGAATAAGGGTTGTAAGGTGCTTCTGCCTGGATAAAACCCAAATTGCATGTCCAGAATCTTCTTGTGTTGGATGCATCAGTCCTGAATCATATGATTCATGCATGGAGCGTAGCAGATGAGAGTAAAGTCTATACAACGTGCCACCGATTGCAATCATTCTGTAGTTCACTGTGTCAATGGCTCCTTCTTGTGTATGGGAGTGAGCTTTGCTTCTTTCCAAGACCTGGGGATGTTGGCTTTTGCGATGAGCAGCTTGAAGAGAGCAGCAATGCGAGGAACTAGCACATCGACATTTTCCCAACTTCTCTCATTGTGTTTGGGCACGCACTTGCAAGCACATTTAATGAAGGTTGGTGTAATTGTGTCAACCCCAGGTGAAGGTGAAATGTTGATTCCAGAGATATGGGTGGCGACCAAAGTGTGCAGCTCATCATCTTCTGGCGTGGTAAAAGGTTGTGGGCCTAGAGGTTGTGCATTGTTGTGTCTGCGCCCCAGTTAGATCAAACTATCCATGGCTGATTCAGTGCCAGTCCATCGTCTCACATGTCTGTGCTGTTGAGTTTGAGCGGCAGATTGGCTCACTGTTTCCCACCTGAACACCCTCAAGTAGTGTAAATGGCTGCACCAAGAGCTCTCTGCGACAGGGGTCACATGCTTGGCAGCTGGTTTCTTGAGCATCTTGAACAACTTACCATCAATGGTGCGCCCTCCCTACCCAGAGGGCCCTGGTCACACATTTGCCATACCCCCCGGTTGTACTGCACTGTAGTACAGAGCCTTCCTAGATACATGCTCCTTGATCTTCCTCGTGACGTTATGCGCAGCATGGCTCGCTTCAGACTTCGTGCCCACACCCTACGAGTTGAAACTGTGACTTGGACTCACAATACCTCCCCTACTTGTGACTTGTGCAAGTAATGCTAATGATGTACAAGATGAGCAACACGTCCTTATTCACTGCACCCATCCACACGCGGTCTCTCTCCGAAGGACCTATGCATCCCTACTTCCTCTTGCAGGCTTCAACAATGTGTCTGCTTTTCTGAGCCAGGAAAACAATAATCTTTATTTCCTCTTTCATGCACTGATAGTTTTTTATGAGGAGGCCAGCAGTCGCACTTCTCGACTGATGGCCTTTTTCTTATAACTCACTCGGCAGGTACAGCTAAGGAACACTTACCCTACACGGTATGATGCACGGAGTTGGAGGCATGTCATTGCGAGTTACACACTAGTTAAGGTCCAATTACACTGTTTTAAACTGTACAAAGAGCGAGGCTGGCATGCAGCCGACATAATACTTGGGAAAGCATGGTCATAACATGAACAGGTGAAAGGAAAGAAACTGCAATTAAGCATGGTTACTTCAGCATTCTAAGTCTTCTTCAGACGATCTGTGCATCTAAATTTTAAAAAGCGTACAAGTACACACAGACAAATCATGATGATATTAGTCTGAAGAGCACAAATAATGCCAAAGGCTCTTGCACACCGGTTGAGCGAGCTCTGTTGCATAAATGACAATAATAAGGGCGACCTCCCCCGGCTACCTCCTTGAGAGGGGACTGGCGTTGATGTGGATGGATGGGGCCCCAGCAAGCGGGGCGATGGAGACACATGAGAAAATGAAGCCAAGCAAAAGGTAGCCACAGCAAGATCCAGAAGAGCAAGGGGCTGGCTTTATTCAACGCACTGCACCATGCCAAGCCTTTCCCTCTCAAACACAAACCTTAAGCAATTCAAACCGCAGGCTACAATGAGCAGCAAGGTAGCCAGCATCCGACTTGCATGAATAAATGTATGAGGGGGATGAAGCCTGCTATCTGGTCTCACATCACCGTCGAAGGGAAGGCCATTGAAATATACACACGCAGAAGCATGTACCTATGTAGCCACCTGACCCACACCCCAAAAGAGTACATTGTTGGCCATCCTGCTCCAATGCTTTTGCCGTCACTGAGCAGCCAGCTGGTTACAATCCTGCCTCAGCCTTTTTAAAAACATTCCTAGCAGCATTAGCCCTCCAGTGTGCCAGCAAGTGACCAAAATAGCCCATCCATCTGCCCCCAGGTTGCATGTAACGAACACAGGACACACCGGGACACACACATTGCAACAGCACTCACATCGCAACCTTCCGTGCATACGTGGCATTGTAGCCAGCCCCTGGCTTACTGGCTACAATCTTACGGCTGAGTCTGCACCCAGAACTGCTTGTGATGCTGCTGCCACACGTACTGCTGCTGCAGCTTGAATCTGCACTGTCCATGCTGCTCCTGGTGCCATCCTGCGAATGTGTACAAGCACGCTCATGCGTGTGTGTGTGTGCTGATAACATGTCTGCTTTTTTGAAGCAGGACAGTGAGCTTTTTTCTTTTACGAATTGATTTCCTTTCATGAGCAGGCTAACAGTTGCACTTCTTGAATGGATGCATTATCTGCGTACACCTAGTAAATCTTGTGTATGTGTGCGCGTGTGCATATGCATATACATGCAGTGCACAGCTACAGCAGCAGCAGCAATAATACCGCTGTGCCCAATGGACTTCTTGGTGTCGCTGCTCCACATCAAAAACAAGGGCATCAACAAGGAGTACCAGGTGTTCACACCTGCGGGGACGCGCTCAGACCCAGATCCATCAACAGATACTTCTGGCAGGAGCTTGTGAGCTGCAACCAGGATCCCATGGTTGTTTCGCTGGGTGCTTTGACATGGGTTGACAGATCTCGGCTGAATGCTTCCAAACGGCCAGAGATGGACCGGAGCAGTGCGCACACACAGCTGTCCGCATGGCCTGCACACATACACACAAGCTCCATGAAATAGGCTTCTCAACCACAAGTTGGGAAGGTGAGAAAAGGTGCACACCAGGAAGCTTGGGCGATGGGACAGCAAATAGCTGATAAAGCCGCACACCATCCTTTAAAGGGTGCACCATGGTATAACACCTTCCAAGAATAATGCTGGTGGCACAGCTCAAATTAGCAAAGGCGATGTGCTGGCTGGACATCAATTCTGATCATGTTGCAGCTACTTAGGGTTAAGTTTGGAGCTCATGGGAAGGGGAACGGAGCAAGGCCCGCCTTGGTCAACGCGAGGGTTCACAGCTGCAGCAACACTGGCCAAGCTTCTTATTCCTATCCCTCGGTGCGTACCATGCTCTGCATAGAAAGCCAGGGGAGCCACTGACCTTGTTGCCTAAGCTGAGCCTGAGTCACCGCATGGAACAGCGACTCAGTTTTTTCCTGGAGGGCGTTTGGTCCTGCAAAGCACACGCATATCGTTGAGAACTATGTAAGGACAGCCGGAGCACCAAAGGAAGGCAGCTCCATGCGCGGATGCCTGCGGCATCAGCCCGTCGGGACATGCAGCGCTCGGCGCGGCACGGCAACACTTGCTGCATACCTGCTGTCGTCAGCTGCGCAGCATAATCTTGCAGCTGATGCAGCAGCGTATGTTGCTGCTGTTGGAGCAGGAGCTCGGAGCCTGCGGGGCAGGCAAAAGACGACCGGGTGTTGCCGGAACAGCTCGGATTTGAAATGCGCCATGCACGCGCCTTTTGCGCGCACAACGTATGAATCCCAGGCCTGCCCATACCATCATTGCAGCCACTCTCCTGCCGTCCCACACGCGTGGGTGGGGGCGCGCAGGACCAGCAACTGGGGGGCCGCGCCATTCGACTGCCCAAATCCCTGATTCACTCACCTTGAAATTGCTGTGGGCTGACTCCCATAACTGTAAGAAATGCTCAAATTTGTTTGATTATAAGGCTGCGCGAGTTGGGTAATCCTGAAATGGATCAGGTCCGATACCCATTTTACCCAGTCTTCATTTCAACTAATTGCTATATTTTATATTCAGTTATTTATCTCTATTGTGTGCCTCCATGTGAGACATGCCGGGCGCTAGAGGAAGCTGGTGGCTGGTAGCCCTGTTCTTTAGCCTGGTGGCAATCCCGTTGTGGATTGCACATTTTAGGACATTCATTTGGGTCCCTAAGCCAAAAGATGCAGAACCATCAGAATTTTCGGAGCGAAGGGCTCTCCCCCACATCCAGGACCTGGTCTTGGGGATCGGTGACCGGCAGGTGAGGACAAACACCACAAACAAATCATTGATTGATTCACTGTCTCTGTACTGTCCTGCAGGGGGCCTGGCTCCCTCTTGCATTGGTATGCTTACACAGGAAGTGAAAGTGCGCACGCAGGGCACTGATCTGCACAGGATGTGCATGACGTTCCATCCAGCGTGATCATTCTGTGAAGAATTGCTTTTCCAGCTGCGGTTGTGAGCGTGCACACTTCGTTCCTTGACAGGTATCTAGTCTTGGGCTGTCCCTGGCAACAAAGTACATGCTCGAACACGCAAAGGCAATCGCTGAGTCCTGTCGTTCAAAACAAAATCTGGAGGTCCAGGTAATGGATTGGAAATAGACGAGGACTGTTATGAAGCTTGCTCAGCTTGCAGCGCTCAACTTTTCTGATCTATGGGGTGCGCGCGTGCATATGTGTGTGTTTGTACGTGCGTGCGTGTGTGCATGCATGCTTGTGTGTGTTGTGTATGCGTGCGTGCGTGTGTGTGCGTGTATCCTTGCGCACATGCAAGTTCAAAGCCCACATTCACAACTTATTTGTGCTTGTTACTGACTTTTGTCTCTCAGGTGGACCTAGAGACGGTCTCTGGGGTAGGTAGAACGAGTTTGATCATTCAGATGATGTGTAGGCATTCAGGAATAAGGGTTGACCTGGTCTTGCCTTAAGTTTGATAAGGTAGATGCAAGTCACATCCAGCCTAGAGAGGTCTATGGCACACTGCATCGCCTGCCATTAAGTTTGGTCCCCTGTTCTTGGTGTTGCCATCTTTCCTGCACATGCCATAGCCAAGGGAGGATGCTACTGATGCCCTGCTTGCTATGCAGGCCGTTGGGATGTCGTTCATGGGAGTCAACTTCACCAACGCGTACAGGTGCGTGTATTCACTTGTGGATAGGGGGGGGATCCTGGGTCATCGTTTTCCTGCTTGACTTGTCTTGTCTTCTTGGTCATGAACATGATGATGCCACAGATGTCACTGAGGTTGCAAGTGCAAGCATATGTCAGGAAGTTGGGATGCGCGGGATGCACACTGCCATGCTAAGCGGGTGCCAGTGTATGGCCTTGATGTCATGCCGTCCTTCTGGACTGTCTGGACCTTGCGCTTGGTGCCATGAAACACCCTGCCTTGCAAGGGCGGCCAGCAGGGAAGAAGCTTTAAGTCTCCTCAATGAGGCAGCAAGCATGCCTTGTGCAACTATTGCCAACTGATGCAACACAGCCTTTGCACTGTACTAGGCAAAGCCATGACTTGATCCCAGCTTCATCGCCTCTCACAAGCTGCCTCGCCGCTTGCTCCCTCTCACTAGCTAAGGCACACAGGGCTGCAGGTGGGCAATGCATGGGAAGGCAGTGGCTTAGTGCTGATCATTGCTAGCTGCACATCATCCTCAGGTCAGCAGCATGCAGGAGCAAGGCCTGGCTCAATGGCTTGCAACGAGCCGCCTTGTCCCCTCCATGGTCGCCGTGTTCCAGTATGAATGCGCACGCCTGGCTCACTTGTGGCCAAGCGAGCCCAGCACCCTGTGAGCGTGACGGTCCAGCCACACTCAGCTGCTGCTTGTGACGCTGGTGCGGTGCCCCTCCCGTGACGTGCGGCCCATGACCTCCTTCCCTGTTTGTGGCAGGCACTTGGACAACGTGGTCCTGAAGATCACGCCAGCAGGGCAGCAGGGCCGCCCAGCCGTGCTTGTTGCGTCCCACTACGACTCAGCCGTGTGCTCAAAAGGAGCTTCAGATGATGCCTCCCAGGCGCGTCTCCCTGCACCATGGCGAAATGCGACCCGTGTCGTGTGCATAGCTGGAGGGGACGTTGCTCGTCTTTGCCTGCACTTGCCTTGCCCCACAGGACTCTGCTTGGGTGCTGCCAAGGAATCCTGATTGCCGTGCGCTCAGGGAAGGGCCTGGTTGCCCTTAGGCACATGCTCACACAGAGGCTCTCAACCACAACAGCACACACACATACAAATAAGGGCATGCACCATTATGCATACGCACACCATACCAGCCGTGCATGCGTACGCGTATTCAGTACACGCGGTTTCGTTGTGTGATCAAAACGCATTCATGCACTAGGCGTACGGCATATTGCTCAGGAATCTGCTACCATGTCCTCATCCAGGTGGCTGTCATGCTTGAGCTGGCACGAGCTATTGTCAACAAGGCCGACCACATGCCATCTTCACCCATCATCTTCCTGTGGACAGGGGGTGAGGAGGCCATTAGCCCGGTGTGTGCGCGTGTGTGTGTGTGTGGGTGTGTGGGCGTGTGTGTGTGCGTGCATGTGTGTGCACGTGCGTGTGCATGTGTGTGCGCGTGTTTTGGCGCACTGAAAATCACTTATATTACAGAGAGCGTCACTCAATCTTAGTTGCAACGTAGTGCTCAGATTGTGTGAGTGTGCATGTTCTTGTGTGTATGCCTGCGTGCGGATGCATACGCGTAAGAGTTTGTGCACATGTCTACACAGGCTTGTCCACTTTGATGCGCTTTATGCTTTGATGGTCAAACAAGTTTAGCCCATGGACTGTTGGCTTCTGCTTTGGGCTTTATTCAGCTCGGCCCAGACTTATGTCTGAAAGAATGAGACATGGGCAGTGCTCGCCATATTTGCAGCACAATGGAGATAATGCACCTAGCATGAATGGGGGGGAGCAAAGGAAACGGGCAAAACCCACATGCATTATCGGGCTCGGCTCTGCTTGTGCAGGCTAGCCTGCTGCTCTCTGGTGCCCATGAGCCAAGCACATTACAAGTACCCTCAGCCTTCCCTTATCCGTAGACGCCATGCTGGATGCTCCCTAAATGCCTGTGTTTACTGCACAATTAGCATGTTTTTTCTCATGGGCTCTCTGGACGTCAGGCTGCCAACGGGTGGGCGAGACACTCCAAGCACTTCCAAGAAGTGGGGGCTTTCATCAATCTTGAGGTGAGGCTGCCGCTACTTGGTGTGTGTGTCATGAGGAGATGCTGGATGTACAATGCAGCCTGGCTATGAGGAGCATCCCCTTCAAGAATATGAAATGCTGCCACGCACAACTTCACATTCGTATTTCACATCGAAACCTGTGTGGTCATTACTCAAGCATAAACCCACATCAAAAACTATGAGGTCATGCGCTTTAATCTCAAATTTACGCCTGCATTCATATATATATATACATATATATACACACTTTTGTGGGGTGATGTGCCTGAGCGCTACCCCAGATCAAGATTTATGGGGTCATGCAGCAAATAGTAGTTTTGTGGCCATAAGTTGTGTGATGAACCTGCCAGCTCGAGTGCAGGAGCGTGCACAAGCTCTTTGCCAGACTAAAAGCATGTTTTATGCAGCCCACTTCATGACATGCTTCCTGTTTCTTAAAGCTCATGCGCGCATGTGTTCTGTTGAGCATGCGCACCCTTCCCCACCTCAGCAGCCCACTTATTCTTATTGGCCTCAGGTATCCCAAGAAACGGCATGCGAGTGGGCACATGCGCTGTTTTGTGTCCCCACATGCTTTTTTACACTCCCTACTGTGCACCACAGTCCATGGGCGGCGGCGGCGTGCCCATCCTCTTCCAGCACACAGGGGCCTGGGTGCTTGACGCATTTGCACGTGGCGCACCCTACCCACGCGGCTCTCGCATTGCCCAGGTGCGTGCGTGCACACCTTCTGGCCTCATGTCTTGTGCCACCGCCTCAAGCTTGTGCGTGCACACTCTGAGGCCTCCTGTCTTGTTCCACCGCCTCAAGCTTGTGATAGGAGGTCCCGTAGAGTCTGTGCACGTAGGAGGTCCCGTAGAGTCTGTGCACGTAGGAGGTTGTGATAGGAGGTCCCGTAGAGTCTGTGCACGTAGGAGGTCCCGTAGAGT
>LFIK01003291.1_pt1 | contig 13118 bp, 5 predicted proteins | sample 643401 | NCBI WGS metagenome assembly LFIK01 (sample SAMN03777447, study PRJNA286221) | soda lake metagenome | biome: soda lake; feature: Kulunda steppe; material: water; isolation source: sample T5-Br brine of Lake Tanatar-5 | place: Russia: Kulunda steppe | collected 2010-07 | reverse complement strand
GGTCATCGACCGCACATCCGGAGACAGCCTCCAGATCCAGGAGCGAGGCTCCTAACGACCGATGATCCCAGATGTAGTGGTTGCTGCACTCATCTGGATAGCCCCTTATCAGAAAGGCCGCACCCCAAAGGCGGCGATCCCATAATCGAACCCCGAGAATCGCGAACAAGGGCGCGAACGATGAGATGAGCAGCTCGACACGAGCGCCAAGTGAACCCCGTCCAGGCGGGCGAACGTGGATGGTCATTCTGCTTCGAAACCGAAGTCGTCGAACCCGAGGGTTCGGGCGTTCTCGGTCACGGTGCGGACCACGTTGTCGGGCGCCCCGTCGGGCAACTCGGCTTCGATGTCGATCGTGATCTTGAGCTTGGCCCCCACCTGGCTCTGCAAGTGGACGACGACGCTCTCGGCGAGCTGCTGCACGTCGCGGGAGAAGCGTTCGGGCGACACGCTCGACGTTCCGAAGAAGCGCTTCGGGCCGGCGGCCGCGGGGCCGGTGGTCCTGCCGTCTCCGCTGTCCGTGCCACCGGCGGCGACGCCATCGGCCGTTCCGGCTCCGGTAGTCGCTCCGTTCTCGCCGGTCGAACCGTCTCCGGTCCTGACGCCCGACTCGTACTGGCCCTTCACCTCGGCGGCGACCGAGGGCTTGATCAGGACCGAGACACCGTCGAGCTTCACGGATGCGACCTGTTGGCCGGCGGACAGACCCCGGTAGCGGTTCTCGTCTTCGTCGAAGCTGTCGGCGTAGGCGAAGGTGTCGTGCTCCCAGGTGATCTTGCTCAGACCATCCTGGACAGCCCGGGCCAACACCGACGAATCGCGCAGGCGCGGCAGGTACAGGTAGGTCGCGAAGTCCTCCCAGACCTGCTTGACCGTGACGTGGTCACCACGCCACAGCGGCACGCGGTTGAGCTCCATCGCCAGCCGCACCCCGGCGAACTCGGTGATGAGGCTCTCCTCGGTGGTGAGCTTCTTCGCCACACGCTCGGCCGGGTTGTCGGTGCCTGACACGCGGATGGTCTCCCAGTGCACCCCACCGGTGGGGTCCTCACGTGGGACGCTCGGCACGAGCGCCCATTGGTAGGTCTCGAGGATCCGGTGCGTGACCGTGTCGTCGGCCTGAGCTTGCTTGGTCTTGGCCTGGTTGCGCTGGAACGCGTCGAGGTTCAGCGCTTCCTCCTCGGCGAAGATCGACGTCCACGCCATGTACTCGCGGACCGCATCCTCGAGCTCCTCCAGACGCTTCGCGTCGGGGGCGAGGAACACCAGCATGTTGCGGTACCGACGAGGGCTGTTGCCGCGGTTGCCGAGGATCTGCTTCGCCCACGCCAGCCCGGCCGAGTCTTCGGACTTGCTGTCGTGCGGGTGCTCGGGGTGCAGTACGACCAGACGGGCCTCGGCCTCGTCGGGCACGTCGCTGGTCGACTCGGGCGCGACGTGCTTGGCGGCGAACGGTCCACGCTGCGCGTCGGCACGGAGCCGGTTCACGATCTCGAGGTGGACCATGTCGAGCTTCTGCTGTGACGCCCGGTCCTTGGCGAGCTTCGTGACCGTCGGTGTCGTCGAGTACCAGAACCGCTGACCGTCGACGTAGAGGTAGGTGGACTGATCCGACAGCCGCCGTAGCGCGTCGCCGAACGTGGCCGGGGCCTCGCCGGGCTGCACGCAGCCCAGCTTGATGGCTTGGTCACCGATGCCGCGGTTGGTGGCCTGGTGGGTCGGTGCCGAACCGAGGTAGATCGTCCGGGCAACGCGGCGGGTCGACGAGTAGCGGCCCAGCGCGGGGTTGTCCCGGTCGACCTTGAGCGGCAGCGAGTTCGGCCCGTCGATGTCGGACTGGATGATCGGGACCCAGACGCGCTCCACGTAGTGGGTCAGCTCGTCCTGCACGGCCGACGCGTCCATCGGGATTCCCGATGGCATGATCATCAGCGACTTGTCGTCGCGCTCCCACATCTCGTGGATGACCGACGCCATCAACCGCAGCACGCCACGCGTGCGCTGGAACCGCTCGAGCGTGGACCACTCGTTGTAGAGCACGTCGAACAGGTGCGGGTGGATCGGGTAGGCCGCCTCCATGCGACGCTCGTACTCCGCCTCGGCGGCCTCGGACGGGAACTCGCTCTTGTGCGAGCGGTACAGCTCCCCGAACGCCTTGATGACCGCGTCGCGCTTCCGGAAGAGTTCCGGGTCAGTGATGTCATCGAACAGCCGGCGCCGGACGATCTCGAAACCCTCGTCCGCGGTCGCCGGCGACCACGGAGACTCCATCCGCTTGACCACGTTCGTCAGGCGCTCCAGGGCCTTCTGGCCGCCCTCGCCACCGATCTCGATGTCGGAGGCGGGGATCGAGACGACCATCAGCACGTTCTTGCACTGCTTGGCAGCCTCCGTCAACGCCTGCGCGAACGAGAAGTGCGCGTCGAACGAACCTGCCGCGAGGCCGTCCTTGCTGTAGAGCTGCCGTGCGTAGGCCACCCACTCGTCGATGAGGATCAACGACGGGCCAACCGACTCGAACAGCCTCTTGAGCACACCACTGCCCGGCGCCGTTCCGGTCGCATCCGCTTGCGCGACCTGGTCGTAGCCGTCCTTGCCCCCGAGCTGGTAGGCCAGCTCCCCCCAGATGGTCCGGAGTTCCACGCCGTCATCGGCGACGCGCGGCTGCGCAGGCGAGACGTCGGTGCCCACGATGACCGCACGCTTGGCCTCGGGCAGCTCATTGATCCCGGCCTCGGCGAGAATGTCCTCGACGCCGGTGAGGTCCTGGGGCGAGGATCCGGATACGAGGTGGTACAGCGCCAGCATCGAGTGGGTCTTGCCGCCGCCGAAGTTGGTCTGCAGGTCGACAACCGGATCACCACCCTCACCGTGCAGGCGCAACGCCGCGTTCTTGAGCAGCTTGTGCAGACCGTCGGTGATGAAGGTGCGGCGGAAGAACTCGCGCGGGTCGCCGTACTCGGACGCAGCGTCACCGCGTGCGACCTGGGCGAGGTCGGCAGCGAACTCCGCCTGCTGGTAGCGGCCGGACGCGACGTCCTTGTGCGGCGTGACGATCTCACGCCACGGACTCAAGCCAGCGGCAGGCTGACCCTCGACGGCGATGGCTGCCTGCTTGCGCTTCTCGGATCGGGCTTCGGCGGCGAACTTGCGCCGCATCAGCTCGGCCTTCTCTTTCTCAACCTCGCGCGCTTCAGGCGCCGAGATGGCCTTGAGGAGGCGCTCAGCTGAGTCGAGCGCGCGGTAGGTGTCGTCGGTCGAGAACGACTCCTGGTGCGCCCACCGGTTGCGGTGGTCGGAGAGCTCGAACACCAGGTTGCGGTCCGAGCGCGACAGGACCCGGTTGAAGATTGGGTCCCAATACCCCTTCAGGCAGCCGAGCAGGAAGCTGACGTCGTTGCTGTTCACCTCGTCCGGACTCGGCGCGGGACGGCCCGGCCGAGTCGCCGCCGCGACGTACCACTTCTCGGAAGACCCCTCGTACTTCGGGGCGAGCTCGCGCTCGACGAAGGGCGCGAGCCCTTCGGCCAACAGGCGGAGCGCGTTGCTCACGCGGTCTGCGTTCGTGGTAGCCATTTCAGTCCCCCAAGTCCTACACGTCGAGCGTTGGCTGAGTCTCGGCGGGCGTGGTCGCCTCCCGACTCAGGGCGATGAGTTCGGGCCACGCGGCGACGAGCGAGTTGTACGCGTACGCCTCGTCGACCCATCCCTTCTTCTCAGCCAGTAGGTACAACCTGTACGCGAGATCGCGTGCAACCTCAGCGAGTCCACCGACGAGTGCGATCAACGCTCCAGTCGCCTCCTCACCATCGCGCTGGAGCGTCCTCACGAGGTGCTGCATCACCTCCCAGACAGTGAGCCGCGCGTCGGTGCGCGGGTCCCAGTCATCGGCAAGTTCGTCACGTGTCAGCAAGCGCACGCTGCCCGCCCTCGCGTGCAGGAACCCCGCCTCGACGAGCCCGTCGATCGAGGTGACCTTGGCACGAGCCAGCGCCTCGGCGGAGCCGAACTCCCCTGCTTCGAGCCCCGCTTGTTCGTACCAGGCAACGGCCCACCGAGTCTCGGTGTCCAGCTCGCTGTCCCGCTCTTCGAGGACCTCATCGAGCGTCCGGTTGATCAGGTTCAGCGCCGTGCGGACGGTCATGTGCGAGCCGTCCGCCTCGATCACGGCCGAGTGCCGTGAGAAGACCGCCATCCCCGGGCCGATGGCGGCCTGAGCCAGGTCAGCAGGGGCGATGTTCGTGGACGTGAGCGCGGCGACGGCGCCGGCCATCTCGCTTCGGAGTCCCGTCTGGAACTCCCGACGCGAGGTCACGCCGGCTTCCGCACTCCGTGGGCGACAGACGAGCAGCGCGTAGGTAGCGAGCGCGTTGCTGTTCTGGCCCCGTTGTCTCGAGCTACCGGTCCCGTGGATGGGCCACGTCCCGACCACGGCCAGCCCCGCCGCCATGAGTGCTTCGAGGACGGCTTCCCATCCGGTCTTGCGGTCGTCGCCGGTCTCGGCTTGACGGTAGGCGTAGACGATGAGCATGGGGACGTCGGCACTCTGCCTGGTGGCTAGCTTGCCGAAGACAGCCTCGAGCCCGTCGATGAAGTACTCAGCCGCCGCGTCGGCATCACCGCCGTGCCTGGACGGGTCCGCGATGACCTCGCCGGCCCGGGGGGCGCGGATCGTCGAGAAGAGATCTGGCTGGATGGGCGCCAGAGCGTGCCGAAGCCAGACGTAGAAGTAGTCGCTCAGGTCCGCATATCCGATGTAGGCGAAGTACGGCGGGTCGGTGGCGACGAGAACCTCGTCATCCAATCGATCGGCGAGGTCACGAGCATCGGTGGCATAGACGGTCGATGCTGGTCCGTCGTGGTCGACCCACTCGAAGGCCCGTACGGCCGTCTCGACCTGCTGCATCCAGTCTCCTACGGAGCCCCCGAACGGGTTGACTTCCACGAAGTCCCAAATAAGCGCGAGATCGTGTCGGGCGAAAGCGGGTTCAGCCTTGGCAGCACCGTTTCTTGAGTCCAGGCGCCAACGAACCTGCCGACTCGAGCTTTGGGCCATCTTCCCGACGCAGAGGCCGAGGACGCTCGCGACGGCGGTGGCGTAGCCGTCGTCCGCGCCGTCCTCCAACGCTCTCGCGTGAGCCCACTGAACCAGCTCCGCGAACGTGCCCAGCGCCAGTAGCTGGCGGTCGGTGAAGAGGTCCCGCCAGCGCGTGACCCCGTAGCCCTGCACACGGAACCCGAGCCCGGCATCTGGAAGCGGGACATCAGCCAGGGCATCGTCCACCTCGACCGATCGGGCCGCGCGAAGCTGCTCCTCGTTCGGCGCCTGGTAGCCGCGACCCCCGGGGGAGTCCGCCGCCACCGCGATCATCATGTCGCCCAGTCGGCCCGCCTTCCCTTCCTTCCGCAGGTACGGGAACGCGATCGGAGCATCTGAGAAGAGACAGCGCTTGTTGCTCGGCTCGACTGGGTCCCCATCAGACACGACCTCGAACGAGATGGTCTTCTCGGCGTGGTCCAGAACCGGTCGCAGATGCGCCCTCTCTCCCTTGCGCTTGGACATCCACCAACTCGCGACGAGGGGCACGTGGACCCCCTGGAATCGGGGGTCGGGACTCTCAACCGTCCTTGCCCATCGCCAGGCGATGACCATCGAGCCGTCGGATGCCGTGGGGTAGTGCGCGCCAATTCGTCGCTTGGCTTCGGCGTAGACGAGCTGACCGTAGTGCTCGACGTCGGCGACGAAACCCGAGAGCCCGCTCGTACCGGCGAGGGCTGCCCGGCTCGCTCCGTACGGCCCTTCACCCCTGACCGACGGGGCAAGCTCGGTCAGTGTGCGACTAACGAGCGCGGGAACCGGGTTGAGATCACTCCCGACGGCACGCAGCCCGAGTCGGCGTGCCTCCACCAGCGTCGAGCCACCCCCGCAGAAGGGGTCGACGACCGTAGGGGCCCCGTCCGGCCAAGCGCGGCGAATCTCAGTCGTTGCCGCCCGAACGGCTCTGTCGCTGGGGATGACACCGTCGGCAGGAGTGAGACCTTCGATAATCGAGAGCAAACGCGCCCGCTCCTCTGGGTCTACGGGGTCATCGATGAGCGAAGCGAAGAGCAGCGCCCGCCACGCAGGTAGAGGCATCGGAGAGAACCACTTGTGCAGGTTGCGGATGGTTCCCGTCTTCCGGTTCTTGTCTGCCTTGCACGAAGCGCTGATAGCTTCAAGTGGCAAGGCAACCTCGACGAGCTTCTTCTTGTAGGTCACTGCGGGTCCTTGCTCGCCGCGATTGCGGCGTCCCAGTCGAGCGGGACGTGATCGAGTTTGAACGCTGAGGCTTCGAAGTCCTCCAGGTACTTGGCGTCGACGTAGCGGACGGTCGGCTCGGCAGTGCGGTCCTCGGGAACCTCGACGACAGCGAGGGTCCAGGTCCAGTCCTTGTCGAGGCTGTTGAGCGCCATCATCACCTGGGTCTTCTTGACCAAGATCGCGCCGCCCCCCTCGATGCGACCCTTCACCTCGATGAAGTACAGCGGTCCGCGTTCTGGGTCCTTGGACTCCACGTCGTATCCGGGGTTGTTGTGGGGCATCTCCCGGGGCTGCCTGCCGAGACGTTGCTCGGCTGCGAGCACAGCGTCCACGGCGCGCCGGTCGACCTCTTCGACCTCCTTGGCGTAGGCGCTGGGCTCGGCCTCGCGTTCACCGGCGAGCCGTTCGAGCAGCCCGCGGGGAACGATGAACGCTCCCCCGACGACCACCGGTGGCTTAGGTGCCAGCTGCTTCTCCTGCTCCAGCTCCTCGAGGCGCTGCTTCAGGCGGGTCTGAAGCTCGTCGGCACGCTTCTCTGCCTGCTGCCAGTTCGTCCGCGTCTGCTTGCCGGCTTCCTCACGCTGCTTGAGTTGCTGCGCGCGGTGGTCCCAGTGCTGGATCTCCTTGGTGAGCCGCTCGTGTACGGCCTTCATAATCCGATCGACACGCTCGAGCGTCCGTCGGCGGACCTCGGCCAGGTGGGCCGGCACCAGGTGCTCGATCGCGTACGACTCGCCGCGTTTGCCGATGTCCTCGGCCAGCCAGTCATCAGCGAGGCAAACCTGGACGGTGTGGGCCTCCTCCTCGGTCGCCGGACGCAGGTCGAGGAACGGCGCGAAGCCCCCCGGTGTGGCGTTTTCCTCGGCGTCAAGCGAGACGAACTCGAACCGCTTCGACACGACGCGACGTCCCTCGCCGGCACCGTCGGGCCGCGCGTCCTGGATGGTGTGTTCGAGGTAGAGCAGGACCCGCGGCTCCTCGCCAGCGTCATCGTCGTCCACGAGGATCGCGCCCTTCTTCAAGAGCGGGCTGTAGCGCTCCAGGATGAGGTCCGTTACCGACTCCATCAGTGGGTGTCCCGGCGCCAACAGCTCGGCACGAGGGCGGCCATGGACGGTTACGTAGCAGCGATCGAAAGTGACTCGTTCGTACTTGCGCAGGACGGGTGCGCCGGCGCCGAGCTGGCGGTCGCGGGCGCGTACGTCAGCCGGGACGCGCGTGATCTCGAACCGTCCCTCCTCGCGCTTGCGCATCTGGCCGCCGAGCTGCCTGAACGCGGCCTCGAAGTACGCCTGGACGAAGTGCGGCTGGAGCTTGCGCGCCTCAGCACGCTCCATCTCCTCACGGATGCGTTCCACGTCCGCGGGGCCCATGACGTCGGACGCGAGGGCGCGTTCCTCGATGAGCGCCCTGAGGTTGTCGCCGACGGTGGCATCGACAACCTGGTCGAGCTTGGCGCGGATGTCAGAGCGGTTGCCGTACCGGATCGCCTCGATCAGGAGCTCGCGGAGCTGAGCGCTGGTGAAGACTTCGCCCAGGACGTCGAAGACCTGGTCGCCGAGCGCCCCGCGTTGGGTCTCCAGCTTCTCGAACAGGCGTCGGAAGACGTCGCCTTCGCGGGTCTCGATCGCGACGAGGTTCCACAGGTGGCAGACCTCGGTCTGCCCGATGCGGTGGATGCGGCCGAATCGCTGCTCAATGCGGTTGGGGTTCCACGGCAGGTCGTAGTTCACCATCAGGTGCGCACGCTGGAGGTTGATGCCCTCTCCCGCCGCGTCGGTGGCGAGCAGGACGTGCACGTCCTTGTCCTGGGTGAACTCCTGCTGGATCGCGCGCCGCTCCTCGCGACGGGTACCTCCGTGGATGGTGCGGATGGAGTCCGGCCGGCCGAGCAGCGTGGTGATCTTGCCCTCGAGGTAGCTCAGGGTGTCGCGATGCTCGGTGAAGATGATGATCTTGCGGCGGTTGCCGTGTTCGTCGAACATCTCAGGCTGGTCCTGCAGCAGGCCGGACAGCTCCTGCCACTTGGTGTCGACCCCGGACTTCCGCAGCTCGTCTGCCTGCTTCTCGAGCCGCTTTAGCGTCTGGATCTCGAGCCGCAGCTCCTCGACCGTCTGGGCGGCCGAGGCCTGGTCGACCAGTTGCTCCTCGAGGTCCTCGACCTCCGACTCCAGCAGCTCGTCGGTGTCCTCGAGGTCGTGCAGGTCGTATCCCTTGGGGAGTTCCGTGAGCTCGCGTAGTCGGGCGGCCCGCTCGTCGAGTTCGGCTTCACGGAGGCGGTCTTCCAGGCGTCCCCGGCGGCGGTGCAACGACTTGTAAATCGCCTCGGGTGAGGAGGCGAGACGACGCTGCATGGTGGTCAGCGCGAAGCCCACGACCGCTCGGCGCTTGCCGTCCTGTTGGAGGCGCTCGGCGCGGTTCATCTCCTCCCGGACGTACTCGGTGACGTCGTCGTAGAGCTGTACCTCCGGGTCGGACAGGTGGTAGTTGACGGAGTACGCGCGCCGCTCCGGGAACAGCGGCTTGCCGTCGAACTTGAGGAGGCGCTCCTTGACGAGCCGGCGCATCACATCCTGAACGTCGACGGTGTGGACGCCGTCGCGGAACTTGCCCTCGAACCGGTCGCTGTCGAGCAACGCGAGGAAGAGCTGGAAGTCCTCCTCTTTACCGGAGTGGGGCGTCGCGGTCATCAGAAGGAAGTGACGACACAGACCGCCCACGAGCATCCCGAGCTTGTAGCGCAGCGACCGCTTGAGTTCGGACCCGAAGTAGTGGGCCGACATCTTGTGGGCCTCGTCGACGACCACGAGATCCCAGTCGGTGGCCTCGAGCTTGGCCTGAAGCTCCTCGTTGCGGGCGACCTGGTCGAGGCGGATGATGAGCTTGTCGTGGTCTTCGAAGGGGTTGCCCGTCCGGGACGCCTCGATCATCTCGCGGGTAAGGATGTCGAACTCGAGGCCGAACTTGTAGAACAGCTCGTCCTGCCACTGCTCCACGAGGCTGCCTGGAGCGATAATGAGGCCCCGCTGCAGGTCGCCCCGGACGAGCAGCTCCTTCATGTACAGCCCTGCCATGATGGTCTTGCCGGCGCCTGGGTCGTCAGCCAGGAGGAAACGCAGCGGCTGCCGCGGGAGCATGTGCCCGTAGACCGCCTCGATCTGGTGTGGCAACGGGTCGATGTTCGACGTGTTGACGGCGAGGAACGGGTCGAAGAGGTACGCCAACTGGATGCGACGCGCCTCCGACACGAGCCTGAAGAGGTCGCCGGACGCATCGAAAGCCCACGCGCGAGACCCAGCCTCGATGCGCAGCTTCGCTTCGTCGTCGCGGTAGAGAAGCTGTTCCCCTGCCCCTCCGCTGTCGGTTCGGTAGGTGAGCGTGACGGCGCTTCTGCCGTGCCACTCCACCTGCACCGTCGTGACGGCTCGATCGGGAAGCACGCCCCAGACCCGAGTCCCCGGCGTCAGCTGCTCGAGACCGACCTCATCCATCTCTTCCCTTCGCTGGACCATGGACTCTACGCATGGATGTGACACGCGAACTGCCCTGCGGAGCGTGCGATATGCATCGGCCCCACGTGCCCGGGAGCCTAGGGCGCGTGACGCACGCCACGTAGGACATCTACCGGCGTTGCAGCCGCCAGCGTGGGCTAGCGTTAGCTACCTCGGCCACTCGCTCCCACATCGAAGAGCGACCACGGCACTTGATCAGCTATTGAGTGGCCTGCCCGATCGCTAGTCGACGATGGGCGGCGAGCCGGCCTCCGCGGAACCGGAGGCTGTCCCGGGAGGGCGTTCTCTCGCATCTACCCGCCCCGGCTGTGGTCTGACCTCCGAGAACCGTCGACTAGCGGACGTTACAAGTCCCGCAGAGCGTCGCTATCGTCTCGATGAGGCAGAGGGGGGAAGCCTTGACGATCATGCACGTGCGTCAGATCGAGTCGATGCTACGCGAACGGTACGGCGAGCACTGGGCTGAGGACCAGAACGAGGCTTTCAATCTGTCTAAGAGTCTCGCCGTGTACGCCACTGAGCGGGCATTAGGTGTTTCGGACGACGCCGACGACTGCCACATCGAGGCGACGGATGGAACCGGAGACGGTGGGATCGACGCCATCGGAGTCCACGTGCCCAGCCGACGTGTCGTGGTAACGCAGGCCAAGTTGAGGCGTGACGGCAAGGGATCCGTAGATCTTGCCGGCACTCTGAAGTTCACGCGCGGTGTTCGTGCACTTCTCGATATCGATAGCGAGGGTCCCGCCAACTGGACACCAGAGGGGCAGGCTTCAGTAAGGGCGGCTATGGATGCCGTTGGGGGTCGCATCCAACTGGTAGTCGCCTCTACTGCTGAGGACGAACTCAGCGACGATGTTCAGAGGCCACTTGATGATCTCTTGCTGACAGTCAACGGGACAGGGGCCGAGGATCCTCTTGCGGCAATTCGCGTCATGCTTCAAGCGGACTTGTGGGACTCGATCGCCGAGTCTCCCGTTCAGGCCATCGATCTCCGGCTACAGCTATTGGAATGGGGCCGTCAAGAAGATCCTCACAGCATCTATTACGGCCGAGTTTCCGCTCTCGATCTCGCCCGACTTCACCAGGAGCACGGCGACGTCCTCTTCGCCGAGAACATCCGGATGTTTCTGACGGAGTCAGGCATCAACGAGGGAATTCGCCACACAGTCAGCAACAGTCCTGAACTGCTCCTCTACTACAACAACGGCATTACCGTCTTGGCGGACTCGGTATCGCGTGCGCTGATCGGATCCGGAAGTCGGGAGGCAGGAACCTTCGATCTTGTCTCGGCATCGGTCGTGAATGGAGCCCAGACGGTCACTTCACTTGGTTTGGCCCTTGCTGCCGGGCAGAAGGACCAACTGGCTCAAGCTCACGTGCTGGTGCGGTGTATCGAACTTTCCGAGGAGGATCCTGACCTTGGTCGACGCATCACGCGTTACGCCAACACCCAAAATGTGGTGGCCACCCAGGACTTTTCTTTCCTAGACCCAAATCAGCATCAGCTGAGAAAGGAGCTCCGCTCCTTGGGCTACGAGTACTTGCTTCGCTCGGGCGAAACAAGCCAGCTCGGCGATCCGGACAAGGTCATCCAGGTGCGCGAGCTTGCTGTCGCGCTCGCATGCGCGAGCGACAAGTTGACCTATCCCGTTCTTGCAAAGAGTGAAGTTTCGCGCCTGTTCATGCAGGACGGTGGTACCTACAAGGCACTCTTCAATCCGACGACTAGTGCGCTAGTTGCGTCACGGGCTGTCGAGGTGGTGCGCGAGGTCGATCGGGCGCTAGCTCCGATTAGACGGGAAGGTCCTGGCCTTCGCGCAGGAGTTGCCCAGCACGCACGGCTTGTCATCGCGCATCGCGTTATTGATCAGCTAGGGCGCGCCAGCCTCGCGAACATCGACTACGACTTCGATGAGGCGCGCAAGCAGATTCCGTCCGTGGTGGAGTCGATCCATAAGAGCCTGGTCGACCACTTTCCTGATGGCTATGCCGGGAATCTCTTCAAGAGCCAGAAGCGTGTAGCCGCCTTGCTTGAGTCGGTCGACGAGGCAGCTTGACTTGAATCTACAACGCGATTCTCAGCGCTGCCCGGCTAGCTCCAGTGGCCTCGGAAGGCTTCGTAGCGCCATCGGAGGGCTTCGGGTCGCGGCAGGGGGTTGACTTCGAGGCGGAGCCGGGAAATTCCCATCTGTTCAGCACTTGGGCCGTCGGGCGCTGTGACGACCTCGAGGGTGTCAGGGTCGATGGTGAAGAGGTGTCGGTCGAAGGCGCGGTGGAGCGCGGCGCTAAGGGGGATTCCGTTACGTGGGTCGTTGGTGCCTTGGTGTTTGACGTCGCGGAGGTGCGCGGCTTCAAGCATCTCGGGAACCTGTAGATCGGTCAGCGCGCACTGGGCGCCGTAGCGGGCCAGGACGTTCTGGCGGAACACCTCTCGACCGGCGATCCTGTTCACGGTGGACGCTGTTGACTGTTGTTCATCGGTCAGGCTGAAGGGTGCGTCCTGGGGAACATCGGGTTCCCGAGCTAGATCGTCAGGCGGCGTCTCGTCGAAGGTGATGACGAACTGCTGATCCAGGTCTGACCAGTCAACGACCCAACCGAGATGAAGTCGACGCTTCGTTCCAGGTGCGTCCTTCGTCACGACGAAGATGGGCAACTCGAGCTCGTTGGTGGCCTTGGTGGCGGCCACTTCGGCCACGTCTCGGCCTGCGCGCTCAGTTGCGGGGTAGTTGTAGAGGACGCCATCAGCTGCGAGTTGGTCGTCGTAATGTTGCCCGGTGTGCAGGACTGACACGGTGATCCCATGGTGCGGCTCAAGATTGGTGGTGACCTCGAGGTCACGGTGGATTCCCCCGGCACCGCCGTAGATCCCTCGTTCACGTACCTCCTGAGCGCTGAGGAAGTCACTGGCTTCCTGTCGGGCCGCAACCTCGGCCCACTGCTGCAATCGCCAGGCGCGTTCATTGTCGACGGTCGATCGATCCATCAATGCCCCGTTGTTCGTGGACCAGTGACAATAGACAGAGATCGTCCACGCCCGTGGATAGGCTAAGCCCGGAGGGTGCTCCGCAGCCCGTCCCCGAGAGTGGCCGATGTCCGGACGGTCCAAGCATTACCCAGCCGAGGATCGTGCGACCGGGGCGCTCCTCCGCCAGCAACGCGATCTCGCTTCGGGCTTGGCTTCCGAGAAGCGGCTGTTCTCGGCGGTCACCCAAGCGCACGAGGTCGGCTTGGATCGACCCCTCTTCGAGGAGTGCCTCGGAAGGGTTGGGTTCAGGAGTTGCGGGAGCTTCTGGTGCCTT
>LFIK01003289.1_pt1 | contig 13121 bp, 10 predicted proteins | sample 643401 | NCBI WGS metagenome assembly LFIK01 (sample SAMN03777447, study PRJNA286221) | soda lake metagenome | biome: soda lake; feature: Kulunda steppe; material: water; isolation source: sample T5-Br brine of Lake Tanatar-5 | place: Russia: Kulunda steppe | collected 2010-07 | reverse complement strand
TGGCTATGGACTTACAACAATGAACGACCGAATATGGCACTTGGCGGTATAACTCCGAAGCAGAAGGTAGCCATGGCCGCCTGATGAGCTCTACTTATCGCCCCGGTTATAAATGGGGGGATTACCAGACCATATCAACCTAAGCAGGTGTATCATTGATCCCACGACCTCTTGAATTAGCAAACCAAGCGCGTTTATTCCAAGGTGGCTGGCGAGAAAAGGTAAATGATGGCGCTCTTCTTTGGATTGCAACAGTGTTCTTGGTCGCCCTCACGACACTCCTTCTTGTTGAAGACCCTGTCTCGCACAGGAGGATGTATTATGCTGCTTCAGTTTTTCCTCTCTTATTTCTCATTTTTCAACCACGACACTGGATTCTCGTTCTCCAATCCAGCACATTCCGATGGTTCCTGGGGTTCGCCGCGCTCGTCCTTATAAGCGGTTTAACGGCACCGGATGTGATCCATGATGAAAAATACAATGTTTTCAGGTATGTCTTGCTTGGCTTATCCTTTGTTTTCGCCACAATACTGGTGTCTCTGCGCTTCCCAGCATTTCCACATATTCTGGTTATGGGACTCGCGGTGACCGCAGGCTTGATCGGCCTTTTTGTCCTAATCCAGCAGAGTCTTGACGGCGGGCTTAGTGCGGTGACATCCCGCCTTCGCTTCGATGCCGGTTACGACCGCCATCCCAACAGACTTGCCAGCCTCTACGCCCCTTTGGCCCTCGTTGCTCTGGTGTTGGCGACTAGGACAAGGGCCGTACCTACATGTGCATTCTGGACCCTCATGTTTGCCGGTGCTGCGGTAGTGGTTGCTATGACACAAAGTCGGGGCGGCCTGCTTGGACTCGGGATTGCGATTCTGGTTTTCGCGATCATCGAGCGGCGCTGGCGCCTTCTTGGGATCACCGCTGCCGGCGCGCTGGCATTCGTGCTGATCATTGAATCCGGAGCACTCCCCATGCGCTCGTTCTCTGAACGCGTTAACGCCGCAGACCACAGATTGGATATGTGGCAAACTGCGCTCCCTCGCATTACTGAAGCTCCTTTTCTAGGTGAGGGTTGGCGAGGCAGAGCGGAGATCCATACTGAACGGCACGGTCGCGTCTTTAGCGAGCCACACAATACGTTCATCGCGGTTCAACTTCAGCTGGGCGTAGCGGGGACCTTACTACTCGCTGGCATGCTCTTCTCCGCGCTGCGCCGAGGCGCTACGCTGTCCAGAAGAGATGCACTCGCAGCCATCGGCACCACTGCATTGATATGCTGGGCAGTCCAAAGCTTGTTCGCGACTCGCCTCGAATTCCAGGGGGTCACCGGCGAATGGATTTTCCTTTTGCTGCCCTTGGCCCTGATCATGATTGCGGATTTCCACAGCAAGTAGAGTCCGACTCTATAGCGATGAAAAAGGGATGCACCACCCGATGCCACCTACACACTTGCTACATATGGTCAACTTCAGCCACTTCGGCGGCGCTCAAAGACATTTCACGTCCGTGGTTAACGATGCGCGTTTCGCAAGAAACTATCGTAACGACTTATTGGCGCGGGACGTGTCTCCGGAACTGGAACCCTTGATTCCTCGGACCGTAGAGTCGCGATACCGATCAAGTAGACTGCTCGGGGCAAGGCTTCCCAGAAGCCCGAACCTATTCCGCACGTGGAATGCCAAGAGACACGCCAAACGATCCGACCCGGATGCAATAGTAGCCTGGAACTGGCAACCCGCCCACGACGTCTACGGCTCCGTCACCAAAAGTTCCAGTCACCCACCATTGATTTTAATGGAAAAGGGCGGAGCATGGAGGGCACACGGGGAGCATACCGACGCCTACAGGCGCATTCTGAACCGGGCGGAATCGGTGGTGTGCAATTCCAAAGCCGCAGAGCGCATGCTGGAGTTAGTCTGGGGACACTACGGCAACACCACTGTCTGCCTTAACGCTCTCGATCCGCGCATGGGGGAAGGGGAGACGAGAACGCTCGGCACCTGGAAAGAGCCCGTCCTCGGGTTTGCTGGTCGCATGGTTGACGTGAAGGGAGTGCCCGTGGCGATCCACGCACTTCGCGTGCTGCGCGATGAAGGATTACCCTGTCGTCTGCGCCTGGCCGGGACTGGCCCCAGACTCGAGGCTTACAAACGACTGGCTGAAACCACCGGGGTTGCCGGTCATTGCGACTTTGTCGGTTTCGTGCCTGATATGCAGGAATTCTACGATCAGATCGACCTCTTCATATGCCCTTCGGTTCGCGAATCATTCGGACGTGTCAGCATCGAGGCCGCCATTCGCGGCTGCCCTGTCGTCGCTGCCGGCGTCGACGGTCTACCAGAGACGCTCCTTGCCGATGTCACGGGGAAGGTGGTCGATCCCACCAGACCGCTCAGCGACTATGAACAGCTCGGTGGTCAAACCGAAACGATTCCGTCGCTAAGCTATTTCCCCTCGGAAGACCGGGTCGGCGATCCGCTTGTTGTTGACCCCAAGGCTCTAGCTGAGGCGATAGCGGCGATCATCCATGAGAAAGGCGCTTATTCGGCATTCAGCGCTGCAGGCATAGCACATACCAGGAAAGCATTCGCTTTCGTTAAGCATCTTGGCCAGCTTTCAACCATCATTGACGCTAGCACAGACAGCCTGCCTCACCCCTAATTTCAACACCGACAAACGGCCCCGTAACCATGAGTGACCTTCGTTTCCATTTTATCTACCCGAAAGGCGAAAAACACCAAGGTCAGGAATTGGCACCGAGTGACGAGTGGCCGTTGTTTTACGGAGCTCCGGCTGCTTGGACTCTTCAAGGCTATTATCGGCTGAAAGATCACCTACCAGGTAGCGTCACAATCGGTTCGACCCCCGAGCCTGACTCCCTCAACGTCTCGGATAGCGGCACATTACGTCGGCTACGGAAGGACCATGACCTAACCAAGTACTTCCTTGTGAACTGCTTGACCGACAAGCCCGACTATATCGGAGCCGATTTCCGTATCGTTCAAAACAAGACGCAAGTTAGATCTCCGAAGGACCTTTGGATGCCCCTGTGGCCTCAACCTGGTTTAATTCCACGGGCGCGCGACCGGGGCGAGAGGATGATAATCGGATTTTTCGGTCGACCACGCTACGGGTTGGCCAGTTTACTTCGCGGCAATCTCATACGTGAGATCGAGACCTTGGGCTACGTTTATAGAGAAATCCCACCTGACGAGTGGCATGACTATTATGACGTAGACGTCGCCGTAGGCATTAGATCCTTTAATGAACACGCCTTCGACCATAAACCACCAAGCAAGCTGGTTAATGCCTGGCATGCCGGCGTCCCGTTTATTGGAGGTGCCGATAGCGCCTACACGCAACTCGGAACCCCAGGGTACGATTTCCTGCGCGCGACAAGTAAACAAACTCTCCTCGAATCATTGGAAGCGTTAAAAAATCCAGACTTTTATCATCAATTAATCCGTCACGGAGGAGGCATGGCAAGTAAATTCTCTATTGATGACAATCGACAAAGATGGGTCCAATCTCTGGTTAATCGAATAACGCCAATGTTCTTGCAGTGGAAAGCGTCTGGACGACCGAGATCTAGCCGTATATCTGAGGCAAAGGTTCGCACGCAAATCTTCCGAACCAGGCTTGGCCGACGCTTTGGCTGGTTCTAGAACCCATACTTTGGTGGGCTACATCACCCTTCAGACAACATGACCACATGAAAGAATCATTCCTATGAAAAAACACGTTGCCTCCCCGTTCCGCAAAATTATCTCACGCCGTCTCGCAGCAATTTTTCGAGGCAACGATCAGTCGACTCAACGATTAGAGCAATGGATCCGTGAATATAGAGGCAACGAGCCCACGCATTCCCCTTTCGAAATCTTATCCAAACCTATGCAATTGGTTGCCCGCGTAGCCCTCGCCTTGGACCCGTCCGGCCTTCAAGCATCCGCCATGCGAAAGCATAAACAAGTAATCAAAGGCAGTAATGAGCCACACATCCGCGAATACTTTCTTGAGGGCTACCGTGTGACTCATGATATCAGGCACGTAAACACTTGGGCTTCTTATATTAGAGGTTGCTATCAACCCGGTATTAATTTCTGGTTAAAGCACTACGCCAGGGCTGATGGAGTCGCCATCGATATTGGGGCCAATGTTGGCGTCTTCAGCTTAGCGTTGGCGAGAGCAACAGCAAACTCTGGGGTCGTATTTGCATTCGAGCCCAACCCTGACACTTTTCGAACCCTAGAAGAAACCATTACGGAAAACGGCCTAGAAAAAGTAGTGCACCCATTTAACCTTGCGGTAAGCAATCACAGTGCGAGCACTTGGTTGCACGTCCCTCGACACAACAACGGCGAGGCTTCACTGGAGCATTGCAAGGATGATTCTCGCGACGTTCTTGTCAACGTCGTGAAGTTCAATGATTGGTGGAACTCGGAAGGGCGACCGACTCCATACCTTATAAAAATTGACGTCGAAGGGCACGAAGGACCCGTCATCCAGGCATTACATGACTGTGTAAAGGAAACGCGCCCTGTCTTGATAATTGAGCTTTCTTTCGCCAATAATCAAGCCAAATCCATTATTGACGATATTACTGCTCTGGGATATACAATCACTGAAATCACGGACTATCCACCGTACAAAAGAGAGATGACCGCAATCACCAACCAAACTTTTGATGTTCTCTGTGAGCCAATTAGCGCGACAATCAAGTAAAAAAAAAGGCCTTCATTTTCTTGCTGCGATAGACATCCTCACCTTCATCATGTCGGCGAAGAGTGCGCTCAAGGACCGCCACCAAGAGATTGACATGAAGAACCTTTTCATCGAACCCAAAGCAATCAAAGAGAGAACGGTATTTATCACCAACACCGGCAGCCATGGCAGATAATTTCTGGTCATTCGATGCACACCATGGAGACCAGCGACGATCTGAAGAACGGCGATTAGCGACAATATTTAGTTCCATAGTAAGCAAGTCATAAACAAGAGGAGCCCAACGAGAATCACCCCAATCAATCAGGTAGATTTCCTCTCTTGAAACAAGCGCATTCCTAGGAGCCACATCGCCATGAACAAAAGAACTCAAGATAACACTATCATCCGTTATGGATTCCGCTAAGAAGGCGCCTCTTTCAATCATCATCAGACAGGATTGCCTCAGCGATTTTTGGAAGCTACGTTCACGCAACTCTTGTTCGAGAACTTCCAAAGTTTCTGAGAGGCTTTCTCTGCGTATCCCATTAAACCTATACCAGCGAATCAAATTTTCTCCGATAACCTCGAGCCTTTCGTGCCATTGATCGAAGCTTGCCCTCTCAAGATCAACCCGTAACTCTGTGGCCAGACAGGCATAGCTTTGATGAGCCTGTGGACTGAAAAAGGAGAGAAGAGGTGGAGACATCCTCAGACCGCTATCAGCCATCTTTTGAAGCGCAAAAACCTCTTGATTGTACCGAAGAATATTAAAATCTTTCTCTTTCTTTGAAAGCCCCAACCCTACTGATATTACTTTCCAAGCCGCGCCTTCTTTATAGTCTAGCAAAACGGTGCTCTTCGCTTCCGATTTCGCAACGACTAAATGGTCAGGCCAGCAACGAGAATCAACAGAAAACCCTTCACGAACAGAGAAAAGACCAAAAATACTCTTTAAAATACGAGCGAAGAAACCAGACTTGTCGTCTATATAAAGGATAAACCAGTGACGATTATCTTTTTTAATTCCGTATTTATCCCGCAAAAAATCAACCGCGGCATCCGTCTGAATCCTTACCGGTTTTTTGGGAATCATGGATTACCCACAACAAGAAAGTGAATTTCGAGTCAATAGTACAGATTTGATTCTCCCCGCGGGATAGTTGCGCATAGCGTTTAGCCCTCCCCTGTGCGTATCATGCCCACATTCGCCAATCCAACTCGTCGCTGGCGGAACCGGGAGAAACGATGCCAAGCCTAGAAGACGCTAGGATCCGGAGCGCATCCGGCAAGAAGCTTGCAGACTCTGCCTCCGTCCGCATCTATGGTCGCATACTTGGCTACGTTAGACCTTACTGGCGGCTCGCGACGCTCGCGGTTGTCGCCATGATTCTAGCAGCAGCCGGACAAGCTGCGTTTGCTTGGATCGTGCAGCCGCTTGTGGACGGTACATTCATTGAGCAGGATCCTGCCGCTAGGGTCTGGGTACCAATTGCCATTGTCGGAATATTTCTTTTCCACGGTATCACTATGTTCGCTTCCGACTACACTGTCGCATGGGTTGGGCGGAACGTTGTAGCTGATTTACGACAGAATGTCTTCGAGAAGTACCTAGTACTTCCCAGCTCATTCTTTGACAAGGGCTCGCTGGGATTTCTAAAAGCCAAGCTCACCTATAACGTGAATCAAGTCGCAAATGCTGCTTCTCAGGCCATTGTCACCCTCGTACGTGACACCTTCACCATCATCTTCTTGATCGCTTACATGATCTGGCTTGGCGGTTGGCTGGCACTTATCTTCCTGGTCGTGCTCCCACTGCTTGGGCTAATCGTCATCGGGGCCAACAAGCGATTCCGCAGGATTGCGACACGGATGCAGACATCGGTCGGAGGCATCGGGCAAGTCGCGGAAGACACATTGCGCGGTCACACAGAGGTCAAGGTCTTCGGCGCGGGCGATGACGAAGCACGGCGTTTCCGCCACATCAACGACAAACACAAAAAGCAGCAGCTCCGGTACACGGCGGTGAAGGCAGGCAGTCAGCCCCTTGTGCAACTTGTTGCCGTGGTCGCGCTGGCGTTTGTGCTCTACCTCACCACCATGGACTCCGTCATGGAAACCATCAGCCCCGGTGGCCTGCTCTCGTTCATTACGGCCATGGCGCTGATGATGGCACCGCTGAAACGCGTGGTGAAGGTCAATTCCGAGATTCAGAAGGCGATCGCGGCCGGGGAGAGCCTGTTTGAGGTGCTGGACCTGGATCCCGAGCCGGATTACGGCACGGTTGCCCTTGAACGCACCGAGGCCCACATTTCTTACGATGACATCTACTTCCGGTATGAAGAGAACAAGCCTTACGTGCTACAGAACATCTCGTTCGAGATCCGTCCCGGTGAGACCGTCGCGCTGGTGGGGCGGTCCGGTAGCGGCAAGTCCACGATTGCCAGCTTGCTGCCGCGCTTCTATGAGCCCACCCACGGGCGCATCTGCCTGGACGGGCGCTCCATTGACGAATACCCGCTCAAGGACCTCCGTGCTCAGATTGCGCTGGTCACTCAGCAGGTGGTGCTGTTCAATGACACGGTGGCCAACAACATTGCCTATGGCATGGCGGAAAAGGCCACGCAGGAACAGCTGGAGGAAGCGGCGCGGTCGGCTTTTGCGCTTGATTTCATCAAGGCACTACCGGATGGGTTTGACACCATCGTCGGTGACGACGGGGTCATGCTCTCTGGCGGACAGCGCCAGCGGCTTGCCATCGCGCGGGCTCTGATCAAGGACGCGCCAATCCTAATCCTCGACGAGGCCACCTCGGCGCTGGACGCGGAATCCGAACAGATGATTCAGGAGGCGCTGGACAAGCTGATGCGCGCCCGCACCACCCTGGTCATTGCCCATCGATTGTCCACGATCGAGCATGCGGACCGGATCATCGTGCTGGACGGCGGCCGGATCGTGGAATCCGGCACCCATGAAGAGCTGCTGGCACGGAACGGGCATTACGCGTTTCTGCATGGGCAGCAGTTTCAGGAGGCTTGAACCTGGGCTTTGCGGTGCATCGAGATGCACCCCTGGGGCACGGTGCCTTCGGGTATACAGTGAGCGGAGCTCAGGGGTTTAGTCCGTGAGGGATTGGTATACAGCCAGGGTCTTGCTGGCTGTATTCTCGACGGTGAAGTGATCGCGGATGCGCTGCTGGGCCGCTTCGCCGAACTGCTGTCTTCGGCCGGCATCGTCGACCAGTGCGCGAAGGGCGTCGCGCAGGGCAGCCACGTCACCCGCGGAGGTCACATAACCGCTTACACCGTCTTCCACCAGCTCCGGATTACCCCCGGAATCGGAGACCACGGCCGGCACCCGTTGTGACATGGCTTCGATGATGGCGCGCGGCAGCCCCTCCCGCCGCAGCGAAGGCAGGGTGGTAATGTCAAATGCCCCGGCCATAGTCGCCGCGTCGCTGCGGAAGCCGGCGAGGCGGATACGATCCCGGGCGGGGCTCGCCTCGGCAGCATGACGGATCGCGGCGTACTCGACATGGCCGACCAGAAGCAGATATGCGCCGGAGGATTCGGGTATTTGCTCGAACGCCCGGATCAGCTCCACGATTCCCTTGCGCTTTTTCAGCCGAGCCACGCAACCAATCACAACGGCATGATTGGGGATCTCCAGATCCGCAGGGATATGCCGCTCGTCACTTTGGTACCAGGACAGCTGGTGACCTTTGTGAATGGTGATCACCCGCTCCGGGTCAAACAGGCGGAAGAGCAGCAGGAAGCGTTTGTGCAGAAAGTCCTGTCGAATCGCCTCGCAGACGCAGATCAGTCGATCGAGGCGCGGATTCAGGAAGGACATCCAACTGAACGGATCCCAGTAGCTCAGGTTGCCAATAATACCTCGGTAGGCGACCAACGGAATGTGCTGCATGCCAATACTCGCCAGCGTGTAAAGGCACAGTACCTTCTTGTAGTACGCGTGGACGACATCGAACTCACGCTCCCTGAGCAGGGCCCGCAGCCTCCTGACCGCACCGAGGTCCACCTTCGAGCGCATGGGCAAGGGGATGACCTCAAGCCCGCTGTCCTCCAGTAGCCCGCGAAACGGCGCCTCTGGCTCGCAGACCACGGTGGCCTGGATGCCGGACCGGGCCATTTCCATGATGCTGTGGCTCTCGGCGCGATCGGTTGTGGTCATAAGATAGAGAACGCGTTTGTTCATCGACTAGAAGCTGCTGAGATACTCATGGATGGCACCCGCCGCCCGGCGGAGCGTGGGTGGCGAGCTACCGCTGTGCTTCCTGACCCAGTCGGCACTGACAAGCGTCGGAGTACAGGGCACGTATTCGACGCCCAGGACCCGGGCGACGAGGAGGCGATGCCGCCCTTTGCGGAACATGCGTAGGCTACCGTCCGGCAGCACGGCAAGACCGATATCCGTTTCCTTGCCGCTGCGCACGTACGGGTCGTCCGGATTGATTTCCCTGACCGGGCGCACGCCGTTGGCACGAATGATCTCGATTAGCCCCTGGACACGCTCATAGTAAAGCCTCAGATCTTCAAGGCTTGTGAGTGGTATCTTGTCCAGTGCCTTGTCACGCACGCCCGGCGTGGCGCGGCGACCCATCACGGATTCACCCGCCGTGATGCGTTGGGCCATGCCGGTTTGCTCCAGCGGCAGGCCACGGGCAATTTCGTCAATGAAAGCGCGCTTCGGGCTGGTGTCGATTGCCTTTTCGCGGCCTTCAATCTCACCTGGGGCGAAGAAAAGCCGACGGACGTCGGTCTGCCTATGGCGACCGTTCACTCGCAGCCAGACGTCGTCGGCCTCAAGTTGCAGATGGAGCCAATCGGATGGCACCCAGTAACTACGGGCCAAACCGAGCACTTCACGCACTACCGAGGGTTTGTGGGGCACGATGACCCCATGGCGCAGCGCGAGCATGGCGGCCGCGGCATGCAGGTACCGTTCTCCGATCACAAGAAATCAGTTCCGCAACGCTCAGACGTCCCGGCGGCCCAGCCGCTTGAGCTCCGGAACGTGTGGGTGAGCACGTGCACCTTTGCCTCGCGCCAGGGGACCAGCTCCCCGTCCATCCAGATGATGCCGTCGCGATCATCCATGCCCATTGGCGGATCTCCTCGCACTGTTCTGCCCGCGCCTGCAGGGCGGGATAGCGTTAGTCTGTCGGCACCGGCCGGCGCCGCGGCGACGCCGGCCGTGTGTCAGTCATCCATGAAGCGATGCCAGATCGCGGCGACTTCGCCACTGAGTTCCCGGAAGGTCTCTTCCGGCACGACCGCAGGCTCTTCCTGCAGCGTCAGGTGATGCACCCTTGAGCGGTAGGTGCGATAGGCGTCGACCAGCAATCCCGCGTCGTCCTGCGTCATCCAGCCCGCATCGCTGAGTTCGCCGAGCAGACGGATGTTATCGGTATACCGCAACAGTCGGGGCGCACGCGCAGCGCCCAACAGGACGCCATATTGCACCATAAATTCGATATCCGCGATACCGCCCCGGTCCTGCTTGATGTGGAACGCCGTCGCGTCCTTGCTGCCCTTCTGCTCCCGCATACGCTCGCGCATGTCGCGCACTTCCCGTCGCAGGGTGTCGGGGTCGCGCTCCCGGGTGAGCAGCTCCCGGCGGATGCCGTCAAATCCTTCCCCCAGAACCTTTGACCCGGCCACGAATCGTGCCCGCACCAGGGCCTGATGTTCCCAGGTCCAGGCCTGCTCGCGCTGGTACTCGTGGTAGGCGTCCAGGCTGGTCGCCAGCAGCCCTGCGCGACCACTGGGCCGCAGACGGGTATCCACCTCGTAGAGCACGCCGCCCGCCATGGTCGCCCCGAGGATGTGAATGATGCGCTGGGCGAGCCGCATGAAGAAGACGTTGTTGTCCACCTGGCGTTCGCCATCGGTGACCTGCCGCTCGCCGCGGCTGTCGTGGACGAACACCACGTCGAGGTCCGACCCGTAGCCGAGTTCCAGGCCACCGAGCTTGCCGTAGGCGATGATGGCGAACCCCGGGTGACAGGTCTCGCCATCCACCACGCAGGTGGGTTTGCCGTGCCGGGATTCCAGATGACTCCAGGCGAGATCCAGCACCTCGTTGAGCACGACTTCGGCAATGTCCACCAGGTGGTCGCTGACCACCATCAGCGGCGTCACGCCGGCCACGTCCGAGGCGGCAACACGCAGGGTATTGGCCTGCTTGAACTGCCGCAGCACCTCCATGCGTTGCTCCAGGTCGTCACCGGGATAGGCGTCCAGCCGCTCGCGCAGCTCCTGGGCCAGCGCCTGGCGCCGCAGGGGCGCATACAGGGTGCGCGGGTCGAGCAGTTCATCCAGGAGCATGGGGTAGCGGGCCAGGTGGCGGGCGATCCAGGGGCTGGCCGAGCACAGTTTCACCAGCTGGGACAGTGCCATGGGATGCTCCACCAGCAGGGCCAGATAGGCCGTGCGGCGAACGATGGCCTCCAGGAGGTCCAGCACCCGCGCCAGAGTCGCATCCGGGCGTTCGGCTGCGGCGGTGGCACCCAGCATCAGAGGCATCAGGCGATCCAGTCGGCCGCGGCCGGTTTCCGTTAATGCGCGGCAATGGGAGCCGTTGCGGAATGCCTCCAGGCGCTCGAGGGACTCCGCGGGCCGGGCGAAACCGTTGGCCTGGAGCGCTTCGGTGGCGCGCTCTCCGGTGACGGCCTGGCCCCAGACGTCGCCGATGTCCACCTCGTCGTCGGTGCCGCCGCCGTCATGCTCGGCCTGGGGGGCGGCGAAGACCTGCTCGAAGTGGTCATGAACATGCCGGCGGACGGTGTCGAGGCGTTCCTTGAAGCTTTCCCAGCGATCGAAGCCCATGCCGTAGGCGATGCGCTGCTGCTCCAGCGTTTCTTCCGGCAGCTCATGGGTCTGTTTGTCGTTAATGGCCTGCAGGCGGTTCTCCGTGCGCCGCAGGAACTCGTAGCCCTCCAGCAGTTCGCGGACGGCAAACCCGGGAAGTTCATTATGCTGCCCGAGGTATTCCAGTACGCGGATGATGCTGCGCTCCTGCAGACCGCGCTCGCGGCCGCCGCGGATCAGCTGGAGGGCCTGGCCGACGAACTCCACCTCGCGGATGCCACCGGCGCCGAGCTTGATGTTGTGTTCCAGGCGCCGGCGTTTCACCTCGGCGGCGATCATGGCCTTCATCTCGCGCAGGGACTCCAGCGCCCCGTAGTCTAGATAGCGGCGGTAAACGAACGGGCGAAGGGCCTTGAGCAACGCGTCGCCCGCCTCCTGGTCGCCACCGACGACCCGGGCCTTGATCATGGCGTAACGCTCCCACTCGCGGCCCTGGGACTCGTAATAGGTCTCCAGCTGATCGCTGTGCATCACCAGTGGCCCGGAATCGCCGTAGGGGCGCAGGCGCATGTCAACGCGGAAAACGAAGCCGCTCACCATGCGGGCGTTGAGGGAGTTGATCAGCTTCTGCCCCAGGCGGGTAAAGAACTGCTGATTGTCCAGCGGCTTGCGCTCGCCGTCCGTCTCACCCGGTTCGGTGAAGCCGAAGATCAGGTCAATATCCGAGGAATAATTCAGCTCGCGCCCCCCGAGCTTGCCCATGCCCAACACATAGAACCCCACGGGTTCGCCGTTGGCATCCCGCGGCGTCCCGTGCCGCTCCTCCAGCCAGGCCCGGTGCCAGGCCAGCGCACCGTCAATGCAGGCATCGGCGTGATCGGACAACTCGCGGAGGGTCTCCTGCAACCCGGCCCAGCCCGCCAGGTCACGCCAGGCGATGCGTACCATCTCCCGGCGTCGGAAACGGCGCAGAGCGCCGTTCAGTGCATCCTCATCGGCAACATCGCGGAGCTGCCCGGTCAGTCGCGCAGCGTACTCGCCGTCGTCGTAGTGGCGCTCGAGATCCCCGCTGGCCACCAGTTCCGCGAGCATGTCCGGATCCCGCATGCAGGCGGCGGCAACAAAGGGACTGCATGCCCAGACCGTCGGCAGGGACTGCAAGGCCAGGTCGGAGTCCGGCAGCTCGCCCACATCCTGATAGTCCGCCAGCCACTCGGCCACCTGCTTGCGCAGGTTCTGCGGCAGGCGGGACATGGCGCGGTCGATGAGTTCTCGGGTCTGGCTCACGGACGGACTCCTGGTTGGGTCGGGGTGCGCAGGAGACGGCGGCTCCATGCCTGGATCGTACTGGCCCGACTGCAGGGGAATCCACCCTTGGGCGGGGAATACGCCAGCGACACCGGTAGAAACGTGGACTGCCGCGTCGCTTCGCTCCTCGCAGTGACGGGTGGCGTGGTCGCCGCGCGCAAAAAAAAGCCCCGCCGAAGCGGGGCTCTGCTGGCCTACCGGCCCGAGTGGGGCCGGTGGGTTGCCGGGGGCTGATTACATCATGCCGCCCATGCCACCCATGCCGTCCATGCCACCCATGCCGGCACC
>LFIK01003288.1_pt1 | contig 13123 bp, 9 predicted proteins | sample 643401 | NCBI WGS metagenome assembly LFIK01 (sample SAMN03777447, study PRJNA286221) | soda lake metagenome | biome: soda lake; feature: Kulunda steppe; material: water; isolation source: sample T5-Br brine of Lake Tanatar-5 | place: Russia: Kulunda steppe | collected 2010-07 | reverse complement strand
GTGCAGGGCGTGCAGCGGCGTCTCCCGCTCCGGGCGGAAGCGGCGGCCAGCCAGGTCCCCCATGGGGATGGAGTGATAGAAGGGGCGCGCGGTGGTGGAACCGGTTTCGTCGATGCCCTGCCCGCGCAGGCGCGCCAGGATGCGGATGCCGTTCATATTGGCGTGCTTGCCCTGGCTCGGCCCCATGCCGATGGTGGAGAAGCGCTTCAGCAACTCGATGTTGTCGAAACCCTCGGCGGCGGCCTGGCACAGATCCTTGAGCTGAAGATCCTCGTCGAAATCCACGAAATTGCGGCCGCGCGGATGGTCGACGATGGGCCAGGGACTGGAATGCGGGGCGCGCTCGCGGTGCGCGGAACCGGCCTCGACAGTCTCACCACGGCAATAGGCCGCGGCGGCGGCGCCGGCCTCGCGGGCATCGGCACGCTGCGCATCCAGCGTGAACGCGCCGTTGACCCGCCCGGCCGCGAACACCCCCGGCGGCAGTTGCTCCGGGACCAACTGGTGCAGGTTCGGGTCATAGCGGAAACGGCCGCCGGCCTGGTACAGCAGGTGGCCGGCCGGCGCCCAGCCCACGCTCATCAGCACGCCGTCGCAGGGGATCTGCCGGGTGTGCGCCGCGTCGCACTGCCCGTCCTTCACCGGCGCCACGGTGACGGCGGTGACGCGGTCGCGGCCGTGCGCCTCGTAGATGGCGTGTTTGCCGAGGATGGGAACGCCCTGGCCGGCCAGCGTATCCACCAACACGCCGCTGGGTTCGGCGGCTTCGCTGTCCAGCACGGCAGCCACCTCGACGCCGGCAGCCAGCAGATCCAGCGCGGCGCGGTAGCCTTCCGGGTTGGCGGCGAGCACCACGGCACGCTGGCACGGCGCCACGGCGAACCGGTGGATAAGCCGCTGCGCCCCCGAGGCCAGCATGACCCCGGGCAGGTCGTTGTTACGGAACACGGCGGGCTGCTCCAGCAGGCCGGTGGCCGCGATCAGGGCCCGGGCACGCACCTTGACGATGCCTTCGGGCGTGGACACCGGCACCCAGTAGTCCTCGTAGACGCCGGAGGCCACGGCCTCGGTGAGCAGCTCTATGCCGGGGTGGTTGGCAATCTGCGTCTTCAGGCGCGGGCGCAGCTCGGCCGCGCAGGCATCGTTCGCCCATTGATAATCCAGGCTGCCGCCCAGGCGTGGCTGTTCATCCACCAGCAGCACCCGGGCGCCGGCGTCGGCCGCGCTCAGGGCCGCCTGCATGCCGGCAGGCCCGCCGCCCACCACCAGCACGTCGCAGAAGGCGTAACGCTTGGGCCGCCGCCGGGCATCCCAGCTCAGGTCCACCCGGCCAAGCCCGGCCTTGCGCCGGATCAGCCGTTCCCAGAAGGGGAACAGCCGCTTAGGCCGGTGGAAGGTCCGGTAGTAGAAGCCCACCGGCAAAAAGCGGCCGAGGCGGTCGATCAGGCGGTCCCGGTACCGGGCCAGGGAGCCGTTCACGTTGACCGGTTGCAGTTCCAGTCCGTCGTGGACCGGGACCACATCGCCCCGCAGCTGCGGCTCGGCGTCGGAGTCGAACAGCGCGTTCACGTCGTGGTTGGCCAGGCTGAGCGCACCCCTAGGCCGGTGGTACTTGAAGCTGCGCCCCAGGATCGTGGCGCCGCTGGCGAGCAGGGCAGAGGTGATGGTATCCCCCCGGTACGCGCCGTACCGGCGGCCTTCCAGGCTGAAGCCAAGCGGCTGGTCGCGGTCGATCCATTCCAGCGGCTGCCTAGAGAGTCGGTACGGCATGCGCCACCTCCTCGGTCGGCACCACCCGCTGCACGGCGTTGGTCACAGTGTCCCGCTCCAGCACGAACCAGCGCCCGCTGGGCCGGTGGAACCACCACTCCCGGAGTACGCCGGGGGCACCGTTGCGGTTGAAGACATAGTCGGTCCAGGCCGCACTGTGGCCGTCCGCGTCCAGCAGCGGCGGGCGCAGTTCGCCGCCGTAGACGAACTCGCTGATGGGCCGGGCGCCGATAACAGGGCAGTGAATCAGTTTCATGCGCACCTCAATGCCCCACCGAGGCGGCGGCCTTTTCGCCCACCAGCCGGAAGTCGTGGAAGCGGGACAGGTTGAACGGGGTGATCAGCGCGTGGTCGCGGCCGTTGGCCACGGTCGACGCCATGGTCTTGCCGGAGATGGGCGTGGCCTTGAAGCCCCAGGTGCCCCAGCCGGCATCCAGGTAGAAGCCTTCCACGGGCGTTGAGCCCATGATGGGGGCGAAATCCGGCGTGAGATCGCTCATGCCGGCCCACTGCCGCATCACCCGCAAGCGGCTGGTGAACGGGAACAGGTCCAGCAGGCGATCCGCCAGCCCTTCCACGAACTCGAAGGTGGAGCGCGTGGAGTGCAGCACCGCCGGGTCCACCGAGGCGCCCATCACCAGTTCTCCGCGTGAGGACTGGCTGACGTACACGTGCAGGCTGCCGGAGACGATGATGGTGTCCATGAAGGGCTTGACCGGCTCGGTCACGCAGGCCTGCAGCGGGTAGATCTCCAGCGGCGTGCGCAGGCCCACCATCTCGGTCACACGGGGGGTGAAACCGGCCACCATGGACACCACCGCGCCGCATTCGATGTCACCGCGATTGGTGCTGACCCCGCGCACCCGGCCGCCTTCCACGCGGATGCCGGTGACCTCGGTCTGCTGGTGGATCTCCACGCCACGCTGGTAGGCGCCACGGCCGTAACCCCAGGCAACGGCGTCATGGCGCGCCACGGCGCCGGGGGCGTGGTACAGCGCGCCCATCACCGCGTCATTGCCGGCACAGTCCAGGTCCATGTACGGCACGTCGCGGGCGATGGCGTCGCGGTCCACCAGGGCGCTGTCGATGCCGTAGTGCTTGTTCACCTCGGCGCGCCAGCGCATGGTGCGCATGGCGCTGTCGGTGTGGGCGAGCGTGTAGTGGCCCCGCGTGGAATAGAAAATATTGAGGTCGAAGTCCTGGGACAGGTCCTCGAACAGCCGCAGGCTCGCATCGTAGAACTTCACGCCCTCCGGCGTCAGGTAGTTGGAACGGATGATGGTGGTGTTGCGCCCGGTATTGCCGCCGCCCAGGTAACCGCGTTCCAGCACGGCCACGTTGGTGATGCCGTGCTCGCGGGCCAGGTAGTAGGCGCAGGCCAGCCCATGCCCACCACCGCCGATGATGACCACGTCGTAGCGGGGTTTCAGCGGTTCGGTGGCCGGGAAGAAGCGCGGCGGTGCGGGCTGCTTGGTGAGGCCGGATTTCAGCAGGCGCCAGGGCATCGCAACCTCCTAGACGAAGACAATGGTCTTGTTGCCGTGGACCATGACCCGGTCCTCCAGGTGGTAGCGCAGGCCGCGCGCCAGCACGGTTTTCTCCACGTCGCGGCCCAACCGCACCATGTCGCCGGCGCTGTTGTGGTGGTTCACGCGGATCACGTCCTGCTCGATAATCGGGCCCGCATCCAGTTCGCTGGTGACGTAGTGGCAGGTGGCGCCGATCAGCTTCACGCCCCGGGCCGAGGCCTGGTGGTAGGGCCGCGCACCCGCGAACGACGGCAGGAAACTGTGATGGATGTTGATGATCCGCCCGGGGAGCGCCTCGCACAGCTGCGGCGGCAGGATCTGCATGTAGCGAGCCAGCACCACGGCATCCGCGGCGTGCTCGGCGATGGTGTCCTGCACCTGGCGGAAGGCCTCGGTCTTGTCGTCCTTCGGCACCGGAATGTGGATGTAGCGGATACCGTGCCATTCCACGAAGTCCCGCAGGTCCTCGTGATTGGAGATCACGCAGGGAATGACGAAGGGCAGGTCACCACTGCGCCAGCGGTAGAGCAGATCGGACAGGCAGTGCGCTTCCCGGCTGGCCATCAGGACGACGCGCTTCGGCTGCTGCGAGTCGGTGATGTGCCAGCTCATGCCAAAGCGTTCGGCGATGGGTGCGAAGGCGTCGCGGAACTCCGCCAGCCCGAAGGGCAGGCTGTCCGCGTCCACCTCATAGCGCATGAAAAACCAGCCGCTGCCGGCATCCGCGAACTGGCTCGCCTCGGTGATCCAGCCCCCGTAGTCTGCGATCAGGGTGCTGACACTGGAAACTATGCCGACCTGGTCCGGACAGGAAACCACCAGGCGATAGAACCGTTGCATCGTGCGCTCCAAAGTTTCTTGAAAGTAAACTTTATTGCGCGAAAGGAATGCAAACAGCCTGCCAACGGCGGCCGGAATTTCGCCAAATCCGCGTAGGTCGCTGATTTAACGCGGTTTCAATGCACTTTCAAGGATCAGACTTCTGCTGCTGGGAGCGCCGGGGGCGTTGTGCATGCACACTGACGGGGCGGTTCTGTCACCGGAAGAATCCTGCACGCCCCGACATGGTGCAGACTGCGGGTGCGCGCAAACCTGTCCGACTGCGGCACAATAGGAGCCACTGTGGCGACACGACCGCCAACCTGCGAGCGTACAGCCCCAAGACGGCTGCGGAGAACGAGAACACCGTCATGAGCGCGGAAACAGACTATGTGCCCAAGACCCTGACCACCCGCGTGACCAGCGATGATCGCAAGATGGGGCTGGAACGCTATATCGGCAGCGTGCTGCGCCAGGCGCGCAACGCCCAGTCACTCACCATTGCGGAAGTCGCGGACCTGGCCGGCCTCAGCCGGGGCATGGTGAGCAAGATCGAGAACGGCCAGGTGGCGACCAGCCTGGATTCCCTGGCGCGGCTCACGGCGGCGCTGGGGCTGACACTTTCCCAGCTGTTCCGTGACTACGACTCACCCGAGGGCACCGCGCAGCTGGTCAAGGCCGGCGAGGGGCTGGAGGTGGTGCGGCGCGGCACCCGGAGCGGCCACACCTACCATCTGCTGGCCTACAACCGGGGGCATCAGAAGAACTTCGAGCCCTTTCTGATCTCCATGGACGACGAGAGCGAGGCATTCCCCACGTTCCAGCACGAAGGCATGCAGTTCATCCACATCCTCGAAGGGCGCATCGATTACCGCCACGGCTCCCACGTGTACCCGCTGGAGCCCGGCGATTCGTTCACCTTCGACGCCAGCGTGCCCCACGGGCCGGAGCGGCTGGTGCAGGTGCCGATCCGCTTCATCGCGGTGACCGTGTTCGACACCCCCTGAAGGCCTTCGCCGCGCGTCAGAACCGGTACAGGACGAACACCCCCAGCAGGCCCTGATTCGGGTTGCCCAGTTCGTCGACGATGGGGCTGTCCGCCGCATCCCCCACCAGCCGTCCGGCCAGGGCGAACCCGGTCAGGCTCCAGTGCTGATCCAGCATCCAGACCACGGTACCCGTCATGCGCAGGCTGACGATGCCGCTGCCGGCCGTATGCGGCTCGACGCCGAGGGTATCCGCGTCCGCCTGCGACAGGCCATACAGGCGTGCCGCCCGGTTGCGGCTGTCCCAGACGGCGGACGGGCCGATGGCATAGAACCCCCGGGAACCCAGCAGCCCCCGCCAGCTGGCGCCGAACACCGCGCGGGTGCTAGCCGTGTCGCCGGTGAATGCGTTCACCGCCTCACCCCGCAGCTGGATGGGCCCCAGCGAATAGCGCAGGTAGCCGCCCGCCGCAGCCCCCCCGCGCACGGTGTCCAGCTCGGAAATCGCGCCCCGCGCGGAACGCCCGCCCAGGTAGCGCACCACCAGGCCGCCCTGCCAGCGCCGCCCGGGCAGCAGATCCAGCCGCAGGCCCTGGGCCGGGTTGATCTGGACCCGATTGCCCCAGGCCACGTCGATGTAGGGCAGCGGCAGCGTGCGGTAGGTGGAGGCGCCGCTGTATTCCGGGAACAGCCCCACCCCGGCACCCGCGGCCACACGCCAGGCGTCGTCCGGCATCTGCATGGCCGCCATGGCCTCGCGGGATTCGGAGGCGGCCGCCTTCCCCGCCAGCAGCAGGGCGGCGGCCAGCACGGCCCAGCGCATCAGCGCGAACCGGCGCGGTCTATGCATCGCCAGCGCCTCCCCGCGGATCGTCCCCGGCACGGCCCGGGTCCCAGCCGCCTCCCATGGCCTTGAACAGGGTGGCGGTGGCATTCAGGCGGTCGCGCACCGCCTCGCTCAGGGCCAGTTGCGCATCGAGCAGCGCCCGTTCCGCGTCGAGCAATTCAATGAAGCCTGTGAACCCCTCCTCGTAGCGGATTTCCGCCAGGTCCCGGGTTTCCTCGATGGCCTGCACCTGCCGGCGGACGGCGTCCACCCGCTCGTCCGTGGCCTGGTAGAGCAGCAGGGCGTCGCGCACCTCGCGGAAGGCCTGGGTCACGGTGATGGCGTAGCGCGTCTCCGCCTGGTCACGCAGCGCCTCGGCCGTCTCCACCCGCGCCCGGCCACGCCCGAAGTCGAACAGCGGGCCGGCGACGGAGGCTCCCATCCCCCAGGTCTGCGCCGACTGCGTGAACAGGTCGCCTGTGTCGGTGGCCGCGGTTCCGAGGAAACCCATCAGGTTGAGGCGCGGCAGTCGGTCCGCCTCGGCAATGCCGATCTCGGCGCTGGACAGCATCAGTTCAGCCTCGGCGGCGCGGATGTCCGGCCGTCGACGCAGCAGCTCGGACGGCATCACGGCCGGCACCTGGTCCGGCAGTTCCAGGTCCGCCAGGTCGCCGTCACCAAAGTCCAGCTCCCCGAGCAGTTCACCCGGGCTCATGCCCACCAGCACCGCCAGCGCGCCTTCCAGCGTCAGCACCTCCTGGCGTAGCGGCGGAATGCGGGCCCGCGTGGTCTCCAGCTCCGAGGCCGACTGCCGGAGTGCCAGCGCATCCGTCTCCCCGTCCTCGTAGCGTATCCGCTCCAGTTCGAAGGTGCGCTCCCGGGATTCCAGCGTGCTCTCGGCGATGACCAGCTGCTCCTGGGCGCTGCGCAGGTTGACGTAGGTGGCCACCACATCCGCCACCACGTTCAGGCGCACCGCCTCATGGCTGAACCGGGATTCCTCCAGCAGGGCCTCGGCGGCCTCCTGCTGGCGCGCCAGCCGCCCCCAGAGGTCGATCTCGTAACCGAGCATGCCGGTGATGGAGAACAGGTTGCCGGTGCCACCGGCGGCCGGAACGGGCGCGGCCGCCGCCGGCTGCCGTTCCCGCGCCGCCTCGGCCTGGGCATCCAGCGTGGGCAGGCGGTTGGCATCCGCCAGCCCCAGCCGCGCCCGGGATTCCTGGATGCGCTGCACCTGCAGGCGGATATCCAGGTTATCCGCCAGTGCCCGCTCCACCAGGGCGTCGAGCTGCGGGTCCTGGTAACGGGTCCACCAGTGCTGCCAGGCCTGCTGCTCCTCGGCGCTGAGCAGCACGTGTTCCGGCCAGTCCTCGGGCAGGTCCAGTTCCGGGCGCTCGTAGTCCGGCCCCATGGCACACCCGGCGAGTAGCAGCGCCGCGGCGGCGATCAGGCTCCACTTACGCATGGCTGGCCTCCCTCGCCTGCCGGCGTTGCTGGCGCCAGGTGGCCAGGTCCTCGAACAGTTTGTAGAACAGCGGCACGAACAGCAGGGCCAGGGTGCTGGCGGCGATCATGCCGCCCACCACCACGGTACCGATTTCCTGGCGGCTGGCCGCGCCGGCCCCGCTGGCGAACACCAACGGTAGCGTGCCGATGATGAAGGTCATGGCGGTCATGATGATGGCGCGGAAGCGCTGCCGCGCCGCCGCCATGGCCGCATCGGTGGAACTCATGCCGGCGCGCCGGTTCTGAGCGGCGAATTCCACGATCAGAATGGCGTTCTTCGCCGCCAGGCCGATCAGCACCAGCAGGCCCACCTGGAAGTAGATGTCGTTGGGGAAGCCGCGCAGCATGGCCGCCAGCGCGGCGCCCAGCACACCGAAAGGCACCGCCGTGGCCACGGCCAGCGGCAGGGTCAGACGCTCATACTGGGCTGCCAGGATCAGGAACACCATCAGCAGCCCCAGGCCGAACGCCGCGCCGCCGGCGCCGGAGGCCACCTGCAGCTGGTAGGCCTCGCCAATCCAGCCCAGGGTGGTCTGCGTGTCGCTGCCCAGCCCCGCCACCACGGCTTCCATGGCCTCGCGCGCCTGACCGGTGGTGTAGCCCGGCGCCGGGTCCGCGAGCAGCCGCGCGGACTGGTAGATATTGAAGCGGTTGATGATATCGGCGCCGCTGCCCCGCTCCAGCGTGACCAGCGAATCCACCGGTACCATCTCGCCGGTGCCCGAACGCACGAACACGTGGCGCAGGTCCTCCACCTGGCTGCGGAATTCGGCCTCGGACTGCATGTTCACCTGCCACAAGCGACCCTGGTAGGTGAAATCGTTGATGTACAGGGAGCCGAAGGTGCTTTGCATGGTCTCGAAGATGGAGTCGATGGGCACCTCGAGGGCGCGGGCCTTCTCCCGGTCCACGGTGGCGCTGTAGCGGGGAATGCCCGTATCCAGGGTGGCCTGCACGTTGGTCAGCTCCGGACGCTCGTTGGCGGCCTCCACCACCTGCTGGGCCAGGGCCTCCACCTCGTCGGTGTCGGTGTCGCCGCGCACCTGCAGGTAGCCTTCCACGCCGCCGGTCAGGGACAGGCCCTGGATCGGCGGTGGGGTGAAGGCGAACACGTTGGCTTCCTGGATGCCGGCACCCACGCCCATGATCTGCCCCACCACGGCCGAGGCATGCTGATCCGGGGCGCGCCGCTCCGACCAGTCGCTGAGATTGGCGAAGCCGATAATGGCGTTGCTCCGCAGCGAGGACGCGATGATGTCGAAGCCGGCGAAAGCGGTGAACTTGTCGATCTCGTCCATCTCGCCCAGGCGGGCGGCCAGCTCATCGCGCACCCGCTCCGAGCGGCCCAGCGCCGACACCGGCGGCAGCTGGCCCACCACCAGCGCCACCCCCTGATCCTCCTGGGGCACCAGGCCGGAGGGCATGCGCTCCATGAGGAACACGGCCGTGCCGCAGAACACCAGGAACAGCGCCACCCCCACGGATCGGTAGCGCAGCAGCAGGCCCACCGAGCTCACGAAACCGCGGGTCAGCGCATTGAAGGCCCGGTTGAACACGGCGAACGGCCAGGCCACGGTGTGTTTCTGCTTGTCCAGCAGCAGCGCACACATGGCCGGTGTCAGGGTCAGCGCAACGATGCCGGAGACCACCACGGAGACGGCGATGGTGACCGCGAACTGCCGGTAGAGCTCGCCCGAGAGCCCGCCCAGGAATGCCACCGGGGCAAACACGGCAACAAGCACCAGGGTGGAGGCCACCACCGCCCCGGCCACCTGCTGCATGGTCTCGACGGAGGCCTCCCGTGCCTTCAGGCCCTTTTCCGCCATCAGGCGCTCCACGTTCTCCATGACGATGATGGCGTTATCGACCACGATGCCGATGGCCAGCACCAGGCCGAACAGGGTCAGCAGGTTCACCGAGAAACCGAGCAGCTGCATACCGGCGAACGTGCCGATCAGCGACACCGGGATCGCCACCACCGGGATCAGCGTGGCCCGCAGGTGCTGGAGGAACAGGAAGGTCACCAGCACCACCAGGGCCACGGCGATCAGCAGGGTGATGAACACCTCGCGAATGGAGATCTCCACGAACTCCGTGGTGTCGTAGGCCACCGTGTACTCCAGCCCTTCCGGGAAACGTTCCGAGACCTCGGCCAGGGCGGCGCGCACGTCCGCGGCGGTATCCAGCGCATTGGCGCCGGGTTGCAGGTAGATGCCCAGGGGCACCGTGGGTTCGCCGTTGTACGTGGCGGAGAACTCGTAGCGCTGCGCGCCCAGGCTGACGCGCGCCACGTCTCCTAGCCGCAGGGTGCTGCCATCCGGTTCGGAGCGCAGGATGATGTCCTCGAAGGCGTCGGGGCTGTCCAGCTGGCCGTCGGTGGTCACGGTAAAGGTGAAGGCCTGTTCCTCCGGCGCCGGCTCCGCACCGATACGCCCGGCGGCGAACTGGGCGTTCTGCTCCCGCAGCGCACCGGCCACATCCGAGGGCGTGAGCTCGTACTGCGCCAGCTTGTCGGGCCGCAGCCATACCCGCATGGAGTAATCCTGGGCGCCGAACAGCCGCGCATCGCCCACCCCGGGCAGGCGCACCAGCTCGTCCAGCACGTTGAGCAACGCGTAATTGCTGATGAACAGGGAGTCGTAGCGACCGTCCGGCGAACTCAGCACCGGCACCATCAGGATACTCGTGGAGCGCGCCTCCACGCGCACGCCCTGATCCCGCACCTGTTGCGGCAGGCGGGGCAGCGCGGACTGCACCCGGTTGTTGACGTTGATGGCCGCCTGGTCCGGATCGGTGCCCATCTCGAAGGATACCGAGATCTGCAGGAAACCCGCGTCGGTGCTGGTGGACTCCATGTACAGCATGTCGTCCACGCCGTTGATCTCCTGCTCCAGCGGCGCCGCCACGGATTCCGCCAGCACCTCGGAACTGGCCCCCGGATAGTTGGCCTGCACGACGATCTGCGGCGGCACCACGTCCGGGTACTGTTCCACCGGCAGGTTGTTCAGGGCCGCCAGTCCCGCCAGCACGATGAGGAAGGAGATAACCGAGGAGAAGATCGGCCGGTCGATGAAAAAGCGCAGCATGTCAGGATTCCCCGTCTGCCTCGGTGATCTCGACCGAAGCGCCGTCGCGCAGCGCGGCCTGCCCGTTCACCACGAGCCGATCGCCCTCGTCCAGCCCCTCGCGCACCACCTGGCGGCCATCCACCACGGGGCCCAGCCGCACGGTCCGGGCATGCGCCACATCCTCGTCGTCAACCACGAATACCTGCGGACCGTCCCGGCCTTCGCCGACGGCGCGCTGGTCAATCAGGAAGATGTCTTCCAGTTCCTGAAGCACCATGCGCACGCGCACGAACTGGCCGGGTACCAGGTCGCCCTCCGGGTTGTCGAAGATGGCCCGGGCCGACACCGTCCCGGTGCGCGGGTTGATGGTACTGGCGGTGAAATCCACCTCGCCATCGTGCTCGTACAGCTCACCCTCGGGCAGCACCACCTGCGCGGTGTACGCTTCCACCTCGTCCTGGCCTCGGCCCATGGCACGCCGGGCCACGCGCTGAATCGCGGCATCGTTCTCGGGCAGGGCAAACCGGACATGGGCCGGATCATGGCGAGTGACCGTGGTGAGCAGGGTTCCGCGCTCGATCAGGCTGCCCTCCGGCAGGCTCTCCAGATCGGTGGCGCCGGAGACCAGCGCCACCACCTCCGTGTACCGCAGGTTGCGGCGCGCGTCCGCCAGCGCCGCCTCGGTCATGGCCAGCCGCGCCTCGGCAAGCTGGCGGTTGGTTTCGGCCTGGTCGCGTTCGCGCCGGCTCACCGCATCCCGCTGGTACAGCCCCGAGATGCGTTCCCATTCCCGTTCCGCCTGCGCCAGGTTGGCGGCTGCATCCGCCCGCTCGGCCTCGGCGCCGCGGACGGCAATCTCGTAGGGCTCCGGGTCAATGCGGAACAGCGGGTCGCCTTCCTCGACGAGCTGGCCCTCGGTGTACAGCCGTTCTTCCAGTACCCCCTCCACCCGGGCGCGCACCTCCACCTCGCGGGAGCCGCGGACGCGGCCGGCATACTCGCCGCGGACCCGGACATCCTCCGCCTCTAGCGTGGTCACCGTGACCCGGGGCGGTGGCTGCTCCTGCTCACCCTCGTCGCCTTGCTGCGCGCCACAGCCCACCAGCAGAACGCCGGCCAGCAGCAGCACCGTCAGGCCGGGAATACGGGGCCGGCACGTTGTTTTTTGGATCATGCATGCACTCCAGTTCATCTTGCGACGGGCCTTGCCGCGCCTCGGCACGGTGGGAGGTTCAGGCGCCGGCTTGCGGTCGGGCCGCCAGGCCGTTCAGGAAAACGTCGATGATCAGATCGGCGCGCGCCCGCAGTGCGGCGCGGTTGGACGACAGCCTGCTGGAGACAACGGCGCCATAGGCCATGTCGTTCAGCAGTTCGAGGATGGTGCGGGCCGGCAGATCACGCAGCACGCCCGCGCGCTGCAGGCGGACGATCATGCCTTCCCATTCCCGGTAGTGGGCCTCGAAATAGGCGAAGTAGAGCGAGGTGCCGTTACCGGGAAACTCGGCCCGCTCATGGATGAACAGCTCCACCGCCTCCGGGTTGTCATCGAAAAACCCGAAGTAGGCGCGCATTACCGACCCCAGCTGCGTCAGCGGATCCTCCACCCCGGCACGCGCGGCTTCGCTGCATGCGCGCAGGCGGTCCAGGCTGCGTCGCAGGGTTGCGCGGAACAGCGCTTCCTTGGTCGGAAAATAGCGGTAGACCGTGCCCTTGCCGACCCCGGCCAGATCGGCCACCTGCTGCACGTCGGCCGCCCGGTAGCCCGTGCCCGCGAACACCCGGGTGGCCGCATCCAGGATCTCGGCCTCGCGCTCCTCGCGCGCCTTGCGTACGCGACGGCGGGCCTTCCCTTCACCGTGAACCACTGCCATGGGGAATCCAGTAAGTGACGGACCAGTCCGTCCGGATACTGCAGCGGGCTCACGGCGGCGTCAAGTCCGTGCTCTCAGGTCTGCCCGGCCGCCTCGGCCCGCCAGCGGGCGGGTTCCGCCAGCATCAGCACACAGCCGGCGGCCAGCAGGTTCGCAATCGCCGCCAGCACGATGGGCAGGGTGTAATCCTGCAGCAGGTCGTAGGCCACGCCGGCCAGCGCCGGCCCGGCGAAGGTGCCCACGGCCACGCTGGTGTACAGGGCGCCGATCAGGCCGGAAACGCTGCGGGCACCGAAATAGTCCATGGTCAGGGCCGGTATCAGGGCCACGAAGCCGCCGTAGAACATGCCGTAGACCACGGCGAACACGGCCAGGCTCCAGAAACTGTCGGCCACTGCCCAGAAACCCATCATCAGCGCCAGGCCAGCCAGCATGCCGCCCAGCGCCCGACGCCGCCCGATGCGGTCGGCAATGCCGCCCAGGAAGAAGCGCCCCGCGGTGCTGCCCACGCCGATCAGGCTCAGCAGCAACACCGCCTGGGCCCGACCCAGGCCCTGCCCCTGGGCATAGGGCACCAGGTGGACGAAGGGGATGAACAGGCCCAGCGCCACCAGAAAGGAGGCCAGGTACAAGAGCTTGAACGGCCGCGAACGTACCGCATCCGCCCAGGGTGTACCCGGCAGGGCATCGCCGGGAGCATTCGCGGGCAAAGGCGGATCGCCGTCGGGGCCCAGCCCGCGGCGCTCCG
>LFIK01003287.1_pt1 | contig 13125 bp, 10 predicted proteins | sample 643401 | NCBI WGS metagenome assembly LFIK01 (sample SAMN03777447, study PRJNA286221) | soda lake metagenome | biome: soda lake; feature: Kulunda steppe; material: water; isolation source: sample T5-Br brine of Lake Tanatar-5 | place: Russia: Kulunda steppe | collected 2010-07 | reverse complement strand
GAGGATGGAGGCGTACGACGTGATGGGCGTGTGTGGCCAGGAGCGTGTGCACGAGGCCGTCCGGAAATGGCGGGAAGGGCGAGCAGCTTGAACTTGGCACGATGGAGCTGACGTGGCTGTTGGGCACCGGGCCTGCTTAGATTGACACGAGTAGAACTGGATATCTGGACGAAAGAGAGCTGCACGATGGGGTGCTGATGGTGTACAACATGGTCAACCATCATATTCCAGGTTGGGACGATCCTCCCTCCAAAGAGGCATGCCTGGAATGGTACAGGAAATTCGATCGCGACGGCAGAGGACTCAACAAAGAGGAATTTCATGACTTTGTGGCGCATTTCTTGGCAGACACGCCACAAAAATTGATGCAGAGGATCGGAGGAAGCATGCTCTTCAAAGTAGCGCTTGCTCCCCTCTGTGCCTCGACCATGAAGAGAACGCTGAAGAAGCAGCCACTGATTGGTCCGTTTGTCAAATTCATACCCGTTTCCATGCTGTCTCCTGTGCTGGTTGCGTGCACCGACATCGTCAAGGCTGTTATCGCACTGAAACGGTAAACACCCAACAAGGTTTTGAAATTTATGTAAGGTTTATTTCCAGCCCATTGATCCGATAACTCAAAAAGCAGGACTTCCTTATCAGCATCATAAACATCAGTAGGAAGATTTTCTACTCACTCACCACTACATTCCAGCTTGGCTTTAGAATACATCCATTCCTGGGCACGGGCCGTATCCAACGATGCATTCTGGAAACACATGGTTGAAAACAGCTGTCAAGGATTGCCCCGTGTCCAGCAGATTGGCATTAGAAAGTGTGAAGGGAAGGCTGCTATTGGACCTAGGAATGCTGTACCGTCGGCGGAGTAGAGATGCGTGCTGTCGTGCTGCAGCACGGAGTGATGACGAGCTCCACTGTGTCTCCCTGGATCTTTGCCCTGATCCATTGCCAGGACATGGCAGCTCTACGGTCCTCAACACTTCAGATTCGCAGCAGGGTATGGTCAATGCTACCAGTAGTGCAATGGCTCGTGTTGATGGATATTTGTTTCCACTGATCTGACTGCACTGTTTCAGTCGCTCTGTGGGTGTCAGCAACGCGGCAAGCAGAAGCACAGACGTGCCTTCCGAAGGCCACAGAGGCAAATCCTTCGTCCCCTGGTCAGGGCCGCTGTCGCAAAGACATTGAACAGTGTTTGATGATGGCAAGAGAAAAACAGGCAGCAGCTCATAATCAGAAAGTCGGTAGCCGGCGCTTGTTTGGGCTGCCAATTTGCTGCAGACAAAGGTTTCGGTGTCAAAGTGCTGCACGCACCGGACGGATGGCCGCACATATGAGGTTCCTTTGCATTTATTGGAGCAAGAACAAGATGATGGGTCATCTTCCAACCCTGCATTGCAGGCTGGCAAGCCCTCTGGCGCTTGAATGTCGTCCGAATCTACTTGTTCAATTTCTGTAACAACCATATCCAGGTGCTTGCAGCAGGGCCCTCCCTCGACAGGTTGCACTGTACCCTTCTGAGGGTTCTTACAGATCCCAATGCGCACGATGTGCAGCCCAGTTCCTGTGTTGATCATCAGCCAGCAAGGCGGTAGGAAGCAAAGTGCTGGGTGGAAGGGTGGGTGTGGCGTGGTGGTGTGATAGCACAAGTGAAGAGCGTGGGTAGGTATTGTGTGTTGGTCCCAACCAAGTGGAGATGGCACGATGGTCATGTGGTGTGTTCCTTCCTTTGCTCTGTCGCAGTTCCCATCTTCTCTGGCGTGCACCAGGAAGAGACGTTGGCATGGTGTTTCACAGGTGGTAATCCGCAAGCGTTCATCTCCGGTCTCCCAGAGTGGTCCAGGATTCTCATTGGCCAGCTGAGAAACAGCACGGAACAGTGGCACCTGAAAGATTCGCCACGCCTCCGTTCGGTGGAAGCGCAAGGACCAGATTTGCAGCTCATACTTGGAACTTTCGACGGGTTGGACTTCGTGTTGTGATTGGACCGTTCCATCAGGTGGTGAAGATGTGTGTCTTTCTCCTAGTTGAACGGCCAAGTTCCTATTCGTCGACCGTGAATTCGACATTGCTACGTTCCTCGCATGACGATTTTGCACAGGGCTGGCCAACGTACGTGTGGAATAGGTGAGCAAATGTTGTCCATCGCGGGTGAATCCAAGCAGGACGGATTGGATCCACATCGGATCGCTCCGTGCCAGCTGCGCAGCTGGCAACCGCAACCGCTTCGGCACCGAACTGTACAATTTTTTCCGCTTGCTAGGCTTCCATTCGCGATCCAGAAGCTGAAGATAGACGTGCTTCTCACGTGCTCGTTGCGTACGTGCCTTCATCTCCACTTTCCCACCAAAACCGTCCTTTCGTCTTCCATTCCAAACAGTGGCCACACGACAGGTGAATGGGCTGTTTGCAATGCAACATGGGATCCAGACGACACACCAAACAACAAGCCATACTTGCAGGAAGTGAGGTAGACAACCAAGGAGGACAATCACACAGGTGCAACGAGATAGCAAGGAGATCTCCTACCAACGAGATGCCAATGAAAACGCACAACAAGAAAACATGACGAACGGATGCAAAAGAGTGCGATCACAACAAACCTTCGAGTGCTCTTCGAAAACACAAAGACACCAGCTTATGATCGAAAAATCCTCGATGCAGGAAATCCTCTTCATTCATGGAAGGTGCCTGACGTGAAATGGTTGGCTTACCCTTCGTGCAACACTCTGCCATTTTACTATCGAGCGCTTGCCGCACCTTTGTTCTTGCTATACCACACACCATCCATGTCAACAGCCTTGCAAGTTGCAATTGCTTCCTGCACCTCGGCCATGCGACAAAAACATCTTCACGCCGAACGCCGCCCTGTTGCTTGGATCAATTGTACCAATGTTGTAGAAGCACTACCGCCCCATCCTCCGAAATGGCTTCGATGCCCGGAGCAACGCCTTTTCAAGTAGACAAAATTAATCATCAAGCCAGAGGATCGTGAACAAATCCTTGGCCCGTTACGAAGGGTGCTTTATAGAAACTGAATCGAAGTCATCTTGCATGGTGATATTCTTGGCCAATGGAGTTGTTCCCTACGTTGCGCGAACGTGAGTGCGTGTGCAATTGACCCAATCGTATTGCCTTCATTGCCGTAAAAGTTGAACAGCCTCACACTTGCACTGGTTGTCTCGCCAATATGAAGTGCGATTATATCTTCAAGATTGCGCAAGCTTTCCAGAGCACGGCAAAGGAAACCAAAGATTTACATTTATTCGATTTTCACGTCTTGAATAGAGGTAAAGACACAACCGCGTCTCTCATATCAGTACTTCCCCATTGCTTTAGTAGCTGAAATAAGCCTCAAGCTTCTTGGTCATAATCCATCCTTTCTTGCAATAAAAAAGTGCAACTAAAGCAAGAAAATATGTGAGGATAATGACGTTGTGGGTTGCGGACTCATGAGATGGGTATAATGTCTTTTTAAGCATAGTAGATGTTAGTTATTGATTTGGTGAGATAGGTTATTGGACTTTTCCCGGAAGTTTAAGACTACGGAGTAAACACATTTCATGCTTTGGGGTCAAACACGTAAGCATCAACCCATGCGCATACGAGATTCTCCTATGCACAATCCTTGCAAAAGGAGATCGCTAAAATGGAAATCAATGGAGAGAGTAAAACGGTTCGACTTGTAAGCTTGTAATTTGGGGGGTCCAACATTCATCAATATGCTTTGAACAAGACCGACAATTCACTTCTTCTTTGTCCTCCTCTTTGTTTGCATCAAGTTGATGCGTTCAGTGTCGAAAGTACACACAAATGGCATGATTTGATGCTTTATGCAATGTGGTTGTCGAAGCTCTTCGCAATCGCTCGACAAAACGAACGAAAAGCCACTTGGCTTCTTGCAAAAACGTTTCTTCATTTCTTGTAATGTCTTTGCAAGGCGTTTAAAGTTGAGCACAATGCATACTCAATTATGTGCCCATTGAAGGATTCCTAACCATGCAAACAACGAGTTGTTCCCCACTTTTCCGTGCCGACGTGGCATCCTTTACGATGCGACATTTTGAAAGCAAAGTTCCTCATTACTCGACCTTTTTCGAAGAGTTGCATTCCTTACCTCGTGGAAACGTGACCAAGCATCTCTTTCACATGCATCCACTTGGTTGCGTCCGATCTTCTACGTGCAAGTCCATTGCTTCGATGCACGTGTTCCAACCTCGTACGGATCCCTTGCTTTTTCGTGGTGCTGTTTTCCGCCTTGGATGGACGAATCGCGTCTGAATTCCACCACCGGTTGTATGTCTTTATCGGGTGGGGAAGGAGGAAACCAGAAGGACGCCTTGGATCACGTGATGGTCCGAAGCCCCTTCGGTCCTCCGACGTGGTAGGGTTGGTGTTCGAAGTACGACCGTTGGACCACCATCGTGGTGTGAATTGTGTGTGTGGTGTTGCAGGAACGTCCGTCGTGAGAACGAGGCGAGACCATGGGTGGAAGAACGTACGTGGCAGTGCTGCTGACAGCATGGTGGATGGGGATCGGTGGAGTGGAGATCGATCCACATCCCACGTACCTCCCACAACCCACGAAACCTAACCATGCTCATGCGTGCTTCCGAAGAGGTGCACGTCTGGATCATCCAGCATCCGTGCAGAACCCATGGGAAGAGGAACCTCTCCATGAAGATGCAAAGGCCCGGCTGTCCCGGAAGAAAATGCCCAAAAACTTCGATTGGAGAGCCACCACAGTGGGGAAAAAACACTCGCATCACACACAGAATTTCGTGTTGCAAGATGTAAACCAACACATCCCACAATACTGCGGAAGCTGCTGGGCACACGGTTCGGCAGCCATGATTGGCGACCGTATCAAAGTGGCCAGGCGTGCGAAATGGCCAGACATCAGTGTGGCGAGACAGGTGATCATCGATTGCGTGGACCAAGGTTGCGGCGGAGGAGATCCTTGGGACCTACTGACTTGGATGGCCAACGATCAAGCTACACTTCCGGACGAAACGTGCTCACCGTACCTTGCGCAAGGAGAGGGAAGGCAGTGCTCAGCGCAAAATGTATGCAGCAACTGCCTACCTGAGAGCATGGCTAAAAAGCTGAACCATACATTCCCTTCGCACATGGATAGCAAAGGTTGCTATGAGATCCCGAAATTTGCAGGGATGGGAGTGCATCGTTTTGGGAACATTAGCGGAGAAGCTGCAATGATGAAGGAAATTTATGCTCGAGGACCTATTGTGTGCTCGATGGCAGCAACAGATGAGTTTCTTCTCAGGTACTCAGAAAACGCCGCTGAGAATGGAGGCGTCTACACTTGGCCACATTTTGTGGCAGAAGACGAGGTGGATCACAATGTGGAGGTCGTCGGTTGGGGTGAGACCAAGGGCGTCAATGAAACCATCCCTTACTGGATTGTCCGTAACAGCTGGGGTACGTATTGGGGTGCTGCTGGTTGGTTCTACATCCGTCGTGGAAAGTGGAACCTTCGCATTGAGGAAGATTGCCAGTGGGCAGAGATGGAAACTTTGCAATTTGATAGTGTTTATGATGGGCATGTATCTGGGAGCTATACGGAGGGGCTGCTCAACATTCCCACCCCGCTTCCCATTCGGCCAAAGAAAGACATACCAAAGGAGGGTCAGGCTTGGAGTATGGAGGATGTACCTGGCCTTTTCCACGAGCTTGAAGACGAGGCTGAAATCGCATTGCTTTGAACATTTTACCACACATGAGCACACTGATTGTGTGCTAATCTGAGGCAAAGAGTCTAGCTGTGAATAGAGATGGGGATTATGCATCAAACAAACAACGAATCAAAGAATAGCCTTCTGTGCGTAGAAAGCATCAGAAAATGCTTAAATGGTATTGTCCGCAAATTGTCCTCTCTTGTCCTATGTAGGTCATCCCGATGCTTATCGAATACGAAGCATTCCCGTATTTGCTGGTCTATCTCAGATGCAATTCAGGATACATGGCAAGATAGACTCTGGACAAACGACAGAATGAACATGTCTACTCCGAAAAAAATGCATGGCAGGTGGCCATGATGTCCTAAGCTATGCTTACCAGAGCTTCACTGTGAATCGTTGGAATCTGATTCCCATGGGTAAACTTGGTCTTCTCGGATTTCCCCCTCCCACGCTGTGTGTTGGGATCCTCGTCGCATGGCTTTCCATACAGCACTATTCACCTTGAACCCAGACCCAAAAGCTATTTGCCAAACTCTGTCACCTTTCCTTATTCGCTTGTCTGTCTCCATGTACGCCATCTCGTACCAGACGGAGCTGCTTGAGATGTTTCCATAACGCCACAATGTTTCTCTTGATGGTTCCATGTCGTACTTGTTCAAGTTCAAGTTGATGGCCATCTGATCGATCACCCCTCTTCCTCCAGTGTGAATGCAAAAATGTTCAAAGGCCATTTTGAAGTTGGGTACGTATTGCCTGATCCGTTTCTTACCCAGCAGCTTTCTCAGAATGAGATTCACGAAAAAAATAATCTGCTCAGACAGCGGCAACACCATCGGTCCCAAAGTGGTGATGTTCTTCTTCAGCACCTCTCCTCCTGTTGCAACCACAGACTTGGCCAGCTTTACACCCATCTGTCCATCTGAATCTTCCTGCTGAAAAATGCAGGAGTATTTTTCATCCTCGGCGCCAGCATGCGTGCGGACGGTTGTGACGAGCCTGTACTTGGCGCGCCACCAATCTGTCCTCCTATTGGAAAGGAGGATAGCAGCTCCACCCACACGGAACAGCGTGTTGGGGATCAGCATGCTCCGATCGTTCCCAAAGTACCAGTTCTGTGTGATGTTCTCCGTAGACACAACCAGGGCATAGGTCCCTGGATGAACCTGCAGCAAATCTTTGGCAAGGTCGATGGATATCACTCCAGCACTACATCCCATTCCGGACAGGTTGTACGTTTGGATGTTGCTCCTCATCTTAAAGTGGTTCACGATCATCGCAGTTAGGGACGGGGTCGGGCAGAATAGGCTACAGTTCACGATCAAAATGCCGACTTCCCTTGGTTTTACGTTTGCTTTCTCCAGGCAACGTTGCACAGCCTCAAACATGACCACCTCTGCTTCCTCCCTTGCCTTTTGCATGGTGGTCTCTGGGGGTGATTGCTTGATGCCTGGGGGCAAGTAGGTATCGTTGCCCAAGCCGGCCCGCATGGCAACCCGTTCTTGGAACTCGATACTCTCCGGCTTGAAAGTCTATCGGTAGCAAACGTTGTCGAGTTTGAAAGTTCATGTCAGCGCTAACTCATGCGTTCAGGATAAGGTACAGGGTGGAGAATCGCTTCGTACCTCGATGCTCTTGGTTTGCGACCAAAACATTGACCACGGCATTTTCCAGCTTTTGTTCGAGCGAGCCAGCATCACTTGTCAGTCTCAAGTTCGGACACAGTTTCCATGCAGCTGGCCCAGAACGTGCTACCCCATCGTTTCGTTGGAAGATTGCAATTCCTTCCCATGCCCAGTGCATCCAGGGAGCATCGTTCTCCGGCTTGCCTTTCTCTCCACGCAGGAGGCTCGGAATGTGGGAGGACGCATTCGCTCACCTGTCTGGCGGTTTGTAGCAGTGAAAGTCCACCAGGTAGACTGGTTTTTCCCTGGTGAAGAAGTAGACGGCAGCGGCCAACACGAGCATTGCCGTGCTGAGGATGGCACTCAGAAGGTTCAGTGTCAGGTGTGTCTGTGCGGCGGTGTGCCAGAGCCTCTGCATGTCGACTCTTTGGTAGACAGCCACTTCCATAACACCCAAGATCATGCCATACACGAGAGCAAGGATGAAGAAATGGGTGATGAGCATGTGGTATCCAAGTCGTACATATTTGAGTCCCACCGAGGTGGTGAAGTCTGCACCCCATGGCGATCCCAAGATGCATTCGAAACGTGCATGTCTTTTGGTCAGCGATGTTTCCTACGACTGTTCGATCCGTGCACTCTATCGTTTGGTTCGCAATCGTTCGTTTTTCTCATTCGTTCGCATTGGTGTACCATGGAAGACTTGTCTGGGATGACTGCTGACTCGTTTCAACAGTGGCATGATCCGACGTGGATCTTCTTCCTTCGCCATGTCTTTCGTTCTTCCTGTACTTTCCTTCGTTCCTTCCCTACGATTCGTTCCTGTCGGATCGTCGCTTGTGTTTGCGATGGGAAGGAAGAAGCGACGCGCAAGTGCGACACCGAAGACGACGAACGAAAGGAACGTGTGGTGGACCAGGAGCAGTTGCACCCAGCTAGGAGCAGTTGCACCCACACACGCGGTGCAGATGCACCCCCGAGGAAGGTGTGGAGGGGAGGAGGAGGAGGAAGGGAATGCCCCCCTTTGCAAAGCGGAGGGAAAGGGATTCAGGATCCCCTTGTTGAGAAACTTCATACGAGGGGTACCCCGTTCCCCGTTCGAAAAGGGGGGCACCTGGACCTAGGGTTGGCGGCGGGCCCTTCCGATGCATGGACTGCTGTCTCGAACGGTCCAAATACGGTCCTTGGACGGTCCAAGGCCACATGCGATAGAAGAACCCAGCCATGCACACCATCACGCTGGTGAAGATGAGAAGCAAGACCACGCTTGTTCCGATCGAGTCGTTCGACCACGTGCACGGTGGATTGGAAACAACCAAGCAGGACCTCGAAATTGAAGGAAACAAGAACTGGACCAGGGTCATCGGCAACACCTGCGCGACATCCACCCAGTCCATGACCACCCTTGTCTCATCCTGCCGCGGATCCCCATGCATTCCGCACCGCAACCGACCGCGTCCTTCCATCTACGTTGCACAAAGTGTAATCCTGCGGATGATGCCATGAAAAGGAGCAAAGGGAATGGAGTAGGCAAATCCTCGATCCTCTCTCTTCCCGTCCTTCCACGGTGCGTGTGCAGCGTGTGCAGCGTGTGCAGGTAATTCTGGATCCATCCCCCAAGCTCCACCTTTGGCTTACGCCGTCTTGAACACTTTCATGCTGAACCAGTTCACCGATAGGAACACGATGGCAATCAAGCACGTGTACGGCACAAGGAGGCAGTAATAGGTGTCTTGTTTGATGGCATCCAGCATCCATATGCCGGTGTCAGGCATCCATTTCGAGATCAAGATCGCGTACCAGCATCCTACGAAGCTCACCACCGCCCAAACTTGCAGAAGCACACTGCAGTTCCCATGAAGTGCGGCCGTTGTCCATCCCATCGCGATACGAGTCCAAGCGCGTCGTCGCGTTTGAAAGGGAAGGAACGATTCGTCAGTTCGTATGCGACAGCTGGTGGTTTACCTGCGTTTTTCGACTCTTTCTCCGCATGGACGCGTGCTTGAGGACGACGCATCTCATCTCTCGACATGCTTTTGTTGCGCCTCGCTCGTCGTTGTCGGGACGGTTGGCGTCGAACCACCAAGGCCATACGTGCGCACGCACCCGTACACCTTCGAATTCGGCGTGTGGTCCACTCCCATCGCTTCTTTTTTTCCCGTGAGCTCGTCCAAATCGTGCGTGGAAGCCACGCGACGCCATCGTCGGTCGCGGTCGTCGGCATGCGTCGCGCGTCGCACGGCCATCCATCGACAACCTTCGACTTAACTCGAACGTAAACATCGTGCGTGGCCAAGCGAAGACGACGTGACCGAACGCTTCTTGGCCTGTCGCGACCAAAGCGCACCACGGTTCGTGAGCACGATGGCTCTCTTCCAATGCCAACAGGAATGCAATGGATCTGGCGTGCTTGAAAAAGACGCACTAGTTGCTGCGTCTTGGTCCATGACGGTGTGGAATCGTGCAAACAAAGCCTCGTGAACAAATGCGGTCCCACACCTCGATTCTCTCCACACACACATTCCGTTGCATCATCTCGAGGCCGGAGCACTTCGCAATCGTGAACGGATCATGTCAACGAGCCACCGTTCGATTCCTCTCAATGTTCGAAGCGTTCCATCATTTGTAGAAACGAGAGAACTAGAATCTTAAGGAAAGGAACACACGGTCGAAGAAGACAAGAGGTATGCTTCCAACCATGCATGCACGAGACGAACATGTGTAGGTGCCGGAGGTTCTCTTGCCTTGCTTTTTCATGAGATTTGACACGGTTAGATGGTGATGCAAGCGGATACCTTTGCACAATGCTCAATGTACCAAACATACGAATGCGCAATATCAAGAAGATACACATTCTACACGTACAAGGACGATCGTTAAAACGTTGATGGGAAGGGAAGGGCAATCAATTCGTTCGGTTGAACAAGTTTGCTAGGAATTCCTCTTTCAAGGAGGGAGCTTTTGTGATCCATCGTTGGTTTGTACACGCCAATCTCTACGCCCGGTTACCAATGTCGTTCCACGTCGAATTCGCCATCAAATCGGGAAAGCTTGTTACGCATTCAATAGTCTTGCCGTTGTTGCATCCATGGAAGGCACAAGATTGCGAGGTACACGAGGCAATTTGAATACATAGGCACAAAAGAGGGAAGCTACACCTTGGAAACGATAGACACGAAGGCACGTATGCAAATCATTTCGTCCAACCTTTTGCCTTCTTGGGGCTTGCGCAAGGTTGGCAAACAAAACCAAAAGGTCCAAAAGAGGGACCAAGGCGCTCATGTCTTTCAACTATCACGTCCATCCATTTCGATGAACGTGAATGGGAAGGCTTCTGGATTGTTTTCAAAGCACACGAATGATCGGATGATTCCGTCTCCATGAGCGATGTCTTGTCGAGGTTGAAGTCATATCATTCATTGCGTTGGATGTCCTTGGTCCTTTCCTCTCCCTCGTTTTGGTCGTTGGATTCCCTACGACGTCCACGCGGATCCCGTGCAAGCATCTCGAAGAAGTTCGCGATCTACCATCGCACGGATGTTCATCCACGCAGACTTCGCTCCGTTTCGCCGAGCGGCACGTCGTGGTTTCGTTGCATGCGACTTGGTCTTTCGGTTGGTTTCGCCACATCCAAGCGATTTGCTCGTGTTCGCCTGGGTGGGTTTCGGATGAGGTTGGGATACGATCGGAACACCCGATCTACACGGTCCACACGGTCCATCCACGGTCCTTGTCTCTCCTTTTGACACACGGTCCATTCACGGTCCTTCCTCTTTTTCCTTTCGTTTCCGATGAATCGGGTCGCCTGTTCCTTTCAAAAGGGATCGAGATTCCCTTTCAAATCTCCTTCGAAAGGGAGACGAAAGGAAAACCGTGCCATCGGACGGTGCATCGGACGTGGTTCGTCGCGTCATGGCGGCCATGCCGAAGCCGATGTGGCAGCGCACGTCCGCCACAGCGCCTGGAACACGCACCTCACCTGCTCGCAAATGCACGAAGACCTCTGCTGCCCATCGCGAGGATCCTCTCCTGGTGCGCACGGCGCGCGGAGAAGCGGTGGAACGCACGCCGGTGTGGCTGATGCGACAAGCGGGAAGATACATGGCGGAATTCCGCGCCTATTCGGACAAGTATCCGTTTCGAATGCGTTCGGAGACGCCGGAGATCGCCGTGGAGCTTTCTTTGCAGCCATGGCGTGCGTTCGGGACGGATGCCGTGATCTTCTTCAGCGACATCCTCACGCCGCTTCCTTCCGTCGGCGTGGAATTCGACGTGATCAAAGGAAAAGGACCACGCATCGAAAGGCCGCTTCGATCGATGGAAGATGTGATGCAGAACGTCGTCGACATGGGCGATCCCAACGAAAAGCTCCCGTTCGTACGCACCATCCTGGAGACGTTGCGCCACGAAATCGACGAATCCACCGCGTTGGTGGGATTCGTCGGTGCGCCTTGGACGCTGGCCGCGTACGCATGGGAAGGAAAAGCAGATCGACACCTGCTGCACACCAAGACGGCCATGACGCGCCAACCCGAAGCCGTCCATTTGCTCCTGGACAAGCTGACGGACATGCTGGCGAAATACTGCGTCTATCAGATCGACAGCGGTGCACAAGTGATGCAAATCTTCGATTCGTGGGCGCACCACCTCTCTCCCGAACAGTTCCAGGTGCTCAGCTTGCCTTACGTGGAGAGGATCGTGCAACACATACACGAACAGAGGCCCGGGGTGCCGGTGATCTTCCACGCCAACGGCGGGGTGGGGAAATTGAAGGCTCTGCAAGGTTGCACGGCCGACGTGATCGGATTGGACTGGAACACCGACATCGCCGAAGCGAGGCAAGTGCTGGGTCCAGGTAGGGTGCTCCAAGGAAACGTCGATCCCATGCTCCTCTTCGCACCCCACGAAACCATTCAAGAAGCGGTCCACGATTGCATCCATCGCGCCCAGCCGGGACCGCACATCCTGAACGTCGGGCACGGCGTGGTGCAGGGCACGCCCGAGGAGGCCGTAAAATACTTCGTGCAGGTGGCAAAAGAATCTGGACCGCAACAAGGCTACGTGGCCCCGGCCGATCGCGATCTATTGACTGCACAGTGAATCCCACAGCAGGTTCCTTACAACGGACGTCCGGTCGGACGAGAGAGGCTCGCCCACTTGGGCTTCGAGATGCGCACCCGTGCATGGAGGGTCCATTGTCCCGACACCGATTGCCGCTCCACTCCAACCAGGTGTCCTGCTGCTCGGTTCCATCGCTATAAACGGGGGATGGCCAAGCTGAGCCTATGTGCATTCCGTTCGGACGGGCGTCGACGATCACGACTCTCGGGAGTCTTTGTCCTCGGTCCCCCCCTCCCAAGGTCGGCATCGAGGTCGCACGCCTTTTGCCTGCGCCGACGTTTCCAACATGGGGTCGGCGCCACGCGCACGGATGCTTGGGCGACGATCAGCTGACGATGGATTGATTGGCCAGCTGGATGGCGTGTTGGAGTCCTTTGTTCTTGTTGGCGCTGTACTTGGCGTAATTTTCCGTGTAAGGAGCGAGCTTCTGGCGTTCGATCCACGCCCAATTGTTTTCCCCGTAGAAGACCACGAAGTAATCGTCTTTCTTGTGTCTTTTTTTGCGTTGGTGTTCCTGCGGTTCGGCGATTTGCGCCGGCCACCACGGGAACGAAGGCAGCTTGGCCCACACCAGTTCGAACGGCATGAGGGGTCGTTTGTCGTTGCTTTCGCTTCCCTCCGCCTGGGTGTCTTGTTTCGACGTTCCTTTTCTTTTTTTTTTCGGAGGTGGTTGGCTCGTGGCG
>LFIK01003286.1_pt1 | contig 13127 bp, 14 predicted proteins | sample 643401 | NCBI WGS metagenome assembly LFIK01 (sample SAMN03777447, study PRJNA286221) | soda lake metagenome | biome: soda lake; feature: Kulunda steppe; material: water; isolation source: sample T5-Br brine of Lake Tanatar-5 | place: Russia: Kulunda steppe | collected 2010-07 | reverse complement strand
TTGGATTCTTTCGGGTGGCGTACATCGACTTTGAACAGAAACCAGATGGATTAATGGGTTTTGAGACGCAACGAAAGCCTGTGGCCGTGACGACAGTTACCCCCTCCAACACACAATTTCTATTAGTAGAGTCACTGAATGTAGTCTCAAATTTGACGTTTTGAGTTTACCAAGCTTTTAATTAACAAATCGGATCGACTCCTACAATAACTGTCTGCTAGACTTCGATAATCGATATGTTAGAGTACCATCTGTACGCATGGGTCAGATAAGTAGATGCGAGTGGTTAGTGTACTGATGTTGGTTTGGCTCAGATAATTTCTAACATCATATATAAAATGAAAATTACTTTTGGCAAACACTAACTATGTTGCACCCTGCCATTTTAGACAAGTGAGCACAATGTCGATTCGCCAGACAATTTCCAGTAGACGGGATATGCTTGATTTATTCGGAGCCCGTATTCAAAATGCACATACAGATCTAGTGGAAAATACAGAGCTTGAGTTTGGTCGCAATATGCTCAAAACCGCGATTATTGAGTCAAATATACCATTTGAAAAGATTCTAAGTAGTGAAATAATCGATGATGTTTACAAGATTGAACCTGATTTAAAAATTGTCGAAGTTACCAATTCTAAAGGAGATGGTCGTCTCTATTTTGATTTACATGATGATCGGTTCTGGATTGTATACTCAATTGGCAAATCCGACTTTTTTAAAGAGTCAATAAGTGATTTGCTTAAAAAAGAGGGTGGTGGACTTGATCGACTGTGGATCCCAACCGGACATGTTGAACAAATTGGTAGCACAGGTAAGTACGAGGCTATTAAATTGAGTTATGGTGCGACAGATGTTTTTCCAGAAGAATTCATTAAGGACAACCTCCAGTTTACTGATTTAAATATTGATGGATCAGGACAGAATGCTAGCAACCTGTACAATATTCTAAAGGAGTCTGAGGATATTAGAGATTACCTTGCACTCTCTCGAATTCAGATACGACGTGAGAAAGAAGGAGAATTTGTTCGTGAGAGTATAACGAATGAAGGAACGATTACTACACGAAATGGAAGTGATATTGGGCTACATATCTCGACAGTAGAACACATAAAAAAACTATATTCTCAACTTTTAGAAGCTGTAGAACGTAATCACATTATCCGTGCAACAAAAGTGGAACACGGTGCGAGGGCAAGTGGTGGGCCAGTAGTGATCAATTTTAGCCGACAGGTTTCTGATGTAGAAGGGTTTCTCGGTCACGTGGTGAATGCACAAGACCCCTTCCGACTTTGGGGGCACTCGCGGAAAGTTGGTCACAATGCGTACAAAATTGACGGTGTAGATGCTCATAACGGCGATAAAATTGCTATTGAAATGTCTTCAGAATGGTTACGTCTATACCTCTATGACGATGCTTGTGGAAACACCGCTCTAAGATTATTTACAAATATCCAACAGTATTACGACCCTGCCGCAGAATTATTAATCAATAATGTTTGATGTATCGAAGCACACGCACCAAATCAACCTGTGGATATCACTTTCGCAGTTTCAACCGACATATTCAGCCAGCCTTGCTGAATTAAATTATGAGTGTGATGTTATTGAGGAACGAGTGTATATCCAAGATGAGAATGAAACACACGTTATTCATCCAGATGTGGTTCTAACTGACTCAACTGAAAAGAGACATTCGCTAGTAGTAGACTGTAAATCTAAAAGCATTGACGATGAGCAGATGCAACGATATCTAAAATTGAATGAAGATGCTGAGCAACTTGTTATACAGGGTAAAATTCAAAACATTGATCAAGCAGATATCTCAAGTGAGACGGTTTTTTCTTCCTTCTTTGATCTTAGTAAAAAAGAGGTACCTAATGACATTGCACTAGTATATTTTAATTTAGACCCTTACAGTGGCTTAGCAATCTATACACAAGATAAAAATGACAAATACAATGGGAATGAATTTACTGATGATAGAATAAATAACATTTTACCTATTAATCTTCATCCCAGTCAGCCACTCCCAACATCTCACTATCCTTTTGATGTATATGAAGCTGATAAAGAATCTATGGTGTCCAGTGCATTGGGATCTATCATCTCTTTAGCTATGAAAGAAGGAGAATTCTCGATAGAAGATATTCTCAATCGTACTCACCCATACTGGAACAAGTTAGGTGATGGAAAACAAGATGAACTCAAAAAACGAATTAAAACAATCTATCTTGAGCTATTAAATGCCGGACTTGACGAGTATCTTGAAAAAATCGCAGGTACAAAAGGCCGAGAATGGAAAAGGACTTCAGCAACAATACAGGCAGTTCATCAAAAAACTGATTTTTATGTTGATGAGGTTCTCCAAAATCTTCCACAATCTCGGTTGGATGATCCGTGGACTACGGACATTGACTCCACGGAAGATAAATCTGAAGCAGACGATGATTGAATACTTCGTCTATTGAGAATTATATACATAGGCAATCATAAGAATTTGAAAATTGAATTTAAATATAATTCACTTATATCCTCAAAATAGGCAGTCAAATACTGGTCAATCGACTCACCATTGTTTTTCCCGATCTTGTCGCCACGCATATACTGCACCAACTCTCGTGGAATGTTCTCTTGAACTCTCCAATAGCGGGAGAAGTAATGTCGACCATAGTGTGACGTGATTGTTCGATACTGGTCCGATGTATTGTATTCAAAGAAATGTTCCTTCCATACATCTGTCAGTATATCTGTACGTTCAATTTTTGCATACTTCCGTTGGCTAAGGACCAACCACGGTGTATCCATCATGGGCCGTGTCGCAAGGTACTGAATCAACACTTCTCGGAGCTCATCATCTAATGGAAGAATTCGCGGATTGTGAGACTTGTTTTTATCCCGTTCATTTTTTGACGGAATGTATATTACATTTTGATAGTCTGATATTGGAGATGCAGTACCCATTTCAGGGTACCTCTTTTTAACTGAATTATTACCAATTGAGACTTCTTTTATTTTGACATTCAAGAGTTCACTCGCACGAAGTCCCAGCTTCAGTTGGAACATCAAAAAGAAACGATGTCTAATGTTTGTTGCCCCCCGGATAACCCGACGAAGATCATCAACCGATATCTGTGGGTGTTTCATTGGGGTTAAATCCTTGTTTAGATTAATTTCTCGGCGTGCGAGTGCAAACGGATTATAATCTGTCGGATGTGGAAACGCGTGATGATCCTGCCACCACTCATATGCACGTTGAATATCTTCAATACGCATCATGATTGTGCTTGCGGCATTTCCTCTTTCATTCTGTAGGTAGTTGACAAACTCTTTCACATGATCATCATTTGGACAGGCAGGATGTCTACCGCTGTCTTGCATAAAGTCAACCCAATGATTGAAAGCGTACTGATAATTATCTATAGTCGATTGACTGGATCCTTTTGGTATCTGGACCTTTTCGAGAAATAGATCAAATGGATCTATATCCAAATTTTCAAACGTAGATTCGTATTCGGCAAGTGGATCGATGTTTCGGCCGAATGCTTCGGCGACATCAGTTAGAGAATCTGTTGTTTGACTCATGACCAATTTGGGTTAATCGAATGCGTCCATAGTGTACAGCATGTTTCATCGGTAATTGCAGCCATCACAAACGGATTGTACCGGTGTGGGTACTCTGCATGATGAAACATCCAGCGATAGAACTGTTCTATATCCGACCAGTAATCTGCAGCTGTCGTTATTTTAAGATTGAAATTCTCGATGAGATGCTTAGCATAGTCTTCAGCGTCTTTTGGGGCACAGAGGGCATGATGTATCTCTTTATGTCTTACAAAAGACTTCCACCGTTTTTCAGTACGTTTCATATACAAGTAATGATTTTCAGACAACGCTTCTCTAAGAAGATTGTTCGTCTCAACATATTCCAACCAACAGTCACGCTTGCTAAACCTCGGCTCATGATTTTCCAGTCGGTAGTGAGGGGGGACTTGTTCGTATCGATGGTACATTCCTGCACGGTATGTTGGATCGATCGGGATCCATCTGCTGTTTGAGTCTTCCATTATTCTATTATTCTGTAAATTCCGTTCTGAAACTCGATTTTGTTACCTTCTAAATAATCGAGTTGTTGTGCTACACGTGCTGGCGAGTCATTGATTAGATGCTGAACAATCTCCGCAAATTCTGCCCCGCTCTGTGTCTGTTCAATATAATCAACGATTGCTTTTCGCTCACTATGGTACAACTGCTGTTCGAGCTTTGCAATTCGATTCCGTGCCTTATCTAACTGTAATTTTAGGTCATTCCGCTGGTCTCGAAGCTCTGTCGCCGTAGTGTCGTTTTCGACAGACATCTTAATTTGACTTGACCCTACCTCGATCATTTCAATCATGAACCGAGATGTGCTTTTGTAGTCCAATTCGTCTGCCTTGGACTTCCAACATTGGTATTGGGACTTATGTGGGTAGCACATAGCTGGCTGCGTATCATCACTTACGTTCGTCATTTGATGTCACCATTTGATTGCAATTCTTGTATAAATTTTGTCATATTTGTAGATCCTCGTGTAATCAGTGCCCTCGAAATGTAATCATCAATCAGTCGTTGATTCTACCAAAATTATTATAATTATCCCACTTTATCAGGAGTCTGTAACAACAACCAGTCCAGATTGATCGATGTAATACTGAATCGACTCAGTGTTGTCAACCTCGATGCCGAGTTGTATCAGTTCATTTGCGGACAGATAGATACAAGCACCAAGACACGCATTTTTATGCTTGGCAAGATTAACAACTCGATTTCTTACTGATTTACTGGTTGTCATACGTACCTCCAAAGTCCTCTTCATGCAGATGATAGGATTTCATTGAGTCTAACTCATCTAAATACGGCCACCGCCTCTGTGTCCCGCAATCTTCGTTTACACATTGATAATTTTGCACTTTAACTGATCCATCGATATTACGTTGACCATTTTGGCGGAGATAATTCCCACAGTCTGGACAAACGATTTTAATAATCGGTGAACTATCAAAAACAGCTGATAGTCCATGTTCTTCAACTGCAGACTTAACGAATTTTGAATCTGTAGTTGAATATTTTTCAGATATCTCTTTGATTATTTTTTGAGTCTTCTCAAATTTTTCAGGGGAGACTATTGCCAAACTCGGGTCGGTGACCGTCTTCTTATCCTCATTATATGCATCGGTATTTGTTGCGATCGTTGGTTCGCCGACGTATACTGGATTCTCCAAATAACTCTTTATTCTCCAGTATGGTATTGTCTGATCTAGATTCGCATGATGTCGTGAGCTGATATCTTCTTTTGTCCGCGAGTATGATTTTGTTCCAATAAATGTTTGGAACATTTTATGGACGATATCTAATTCGTCTGGATCCGTCTCGATCCAGCCGTCATCTGTTAATTGATACCCAAGGGGTACTTTTTGATTAGACGATTTCCAATCTTTATGATTGACGAAATTATCTACTTTCGACCTAACTGAGCTCTTAGTTCGATACTCTGTGGACATCTCAGCATTTAACGATCGGATTGTCGCTTGGACCAGCCCATCGATTTCAGAGATATCAATTGTTCCCGTTGGGGTGATAATGTTAACCTGAAAATCATTCTGGAGTTTGTGCATGAAATACAGGGTTTCCGGTGCTGAGCGGCCCAGCCTGCTGATAGAATCGATCAGCAAACAATCTATTTTATCGCTCCGAGCATAGTGAAGTACTTCTTTTATCCCACTACGATTGAAATTTGTTCCCGTCTTTCCTTCATCACGAATCGGATCTGATACTAACTTAATTGATCTTTCTTGAGCAATTTGTTTTAAATCCTGTATTTGGCCCTCAATTCCATTGCCATCTGTAACTTGCTTGCTACTGCTGACACGCACGTAGATTACACCCCTCCTTCTCCGATCTGACTTAGTTGTCCGATTTTGGTGGTTGGATGGATTATTCGGCATAAACCGATCGATACTCTGTTGTGGTTGCTTTTTCGGGCTCATTTATGTGTTAGTTTTGGCTGGCGGTTCCGAAACGGTTCAAGGTATGATTCAATTCTTGGCCGATATCTTACGTATGATCTCGTAGAACTGTCACGAGCTGTAGAGACGTATGATCTTAATTTGGTGATTCTGCCCCGTCGACATTCGATCGGCTGAGTTGCATTGCAATCCCTGTAATCACTGCTCTCACCCCGTATATCGGTGATATTTAAAATCTGCACAGATGACATCAACGAACGTATGATGTGATCACGCTTGGGCGTCAATATCATATATCGTGCTTGTAATCTGTACAGAGTTTTTAATGGACAAAGCAAATCCAAACATTGGACCCTGAAATTTTTGAGTTCGTTATCCATCTTGCAATCATACTTATTCGCTCTAACTTATCCAACAAATTGCCAAAACCCCATTTTCCCATAAAATATAAGTAGTTTTACCTACCAACAAATTGATATATTAATTTATGTCTGGTTTACCATGGTCAATCTCAGATGATACAGAAAATTATGCTCTCACACCAGTGGAAAAAAGATACTGTGCCACAAGGGAAAATGAGTCGACATACACTCAGGCAAAAATTGAAGAGCGACTAAAAGACAAAATATCACAGGGTTTACCCAACCGAATCCAAGATCTCATTGACGATATATTACTGATTAGCAGATTTGAGGTAAACTTATTGAATAATGAGGAATCTGATGAACTACGCGAACAGATATTCTGCCGTGAGAAGAGGGCAGAAATAATAGCTAAATCACAGATGTTACATCAGTCAGAATTTTCTGAAAGTGATGGAACTCGTCTTGGATTTGAACTAGGATACGCACTACGACAACTCACACGTCATGGATCCAGAGTAGATCATCAATCGGAGAATATACTATATGGGATGTTGATTGGATTATATGCTGATGAGTCAGGAACCACAAGTAATCGTGCCAATGAGATTGATCAAGTATTAAAAAATCTCTCTCAGAGTATACAAAAAAGATCACAACGCGCACATGCTCTCTATAATCCAGAGTTGGAAGAGTATATCGACGCTAGAGATGAAGAAATCAAAAAGATATTTGCAGATTATGGTATCAATATAAATTTCGACCATATCACACCTCGTGACTTGGAGATGCATTTTCTGAACCCAACCAATTACCGTGCTAATAGTGATAAAATGAGACAAGTTGCTGAGTTCACGTTTCAGTATTACAACTTAAATTTGATGTCGAACTTTTACACAAAACTGTATGATGACGTAGAATTTATTGACAGTGCCGCTGAACAGGGTTTATCTATTAAAAAAGCTTTAAAATGTGTGTTTGATAATAATATATCTTTAGATAATGGCATCTCTGTTATTAATACTGGTATGAGCCGTTCGGATATATCGTTCGCAAAATATCACAACCAATGCGTATCTGCATTAAATAAAATGGCACACGAAAATATCTCAAAAAATTATCCACAGGATCCAATATTGGACTATGACCACGAGAGCTGGAAATTCACGGAATACGGTCAAATCGTAGCATATACGTTATTTGAGAAATCAGATCCGGCTTGGATATACCATTATATTATTAACCCATCAGAACTCACGGAGGATGAATTAGCAATGATCGAACAGGTGATTCTTCGCCCGACGGCCATTTCAGATGATAATACAAAAGAATATGTCATAAATCAAATCAATAAGTTACGAAGGCCAACCTTAGCCAGTCTACCCAACAGTAATGATATTGATGATCTATCTACGATATTAAACATTTCTCATGAATCGGGTGCTACGACTCAATCTAAAATGTACGCAAGATAACTGTCTTTTATTCTATTTACTTTCTTCTTCTTTTCAGCTTGAGCCATTGTTTTCCTGCTACTTTCTCCCTTTTTAAAACGCATACGGACTTCTTCACATTGTTCAAATAATGAATTATCAACTATTTGATATTCATCAACTTGGTCAGTAACTCCCGCAACGTCGTAATCCCCAATATAAATTCTGTTCCGCAGGATGTACGAGATGTTTTGTAGTGTCCACTCTGCACCATTTTGCTTCGTTATCCCTTCAGAATTCAACTGCTTAGCAACACAAGACATTGATTTTTGATTTTTATATTTTTCGAATATTTTTTTGACAACCTCTGCTTGTGATTCATCTGGAACTAAACGCCCATCATTATCTTTGTTATAACCATACGGTGGTCGGTTGTTCGGCCATCGGTGATCAAGAGCCAGTGCTTTCATTCCCATCTGAGAGCGTTGCCGAATTAATTCTCGTTCAAATTCTGATGCACTGGAAATATTCCGGAAGTTGAACCGTCCTGTTGGTGTTGTGGTATCGATCTGTTCCGTGACGCTGTGTAATCCAACATTGACCTCACGGAATTCTTTTTCAAGTTGAACCGCATGAATTAAACTACGCGAAAAGCGATCTAATTTCCAGAATACAACTACGTCAATGAGCCCTGCTTTTGCGTAGCTGATTAATTTCTGGAACATTGGTCTCTCTGGATCTTTCCCACTGACTGCCTCATCACGGCAGACATGGGTGACGGTCCAGCCTAGACGATCACAGCGCTGCCAACACAACCTAATTTGCTCGTCGATAGAGTACCCAAAACGTTGGCTGACAGATGATGTCCGAGCATATATTGCGGCATCTATATCAGTCGTATTATTTTTTCCAATTTGTTCGAACAAAGATTCGTCTATTGATCTCGTCATTGGTCTACACCCTCTCTCATATCAGCTAGACGCACCCGGATAGTCTCTGTCGTTACGCCTGCTGCTCTTGCTAATTGTCGCTGCGTTATCGATCCACCTGTACACAGATATATCGATGCCGCAGCAATACCAGCCGGGTTTTTTCCGCTAAATTTTTGGCTTGAATTATCCAACATCTCAGTTGCGAGTGTTTCAATATCTCCATTTAGATCTAAAACGTGACAAAAGTGTGTTAAATAATCCGATGGTTGTGTACAGCTGGGTCTTTGAACCACGTCACGTGACAATACACGAATTGTTTTTTTAAGCGTTGGTGGTCGGAGCTCTAATTTCTCGGCAACATACCCCTGCGGAATTGGTTCATTTTTACACCGAGTGACAATGCACAGTAAACCTGCAATTATGATCTCAGTTGAGCGTCCGTCAGTCACATTTTCAATCGCGGTCTCTGCATACAGTCTTGCAGTATCTGCTCTTACATCCTGATCAATCTCTAGTTGGTCAGCGACTTCTTCTAACACATTCAGTGCATTCGCCACTTGTTCTTCGGTGCTATTTGACACGGTATAGTGGTCTGTCCAATTTTTTGGTTTTGATGGCTGATTATCGTCGCTTTTTCTCCCCGATTTAATCTGTGGGTTATCAGATAGTACGACACCACAGGCCGTGCATATGGGATGTGGGACGTTGTCGAGGTCGAGAATTTGATCCGATCCGCATGACGGGCACTCATCACTTTTTGACATCATCGGTATCCTCGCTTATTATCTCGGACGATTGAGATCTAACTGCCTGTTGTTGTATTTGTGTCCCAGCCCAAGTATCAAGATGGCTAGGTTTCACTTGATTCGAGAATTCTAGCTGGTTTACTAAGTCTCCAGTTATGTAACGTATTTTTTTCCAAGTTAATGTTGGTGCCAACTTCAATTTAGGACCCGATATAGTATCCATGGTTACAGTCGAGCAGAAGATTGATTCCGACAAACTTGCTCTATGACCCATTGTGTCTAATTTTAGATCAATTCATCAATTTGATTGTCTCAATTATTGACTTGTTTATAGTCAGTAATAGAGTTGCAACTGCTAGATTAGGTCCACCAGTAACCATTTGCCGATCACAATCATAACAAATTATGTTAGCATCAGATAGAACTGGTAGATGCGTCTGAGATAGCGCATTATACGTATTTCGATATGGTTCTCCAGTTGCTTTTTCCGGTACAATTCCATATTCAGATCCGGTGATTATCCGGGCTAACTTTGTTGTCGGTACTTTTGAATTGCTTCGATTTGACATATATTGTATTGTTACTCTTCGTCGACTTGCTCGGAGACAGTGATATAATTCTGACAATAATAGATCTGGATCATTGTCCTCACTCATCACTGATCACCGTCCAAATATCAACTTTTTATATGGTGCCTGTCTCTTCATGTTTTATAAACGCTTGGCAACCACAAAAATCTAGGTCTATAAGTACTGATTTTCATGTCTATAGACATATCATGTAGCACTCTTAGAACCTTATTTTCATTACTAAATATCAATGAGACCACGCATAGATTGGATGACGCAAGCCGATGAACGAATCCTAGAATTTCTCGACGAAAAGGATATTGTCGCATCGCCATCTGTTATTGCTGCAAATATTGATTATACGGCAGAGTATATTTCTCGACGATGTCGGAAACTTGCCGAAGCCAAATTAATTCAACGTGTGGACGCATCTAATTACCGACTGACTGAATTGGGTTCTCAGTTTCTTGACGGTACGATCGACGAGAAAAAACTAGACGATTGACATTAAATTAATTCACAAGTCACTGGTTTATTTATTCGGCTCTGTTGAAATCCGCAAGCAATGATATGTATTGCGATCGTGCTGAAGTCAGATTTATATGAGGATGTCAGATCTGGGAGGAGAAAACCTCTGTCTAACTGAATACGCTACAATTTGTGTTGATGGCTACCCCCTTCAGTTCGCCACTTCTGCAAGATACGCATGTTGCATTCAGCACCCATTTCTTGTCAGAATAGAGTTGATTTAACAGAACTATTTATTCAAATCAGATTGTCAATGTACTGCCTTTCACTCGGAGCCACTCGCGTCTGTCACGGTAATCGGGAACAAGTGTACCTACTGTGTTCCAGAATGCATCTGAGTGGTCTCCATGCTTGAAATGAGCGAGTTCATGAGCTACTACATAATCTTGAATTTTTTTTGGTGCTAAGATCAAGCGCCAGTGTAGTGAGATTCGGCCAGACCGATATTCACCCCACCGTCGGTGGAGTGCCTTGACATCAATCTCAACATCATCAACGCCTAGTTTTTCTGTATATCGCTTCGATCGCTTCGGAAGTTGCTCATTGGCTTTGTTCATGTACCAATCAACGACTGCCTGACGTTTCCTTTTTATACTGGTTATACCGGTATTAGAGATTAAAAGAGTGAACGTATTTCCGTCATAATGGAGCTCTGGCTCTACAACGGTGCTCTCTGTGACTTTCAGCCGATATCGACGGCCATTATATAACAATTTTTCACCACTAAGAAATTCCTTGTTTAGCGGTGGATCTTCTTGTTCTGCAATCCCGTACAGCGTCTCAAGAATCCACTGGTTTTTCTTTTCTAACGTCGCTTCAACGTCGTCAATAGAAGCACTTACCGGAGCTCTAACTCTCAGTTCCATTGAGTTGTTCATTGATATACCGATCGTAGACCGATCGGGACTCCACTCAACCTCATATGGAACAACTGTTTGGCCGATATGGTACTCTCTCATGGTTTGTAGTGGGCTCGTGCAAGTTCCACAATTCGATTTGTGAGCTGGGTCCGTTCGCTCCCCGTCATCGAGATATTGGATTTGATGAGACGGAGCTTGACCTGCTTCCGAAGTTTTTGTTGGATCGTCACCTTCTGTTGCCATTCTACAACACTCGCAATGTCTTCAACCTCTGCAACGATATCGCCAGTCAGTTCAACGAGCGCTTCTTGTTCAACCACTCGGCCCCCCGTTTCAAGCACGTCTTCCAATGCGTGGTAGAAGGACAATTCAGTTCCATCTGCAAGACCTTTCGATCGGGCTTGTTGGTCTCGTGAACGCATTTCGTCGAGTACCTTCCTGAGCTCTTCAATAAGTTCACGGTCGGTTAATCGCTTCTGACGATAGTTCTCAATGAGTTCTTCGACGCGCTCTTGCAGAGAGCCATACTGAACTGGGTCCTCATCGAATCGGACAGAAATTTCATGATTTACTGCGTGTCTCATCTCACTCGCACGGGCTTCGTCACTCTCTAAGTTATCAATCTTCGCCCCAAATGCACCCTCGTCCATGATTGAAACAGGGTCGTCGTTCAGTACGTCGATCCCTTTCGAGCGGATGTGTTTTTGAATGAGCTCTCTAACTTTTTCACCGCAACCTTCGAGATTCATTGAGTCGTCGCGGTACCGTTCTTTTGCACGAGCGTATATTTCGCTAAGTCGGTCTAAATCAGCTTTGTAAGGATTCGCCATTGGGTCTGGAAGCACGATATCCATGAGCCGCGAAAATCTCTTATACGCATTTTTGAACTCGATTCGGATATCTTCAGGCTCAAGCGTTTGGAGACACGCTTCGGTGTTTTTGAGGTCATCAAAGAATGAGACTGCTTTTCGATGAGCCGCTTCCAGTTCTGGTTTCTTATCTGAGAGTGGAACCATCGCGTGCTTGATGTCATCATCGCTAAACATCGCTAAGGCGGTCTTGAGGTCCTCAGAGATTCCGTAATAATCAACGATTAGACCATAGTTCTTTTCAGGGAACGGGCGGTTGACACGAGCAATTGCCTGCAACAGATTGTGCTCTTTCAGTGGTTTATCAAGGTACATGACCTGTGCAATTGGAGCATCGAATCCAGTTAGAAGCATATCACAGACAACTAAGAGCTGAACATCACCGTTTGGATCGACAAACTCCTCTTTATATTTTGACAGTTCTGTGTCACTCGGAGCCCAGTGTTTGACCTCCTCTGGATCATTGTGTGCGTGCGAAATCACGACGCGAGACTTTGGTCCGTTTAGTTCATCGAGTTTCTTTTTATATCGAATTGCTGCTCGTTTGCTCGTCGTGACAACCATCCCTTTGAATGGCCTAGCAATTTCGTTCTCGAAATGGTCAACAATATTGAGTGTGACCTCCTCGATTCGAGATTCTGCTTCCGCTAGATCTCGTTCCTTAGCATACCGTTTTTGAATCTCCGATTTTTCGTCCTCTGTTCGATCTTGAAATACACGATCAAATAGCCGATCGAGATTTGCACCTTCAAGATGTATATCTGCAAGGCGGCCTTGATAGAGAATCTCGACTGTCGTGTCGTCTTCGAGCGACTGGTCGATG
>LFIK01003285.1_pt1 | contig 13130 bp, 11 predicted proteins | sample 643401 | NCBI WGS metagenome assembly LFIK01 (sample SAMN03777447, study PRJNA286221) | soda lake metagenome | biome: soda lake; feature: Kulunda steppe; material: water; isolation source: sample T5-Br brine of Lake Tanatar-5 | place: Russia: Kulunda steppe | collected 2010-07 | reverse complement strand
CATCCCAAACAGCCAAGGAGGCTGCCATCGACGAGACCGGAGAAAACGAGACTACGCTGTGATGATCAGGGGACATCTCACTCCGGTGAAAAGAGGTCTTCCGGGTCCGGTGTTTACAGGGTGACATCACTTACCTGCGCACGATACAAGGCTGGCCCTACCTCGCGGTGATCTTGGATCTGTGCACGCGCAAGGTGATCGGCTGGGCGACCAGCACGCGCATCGACGCTGAGCTCGCCTGCACGGCGGTGCGAGCGGCGCTCGCCCGACGTGGCGAGCCGAGCTGCGTGATCATGCACACGGATCGCGGCAGCGTTTATTGCGGCTGGGATCCTCGTAACCTGCTCCGTCGCTACGGACTGGTCGCCAGCATGAGCGGCCATGGCAACTGCTACGACAATGCGGTGGTGGAGAGCTTCTTCCACAGCCTGAAGGTCGAAAGCATCCACGGTGTGCCGCTGATGCACCCAGATGCACTGCGCCAAGCCCTTTCCGAGTACATCGAAGTGGAGTACAAGCGAACCCGTCGCCATTCTGCCCTCGGATACATCAGCCCTGATGCATTCGAGGCCCGGATAGTGGCGTAATCGAGTGTCCACTGTTGCTGGGCTAGATCAAACAGCATCGCGCGCCAGTGTGAAGTGACTACCTCCAGAACTGCACAGGTTAGAGTGCAGATGATAGGAGGGCATCATGAGCGACGAAGCACCCGTCAAACGCTGGACCGCCAAGCGCGAATCGGCAGTGGTGATCGATATATTTAAGGGGAAGACCACGCCGGTCGAAGTAGCCCGTCAGCATGACCTCACCGTTGCCGAGGTCGAGCGTTGGGTCGTGCGCATGCGCCGGAACTTCCTGAAAGGCGCCCTGGGTGAAGCCATAAACTCGATCCTGGCCGCGGCGGGCTTCAACATCCGCTGGCTGATGCACTGGCTGCTGGTTTTTTTGCGCCGGATATTATCCGCCTTTCTGCGACTGCTGAATCAGGGCGGCTATGATGTCTGCTCCAACCTCAAGCCAGCGGCCGCGTAAAGGAATGTTCGGGGTCGACTAATTGCGTAGCCAAGTATCAATTGTCATCGGGCAGTCCACAAAGATTAGCTTCATCTTTTCGGCGTGCATAGCATCCATTGCTGAGCGATAAAAATTTTTGTGTATCTGGAAAAATAATGAAGAAAATTTTCGACATTTTGGAAATAGTGGCCGCAGTAATTCTCAGTAAATCCCGGTTATTGAGGCTTGATAGAGAAATCAAACGATATCGTTTATTAAATATTCATCAATTCCAGGATAAAAAGACCTCTGATACACTATTCATATTAGGTTCTTCGCCATCTATACTCTCGTTGAGTGACGAGCAGTGGCAACAAATATCGCAGGCTGACTCTTTTGCTTTAAACCGATTCGCTTTTCATGGCCACGTACCAACCTACTACTGGCTGGAGCTGCCAAAAAATATAGTCGCGAATCATTTCCTTTTCGAGGAAATAAAAAAAAAGTATACCAAAAGGGGGCCGCTATTTATATTTAATTATGAAAATTTCCGTGGAGCTTCTTTGGCATTTGAAAAACTCCCCATAGCAATTAAATCCAAAGCATTTTTCATACTTTCGAGAGCCTCTCCAAAAACATCGCCTAGAGTGGCTTCGATGCTTAAGAGGTTAAAGAAAAACCTAGATAACGGTGAAGTAGATTACAAGAGTTTCACTCACTGCCGAGGATCTCTCTTCATTTGTAGTCAAATCGCGGTAGCGCTAGGGTATAAGAGAATAATTTATGTAGGCGTTGATCTAAAAAATCAAGATTACTTCTTTGAGAATCTGTCTAACATCAATGCAATGAAATATAAAAAGTGCATCGATTTGCAGGAAAAATATGTAGACAGACTGGGTGGCGGCAGATTGGTTCATAGGACAGTGCGCGACGACCTAGTGAATCTCGGTGTTTCGATGGATGCTCTTATAAGTTTATTCAAAAAAGAGATTTCGGATCCTCTTGACGTGCGCTTGTTTGTAAGTTCGGAAGCCAGTTTGCTCGCAGATTCATTGCCAGTTTATTCTTGGGATGATATCTCGGCCTTAAAAAGATAGAGGGGGTCGATGTAGCGGAATAAAACTGTCTCCGCCTGTCGTGTTCGTCGCCAAGATGCACAGAGTGATGATCACTGCTCGCTCTGTTCTCAGGAATTGCAAAGTAACCGGTGCTTCCGGGCTCCATGTCAGCAACGGATATGTTAGACAGCCGGGTAGTTTGTGCCGTTGTCGGGATATGTTTAATATGAATAACTATTTAAGCGGATTGACAGTTGTTGTTCTTTCGTACAACCGATTAAATGAACTAGCGCTGAATTTAAAAGCATTGCTTCAATATAAGAAGAAACACGGATTCCAGCTAATTGTTGTAGACAATGGTTCTACTGATGGCAGCAAAGCTTGGTTATGCGATCTGAAAAAGAAAGAAGGGCAGTTTCTTTTAATACTAAACACTTCAAATCTTGGTGTTGCGGATGGCAGAAATAGCGCCCTTCCGTACATCGCGCGAGATTCCGAGTACGTCCTGAGGATAGATGACGATACTCGTATTTTGGAGAAAGAGATAGTGCAGCTTTACGACTTCATAAATATGCGCGCTGAAATAGGTGCTGTGAGCCCGTTGATTGTTCATGCGGAGACGAAAAGAGCGCAAAATTATCATGGTGAAAGGATTTGTGGTATCGCTAACTATCATGGCGCCTGTCATATTGTAAGGAAAAATTTAATCGATCGGTTAGGTAATATTGATTCGGAGTGCAATTTCGGAGGGGAAGAGTTAGACTATTCGGTGAGAATAAGAAACGAAGGTTACGATGTGATATACAACCCAAAAATCGTTGTGCAGCATAATAATTTCCGTAGGTCGGGGAGGAGTGGCGTTTTTAGGAAAAGAATGAGGTTATTTAACAGTACACGCTTGGCTTTTAAGTTCTGGCCCCTTCCGATGGCCGGTTCTTATTCATTAAGAATTCTGACGGGGCATCTGTTGAGCTCGGTGCGTGATTACTCAGTTAAAGTTCCTGTTCTGCATTTGTACGACTATGTGAGGGGAGTTCGTTCTGGTTTTCAGAGTCGGTGTCACCTGAATGATGCGACTGTATCTTTTTACAAGAGCAAGACGCTAACGCCAGATGTCGGGAATATTCCATTGATGGCTAAGGTGAAACGAAGCGTCGCTGGTCATGAGAAGGGTGTTTAATTAGTAGGCCCTGAACAATTCGCAACCCTATGAGCATTCTGCATAAATAGGCGATTTCCGCTCGCAGTGATTGCAAGAAACTGGGATAATATGGACAGTTCCCTTGCAATATCGGATAGGTTTTTGATGCGCCATCGACCTTCGCCGAGCGGCGACCCATACAACCGCAGTGACGATCTGTTTCGAGCTCGGCTGGATCAGATCATCCGGCACAACCATCCACTGGTCCGGCTTGCGGATGCGATGCCCTGGGAAGGCATCGGCGAGCAGGTCGCCGACCTGCTGCCGCCGACGCCGGAAGGGGCGGGGCGAGCCTCAGTTCCGGTGCGGATGATGGTGGGGCTGCTGGATCTGAAGTACGCCTACAACCTCTCCGATGATCAAGTCCTCGAGCGCTGGCTGGAGTCGCCGTACATGCAGTACTTCACCGGCGAGGTTTACTTCCAGCATGAGCTGCCGTGCGATCCGTTATCGCTTACGCGCTGGCGTAACGGGCTGGATGAAGCCGGGGCGGGAGAACTGTTCACCCAGACTATCGAGGCGGCGAAGACACTGAAAGCCATCCGTCCTCGCGAGCTGCGGGTGGTCTCCATCGACACCACGGTGCAGGAGCAGAACGTCGCGCATCCCACTGACAGCCGACTGCTGGAGGTGGCCCGGTCAAAGCTCGCGGAGCGGGCTGCCGAGGCTGGCGTCAAGCTGCGCCAGAGCTATGCCCGGACCGGCCCTCGGCTCAACCGCCAGGCCGGGCGCTACGCCCACGCCCGGCAGTACAAGCGTATGCGCCGAGTGATCAAACGCCAGCGCACCATCGTCGGCCGGCTGGTGCGTGACATCGACCGTAAGGCCACGCCGGATCAGATGCCCCAGCTTACCGAGACCACGCACCGTGCCCGGCGCCTGAAAGAGCAGAAGACGAAGAGCAAGAACAAGCGCTACGCCTTCCATGCCCCGGAGGTGGAGTGCATCAGCAAGGGCAAGGCCCGCCAGCCCTATGAGTTCGGCGTGAAGGCGAGCTTCGCGGTGACTGCGAAGAAGGGTTTCATCGTTGGCGCCCGATCCTTCCCGGGTAATCCCTATGACGGCGATACGCTGGCCGAGCAACTCGAGCAGACAACGATCCTCATGGATACGCCCGTCAAGACGGCCCTAGTGGATCTGGGCTACCGCGGCCGAGAAGTTGACGGCATCCGCATCCTCCACCGCGGCAAGCCAAAGCGCATGAGCAAGGCGGAGAAGCGGCTGCTCAAGCGCCGCCAGGCAGTGGAGCCCGCCATCGGCCACTTGAAGGCCGACCATCGCATGCGCCGAAACTTCCTCAAAGGCGCCCTGGACGACGCCATAAACCCGATTCTGGCCGCCGCCGGCGTCAACATCCGCTGGCTGATGCGGTGGCTGGTGATTTTTTTGGCGCTGGATCTTATGCGCCGTCCTGCGGCTGCTGGATCAGGGCGGCACTGATGCCCTATCAAACACCGCGCCAGCGGCCGCTTCGCGAAATTTCAAAGGTCGACTTTGTGCGCAGTCTTAACCCAATGGTGAAAAGAATGATATGGCTTCGGTAGCTAGCCGCGGCGCTGGCTCTTCAGCCCCGGTCACAGTGTCATGGCGCCTTCCAGCGGCCATTTTTGTTGCTGTGCTTGCGTTCCGTGCTGGGCCAGCGGCTGGCACATATTTCGCCTATCTCTTGCTTGCCGTTTTCGCTCTGACAAGTAGGGCTGCTGTGATTCAGGCGCTGGCGCTTTCATGGCTCATCACCATGATGAGTCCGGGGCTAGCGTCTGCGTCCGATTTCACCACCATCGGGCGTTACTTGGTGGTTGGAACGGCCGCTGCCTCAGTGTTCATCAGGGTCGTGACCGGCACTGGTTTCCTGCTACGGCCATTCACAGCGTTAACGATCGGGCTGGGACTTTTTTTGGCGGGACATGCCATTTTCTTTAGCGCATTACCGGATGTCTCCATATTAAAGGCCCTCATTTGGACACTGACGGTAACAACACTCTATGCGGCGTGGATGGGGCTTGATGCGGCCGATCGAGTGATGGTCGGCAAATGGCTCTTTTATGGGCTTGTTGCTATCATGGCGATAAGTCTTCCGCTGATCGTGCTGCCAGTGGGTTATCTGCGCAATGGCACGGGCTTCCAGGGGGTTCTGAACCATCCACAAGCTTTCGGAAGTACGATGTCCTTGTTGGGTGCATGGGCCGGTGCAAAAGCACTTGCGCTGAGAAAGCCGGCTTGGCCACTTTTAACAGTTGCCGCTCTTAGTCTCGTGATGATCGTTCTATCGGAGACCCGCACAGCCGGGGTCGGGATGGTGTTCGGCGTCGGCATCGCTGCGTTAGTTGCCCCATTGCTCGCAGGTAGAAAGGTCACCGCGATGTTGCCGGGGCTGAAGAGCAAGCGATTTCAGTTGGTCGCGCTGCTTGCGTTGGGTGGCTCTGTTGCCTTTGGTGGGGCGTTGTCGGACATGGTAGAGGATTTCATTTCCAAAAGTGGGCGTGCGCAGAGCGTGTCACTGCTTGAGGCGTACGATCAGTCGCGTGGCGGCATGATCGAGGAAATGACTGAAAACATCGCGGAGCAGCCATGGGCGGGCATTGGCTTCGGCATCGCATCGAACCCAAATTCAATGTCGATTACCTATGATCCGTTTTTCGGATTGCCAGTGAGTGCGTCAATCGAAAAGGGTGTCGCGCCATTGGCGATGCTTGAGGAGACGGGCGTATTGGGGTTTGGCCTTTTCCTGGCCTGGGTGTGGGTGCTGCTGAGGCGAAGTGCGCGCGCGGGTTTTGCGCCGCTGGCGGTGCTGAGTACGGTACTGCTGGTTAACCTCGGGGAGTCGGTGCTGTTCTCACCCGGCGGCATGGGGATGTTGCATCTGATCCTCGTTACATGGGCGGTTTCGGCTGTTGGAGAGCGGCAAACGATCATGACACATGGCGGATATCCGCACGCGGGCTTGCCATCGGCCGCTACCCAGTCAGCATGACCGAAATCTACCTCTGGCAGCGGATTATCAGTCCTCATATGGCAGGACTGGCCTCGGCGCTTGCGAACCGTGGCGTCAAGACGACCTATGTTGCCGAGCGCGAGATATCCGAGTCCCGGGCCAATCAGGGCTGGAATCCACCCCCGCTTGGAGATGCCCGCCTTGAACTGGCACCCACGGAGAAAGCCGTGGCGGAGGTCATCGATGATGCACCGCCGGAGGCGATCCACATCTGTCAGGGCATTCGCGGGAACGGGCAGGTTGGGACTGCACAAAAGTTACTCGCCAAGCGCGGGCTGAAGCAGTGGGTCGTCATGGAGACGGTCGATGATGAGGGTAGTCGGGGGTACATGAAGCGCCTTACCTACCGTTATCTGTTTCACCGATGGCGGGCATCCGCTGAAGGCATCCTGGCCACTGGCTGGCAGACACCCAGGTGGGTGGCAGAGCGCGCTTTTCCCGCGGGCCAGGTTTACCCGTTCGCCTATTTTCTGCCTGAATCGACGGTCGCCGATGAGCAGCCAGTTACCGAAGAGTGCAGCGCGTTCCGTTTTCTGTTCGTCGGCCAACTCATTCCACGGAAGCGAGTCGATCAATTGATTGAGGCTCTGGGCCAAATCGAAGCGCCCGCCGTGGAGCTCATTGTCGTTGGGGATGGTCCGGAACGAGGGCGTCTTGAGGCGTTAGCCGCTCGCGCGCTGCCATATCGTGTCACCTGGTTGGGGCGACTCCCAATGAGTGAAGCGCGCGCTATAATGGCCAGCGCAGACTGCCTAGTGTTACCGAGCCGGCATGATGGCTGGGGAGCAGTGGTCTCAGAAGCGCTCATGGCCGGTACGCCGGTTGTTTGCAGCGATGCTTGCGGGAGTGCAGGCGTAGCGCGGGCGGCCGGCATCGGCGGGGTGTTCTCATCTGGGGACGTTCATGCCCTTCGAGGTGAGCTTGAGCGGGTGGTAGCTCGAGGACGGTTATCGGCGAGTGAACGATCGCGCCTGTCCACATGGGCTCAATGCCTTGGCGCGGATGCCGGCGCTGACTATCTACGAAGGATACTTCGGCATTCCCAAGGGGAGGGGGATAGGCCATTGCCACCTTGGGAGGCCACGACAGTCTCATGGTGAATCACGCCACAGGTGTAGGCGCTGAGATGCCCGGCGGTCGGTCGGCGACCGCATCCGAGCGTCCGGTCATCCTCTGTTTCGTCGCTTACTACCTCCCCGGCTATCGCTCCGGCGGTCCGGTGCGGACGATCGCCAACTTCGTCGATCATTTGGGCGATGAGTTCGATATCCGCATCGTGACTAGCGACCGCGACGCCCTGGATACCGAGCCCTACCCCGATGTGGCCATCGACGAGTGGAATACCGTTGGTAAGGCTCAGGTCTTGTATGCGTCGGATCAGACTCTGACGTTGCGGGGGATCGCCCGACTGTTACGGGAGACGCCGCATGACGTCCTTTATCTGAACAGCTTCTTTTCGTTTCGCTTTACGACGCTACCGCTGTTGACGCGCCGTCTGGGGATGGCGCCGAGGAGAGCGTGTGTGCTTGCGCCGCGCGGGGAGTTTTCGCAGGGCGCGATCGGGCTGAAGACCTGGAAAAAGCGTCTTTACCTTGCGGCGTCGCGGGTGATAGGGCTTTACGCCGGTCTTCGTTGGCAGGCGTCAAGTGACTTTGAAGTGGCCGATATTTCGCGGGAGTTGGGGGAGTTGAAGGAGGCTCCTTATGTGGCTCCGAATCTCCCACCGTCATTACGGCAGCACAATCTCTCTAGGGCGCCGGAGTCGCCAGTATCGCCCAGACCGCTTCAGGTTATCTTCCTCTCGCGCATCTCGCCCATGAAGAATCTGGATTTTCTTTTGGAGGTCCTGGCGCGAGTAAAGACGCCCGTTGAAGTCAAACTATATGGCCCGTTGCATGAGGCTGAGTACTGGCAGCGATGCAAAGCCTTGATCGAGCAACTGCCTGCTCACGTCAATGTTGAATACCGCGGGGAAGTGGAACCGGCCAATGTGCCAGACACCTTCGCCTCGGCCGATCTGTTCGTATTCCCAACGCGCGGCGAGAATTATGGCCACGTGATTCAAGAATCACTTGCGGCGGGCACTCCGGTCCTGCTCAGTGATCAGACGCCGTGGCCTGCGTCAGACGATGGCGCCGTTGAGATTGTCGGGCTCGATACGCCCGACCTTTGGGTGGAGGCGATAGAGCGTTGGGCGGCGATGGACTCATCCCAGCGCGCACAGATGAGCAGGGCAGCACGCGCTTACGCTGACGGGTATTTGGTAAACAGCGATGCGTTGGAGCAAAACCGCGTTTTATTCCGTAGCGTTCTCCAATAGTCGGTTTAACAGACTCACCGCCATCTGGAATCTTGGAAAAAGACCGCCACATCAGAGATATTAAATGGATGCTTTTACTGGTAAATCAATTCTAATTAGCGGAGGCACGGGCTCTTTCGGGAATGCCGTGTTGCGCCGGTTCCTTGATAAGGGCATCCAAGAGATCCGCATACTAAGCCGTGACGAGAAAAAGCAGGACGACCTTCGGCGACGTTATGCGAATGAAAAGATAAAGTTTTTCATCGGTGATGTGCGTGATCCGCAGAGCATATTGAGTGCGATGCGTGGCGTAAATTACGTTTTCCACGCGGCGGCACTAAAGCAGGTTCCGTCTTGTGAGTTTCACCCCATGGAAGCGGTCAAGACGAATGTGCATGGCACCGCCAACGTGGTCGAGACGGCTATCCAGTGCGGTGTGCGCCGGGTGATCTGTCTGAGCACCGATAAGGCAGTCTATCCGATCAACGCGATGGGCATCTCCAAAGCGATGATGGAAAAGGTGTTCGTGGCGAAATCCCGAGGCGCAGATCCTGCACAAACGACAATCTGCGGAACCCGGTATGGGAACGTCATGGCATCGCGTGGGTCGGTGATCCCGTTGTTCGTTCAGCAGATTATGGAAGGTAAGCCCGTCACCATCACCGATCCCGAAATGACCCGGTTTATGATGACACTGGATGATGCCATCGACCTGGTGCTCTATGCATTCGGCCACGGCAACAGTGGTGACATATTCGTCCAAAAAGCGCCTGCGGCAACGCTGACCACATTGGCGAGGGCGCTTTTCGAGCTATTTGACGTCCCTGACCATGGTATTGAAATCCTAGGGACGCGCCATGGTGAGAAGGCGCACGAAACGCTCCTCAGTCGCGAGGAACGCTCGCATGCAGAGGATCGTGGTGACTACTTCCGTATTCCGCCGGATTTGCGCGATCTGAATTATGGAAAGTATATGGATCAAGGTGAGCGACAGATCAGCGAAGCTCAGGATTACACGTCCGAGAATACGAAACGGCTGGATGTCGAGGGGATGAAGCGTCTATTGCTGAAGCTCGACTTCATTCGCGATTTGCTGGAAGGCCGAGCGGCCCAGCCAGTTGACTGAATCAGCGCGGTTAAACGTATGCCGAGGTCAGGAGTGCATAGTGATGAGGTTCAAGACTTGCGGGTAGGGGTTACGGGCTGTGATGGTTTGATTGGTCGGCACGTACGTTGCCGGTTGCATGCTGAGCTCGGCTTTGAGGCAGTTCCCATCGATCGTCCGTCCTTCACGTGTCCTCAGACGCTGGTAGGGCTCGTCGCTGGATGCGATGCAATCATTCACCTAGCTGGTATCAATCGAGGCGATGATGACGAGATTGAGCAAGGTAACCCAGCGATTGCCCTCTCCCTTGTTAACGCAATGGAAACGGCTGGCGTCACGCCGCATGTCGTGTTCTCGTCATCGACGCACGTGGACAGGGATACCGCTTACGGACGCTCCAAGCGAAATGCTGGGCGTGTCCTTGCTGACTGGGCAACCTGCACAGGGGCAAGGTTCACCAATCTCGTCCTCCCCCATGTCTTCGGTGAGGGGGGGCGCCCCTTCTATAACTCCGTGGTATCCACGTTTTGTTACCAGGTCGCCCATGGTGAGACACCGGCCATCGATCACGATGGAGAGCTGGAGCTCTTGCACGCGCAGGATGTCGCTGAACTCTGCGTCGACATCCTGCGCTCGCGGCCCTCGGGGGAGATACGACCCAGAGGACAAGAGGTGCGCGTCAGTGAGTTGCTGCGGCGAGTGACGACGATGGCAGAGCGTTACGGAGGAAACGTCATACCGGATTTGTCCAGCTCACTGAACCTCCGTTTGTTCAACACCTATCGCTCGTATCTATTCCCGGATTCCTATCCACGCCCCCTGAAGCTCAACTCTGACCAGCGGGGCGCCTTATTCGAGGCCGTGAAGACGGATCATGGTGGGCAGGCGTTCTTCTCTACCACCCACCCGAGTATCACCCGTGGCGATCACTTCCACTTCCATAAGGTCGAGCGATTCCTGGTACTTCAAGGCGAGGCGGTGATCCGGGTCCGACATGTCCTCGATGACCAGGTGACCGAGTTTTATGTGGATGGCCGCGAACCGGTCTTTATCGATATGCCAACGTTGCATACCCATAGCATCACGAATATCGGCGATGGAGAGCTTTTAACGCTCTTCTGGGCTCATGAGATTCTCGATCCGGATAACCCGGACACCTATCGTGATCCAGTACTTCGCGGAGAGGACTATGAGTAAGTTAAAGGTGATGACGATTTTGGGCACGCGGCCTGAAATCATTCGCCTCTCCCGAGTGATGGCAGCGCTCGATAGGTACGCGGATCACATGATCGTCCATACGGGGCAGAACTATGATTACGAGCTGAATGAAGTCTTCTTTACGGATCTCCAGCTCCGTCGCCCCGATGTCTTTTTGAATGTCGATGCCTCGAGTCTGGGTAGTGTGTTGGGCAACATCCTGATCGCCATCGAACCAGTCCTGCAGGAGCGTCGCCCCGATGCGGTGCTGATTCTGGGGGACACCAACAGTTCTATTGCCAGTGTCATGGTAAAGCGGCTAAGGATTCCGTTGTACCACATGGAGGCAGGGAACCGCAGCTTTGACCCCAACGTGCCTGAGGAAGTGAACCGGCAGCTTACCGACCGGATCAGCGACTTCAACCTGGTCTATACCGAACACGCTCGGCGGCATCTGCTGGCCGAAGGTATGCCGCATCGGCGGGTTCATCTCACCGGCTCTCCGATTAAAGAGGTATTGGATTACTACCGACCCGGCATCGAAGCGTCCGATGTTCTGGATCGTGTGGGTCTCAAACCGCAGGGTTATCTGCTCGCTAGTCTACATCGCGAGGAGAACGTCGATAACAAGGGTGATCTGGAGCGTTTGTTGGAGGGATTGCAGCGCGTGCGGCGGCGTTTTGACCGGCCAGTGCTTGTGTCCACCCATCCGCGTACTCGGAAACGGCTGGAGGGACTAGGTTCGGCGTATGACATTGAGGGCGTCACCTTCGCGAAGCCATTCGGGTTCTTGGATTACAACCGACTGCAGATGGAGGCCTTCTGCGTGCTCTCAGACAGCGGGACCATCACGGAAGAGTCTTCGTTGCTCGGGTTCCCGGCCGTCACGGTCAGGCGGTCCATGGAACGGCCCGAAGGCCTCGACACGGGTTCGATTGTCTTGACCGGGCTGGACGCGGAGGTGATCGAGCAGGCCGTGGAGCTTGTTACAGATGCACATGCTGAAGGACGCATCCCGCCAGTCCCGGCGGATTACCTAGTGGATAACGTCTCGCAGCGGGTGGTGAATCTGATTTTGGGAACTGCCAAGCTGTCCAACGAGTGGGATGGCGTTCGTCGGCATGAACACGATTGAGGTAGGGCGTGTTGGCCGCGGCCTCCAGCCGATCTGTAAATCACTTTAAGAATGACAGAAGCCTATCAGCCGAAAATATTATTTCTTGGCTTGCACTACCCTGATGTGCAGCATGACTCTAGCCTTTATACAGAGTTAATAGATGAATTGGCTTCCGCGGGAGCGGATATTCGCGTTGTCGCACCTGTGGTGGATCCGGGACGCGTCGGTCTATGCGCAGAAGGCAAGGTGACCGTTTTACGAGTGCCTGCAGGCCCGCTTTTGAATACCGGGTTATTCCAGAAAGCTCTAAGTAACCTTGCTCTGCCGTTTCGTTACTATGGGTATCTGCGCCGTTACTTGACACCTTGGCGGCCAGACTGGGTGGTCACGCCAACACCGCCAATTACCCTCACGCCTTTGGTGTGGTGGTTTAAGCGGCACACAAAGTCAAAATCTTATCTAATTCTGCGTGACATCTTCCCGCAGAATGCTGTGGACTTAGGTTTGATTTCACGTTTTGGCCCTGCTTATGCTTTTTTCCGTTTGCTAGAGAAATGGGCATATAAAACTGCTGACCGAATTGGTTGCATGAGTCCCGCGAATATTCGTTATGTGCTGGATCATAATCCGGTTGCCTTGCCAGATAAGCTGCACATCCTACCGAATTGGATTTCAGAGCGCCACATACACTCTTCTACGGAGCGGGGCACTGCTAGGTATCGATGGGGCGTGGGTGAGGACGATCTACTATGTGTCTTTGGTGGAAACCTTGGGAAGCCACAAAATCCGGATTTTCTTATCGACGTGGCAGAGGCGGTAAAGGACGACTCGAGAATTAAGATCGTTATTGTTGGTAAAGGCACAGAAAGCGCAAGAATTGGACAGGTTATCAACTCCCGAGGCCTTAAAAATATCTCGCTCAGGCATCGATTGCCAAAGAGCCAATACCAACAGCTACTTGCCGCGGCAGATATTGGCCTTATTCTACTTAGCGACCGATTTTCAATCCCGAATATTCCGTCACGTCTTATGGGATACTGGGCCGCTGCGGTTCCTGTGATGGCCGCCACTGACAAAAATACGGATCTTGATGATGCCTTCTTGCACCGTTATGGCGGTGGGACCTCTGTACAGATGGGTGATATCGAAGGTTTCGCTGATAAGT
>LFIK01003284.1_pt1 | contig 13134 bp, 12 predicted proteins | sample 643401 | NCBI WGS metagenome assembly LFIK01 (sample SAMN03777447, study PRJNA286221) | soda lake metagenome | biome: soda lake; feature: Kulunda steppe; material: water; isolation source: sample T5-Br brine of Lake Tanatar-5 | place: Russia: Kulunda steppe | collected 2010-07 | reverse complement strand
ACACACACGCACACATGCACACACACACACACACACACACACACACACGCGCGCGCGCGCGCGCGCACATGCACACGCACACGCACACACGCGCGCGCGCACACACACACACATACACACACACAGGCATTGAGACTTATCATTCTTAGCATGGGAGGCAGCAGGCATTCAAGAGCGCCTGTCTGTGCCTGTTTGCTGCTGCCTGGCCTTTTAGTCCGGGATGTAAAAAGCGTCGGTCCCGGGGGTTCACTGCATCAATTACATAAAATGACGTTTTCTTGGGTGTACACCACCAAAAAAGACGTCATTTTATGTAATAAGCTGAAACTGACCTGGCAAAAACAGAAGCTGGGCCAGGGGGGTCTGGGGAAGCCCAACTACCCCACCCCCACCCACACCCCAACCGCCCTCCAATTGACCAACAATGCTATCCAATAAGATGCCTCCACCTAAGGGCCCTGAATGGGGCCAGGCAACCCTTCTAATTACTAAGTGGACAAACAAGACGAGGACTAAGGGGGAGTTCAAGGTGCAGAGCACGCAACCTCCTGACCACCAAGCATGCCGCTGACTTGGTGTGGTTGTACAGCAACCTGCGCTTGGCCAAGCGCACGCAGCCCCTAGAGCAGCAGGATATGGCCCAGCCCAGGGTGGTGCTCTCAGGGGAGGAGAAAGAGGAGAAGGAGGAAGAGGGGTCCTGCAGTGGGAGGACTTCAGTGGTGAGGGTAAAGTACATCTACATTAAATACTGTGAATTTCCTTTACGTTTGATGCAAAAACACAGCGAAACAGAACAGGAGTGCGTCCCTGAGCAGGGCTGTGGCTGCCAACCACCCCCTCTGTATTCTCAAATTTGACCGTACTTCAAAAGGCAGTAACATTCTGTCCACAGAAAAAATTTGAAAAATTCGCTGTTTATGTCCTTGCTTTTAGTAGCTGCCTCCCAATCCTGGGCTTTGCGAGCCTTGTCACAAACAACACAATGGGTGTAAAGTCACATGGTAAAATCATTGCTATTCCCCCAACCCAACCCTTGCATGTAGCCCTTATTCTGCACGCCTTTGTCTCCACCTAGCACTGGCACAGGTCCCGTGCTGCCAAACAGAGCAGCCTGGACTCCTGCTACCAAGGCTCAAGAGCGCCCTCCCTTGCGCCAAAAGAAAGATCGAGGCCCTCCATCCCCACTCAAGTTGCACATCCAGCACAAGAGTAGGCCCCTCAATTGGTGTTACCCGGGTTGGGGGAAAGGAGTGAGCCCCGCAATGATTGCCAGAGTGCACAGGTGGCGAAACATGCACAAGGGGAGGGATCAGCGAGGCACAGTGCTCACTGCCGTCAATGTCTGGGCACTTGTCATGAGATTCCACGAGCAAATGGGGATCTCACCTTTGCCCTGGTTTGCGCCTGGTGTGTCAGTTTGCTGCACATTCAAAACCTGCAGGACACAGAGCACAATGGCAGAGCAGTGCGGATGTCCAGTCACGGCAGCTGTTTAGCGTGCTGGTGTCAGCCCATCAGCTGCAAGCTGTGCAAGACAGCTTCCATAGTCCATAGCAAGGGTGGCATTTAGACTGGGGCAGTTAAAAGCTGGATGGAAAAAGACGCAGCTTCTGGATGCCTGTCCTAAGCTCACAAGCATGTCACACATAATCAAGCAGAAGGCAGGAAAGATTGATGGCCAGCACCTGCTTTATGAGGTTGAGCTTGCGGGCATCTGTAACTTTGCCTCTCGGTGTCTCTGACACAAAAAATTCTGCATGCAAATTGGCCACAACAAGAAGGACCAACTCCCTGTCACACATGCAGCCTGAAGCGCTAAGTATCGTGCGCTCAGGGCAGAATACACTCAGGGATTGAATGTTATGGGGATTTCTGTGCAACGTTCATCCAGTTGTCACATTCGCATGCATGTCTCACCCAGCCCATTTAAGCAACATGAGAAGGCAAGGGAGGAGCATCCTGCATGAGGATTTCACAAAAGCCCTGCTCTAATTAAGAAGCCATTACTGAATCGCTTCATGATCCACTTTTGAGGGTTTCCATCGTGCCTGCTGACAGGTAACAGATGTCCATGCACTCACCATCAACAAACCAGCCCCCATCCGAGGAGATACGCGCTTTTCTGATACTCAAGTTGAGCTCTGTGAGGGTTTGCACCACCTGCAGAGAGAGTTGAGGCTGTGAGGGCAGTCACACAGTTTTGAGCAAGCAGCCACGTAGTCCATCACGAGTGCAGCCTATGCCCCGCATAGAGGGCACACCGACACCGACCTCGATGAGCGTGCCGGGCCTATTAGCACTGTCTATGGTGACGACGGTCATGTCGTCGTACGTTTCGTTGTCCACAAGCACGTTGGGCGGGTGCAACCTGAGCTCCAGGGTTTCGTACTCCAGCAGTGTGCCGTCGTCATGCACAGAGCTCTGCAATGTGAGTATTGTGCAGCACTACTAACTGCATGGTATCTCTAATAGCAGCATGAGCAACAGAGGGGGGTGGGAACAAGGGACAGGCGGGCTAATGAAGGGATGCGCAGATGAAGGGGCACAGCGAGCCAAGCGCAGCAGGTCTGCTGGTCTTCCCTCCTTGTCCACTGCCTTTGGTAACTGAGCCCTAAGCTGCAGGCTTCATCCTTCCTGGAATTGCCTAGTGTGAGGCTCAAGGGCACCTGCTGGGGATTGCGGGACTCGGACTGTCTGTACTCCTTGAAGCTCTGCAGGCTCTCCGACTTCCGCATCTGCATGTTTCTCAACAAAATAGTATTCATCTTGCCTGCTTCCTAGCTGCACTGGCCACCTTACCCAATAAAAAATAAAAAGGACAACTTGACATTAACTGGATGGCGACCCTTATTATCAACCCTCCATAAAAGATCAGGCTCAGTTATAAAAATTTACGACACCTCCATGCAATTTGGGTACTTGCTTCTTTCAGCACTCCAGGTTGTTGCAGTTCTGCCACATGAGAGGGTGATCATGATCTGACCTGGCGTGTCTGCACACCTCGCACTCTTCACACAGCCACAATTGTTCTCTCTGCATTGTTACAAGTTTACCAAGTTTGCAAGTTTACTGAGCAAAGTGTACAAAATAATTGACAAGTGGATTGTCGCAAACAAGCAAGAACCAGAACAGGCTTGAGCTGTACATGTAGTACATGCGTGTAAAATTGATAAACTGGTCACCCGATTGCTTATGATTCCTTCACTGACAATGTCCAAACCACTTTTGCAGGGATGCCGAAGTCTTCAGGTACGCTAGGTGCTAATAAGTATAGTACATAAGCTGATGAAAACTCCCTGTGATGGATTTGTTGCACTTTGTGAAACTCCTTTTTCAGCAAAGCAGATTCTTGATCAAGAGTTCAGATTACAGCACAAGCGCAAGAGTCCCTTTCTTTATTGATGCATGACTTACATGTCCCTGGAATTTTTGCAATCTTTGGGCCGATCAGCCTATGCAACTGTAATCGATTTGCCTTGACATCTGTGTAAACTTCCTCCTGCTTAGCAGCAGCGCTCCTCCTGCCCAGGAACTCCATGGACCAGTCCAGCAGAACTGCATGCACCTGTCATTCTTCAGCAAATTGCACTGGCCATTGCATGGGCAAGCGCAATGATTTCCCTCTGAATGACTTCTGTTTAAAAACTGCCCTCCTCAGCAACAGCGCTCTTCCTGGAACAGTCCAGCAGGACCGAATGCACCTTTGCACCTTTCATTCTTTCTGCACAGGCAACTGCAAAGGCATGTGTAACCTATGAGCACAATAATTAGACTGGTGAATATTGATGAAAAGGCTTAAGACCGAAGCCTTAAAATGTTGCATGCCAGCCTTGATCATAGCGGGGCTTTTTTCTCTCGGCAAGCAACCCATTACTTTTATCATCACTGATAACTTTTACCACTGAAATTAACGAAAAGGTATGCTTGCATGCATGCTTGATGCTCTTATAGGATAAGGCGAAGTGACTCTCAGGAGGACGCACCTCGCTCCCATCGCAGGAAACGGAACACAGGAATGGCTACAGCTATGATGATTAACCGGAGCAGCATGAGGGTGGGCGGTGCTCGGGTAGGTAGCTCAGGTGGGATCGAGCACGGGGAAGGAGGCTGCAAGCCCATGAATTGTATGACCGAGGTGATACTCACTGACTAAATGAGAACCTCGTGAACCACCCGTTGTCCTTCATGTGTGGGGCGTCACACATCATCTATCATCAATGGGCATGGGCCTGTTGAGAACTTTCTTGCCAGCAAACCCATAGTTGATGATTTATCTGCTATTACAGCTCACAAATCCAAGCAAGCTCCAGAGTCTGCAGCTGGGTTAGGGAGAATGGGGTCAGAGATGCATCTTTGCACATCCTTTACAGCCCAAGTTTCGCATCAGGGTGCGCAAGTGAGGGTTCTCCAAACCTAAAAGCTTGCGGTTATACTTAGAGACATGGTTCTTAGCTGTGTGCCAGGTGCACCCTGTATCCGCAGCTTGGACAGGTCAGGCGAGTCGTCGGGGGTAAATTGTGGCATCTGTTCCCATCACATGCGCATGGAAGCCACCTGGAGGGACACACTGGAAGGATGACCCTTGGTACTATGTGCTCCCGGGCTAAAATGCAACTAGCTGCATGATGCAATGAGTGACGGACCCCTTGCACAACTGTTGCATAGCATGCATGTTTACACTTGCTCAACTTGTTACGTAGCATGTTCCCCCTTTCAACAGAGTTGGCACAAAGGTGTGTCTTTACACCCTAAGTATGGGCTCTTCCCACAGTTACATTTTGCAAATTTTTCGCTCGCATGCTGCGCAGGTCCCAGCCGCTCGCTCTCGTGCGCAAGTCAAGGTCAAGGCGGCTGGGTTCACAACGGTTGAGGTGAGCGACTGCCTTAAGTTGTAAAATATACAAGTTTGTAGTGAACCTGTATATGTTTGCACAAGTAAGGGCATCCTCCTGACTAAGTACTAAAATGAGCTTGTCACTGTCTTGAACAATAATAACTTCTCGGGTTAAGTTGTCCAATTCCTTGTTGGTACAATTCTTGCAGAAGCAAAACCCTTTTGCTGAGGAGCTGAGGAAGAATGCTGCTTACATTGCACAGGTGTGACAGCACGTGCACATGAGCGCATGTCTCGGGTTCGCATGCTTGCTGCTGTCTGTGAGCATTTGTGCACAGTGTTTCATGAGACTGGTTCCTAGGCACTTGCATCAAGATGAGGTGAGTTACGATTTCTTGAATGCCATAATGGATGCTCTGCTGGGTGCTCCTCTTGAATGCAAACAAAACTTACTATCAGCCTTCATTACAACCGTCATTGCCGCAAAATAAGGTATCTGAGTGACAGCCGCCCTTGTCACATCAACTAGACCTGCTTCAAATGTAAACATACAAGTTAAGGTAAACTGCCGGCCTGGTCTTTAGACTGATAGGTTTGTGGCTGGTCAACACCAGCCAAAAATTAGTTAGTATAAATCATGGACAGTGATGTCTGAAATGAAATAGCAAAGTTTGTTGGCCGCTGAGAAATGAAAACGCTTATAAAGTAAAACGGACAGTAAACTGGTTGTGCCCAAGCAGGCTTGTCCTGGCCCAGCATAGCCAGTCGCATGGAAGATGGCACATTCACTGACCATTACGTGCAGTCTCGTCAAATGCGAGCTTGTGCATACAAAAGGAATATAGCAATTGTTTGGCGCAGCCTCCAAGTGTATTAAATCTATGATGACTGTGGATGAAAACCAAAATGTTTGCGGTGGCTGCACGAATTGCTCACGTGGTCCATTGTGCACAACATCTTTGAGTCATGGCTTGAGCTCATGCTGGTAAATGTAGGGCTACTTCCGGGCATCATCACTGAAAGGGCAGACTTTGCCTGCATGCAGCGTGGCAAAGGTATCTTGGCCTCTGACGAGTCAAACGCAACGACTGGCAAGCGCCTGGACTCTGTGGGCGTGGAGAACACTGAGGACAACCGCCGCGCATGGAGGGAGCTGTTGTACACTGCCCCTGGTGTGTGCGGGTGTGGGTGTGTATGCTAGTGTAGGTGTGGGCGTGGGTGTGGGCAAGAACAGGTGTGGTTATAAGTGGGCCTGGGACTCAGGGAGAAATGTGCAGGACGCATTTGGGCGGAAGTGATTGGAGTGGTATGGTAGTGACTGTTGAATGTACGAGCAGCCGAGCAGCCCATGAATATCCAGACTGCACCGCTCGTGTCTTTGCCTCAGCAAGGTCTCCTCATGCCGCATGCCAGGACAGCTGTAAGGTTCAGCTGTATCATGCAAGTCAAGCTTCTAGTTCTAAGGTGGGTAAATGAATGATTCTGATGACCTATAAGGATGAAGAGCTGGTGATGACACTGATGTGTTGCTGCTAACTCCAGGTCTCGGCCAATATATTTCTGGTGCCATTCTATTTGATGAGACTCTGTACCAGAAGACCAAAGGCGGCAAGCAGTTTGTTGATGTGCTGATGGATCAGGTATGTGTGAAACTTGCCGAGTGGCTAAGCAGGGCGCATTCTGAGAACATAGCTGGTTTTTTAGCCCTGGCCTGGGCTTTTGCAGCATGATCACAAAGGATGCCTGCAGAGCCTGTGTGAAGACCTTTTTGGTCGCGATTGTAACGATACATATCCCTATTGATTGGCAAGCATGGTATCCATGACGGAGCTCTGTCTTTTAACAATTTGGTATGGGATGGAGTGCCCAAGCATCCATGAGCGCCAGACCAGACCAGACCAGACGCGCTCGGGGCTTGGGTTCGATCTTCGCCGACCGACCCGCTTTGCCAATCCCGACCAGACCTAGACGCATCCCTTGGCAAGGATGCAAGACTAAGACATACGACCGACGCATCCCTTGGGCAAGGATGCATAAAGACCGACTCCCCGCTACGTCCGGGACGCCCGTACCTAGACAGGGGGGAATGTAACGATACATATCCCTATCGATTGGCAAGCGCGGTATCCAAAACGGGGCTCTGTCTTTATACAGCGATGGATGATGCATCCCTGCCTTTAAACCTGACTTTGGGTCACAAAGTATTGGAGCAGCAAGCTGTGATGCCTGGTATATTTGGATTGCCCCAAAATTGGTGCAGCATTGGTGCAGAACATTTGCCTGGTATGTTGGCTTGACCTCAAAAGTTCATCCTCTTGTCGCTCCAGCCCAACCAATGCCTACTATGGTACTGCCCTCATGCCTGCTCTGGTACTGCTCTCAGTGTACTCCTCATGCCCGCTTCTCATGCTTGTAGGGCATTTTTCCTGGCATTAAGGTCGACACTGGCCTGCAGGTGAGGATGTTCGGCAGGCTAAGTATGGCTGTTAGCCACCCTTGGCGCAATCGGCATGTTGAGAGGAGAGGAGCGCTAGGGCCTACAGTGGTGGTTGTGTTCAGCATTTCTTCAGCCATGTGTGCATGCTCAGGGTTGGCAGGGAGGCATGTGTAATTGTGTATTGGGCCCTCGGCGGGTGGCTGTGTGCTAGAGCTGTGAAACCTGGCCAGCCTGTGCCAAGCCCTCCCCTTTTGAGGGAGCCCATGTATTGCACACAGCCACCGGCTGAGTGCTAGCTGTTTCATGGCCTTGCCCCGCCCAATGAGCAATGGCTGCGTGCCTGGCTGGCCGGGGCTAAGTTAAGAGGGCCCAGCTCCTCCACACAACGATGTTGCAGTTCAAGTATACGAGTCTGCCTGGCATGCCTGGCATCTGCACCTTTGCCTCACAGAATCGGTATAAATGTGTCAATCCTTAAATTCTGCCTGTTCAGGGCACCTTCCTTGCAGCTGAGACTTGCACACATGTACTCAATCTGTGGTGAAGGTGCAGGCGCTTCACTGCAAGTGCTGTCCAGGCATATGAGGCACATCAATTGGTCTGGCCTGAACTAGAGTGCAAGCAATGCTTCCCAGCCTTGCGTACAGGGGTGCTGGATTGATCACCCCAGCAAGCCAGGCAGTTTGTGTGTACTTGTGAATGCTGCTCCGCATTGACTTTGGTTGTGTGCCCACGTGTGGGAGCAGGTGCTGCCCGGCGGGCGTGGGGAGACCACCACGCAGGGCCTGGATGGTCTGGCCGACCGCTGCAAGGCGTACCGCGCACAGGGTGCCAGGTGGGGCATGGAGCTGTGCGAAGCTCGAAGGCGGTTAGGGGGCTGGGCCTACAACTCTGCAAGGCTGCTCTCCTGCTCAGTCACGCCCACATGCAAGCCAGCAAGGTGCCTGCCTGCATGCATCTGGTAGCTGCTGGTTGGTCAGTTGCTGAGCACTTGAGGAGACGGCGGTGGAGTGTATGATGGATAGCATGTTTGGGATAGCGTGTGAGGGACAGTGGGCAACAGCGCCAGGCAAAGCCACGGAGCAGCAGGAGGAGGGGGCATGATGCTGCGCGCGTACTCGCCTGTGCGCCTCGACAGGGTGCTTTCCCCCCGCTGTTTTTCCTTCTGCGTTCCCCTGATCGCAGTGCGCAAACCAGGTGTGCTCCATCAGAGGTGCTGATGAGTGCGCCGGGTCCCCTGCTGTGCGTACCTTGTACACCCTTGAGTTCAGAGTGCCAGACAGCACAACAGCTCGCAGGCCTAGAGCTGGCATCAGGACTTCTGCCCACTCATGCATAACCTTCAGAGCACCATGCATTGCATGGCCTCAGGTTCGCCAAGTGGCGTGCCGTGGTCAAGATCGGCAGCGACGGCTGCCCCACCACCACCGCCATCCACGAGAACGCGCATGGCCTTGCGCGCTATGCCCAGGTAGGCTCACACTGCTGCTGCTGCATTTCCCAGCAGCAACGCGCGCAATGCCGGTGGCAGATGGGCGCGCATGCCGCTGCTTGCCCATGTCTGAGGGGGTCTCAGCACAAACCCTGAGCCCTTGAACGCAAATCAGACCCTGGAGCCATCCTGCACCTGCTTGCCAGCACCTTACGCTTGTTCCTGTCTCCCTGGGAGGTGTGCCTTCCTTGCAGCACCCTTGTGTGCTTGAGTGTGCACATGTGCATGTTTGTGGCTTGGCACGTGGGTCAGTGCGCAGGGAAGTGCGGGCCAGCAGGGGGGCCTAGGTGCTCCTCTGGGCACTGCGTGAAGTGGCACTGGCTGCGCACACGCGTTTCCACCCTGGGCATGTGCCAACGTGCCTATGCACAGAGGTCTTCCTGCAAGAAAAGCGCGCTTCCCCTTGCCGTGCCGCATGAGGGCGATGCAGAGCGCTCCTTGTGCACACATGTCCGGTGCCCTTCATGCAGCTCAAGGCATACACACACGCGTCAGTGTATGTTTGTGTTTGCGCGCGCACGGTGCGTGGCTGTGCACAGATCTGCCAGCAGGAGGGCCTGGTGCCCATCGTGGAGCCGGAGGTGACGCTGGGCCCTGGCGACTACTCCATCGAGGAGACGGCGTTCTGGAGCGAGCGCGTGTACTCGCACGTGTTCCGCCTTCTGAACGAGTACGACATCATGCTGGACGGCATCCTGCTCAAGCCCAACATGTGAGCACGCGCAGCTGCGGGGACGCGCACACACGCCCATGCATATGCAGGCAGCGTGCATACACACAGATACGCACACACAGGCGCACACACACACACATGCATTCAAGCACAGGCAAACTAGCAAATACAAACACAGATGCGCACACAGACACACGCATTCACGCACATGCATACTCACATGTACACTCACACAGACACGCATGCGCGCGCAGACAATACATGCACGTACATAAACATAGGGGTCGACGTATAGCCCTAGATGGACAAACCTATAGCGCTATACAGCGCTTTTTAGCAATATAAAGCTATAATGCGCTATATTTCAGGCTCTATGTACGCCTGATCTCCCCCCGCCAGCCCAAATTCCGCCATCAAAGTTGAATGTCGGATGAAATATGATGTATGCACCCCTCTTGCAAAATTAGAAAAGTTCATTTAGTCATGTTTATGGCGTCGTAGGCTCCGATATAGCGCTATATTTGGTGCACCTGTGCTACCAGTAAAGGCCAGTAGCCTCATGCACACCATCCTCTCTGCAACCCTGTGCCCCCATTTTGGCAGCTTTCTACCTGGATGGGTTGCCCACACTCTTAACTGGAATGATCACACGTGCCACAGCTTGTTTGGGCCCTGTGCTTGTGCCCATAGCACAGCTGCACCAGCCCGTGAAAGCATGCGAAATTATTTTGGGTGCGTGCATGTGTCCTCGTGTGCAGGCATGCCACTGTAGCTTGTGTGGTGTGTTTGCTATTGTGTCTTAATGATAAGTGAGGCAAAGGGTTGTTCCAGTGAGGGAGAGACGTAGAGAGCTGTGCCAGTGAAGCTGCGCCACTCATGATGCCATGCCCAAGCTGCACTTTGCTGCTCCTGGCCCTGCTTGCGCCCGTTCCTTAGCCTTGAGCTCCAGCTACTATATCTGGTCAAGGCTTTGTGCGCTGCTTGCCCGGGTTGTTTACCACAGCAGCAGACATGACTAAGTTGGAACACATCGGAACCGTCTGGGGCAACCTGGCCCGACGCAGGTTTCTTCCCCATTCACAACATTCATATAATCTAATTCATATCATTGATTCAGGCCAACCTGTCACTCGAGGGGAGCCTGAAACAAGCAAATCAGCAGGGCACCATTTTTGTATGTTATATCCTGGAAAATGTATAGCGCTATAAGCCAACACCGACCCCTGCATAAACACCTCTCTCTCTCTCCCTCTCTCTCCCTCTCTCTCTCTCTCTCACACACACACACACTCGAGCACACAAATGGAACAAATATGTAGGCAGGCAAGCAAGCAAGCAAGCAGACAAACAAAGACACATATGATTTGACAGACAGTTACACAGAGATAAGCGCGTGCATGTATGCCCAAGACAAGGGCACGCCCGCACATGCACAGCCAACTTGTGCGTCCGCGTGCGTCTGTTTGCAGGTGCCTGCCGGGCCTGGATGCGCCAGTTGCCAGCCCCCAGGAGGTGTGTTGCCTCTGAATGGCCCCACATGGCCTCAAAGAGACAGCATGCATGCATGCACGCGCATGCACACACACACACACACACACACAGGCTCTCTGCATTCCCACTTTCTCAGAGTGGAGATTGTTTGAGCGTGAACTCCCTATTCCCCATCTCTCTCTGTTGTCATTCCAGCCCAGCACCACCATTGCGCCGCCACCCCTTCTGTGCAGATCAGACCGAAAGCCTAGCAAAAGGCATACAAGCCCAGCAAGTCCTCAGCTGTGCTCTGCCCGCCAGCCCCATGCCCTGCCCTGGACATGACACACGCAACGATATACCGCTGCCGCTGCTGCCCCGCTGCCCCACCACACAGGTGGCCAAGTACACCGTGCGCACGATGCGGCGCTCCATCCCGCCTGCTGTTCCCGGCATCCACTTCTTGTCGGGCGGCATGTCTGAGGAGGAGAGCACGCTGAACCTGCAGGTGCGCGCGCGAGAGAGAGAAGGGGGCTGCCCAAAAAAAGCAAAAAAATCCACAGGCCAGTGCCTCTTGGTTGCGCCTAGTGCTGAGGCTGGGGCGCGGGCAGGCGCGCTGCACAGCTGTTGCTATTTGGCGGCATAGCGCGCTGGGCCTGTGGGTGTGCATATGCTGCCTGATGCCATGTGGAGCCCATTGCTCATGGCTGAGCCTGTTCAAAGTGAGGGGTGTGTGTCTGTGTGCTGAGCCTGTGCAGGGTGGAGTGTGTGTGTGTGTGTGCGTGTGTGCTGAGCCTGTGCAGGGTGGAGTGTGTATGTGTGTGTGCTGAGCCTGTGCAGGGTGAGATGATCGTGTGCAGCCCACTGGCGCAGCTGCAGCTAACGTGCGTGCCAGTGTGTCAGCGTGTAGGCCAGGCTCAAGCGCTCTGGGATGCAGCAACTTGGCCCTTGGGCTGGCGGCACAAACAGGCTGGCATGCGCAAGCACCTCTGTGTATGTCCATGCATGGCATGCAGCCATCACTGTCTTGCACAAGTGAAGATGTGTTGTGCGCATTCATGCATATGAGCACGTACGAACGAGTACTTGAAATGATTGGAAGCCATTACCCAGTGTCTTTAGGCGTGGCAGTGGTGTGCACAGCTGACATGGCCTGAGCGCGTGCGTGCACACTCACACAAACACAGCAGCGTTTGGCAGCCTGCATCTGCGCGCATGTACATGGCAGTGCGACTCATAGCCCAGGTAGTCCTTGCATTTGCTCATGCTTGCATCGCAGGCACTGCAGGAAGAGATGCCACAGTCGCCTTGGTCACTGACGTTCTCCTATGGCCGCGCCCTTCAGGTCAGTGCACCACGTGCCGGTCAGGCGCAGCAGCCTTAATACACGCGCGTGTGTGTTCCTGTGTAGGAGTACAAGTGGGTTTGTGTGTGTGTGTGCTTCCACAGCACTCAAATGTGCGCCTTTGCTTGTGGGCTGCCTTGTCCAGTGCCTTGCGGCGCACGCTCCTCCCCGCACCGCCCTGCCTCCTGCCATCCTCGCACCACGCCTCCTCAGCCTGCCAGCAATTGTGCATCCCTGTGCTCGCTCGCGTGGTGCCTGCAGTCAACGACGCTGAAGACCTGGGCCGGCAAGCCCGAGAACGTGGCTGCTGCACAGGACATCCTGGTCAAGCTGGCGGCGGCAAACAGCGCGGCGCAGGTGTGTGCAATCACAAGCGGATTGGTGCGTGGCGCGCCTTCTCCTTCAGGCATGAAGGAGAGCGCAACTACTGCAGGCCTACTGCCTGATTTGCTTTATGGGAGCCTAGGTACCGCATGCCTGGCGCCACCCTCTTGCATACCATCCCCTGCACATGTGCACACATGGTGTCCAGGGTTGCTGTGCCGGGAGGACTCCTTTTCTTTGGAGGTGCTAGGGTTGGATCCTGCTTCCGTTGCAGTTGGCTGGACAGCAGGACTGGCAGGGCAGTGCTGCAGACAGGCATGCACAACCCTGGGTCTTCCTGTACTGCAGCACAAGACCATGCTTGCTGCATGTGCGCACACCTGGCCCTGGGTCCTCAGGTGCTGCAGCGCTAGACCATGCTTGCTGCATGTGCGCACACCTGGCCCTGGGTCCTCAGGTGCTGCAGCGCAAGACCATGCTTGCTGCATGTGCGCACACCTGGCCCTGGGTCCTCAGGTGCTGCAGCGCAAGACCATGCTTGCTGCATGTGCGCACACTT
>LFIK01003283.1_pt1 | contig 13134 bp, 8 predicted proteins | sample 643401 | NCBI WGS metagenome assembly LFIK01 (sample SAMN03777447, study PRJNA286221) | soda lake metagenome | biome: soda lake; feature: Kulunda steppe; material: water; isolation source: sample T5-Br brine of Lake Tanatar-5 | place: Russia: Kulunda steppe | collected 2010-07 | reverse complement strand
GAGGTAGCCGACGCACGGGGTCCCGTCCTGTCCGAGCGACAGCTCGCAGGTCGCGGAACCCTTGATCCCCATCTTGTGCTCGAGGTTGGACACGCGCACGCCGTTGCGCTCACCGAGGGAGCCGTCAGCGTTGACGTGGTACTTCGGCACGATGAAGAGCGACAGGCCCTTCGTGCCCGGGCCGGCGCCTTCGGGCCGGGCGAGCGCGATGTGCACGGTGTTCTCGTGGAGCGGCGTGGCGTCGGCCGAGGTGATGAAGCGCTTGATGCCCTCGAGGTGGTAGACGCTGCCGAGGTCCTCAGGACCGTTGTCCTCGACCTTGACCGCACGCGTCGTGCCGGCGCCGACGTCGGATCCCGCGTCCGGCTCGGTCAGCACCATGGTGCCGCCCCAGGCCTTCTCGACCATGTTACGTGCGAAGCGCTCACGCTGACCCTCGGTACCGACGCGGTCGACGATGCCGGCCATCAGCGGCCCGATCGGCCACAGCGACGCGGTGGCGTTCCCACCCGCGGCGAGCTCGGCCGCGATCCACCGCATCGTCGGCGGAGCACCGAAGCCACCGAGCGACTCGGGCAGCGGTAGGAGGTGCCAGCCGGCCTCGTAGTAGTCGCGCAGCGCCTGCTCGAGCGACGCGGGCAGCGTCACGTCGCCCTCGGGGGAGAGGTGGAGCGGCTCGCGGTCGGCGGGCACGAAGGACTCCGCCCAGGACGACTCACGGGTGAAGCGCTCGAACTCGCTCATCAGCATGCGTGCCTGGTCGCTGTCCATCGCGCTGAACGGTCCGGAGCCGTAGTACTCCTCCGCCCCCAGCACCTCGAAGAGGTTGAACTCGATGTCCCGAAGGTTGGTCCGGTAGTGGCTCATCACGTGTCTCCCTGGCGACGAACTTTGAGCAAGCGCTCAAAGTTGAGCGTATCGCTCCCACGGGCGTTTCGCGCGCCTTCCGCCGGCGGACGCCGCCCACGGCGCGTGGGTGCCGGGGCCTCGCTCGCTAGCCTTCCGGTCCGCGTCGTCCCGAGGAGCGCAGGTGGCCCGCTACCGCGTCGGCCTCGAGACCCGTGAACGGATCCTCGAGGCCACAAGGACGCTGCTCGCCAAGGACGGCGTGGACGGCGTCACGCTGAAGCGCATCACCGCGACCGCGGACGTCGGTGTGGGCAGCTTCTACAACCTGTTCGACTCCAAGGAGGCCGCGGTCTTCGAGGTGGTCCGCCAGGCGCTCGACGCCGTGGACCCGCACCGCGGTGCCGCGGATGACGACACGCTCGCCGAGCTCGTCGACGCGTTCGTCGAGTTCATGACCGGCCAGTCCGACATCGCGCGGATCTACCTCCAGCTCGCCGGGCTCGGGCTGACCGACGCGGCGATCGCGGCACGGGTGCTCCGGAGCCATCGCCGACGCGTGCAGCGGTTCGCCGCAGCGTGTCGCCGCGAGGACCCGGCGCTCGACGACGAGCAGGCGCGCGAGCGCGCGGAGACGATCATGGCGGCGCTGACCGGGCTCGGTCTGACCGCGCTCATCGACCCGGGCTTCGACATGCGTGCGCATGCAGCACGCCTGGTCGTCGGCGCTAATGGTCGCAGCGCCGCGTCGCACGACGGCTGACAGGGGGAGCACGTGTCCGGATGGCTGGCGCTCGCCGGCGTCGTCGTGCTCATCGGCCTGAACGGGCTCTTCGTCGCCGCGGAGTTCGCGGTCGTCTCCGCGCGCGGGCCGGCGCTCGACGAGCTCGCCGAGTCGGGCGACCGCAGGGCGGCCGGTGTCGTCGCGCTCCTCGGTCGGCTCCCGGTCTTCCTCTCGATGGTGCAGTTCGGCATCACCGCCACGTCGCTCCTCGTCGGCTTCCTCGCGGACCGTGCGATCGGCGAGACCCTCGTCCGTCCGGCTCTGGTCGCGCTCGGGCTCCGACCGGAGCTGAGCGTCGCGCTCTCGGTGACGGCAGCGCTCGTGCTGTCCACCGGCGTGCAGATGGTCGTCGGGGAGCTCTTCCCGAAGAACCTCGCCATCTCGCGACCGATCCCGGTCGCGCGAGGTCTCGCAGGGTTCTCCGCCGCGGCGCTCAGCGCCCTCGGCCCGCTGGTCCACCTCTTCGACCGCAGCGCGGAGCGGGTCACCCGACGCGTCTTCCGCGTCGAGACGCCCGACCGGCTCGACGACGCTCCGGGTCTCGACGAGCTCGGACGCATCGTCGCCGCATCCGGTGCGCGAGGGAGCCTGAGCGCCCAGCAGACGGAGCTGCTGCGCCGTGCCGTGTCGCTCGGGGCCCGCAGGGTCGGTGAGGTCATGGTCCCGAGGCCCGACGTGGTCTGGGCGGTGACCGGCATGAGCATCGCGTCGATGACCGAGCTCGCGCGAACGAGCGGGCACAGCCGCTTCCCGATCCGTGGCGCGAGCGAGGACGAGGTGCTCGGCACCGTCCACGTCAAGGACCAGCTGCAGGTCCCGGGGGAGCGGCGTGCGACCGCGAGCGTCGACGAGGTCGCGGCACCACCGATCTTCGTGCCCGAGAGCGAGACGCTCCGCGCGCTCCTCGACGAGTTCCGCCAGCGGCGTCGGACGTTCGCGGTCGTCGCGGACGAGTACGGGTCCGTCGCCGGCATCGTCACGCTCGAGGACGTCCTCGAGGCGCTCGTCGGTGACATCGAGGACGAGTTCGACCGCGCGCGGGACAGGGCGCAGCGCGGCACGTGGAGCAGCGAGCGCATCCCGGGGGCGACGACGCTCGCCCGCTTCGCCGACCACTTCGGCGCGCAGCTCCCCGAGGGCCCCTACGAGACCGTCGCCGGCCTGCTGATGGCGGAGCTCGGTCGCGTCCCCGAGGTCGGGGAGCGCGTCGTGACCTCCGGCGTCGAGCTCGTCGTCGCTCGGCGCGAGGGCCTGCGTGTCGTCGAGGTCGTCGTCCGTCGTGCCGGCGGTGCAGCATGAGCGTCTGGCCGCTGCTGCTCGGTGTCGTCCTGCTCGGGCTGAACGCGTTCTTCGTCGCGGTCGAGATCTCGTTGCTCGCCGCTCGCCGCGGGGTCGTCGAGGAGCGGGCCGAGCACGGCGACCCGCGTGGCGTCGCCGCCCTCCGAGCCCTTCGCGAGCTCCCCATCACGTTCTCAGGTGCGCAGCTCGGTATCACGCTCGCGTCGCTCGGACTCGGTGCGGTCGCGGAGCCCGCGGTCGCCGACGCGCTCAAGGACGTCCTCGGGCGCACTGACCTGCCGCCCGGGGTGTCGACCTTCGTCGCGGTCGCGATCGCGCTGACCGTCGTCGTGTTCCTGCACATGGTCGTGGGGGAGATGGCGCCGAAGAACCTCGCCATCGCCCGCGCCGAGGACGTCGCGCTCGCCGTCGCCCGACCGTACGCCGCCTACATGCGTCTGTTCCGTCCGGTCGTCGTCGCGCTCAACGGTGCGGCCAACCTCCTCGCGCGCGCGGTCGGGGTGTCCGTCGTCGACGAGCGTGAGCTCGGCTACACCTCCGACGAGCTGCTGCTGGTGCTCGGGCAGGCGCGCGCGAGCGGTTCCATCGACCCGACGGACGCACGCCTGTTCGCAGGGGTCCTGGAGCTCCGTGACGTCGTCGCCGGCTCGGCGATGACGCCGCGCATCGACCTCGTCGCCGTCGCGACCGACGCGACCGTCGGCGAGGTGCTCGATGCGGCCGCTTCGTCCGGTCACACGCGGCTCCCCGCGTACGCGGGGGACATCGACCACATCGTCGGCGTCGTGCACGTCAAGGACCTGCTCGTCGGGGGCCATGACCCCGAGGCGCCCGTCGCCGACGTGATGCGCCCCGTCGTCGCCGTCCCCGAGTCGCGCGACCTCGAGTCGCTCCTGCGTGAGCTGCTCCAGACCCGTGCCCAGGCGGCGGTCGTCATCGACGAGTTCGGCGGGACCGCCGGGCTCGTCACGCTGGAGGACCTGTTCGAGGAGCTCGTCGGCGACATCCTCGACGAGTTCGACGATGAGCCGCGCCTCGTCGTGCTCGGGCAGCGCTCGTGGATCGCCCCGGGGACGATGCGCTGGGACGTCCTCGAGGAGCTCGTCGGGATCGACCTCGAGCACGGCGAGGGTGACGCCGACACCGTGTCCGGATGGATGGTCGAGCGGCTCGGGCGCCTGCTGCGCGTGGGTGACGTGGTCACGACACCGGACGGTTGGCGGCTCGAGGTCCGCAGCCTCGAGGGCCGGCGTGCCGGACGGGTCGCTGTGCGTGCGCCGCTGAGCGCGTCAGCCGGGGAACATCGGCAGGCCTGAGGGGCCACCCGTCTCGGGACCGGCGCGCTTGGGGTCGTAGAGGTCGAACACGTCCTGCGCGCCCGGCAGCGCGTCGACCGCGTGCTGCAGCGGGTGGAGGAACGGCAGCGCCGTCGGGTCGAGCTCCTCGGCCGTGAGGAACTCCTCGAGCGTCCCGTCGTCCGCGAAGTGTGCGGCGGACAGGTGAGGCGTGTGGCGCCGGGCGCCCCACACGGTGACGACCGAGTCGCGACCCGCGACGTCCGCCTCCGCGACGAAGCCCCAGCAGGGCACGCCCTCGTCGGTGAGGTGCTCGGCCGCGAGCTCGGCCATCACGAGGTGACGGAGCTCGTCCTCCTCCGGCAGCGCGGGCAGCGTGAGGAGCAGGGTCCGTGCGGGCCCCGGCAGCACGACCGTCGGGGGGAGCGGACGCTCCCGCTTGCTGACGACGTCGAGCGCGGCCTCCTGGGTGATGAAGCGCAGTTCGTCGAACTGCATCGTCAGACGCCCGTCGTCGCACCGGTCGACGCCGAACCGACCGTCCGCGCGTACTTCCACAGCACCCCGGACGTGTAGCGCGGCGCGGGCGCCTGCCAGCGGGAACGACGTTCGGCGAGCACCGACTCGTCCACGAGCAGGTCCATCGTGCGAGACGGGACGTCGATGCGGATGCGGTCGCCCTCCTCGACGAGCCCGATGGGGCCGCCAGCGGTCGCCTCGGGTGCGACGTGTCCGATGGAGAACCCGTGCGTCGCGCCCGAGAAGCGCCCGTCGGTCAGCAGCGCGACGCTCGACCCGAGGCCAGCACCCTTGATCGCGGACGTGACCGCCAGCATCTCCCGCATGCCGGGGCCGCCCTGGGGGCCCTCGTAGCGGATGACGACGACGTCACCGGGCTGGATGCCTCCGGTGAGGACGGCCTCCATCGCGCCGCTCTCCCCGTCGAACACGCGGGCCGGCCCCTCGAAGACGAGCTGGTCGTCGGCGATGCCGGCGACCTTCACGACCGCACCGTCCGGCGCGAGCGTGCCACGCAGGATGGCGAGTCCGCCGTCGACGTGGATGGGGTCGCTGACCGGGTGGACGATGGCTCCGTCGGGACCCGGCGGGTCGAACGCCGCGATGTCCTCGGCGAGCGTCCGTCCGCTCACGGTGAGCGCGTCCCCGTGCAGGAAGCCGCCCTCGAGGAGCTCACGCAGCACGACGGGCACGCCGCCGATCCGGTCGAGGTCGTTCATGACGTAGCGGCCGCCGGGCTTCGTGTCCGCGATGTGGGGGACACGTCGTGCGATCCGGTCGAAGTCGTCGATGCTGAGCTCCACGCGCGCCTCCGCGGCGATGGCGAGCAGGTGCAGCACCGCGTTCGTCGAGCCGCCGACCGCGCTCACGACGGTGATCGCGTTCTCGAGCGCCTTGCGCGTCACGATGTCACGTGCCGTGATGCCGCGCTCGAGGAGCCGCACGACCGCCTCACCGCTGCGGCGCGCGTAGTCGTCGCGCCGCGGGTCGGGGGCCGGAGGGGAGGAGGATCCGAGCAGCGCGAGCCCCATGGTCTCGATCGCGGACGCCATCGTGTTCGCGGTGAACATCCCTCCGCAGGCACCCTCGCCGGGGCAGGCCGCACGCTCGATCTCGCCGAGGCGTGCGTCGTCGATCTGGCCGCGGGCGTGCGCGCCCACCGCCTCGAAGACGTCCTGGATGGTGACGTCCTTGTCATCGACGCGTCCGGGCAGGATCGACCCGGCGTAGACGAACGCGCTCGGCACGTCGAGGCGCACCGACGCCATGACCATGCCCGGCAGCGACTTGTCGCAGCCCGCGAGCGTCACCATGCCGTCGAGCCGCTCCGCGTGCATGACGGTCTCGACGGAGTCGGCGATGACCTCGCGGCTCACGAGCGATGCGCGCATCCCCTCGTGGCCCATGGAGATGCCATCGGACACCGCGACGGTCGTGAACTCGATGGGGAAGCCCCCGGCCTCACGCACGCCGTCCTTGGCGCGCGCGGCGAGCCGCTTGAGCGGCATGTTGCAGGGGGTGACCTCGTTCCATGACGACGCGATGCCAACCTGAGGGCGGGTCCAGTCGTCGTCGGTCATCCCGACCGCGCGGAGCATCGCGCGCGCCGGGGCACGCTCGGGCCCATCGGTGACGTCGCGGCTGCGGTGCTTCGGGTCGTCGATCGGCATGGTGGCCTCGTCATCTCCCAGGGAGGCGCGAGGCTACCGTCGCGCCCCATCCACTCTTCAGTGCGACGGAGGACGAGGTGGCGGGACTCTTCGGACCGGAGGTCGACCGTGCGCTCGACGTCCTCGGCGCGGGCGGCACGCTCGAGGGCGACCAGCTCGCGGGCCTCGACGCGTTCCTCACCGACCGCTTCGGTGCCGGCCTGATCGGCCTGCGCTGGGACCGCATCGCGCACGACCGCGGCGAGGCGCACTTCGAGGCCACCGAGTCGCTCCACCAGCCGTCCGGCATCGTGCACGGCGGCGTGTGGTGCGCGGTCATCGAGTCGATGGCATCGGTCTGCGCCGCGATGGCGGTCCTCCCGAAGGGGATGGTGTGCGTCGGCGCGCACAACGCGACCGACTTCCTCCGGCCGCACCGCCTCGGCCGCGTCGACGGCGTCGCCACCCCGGTCCACGTCGGACGCACCCAGCAGCTGTGGCAGGTGGAGCTGCGCCGCGCCGAGGACGGCAAGACGGTCGCGCGCGGTCAGGTGCGGCTCGCGAACATCGATCCGGCGCAGCTCGGAGGCTGACCGTGACGTCCCCTGACGTGCGCGTCACGGCGCCCGCTATCCTCGGTCCCCGAGCAACGGCGCTCCCCGAACCGAGGACCCACGACGTGGTCCGTCACGGGAGGCCGTCAACGGCCCCCGCGCCGGACCCCGCACACCCGGAGGCTCCGATGCGCTCCCACACGCAGGTCGACCCGAGCGTCGTCGCTCCCGGCGCGCACTTCGCGCTCCCGACGGAGCGCGATGCGTGCGGCATCGGCTTCGTCGCCCGGACCGACGGTGTCGCCGGCCGCGACGTCGTCCGGCTCGCGCTCGACGGTCTCTGCGGTGTCCGTCACCGCGGTGCGGTGGCCGCCGACGCCGCGTCCGGCGACGGGGCCGGCATCCTCACGCAGATCCCGCAGGCACTCGCCCGCGCGTGGGCGCGCGAGCTCGGCGCGGACGTCGCCGACGGCGAGTCGCTCGGCATCGCCTTCCTGTTCCTCGACGGTCGCGACGACGCCGATGGTGCAGCCGCACGGACGGCGGCCCGTGATGCCTTCGCCGCAGCCTGCGCCTCGGAGAGCGTCGAGCTGCTGGCCTGGCGTGACGTCCCGCACGTCCCCGAGGCGATCGGTCCTGAGGCGCGCAGCCGCATGCCCGCCCTCGTGCAGGCGATCCTCCGGCGCCCCTCCGGCCTCGGCGACCGCGAGGCGGAACGTCTCGCCTACCGGGTGCGGCGCCGCGCCGTCCGCGCAGCCGGCGCTGCGGGCGCGGAGCTCTACGCGTCGAGCTGCTCGTTCCTCACCGTCACCTACAAGGCGATGGCCGACGCCGCGCAGCTCGGTGGCTTCTACCCCGACCTCGACGACGAGCGATTCGCCTCCGCGCTCGCCGTGTTCCACTCGCGCTTCTCGACGAACACCATGCCGACCTGGCAGCGGGCGCAGCCCTTCCGCATGCTCTGCCACAACGGCGAGATCAACACCATCGAGGGCAACGCCAACCTCATGCAGGCGCGCGAGGGTCAGCTGACCAGCGGCGCGCTGTCCGTGGACGGGACCGACTGGATCGATCCGGACCTGCTTCCGCCCATCATCGACGTCGACCAGTCCGACTCGGCGAAGCTCGACGCGACGCTCGAGCTGCTCGTCAACGGCGGGCGCGACGTGCGCCACGCGCAGGCGATGCTCGTCCCGCAGGCGTGGCAGAACAGTCCGGCCCTCGCGTCCGACATCCGCGACTTCTACCGCTACCACGCGTGCCTCGTGGAGCCGTGGGACGGACCGGCGGCGCTCATCTTCACCGACGGTGTGCGCGTCGGTGCGGCGCTCGACCGCAACGGCCTGCGCCCGCTCCGCTACCACGTCCGTACGGACGGACTCGTCATCGCCGCGAGCGAGGTCGGCGCGATCCGTGTCGAGCTGCCCGAGGGGTCGGACGGTGTGAGCGTGCGCCGCGGGCGCCTCGGTCCGGGGCAGATGCTGTGCGTGGACCCGGAGGCCGGCGGCCTGCAGGACGACCGCACGATCAAGCACGCGCTCGCCGCCCGCGCGCCGTACGGCCAGTGGATCGCCGAGGAGCTCATCGAGGCGGCCACCGGCCAGCCCGTCGAGCAGGTCGGTGACGACCTCGTTCGACGTCAGCTCGCCTTCGGCTTCACGAAGGAGGAGGTCACCTCCATCCTGCGACCCATGGCGACGCAGGGCAAGGAGGCCGTCTCCTCGATGGGCGACGACACACCGATCGAGGTGCTCTCGCTCGTGCACCGTCCGGTGTCGCACCTGCTCAAGCAGCGCTTCGCGCAGGTCACCAACCCGCCGATCGACCACCTGCGCGAGCGTGAGGTCATGAGCATCCGCACGCGGCTCGGCCGCCGCGCGCCGCTGCTCACCGAGGGGCCCGAGGCCGTCCGTCTCGTCGAGCTCGAGTCGTTCCTCCTCAGCCCCGACGGGCTCAAGCGGCTCGCGATGGACCCGCGCCTGCCGTGGCCCGTCATGGCGCTCGATGCGACGTTCCCGGTCGGTGAGGGTGAGGCGGGGCTCGAGCTCGGGCTCGAGCGGCTCGGCGAGGAGGCGCTCGCCCAGGTCCGCGCGGGTGCCGGGATCGTCGTCGTCAGCGACGTGAGCGCCGACGTCGAGCGTGCGCGCATCCCGATCCTGCTCGCCGTCGGCGCGGTGCACCAGCGGCTCGTCGCCGCCGGCGTCCGCACGAGCGCATCGATCGTCGCCGAGACCGACGAGGCGCGCACCACGCACGACATGGCGACGCTGCTCGGCTACGGCGCCGATGCGATCGCGCCGCGGCTCGTCCTCGAGACCATCGCGCACCTCGCGGACGAGGACCGCATCGGAGGGGACAACCCGACCGCCTCGGAGGCGCAGCGTCGCTACCGCGCCGCCATCGAGGACGGCGTGCGCAAGATCATGTCGAAGATGGGCATCAGCGTCCTCGACTCCTACCGCTCGGCCCAGATCTTCGAGGCCCTCGGCCTCGCACACGAGGTCGTCGACCGCTGCTTCACCGGCACGACGTCCGTGCTCGGCGGCCACGGCTTCGCCGACCTCGCCCGCACGGTCCTCGAGCAGCACGCGGTCGCCTACGCCGGGGACCTCGATGCGGACTCCGACGCGGCGCTCCCCAGCCCCGGCATCATCAAGTGGCGCAAGGGCGGCGAGTTCCACGACATGTCCAAGCCGGTCATCGACAGCCTGCACGACGCGCTCGGGCTCGGGCGCAGCCCGAAGACCGCACCGTTCGTGCTCGACGGGGCCGGCAAGGAGGACGTCGACGGTCCGACCGCCTCGCTCGTGCGCCTCGCTGCGCAGGAGGGTCGTACCGACCTCTACCGCGTGTTCAGTGAGACGGTGCGTGCACGTCCGCCCGCGTTCCCGCGCGACCTCATCGTCGTCGACCCGGCGCGCAGCCCGGTGCCGCTCGAGGAGGTCGAGCCGGTCAGCGCGATCACGCGTCGCTTCTCCACCGGGGCGATGTCGCACGGGGCGCTCTCGAAGGAGGCGCACGAGACGCTCGCCGCGGCGCTCAACCTGCTCGGTGGACGTGCGAACTCGGGCGAGGGCGGCGAGAGTCCGCACCGCTTCCGCACGCGCGGCAGCGGCCTGGACCTCGACTGCCGCATCAAGCAGGTCGCGTCGGGGCGCTTCGGCGTCACCCCCGAGTACCTGGCGAACGCCGAGGTGCTGCAGATCAAGATGGCGCAGGGGTCCAAGCCCGGTGAGGGCGGGCAGATCCCGGGGCACAAGGTCATCGACGAGATCGCGCGCCTTCGGCACACGACGCCCGGAGTGACGCTGATCAGCCCGCCGCCGCACCACGACATCTACTCCATCGAGGACCTCGCCCAGCTGATCTTCGATCTCAAGCAGGTCAACCCGGCCGCGCTCGTCGACGTGAAGCTCGTCGCGCTCTCGGGCATCGGCACGGTCGCGGCCGGCGTCGTCAAGGCGCTCGCTGACTCGATCCACATCTCCGGCAACGACGGTGGGACCGGGGCGTCGCCGCTCTCTTCGATCCAGCACGCCGGGATGCCGTGGGAGCTCGGACTCGCCGAGGTCCAGCGCACGCTGCGCACGAGCGGCCTGCGTGGCCGGGTGCGGCTGCGCGTGGATGGCGGGTTCAAGACCGGTCACGACGTCGTGCTCGCGGCGCTCCTCGGTGCGGACGAGTACGCGTTCGGTACCGCGGCCCTGTTCGCCGAGGGCTGCATCATGGCCCGCGCCTGCCACCGTGACACGTGCCCGGTCGGCGTCGCGACGCAGCGCCTCGACCTCCGTGAGAAGTTCGCCGGCACGCCTGACACCGTCGCCGCCTACCTCGTCATGGTCGCGGAGGAGGTGCGCGAGCTGCTCGCCGCGGCCGGGTTCCGCACGCTCGACGAGGCGATCGGCCGGGTCGACGCGCTGGTCGCGCGCCCCGACCTCGAGGGGGTCGCCGCGCGCCTCGACGTCGGAGCGCTGCTCGTCGACCCGGAGGTCGGGGAGCGGCACTTCGTCGCGCGCGAGGCGATCCAGGACCCACGTTCGGAGCTCGGCGACCGGGTCGCGGAGGACGCGCTCGAGACGGTGTTCCTCGGTGGCATCAGCGAGTTCGCCTACACCATCGCACCGTCGGACCGGACGGTGGGTGCGCGGCTCGGTGGTGCGGTCGGCCTCGAGTTCGGCGAGCAGGACCCCCCGGGGCTCGCGCGCCTGCGCTTCACCGGTGCCGCCGGGCAGTCCTTCGGCGCGTTCGTCACACGCGGTGTGGAGCTGGTGCTCGAGGGCGAGGCGAACGACTACGTCGGCAAGGGCATCGGTGGTGGGCGCATCGTCATCCGCCCGCCCGCGGACGACGCGGGCGAGCCGGTGCTGCTCGGCAACACGGCGCTCTACGGCGCGACCGGCGGCGAGCTCTTCGTCGCGGGACGTGCCGGCGAGCGCTTCGCCGTACGCAACTCCGGAGCCGTCGCCGTCGTCGAGGGTGTCGGCGACCACGCCTGCGAGTACATGACCGGCGGCACCGTGGTCATCCTCGGTCCGACCGGCGCGAACATCGGTGCCGGGATGAGCGGCGGCCGCTGCTTCGTCCTCGACACCGACGGTGAGCTGCTCGCACGCATCAACCGACAGCTCGTCGAGGCCGACCGTCCCTCGCAGGTCGAGCTCACCGAGGTCGCGGAGCTCGTGCGCGAGCACGTCGCCGTCACCGGGTCGGACATCGGCCAGCGCCTCCTTGCCGACTGGGAAGGCACGAGCCGTCGGCTCTGGCGCGTCGCCCCGGCCTCGGAGGGGGAGCGGCCCGCCGCTGCCGCCACCACGTCGACGGTGAACGGCTGATCGGGGTGCCGTGATCACGCGACCACCGACCGACACGCACGCCCAGCAGCGCGTCGTCGAGGAGGTCCTGGGCTGGGGGAGTGAGCGCCCCGTGCCGCCCGACGGGCTCGTCGAGCGGCTCCTCGCCCGCATGACCGAGGCCGTCGGCGCCTGGATCTCCATGCGCGACGTGCGGCCGGATCTCGCCGGCCGGCCCCTGCTCGTCACCAAGACACGCCTCTCCCGCCTCGTGTGCGACGGCCTGCAGCAGGATCCCGAGCCCTACGTGCACGCCTGGGCGAACGTGCGCGGGACCCTCGTGCACGCGGCGATCGAGGCCGACGTCGACGGGGCGCGTGGCGACGCCGTCGACGCGGTGGTCGACCGGGCGTGGCACCGGCTCGCGACCGATCGTCCCGGCGACCCGTCCTCGATCGGTGCGTGGCTGAACGCACGCGACGCGGCCGAGCGCGCGACGATGCTCGAGGAGTCGGCCACCCTGCTCGCGGGCTTCCGAGAGGTCTGGCCCGACCTCGGTCCGGCACCGCTGCGCGTCCGGACCGAGCAGCGCCTCGTCGTGATGCTGGGCGGCCGTGCGGTGCGTCTGCAGGGCGTGCCCGACCTCATCGTCGAGAGCCCCGTCGACGACGGCCGCGCACGGCGCCTGATCGTGGACCTCAAGACCGGTATGCCGCGCGGGCAGCGCGACCGCGACGAGCTCCGCTTCTACGCGCTGCTCGCCACGCTCGCCGGCGGCGCCCCGCCCTTCCGCTGGGCGACGCTGTACGTCACCGAGGGGCGCCTCGAGCACGAGGACCTCTCCGAGGCGGTGCTCACCACCGCGGCGTCGCGCGTCGCGGACGCGGTCGTTCAGGCCGCACGCATCGCCCGCCTCGGATCCGGCGACCGGTCCCGCGGCATCGACGCGGAGCAGGAGCAGCTCGCCGGTGGCGCATGGTGCCGTGGCTGCCGCCGCCGCGACGCGTGCCTGGAGGCGGTGACCGTCGGGGTCGATGGGTAGCGTGCCGGGCATGCGCCCCTCGCTCCCGGACTTCCACACCCCGGTGCGCGGGTACGCGTTCGCCGCCGTCCCACCCCCACGGGCGGCGGTGCTCGACGCCGGCACCCCCGTCGCGCTCATCCGAGAGCCCGACAACCCTGCCGACGCTTTCGCCATCGGTGTCTGGCTGCTCGAGCACGGCGAGCCACGCTGGCGCCTCGGCTACCTCGACCGCACCGTCGCCTCGCGGATCGCCCCGCGACTCGACGCGGGCATCGAGGTCGACGCGGTCCTCGACGGCTGGGTCGAGGAGCCGGACGGCCGCTGGCGACGTCCGCTCCTCCATCTGCGTGCGAGCATCGAGCAGCCCGTCAAGG